>ERZ773229.134-NODE-134-length-82277-cov-41.196201_pt1 | contig 82277 bp, 98 predicted proteins | sample MGYA00580992_ERZ773229 | MGnify/ENA primary metagenome ERZ773229 (study PRJEB29015, sample SAMEA2737795) | human gut metagenome | biome: human gut; feature: human-associated habitat; material: faeces | place: China | collected 2012 ... | reverse complement strand
TTTTACCATATTTTGGCTCTTTTTATTTAGTGTGAACTTTAAAGGTATTATAATCAAATACTTCTTTTTCTTTTGCTTTGATCGCAACCTAAACATATTTATAAAAAAATGATAATTTCCTTGTAGAGGTGAAGAAAATGAAAAGAAAAGTAGCAATATATGCTAGAGTTTCAACAGAGCATGAAGTTCAATTATCTGCTTTAGATAATCAAGTTCAATACTATGATGATATTTTAAAGAAAAATCCTGATTGGATTCTATATGATAGATATATAGATGAGGGTATAGCAGGAACTTCTATAAAGAAAAGAAAAAATTTTATGAGAATGATAGAGGATGCAAAAGCGGGAAGATTTGATTTAATAATAACTCGTGAGGTATCACGATTTGCTCGAAATACAGTTGATACATTACAAGAAACTAGAAAGCTTAAAAACATAGGAGTTGAGGTTTATTTTGTTGAAGATAATATTTGGACTTTTAATGATCAAGATGGAGAATTAAAACTAACTATTATGGCAACTCTTGTTCAAAATGAAAGTGAGAAAACTTCCCAAAGAGTTAAAGCAGGTCAAATGATATCATTTCAAAATGGAGTATTCTATGGGTCTGGTAATATTCTTGGATATGATAAAGTTGGTAAAGATTTGGTAATAAATGAAAAACAAGCTGAAATAGTAAAATATATTTACTCAGAATATTTAAATGGGAAAGGTACTGTTAAAATAGCAGATGAATTAACAGAAAGAGGAGCAATTACATCTACTGGCTTATCTAGATGGAGTGCAGCTTATGTATCTAGAGTATTAAGAAATCCGTTTTATTCAGGTACAATAGTTTATAGAAAATCTTATATACCAGATTATTTAGAACAAAAACCTAAAATGAATTATGGAGAAGTTGAACAAGTAATTGTTAAAGGTAGACATGAACCGCTTGTATCAAAAGAAGATTTTAAAAAAGTTCAACAAATAATGGATAGTCATTCTAAACCTATTAAGATAGGAAAAAGACAAGCAACAGGTGTACCAAAAAATATATGGAGTAAAAAATTAGTATGTGAATGTGAATCAAATTTTAATAGAAAGATTTATCATAAAAATAAAAATGATACTACATATTGTTATGTTTGTTATAAAAAGAAGAATAGGCCTAAGAGTAGATTTAAAGATGGTTGTAGTATGAAAGAAGTCCAAGAATGGAAATTACAATACATGGCTGAATATATATTTAGGAATCTTACTCAAAATCCTGATAATAGAAAACAATTATTTGAAAGATTAATGAAAGGAGTAGATATAGACGTTCATCCAGAAATAAAGATAAGACAAAGAATTTATAAATTAAATCAATTAATAGAAAAAGAAAATGAAAAGTTTGATAGACTTATAGATACATATTTAGATAAAACAATAGATATAAATCTATATGATATGTTTCAAAAGATGTTATCAAGTAGAATAGAAAAGTATAAAATAAAAATAATAGAATTAGAAAAGAAATGTGAATCAATTGAACCATTAGAAGTTAGAATTGAGAATGCAAAAAAGAGTATTCGAAGATTACTTGATATTAACTATAATGGTGTTGATGATAAAATAATAGAAGAATTTGTAGAAAGGATAATTGTTCATAAAGATTACTTTGAATGGAAATTAAACTTTATGAATGAAACAATAAAATTAGAAATAAGCGGAGCAAGCAAAAAAGATGGATGTTTAGTTGAACATTGTGAAAGTTAATACATATTTATGTGGTAAAATAAATATGAGGTGAAACCTATGGATAATAAAAATAATAATAAATTTGATGGTTATATAACAATAGGAAAAGCATTAACCGAATCAATGGATAAAATAAGCATTCCAAATCAACAGTTGATAGATGGAGTTAGTAAAGGATTAATTGATGCAATTAAGCCTATAGCAGAATATAATTTAAATGTAGCTAAAATATTTGCAGATGAAATGGTGAAACAACAAAGAATGATAAATGCTATGATTGAACCATTATCCGAATTGGCAAAGAATATTACACAAATGTATGAACCGATAATAAATAGTGTTTATTCAAATATAACAAGAATATTTGAAAAAATTGATTGGTCTCAATTTGATTTAATATATAAGGAGATTGCAATAAAATATTTATCAAATGGTTTTTACCCATACCGTAATACAGAAGTTAAATACGAAGAAATATTAAATACAAATAGCAAAAATAGACAAGTTAAAATTATTAAAGATGGTGTCAAAATTGATATATTAAATAACAAAAAAGAATTATTAATCGTATATCCTCAATATAAGAGAGAAATAAAGGAAATATATCAATTATATTTAAAACATAATTATCGATTATGTATATTATCACTAATAAATTTAATATCTATCATTAATAATACGCAATTTGAATATATTGATTTTACCGAAAAAGATAAAGTAAGAAACAAATTGTTAGAAAAACAAATAATGAAGGATAAAGAAACAAATTATTTGTTGCTTTCACAATATATAAAAGATGATGATTTAATTTCTGCTAATGTATTAATACAAAGTCGTAGAGGTAATCCGATTGAATATGAAGAAATTCCATTTAATAGACATGCCATATTACATGGCTATTCAAAAAGATTTGGAAACGAAGCAAATTGCTTAAGGTGGTTTTCAGTATTATTTAATACAATGGAAATCTCAATTAAATTAATAGAAACAGAAAATAGATAATATTTAATAAGTCATTTTAGTCTCATTGGAGTGTTAAGTCGCTCCAAACAGGGTTCTTTTGGTTTATGGTTCACAAGCCACTATCAAATCTGGTAGTAGATTGTAATTTTAAATAAGGAATTAAAATTAGATAAATTCTATAAAGTTAAAATAGTTGGATACATTGGTAATAGAACAATTATTGGAGAAATAATATGAAAAAAATAGGGTTATTAATTCCTAAAACTAATTTAACTGTTGAATATGAATTGCAAATGCTTCTTAGTAAAGGATATTTTGATATAGAAAAAAGTGTATTTTATATATCTAAACTGGATTATAAAACAAATTATGAGGAAGATAAATCAAAATTTCTAGAAGATCTTGCTACAGATATAAATAATAAGAAAAAAGATTTAAAATATTTAGATGTTGATTATAATGCATTCTTTTGTACTACTTCAGCATTAGAAAATGGAGTAGAAGAAATAAATCCGGCTATTTCATTAATTGAGGAATCAAAATTAAGAAATGTAAAAAAATGTTTATTAATAACTCCATATAATGATAAGTTAGGAAAAGAAATAATGAAAATGTTAGAAGATAACGAAATAGAAGTTATTAAAAATATAAATTTAGATTTATTACATACAGCAGACTATTTTAATTATGGAATAAATAAATTAGAAAAATTAATAAAAGAAAATTACTTAAACGAATATGAAAATATTATTATATCCTGTACAAATTTACCAACAATTAGTGTAATAGAGAGCTTAGAAGATAGGTTGAATACACAAATTATTTCAAGCAATTCAAGCTTATTTTCAAAAATTAAAAGAGACAATAATATTTAAAGGAGGTAAGCATGACGAGAGAAGAATTTAAAAAGATTATTGATATATGTAGTAATCAGGAAGAAGTAAGAAATGCAGTAAAAAAGAATCACAATAATAACTTATGGTGGCCTCTAGAAGTAGAGGACTATAGAAAAAGATTATTGATTGCGGGTCTTTCTACTAGAATTTCTTATAATATGATAGATAGTTATAGAAAAGTAATAAATGATTTAAATGGTTACACTTATGATGAAATCAAAAATATGACGGAAGATGAAATAATTAATATAATCAAAGGATTAGGGTTATCAAATACAAGATATAAGTATTTGATATCAATGATTGATTTTATAGAAAAATATGATAATGAAATAAAAACATTGCCTAATGATGAATTGATTAAACTAATTGCTGATAATGTTAGTGGTGCATCTTACAAAGTAGCACAATGTTGTGTTTTATACATAAGAGGATATTATTCAGGTATAATGCCAGTTGATAGTGGCATGAAGGATGTAGAATTGCCTTGTTTAGGATTTGAACAATATAAAAATGCATTAGGACACGATATTTTAAGGAAAGAATTAGAAACAATAGTAAAAGATAATAATATGGAAGAAATAATAAAACAAAATGGATATGAAGAACTTAAAGTAGAAAATTATGATAATGCTACATGGTTTTGTCATTTAGTTCTTATTTATTATAAACGTTATTTTTGCAATAAACATAATCCTGAAAATTGTCCGTTAAGAGATCACGTTGAAGTAAAATGTAAATGTAGGAAATAATAGTTAAGGGGGAATTCTAATGTTAATAATAGAAGGTATAGATGGTGTAGGTAAAACAACTTTAGTTGAATATTTACAAAGTTATGGAATGAAAAAATATCATTTTGATTATGATTCAAAAAGCATGGACTTACTATCAAAATATATGAAAGTTTTATCATCAGATGATACTGGATTAGTACTTGACAGATCGTTTATTAGTGAAATGGTTTATGGACCGGTTATAAGAAATAAATGTAAATTGAGTATCGAAGATTATACAAAACTATTAATTGCATATAAAAATACCGGAGCTAAAATTATTTATTTAACAGCTCCTAAAGAAGATTTGTTAAAAAGAAGAAATGATGAACAAAGTGATTATGAAATTATCACAAATTATTATGAAGAATTAAATAAAAAATATGATGAGATTATGAAATATTCTTCTAAATTTATAGATGTAATTGCTATAAATACCCATGAAACAAATATTGAACAAGTTAGAAGTCAAGTAAAGAAATTGGTGAGGAAATGATTGATTTATGTTATGTAGGTAATTCTTCCAATGATAAAATCGTTGTAAATAATGGAATTTACAATACATTAGGAGGAAGTTGTATATATTCAAGTTTTTCTTCAAAGACTTCCTTTGATGGTAAAATTGCAATAATAAGTAAAGTAGATAGTGATACAAATTTACTATTAAAAGAAAAGCAAATAGAGTTTTATGGAACTATCGTTGATAGAATGACAGAGTTTATAATTGATGAATCAAAATCTACCTGTGAATCACAATTTTATAATACAGATGTAATTAAATTAGAAACAAAAATAGATATCAACCATTTACATATATCATTAAGAAAAGGTGTAGATGTCCAAAATATTTTGGAGAGTGAAGTATTAAATTATAATCATCTTTCGGTAGATGTGATGATACATAGTGTTGTAGATTTTATACCTATAATAGAAAAGTATGCTTCAAAAATAGAAATCTTATTCTGTAATATTAATGAGTATAATATAATAAAAAAATATGTAAAGGATATACCATTGGTAATAGTAACAAATGAAAATAAACCTGTTTTTGCAATAACACCAACGAATACAATTAGTTATAATGTAAGGAACAGCTATAATATTAAATCCACTACTGGTGCTGGAGATTCATTTATTGGTGGTTTCTTGTCAAAATATATAATTAATCAAGATATAGATGAATCTATTTCACAAGGAACTTATAATGCTAGCAAATCTATAGAAAATATAGGACCTCTATTATCTATAGAGTCATGTATAGATAAAACTACCAAATCAACATTACTTCCTAATAATATTATTGTTATAGGTAATTCGTGTGCTGGAAAAACAACGTTTATTGATTATTTTAAAAAGTATTATAATATATATTCAGATATAGATGATTTATAACCACTATTAGAAGCGTTTATGCTAGATGATTTGTTGTATCAAAATAAAATAGAAGAATTTAAAAAAATTAAAAATAAACTTAAATATGTTAATAAAATATGGGAAGAGTATAATGATAATATAAATTCAATAAATCACTATACTAAACCTGCAAATCTGGGAGATGGACACGATATAATAAGATCTATTCTATGGGATTATATAATTCAAATGGCGGTTGTAAATTTAGAAACACACAATATAATCCAGTTTTCAAGAGGTAAGGATGAACTATATGAGTCACAATTTTCTCAAAATGCATATTTTCGTAGTATAAAAAATTTTATTAATAATTCAAAAAACAATAGTAACTCTATTATTGTTAATTTAGTTTCTAGTTTAGAAATAAGAAAAAATAGAAACAAAATAAGATTTGAAAATGGTGGGCATTATGTTTCTGATGATACTATGGACAATGTATATTCAAAAGATATATTTGAATATACAAAAACAGGTAAAAATTTTGGATATTTATTAGTTGATGGACGAACTATTCCCGTATATACTATTGTTAACAATAAAACACTTAGTGAGATTGAATTAAATAAATTTTTAGAGTATAATATTAAAAAGGTAATAGAATATTACAATGATTTTAAGGAGGAAAAATATGGAATTAAAAAAGATTCAAAAAGATATTTGGCAAAACAAATTAAATAAAGGATTTAATACAACTGATGTGAATAAAGAATTTTGTTTGCTATATGGAGAAGTGGCTGAAGCATACGATGCTTGGAAAAAGAAAAAGGATGATTTGAATGAAGAATTAGCAGATATTGCTATTTACTTAATGGGTCTATCTGAAATGTTGGGTTTTGATTTAGCAGATGAAATAGAGAAGAAAGTTTCTAAAAATGAAAAACGAGTATATAAAAATATAGATGGGGTTAATGTAAGAATAAGTGATTAATATTTAAATGTTAAAGAAGTCGTCTAACAAAAATTTATATTAAGGCGTCCCGAACTAAACTGTGGTACAAGCTGCTATCAAGTCAGGAACGCAAAAGTAGATAAAAGAACAAAATTGTTTTTAAGCCGTATAATCATTACGAATGACGATATTATAAGGTATAGAAATGATATACCTGAATGTAAAAATATAGTCATTAAAAAACCACTTATTCTTGATGTTTATATATAATTTTAAGACTGAGATGACTTTATGTCGCAAATCTCAGCCTTTTTATGTGAAAAAATAAATATGTGCGATAAGTAGTTGGAGGTGTAAAAAATGCGATTAATATATACAAAACCTAAATTAAAAGATTTATCACAGGGATCAAGAATTGCATTTGTAAGACAGTTTAGATTTTTAACACAGGATGATGCATCAGATAAACTTGGTTTGACTGGTGATTGTAAAAGAAGAACCATGACAAGATATGAAAGAGGAGATAGAAATCCCAAAGATGAAAGATTAACAGAAATAGCGAATATTTTAAATGTAAGTTTTAATTCAATTAAAAAATATGATTACACCAAACCAATAGACTTAATTTATACTTTAATGTGGTTAGAAGAATTAATTCCCAATTATTATATTAATTTTTCAGATGTTCCAAACATTAATGAACTGTACATTGTAACAATCAAAAAATTCTATGATGAGTGGAACATTATGAGAAACAAGCAAATTAAAAGAGAAATATCTTATAAAGAATATATAGCTAAATTATGATTTAAAAGAAGTAGGTGGTTTGTATGGAAAAGATATGTAGAATTAAACTTAAAGATATTGTTGATTTTAAAGAACATCCATTTTTAGTTAATAATGATGAATCATTAGAGCAACTAGCTGTAAGTATAAAAGAAAATGGACTATTAAATCCATTAATTGTTAGAAAAAAATCAAATGGAAAATATGAAATGATTTCAAGACATAGAAGAAAAAGAGCATTAGAATTAATAGGAGAGACAGAAGCTAATGTTTATATTAAAGATTTTAATGATGATGAAGCAATTATATGTATGGTAGATTCAAATATTTATAGAGAAAAGATACTTCCATCTGAAAAAGCCTTTGCTTATAAAATGAAATTAGATGCTATAAAGCATCAAGGAAAAAAACTGGAAACATCCGAAACTGGGGTTCGGAAGTTAGAATCAGCAGGTAAGATAAGTAACGAGTCGGCACAAAATATCAGAAGATATATTAGATTGACTTATTTAATTCCAGAGTTATTAGAATTAGTTGATAATACTGTAAAGTATGATAAAAGAACATTTTTAACAATGGGGATAAAGCCAGCAGTTGAACTTTCATTTTTAAATAAAGATGAACAAAATCTATTATATGCTTCTATAACTTATGAAGATCTAACTCCTAGTCATGCTCAAGCGATAAGAATAAGAGAACTTAGCAAGAAAGGTAAATTAAATTACAAAGGCAAAGAACAACACTACTTTATGAAAGACTTGTTACATCAAAAGATAAATCTAAAGTATTAGAATTATCTAGGTATTTGAGTTATTTAATATGATGAAATATTATTTCTAGGTATTAAGATATAGTGAAAAATTTAAAATTAATATGTTATAATATCTATAGGAAGTGGTATAGTGGATTTTAAACAAGAAATAAATGAATTAGAAAAATATCTAACAGAAAATAATTTTGAAATAAAAACAGGTAGTGTTCCTATTTTATTTTCTGCGCCACATACAATGATTCAAACACATCATGATGGAACAGTTAAACTTAGTGAACCATATACTAAAGCTATATCATTATATTTGAATAAATAAACCATATACTAAAGCTATATCATTATATTTGAATAAATATGATAAAACTTACTCTATTGTTAAATTAGCGGACACAGGAATGGATTCTAATAGGGATAATAATGATGAATACAAAAAAGCTCTTATTAATTTGGTAAAAGAAAATGGCATAAAATTAGTTATAGATTTGCACGGTGCTTCTAAAGATAGAGATTTTGATATTGAATTTGGGACACTAAATAATTTATCAGCTGATTTTTCAACTATTAGAGAATTAGAAGAAGCATTTACTGAAAATGGCATAAAATTTATAAAACATAACGATCCTTTTAAGGGAGGCACTATAACACAGTATTTATATAATCTTGAGGATGTTGATGCAATTCAAATTGAAATTAATGGTAGATATCGTGATTGTAATAACGTTGAATTTTTAAAAAAAATAATCGAGTCATTAGAAAACTTTATTAGACAATATGATAAATATATTAATAGATGAAAAGAAGTATTAGGCAATATTTCTTTTTTTGTAACAAAAAGAAATATTATGAATATATTATTATTGTGATACAAAGTTTGAATATAATTAAATAAAGTTGGATATATTAAGAATAGTTATTTAGTACGCTAACGTGTTAGCGTTTTATATATAGATGGGTTTAACCCTAAAAAGAATCAATTAATTTGGTCTTTTTATTTTATTAAATACGTATTAATACCATATTTTTGATTTAAAGGATCTAAAAAGAAATCATTATGAAGGGGATAATAAGTAAAATAAGCAAATAAAATAATAAATAAGATTACAAAACCAAAAGCAATATAATTTAAAATATTATTTTTAAAAGATGTTAAAATGTAATAACTTGCAATTTGTGATAAAAATATTGATATAAGTAAGATAATAAGAGTTATTAAAAGATTCTCACCAATGCGATAATAAATTGGTAACCAGATAATTAAAAATGATGTTATAGAAATAATTGAACTTAAAAATAAAGCTCCAAAGAAATTATTAAATTTAATATTATACTTTTTAAATAATAAAAATAAAATAATACTATCAATAAGATAAGTGGTGTAAATCATTTTCATGTGTTCAAAAATACTTTCATTTACAGGGAAAAATATAGCAAATAAATCAATTGGTATTATTTTGTAAATGAAATGAGTTAAAAACGATAATAGAAAGATAACTATGATATTTAATTTTAGAACTTTTTTTAATGACATTTTTATCACTTCCTATAAAATATTATGTTAAAAATTAAAAAAAATATTAATTTGTATGATATAATCTATAGTGGAGGATGATATTTGTGGCATCAGCAGTTATTCATTTAGCAGTAGCAAATGAAATAAATAAAAAATTGAATAGAGATAAAAGTCAACTCTTAATTGGAGCTATTGCACCTGATATATCAAAATTTATTGGCGAAGACAAAACTAAAAGTCATTTTTTAAAAGAATTAGATAGTAACATTCCTGATATAGAATCTTTCTTAAATAAATATAAAAATAATTTAACTGATGATTTTGTTATGGGGTATTTCATACATTTATATACTGACTATTTATGGTTTAAATATTTTGTAACAGAATTTTATGATAAACCTATGATTACTAAATTAGATGGAACAGTCGTAAAATGTTCTGGTAATATGTTATCACTATATGTTTATAACGATTATACCAATTTAAATATTAAATTAATTGATAAGTATAATATGGATTTAAAAATATTTTATAATCAACTTCCTAAATTATCTAATATTATAGAAGAAATACCAATGGATAAAATGGGATTATTATTAAGTCAAATGGGAATTATAATAGAAAATAGTAAAGAAAAAAAAGATTATATTTTTAATATTGAGAATATAGAAAAATTTATTACAACTAGTGTTGAATTGATATTGGGAAAAATAACAGAACTTTAATATTTTTAATCGAAACTATCCTAAAAGTGATAGTTTTTTTGTTAAAATATGGATAAAATGCAAAAAAATTAAAAAAATTTCCATAAAAAAAGGAAATAGAAAAGTTTTGTCGTATATTATAAGTAGGGAGTGTGATATATATGCCTAAATTAACAACAGAACAAATAAATGATATTCGCAGTAGTGTTGATATAGTTGATGTTGTTTCTAAATATGTATCACTAACACAACGTGGTAAGAATTACTTTGGAGTATGTCCATTTCATGATGATCATTCACCAAGTATGAGTGTATCTAAAGATAAACAAATATATACATGCTTTTCTTGTGGAGCCACAGGTAATGTATTTAAATTTGTGATGGATTATGAAAATATTTCCTTTTTAGAGGCTATAAAAAAAATAGCAGATATTGGGGGTATCAAAGTAAGTTTAGGTGACCTGCATTTTAATAAAAAAAATATTAAAGTTCTGTTATTTTTACCAATATTAAAAAAGGTGTCTATTTTATTAAAAATCCGAACGATGTATTGAATTATTTAGAAAGAGACGATATAATACCATTAGATAAAGATATAAACAAACTATGGCAAAAAAATAGTGAGGAAAGAATAATAAATTCTGTTAAAAAAATAATGAGGAGGCATAAATAATGGAATTGGTTGATATCTATAATGATAAACATGAAAAATTAAATTATACAAAAGGCAGAAAAGAACTTTCAGATGGCGAGTTTAGATTATCTTGTTTTGTTTGGATTATTAATGATAAAGATGAATTATTAATTCAGCAAAGATTAGCAACAGCAAAAAAGTGTCCAAATATGTGGGAAACAACATCAGGAGGTGCAATTGCTGGTGATGATGCTATTACTGGAACTTTACGTGAATTAGAAGAAGAACTTGGAATAAAAGCGGACAAAAAAGATTTAAAATTTATTGGTTCATACGCAAGAGTTAATGATTATGTTGAGGTTTTTTTGCTAAAATCTAATGTTAATGTGGATGAATTGAAATTACAGGATGATGAAGTACAAGCAGCAAAATGGGTGCCTATTCCTACTTTTGAGTCAATAATAGCAAGCGGACAAGCAAGTGACACTGGTTATTTTATCTTTAAAGAATATTATGACAAGTTTTATAATACTTATTTAGTTTTTGAAGATGGAAAGCCAGTATTTAAAAAGAAAAATGAAGGCTCTGAACAAAAGTAATTTCAATATTTCTATAAATAACATTTAAAATGAATAAAACATTACAAATTTCTAAAAAAAACGATTTTTTTCTGTCAATAATTTAGGAAAATGTCTCAAAAAAATTTAAACATTTGCAGGAAAATTTATTCCAATTTCCTTTATGACAAGCAGAATTATTTTTAATATTATTATAAGTCGTTTAACTGATTATCATTTTCAAAAAATGAAAATAATAAACATTAAACTCCATTAAGGTAAAAAATATTTCTTTGCTTGTCAAAAGTTTTCTCGGCATAAAAACTAGCTTAGGCATACACATGATTTGTGTGTGCTTTTTGTATTTGCTTTTTAAACGATGCTAATTTCCATGGGTGCGACATTGGTGGGATATACTTTTTCTTTTCTTTTACTTCTGTTGATTCATCAAACTCTTTGGAGAATCTTTCATTCCTTGATAGTTCTTTTAATTCTAATACTTGCTCATCAATAGTAATTAACAATTCTCCATTAAATGCTTTAATTATTAAGCATTCTGTTTTAGGAGAGAAACATTTAATTTGATTATCTTGATATGGTTGATAATACTTATTTTGATATTTAATAGAATTGCCATTATCAACTTTTCTAGGAGTTAAAACAGCTAAAGTATAGTTTATTATTTCTTCACTAGGAGAACTTTCAAATACAGATTTAAATTTACTATAATCCATTGCGAATCTTTGATTAAAGTATGGAACAAATACTTCTATTAAATATCTATTAGCTTCTTCAATAGTGGTAATGCCATTTAGTTTTAATTCATTAACAAGTCTTCCTTGAAAAGTACTATTTGTTCGTTCTATTAATCCTTTTGCTTGAGAAACAGAAGTAGTTTCTAATTCAACGCCTAATTGCTTACAGGCATATCCATATTGAGTCAATACATCTTTATCAATAGTTCTTTTATCAGGATTTAAAGGCATATAGTTAAATACAGTACGATTATCATTAATAAATTTGTATGGGATTCCATAATTAGTAAGTATTTGATAGAAGACATGATAATAGCCATTTAACATTTCTTGTTTATCAAAATAAGCTCCAACGATAATAGATGTTGCTTTATCAATCGCAAGATGTAAACAAGATTTAGCATCACCAAACCAATTATGAATAGAACCATCTTGTTCAATTATTTCGCCAAAATATTTTGGCTTTTCACATCTAGGATGAGAATCTTCTAATGCAACTTCATGATTAACAATATTTTCTATTTGTTTGTTGTCCATGGTAAGATTAATTTTCTTTTCCAAAAGTAATTTTTGTTTAACATATTCCCGTTTTGTTTTCTTTCTAGCTTTAGGAGATAAGATACCTTTTTTAGTTAAAGTCTTATAGATAAAGTCGTAAGACACATCAATGTTTTCGTTTATTTTTAGAAATTCCTTAAAGTGATTAAAATTCCAATCTTGATATTTATTGCTATATAGTAGTATGATATCTTCGGAGATTGATTTATTTAAAGCATTGACTGGCTTTCTTGATCTATTGCCGTGGATAAAGCCATCTTTGCCTTTCTCCTTATATTTGATGATAAGACGATCAATTTGTCTTCTTGATATACCAAGTCTTTTACTAGCTCTATTTTTGTTACCATTGTGATCAACTAGTTCTTTGATAACATCATATTTTTTTGTTCATTCATTCTTAATTCTACCTTTCTCATTTTGTCATCTCGGTGACATATTATATAACAGTGAGACATTTTCACAAGTTAACATTTAAGACATTATCACAAATTAATCATATATTTAAATTAACAATTTTTGCTATGTTGACATATATAATATTATTAGTTATAATGTGTATAAACTAATTTGCACTGCAAGACAAGAATTGGATATATATTTTTGTTATCTACAGTACATCTGACAGGATATTTTAAAAATTTCCGGGCATTTTATGCAGTAGGTGTTAATTAAACATCTATGGGACAGTGTATTCCATGGGTGTTTTTTTAGTTAATTACATAGGAAAGGATAAAAATTATGTTAGAAAAAGGATTGACAGAAGATGAAGTTATTGAATTAAGAAAAAAATATGGATTTAATGAAATTGTGAATGAAAAGAAAGAGAATTTTTTCTTTAAGATAATTCATATTATATGTGAACCAATGTTTTTATTATTAATAATTGCTGCAACTATTTATTTTATTTTAGGAGAACCTAGAGATGGAATAATAATGCTAATATTTGTAATTGGTATTATTATGATTGATATTATACAAGAATGGAAGACTGATAAGACACTAAGTACTTTAAAGAATTTATCAGAGCCTAAAGTTATGGTATTAAGAGATGGTGAAAAGAAAGAAATATCTAGTAAAGAATTAGTACCTGGAGATATTATGTTTATTTATGAAGGTGTTAAGATACCTGCAGATGGATATGTTATTAAGTGTAGTGGGTTGCGAGTTGATGAATCTAGTTTAACTGGTGAGTCAGAAGGTGTGTGGAAGAGTATTAAACAAGATAATAGTAATGATTATTGGAAAAAAGATTATTGTTATCAAGGAACGTTAGTTATTCAGGGTGCTGGTATTATTAAAGTAGATAAGATTGGTAATGAAACTGAGTATGGTAAGATAGGTTATAATATATCAAAAGTTAAACAGAATAGAACAATATTACAAAAGCAGACTGATAAATTAGTTAAAGTATGTGCTATAATTGCATTTGGTTTATTTATATTAGTAGGGGTTATTACTTTTTTTAATCTATCTAATATAGTAATAAAAGATAGAATAATTGAAAGTATATTATCAGGTATTACACTTGCTATGGCTATGATACCTGAAGAATTTCCAGTTGTTCTTACTATATTTTTATCTATGGGAGCATGGAGACTGGCTAAGAAGAATTCTTTAATAAAGAAATTACCTGCTGTAGAAACACTTGGTGCGGTATCTGCTTTATGTGTTGATAAGACTGGTACAATTACAAAAAATCAAATGAAAGTAATTGATGTTATTACAAATAAAGATAAAACTGAGTTAGCGAAAATAATGGGATTATGTTGTGAAGAAGATACATATGATCCGATGGAAAAGGCTATGTTTAAATATGCTAAGAGTTTAGGTATTTATAAAAAAGATTTGTTTAATGGTAAGAAAATAAAAGAATATCCATTTAGTAATGATACGAAGATGATGGGATGTGTTTGGAATAAAGATAATAAATTTATTTTAGCAGTTAAAGGTTCTCCAGAGAGTATTTTAAAGATATGTAATATTAAAGCAAGTAATTTAAAGCAAATAAATGCTGAAATAAATTCTATGCAATTAAAGGGGTTAAGGGTTATTGCTATTGCTAAGAAAGAATTAGATTCAGTTGATGATATAAAAGATAATTTAGAAGATAATGCATTAGAATATATTGGTATTGTTGGATTAATTGATCCTCCTAAAGATTCTGTGATTGATGATATAAAATTATGTAGAAAAGCTAATGTTAGGGTTGTTATGATTACAGGGGATAATGGTATTACAGCTTCGGCTATTGCTAAGAGTATTGGTATGGATAATGTTAATAATATCATAACTGGTGATATGTTAAATAAGATGAGTGATAAGGAATTACAAGAGAAAGTTAGAGATGTATCTATATTTTCAAGAGTAATTCCGGAACATAAAATGAGAATAGTAAATGCCTTTCAAGCTAATGGAGAGATTGTGGCAATGACAGGGGATGGTGTGAATGATGCCCCAGCTTTGAAACAGGCTGAGATTGGTATTGCTATGGGTAAAAGAGGTAGTGAAGTATCAAGAGAAGCTGCTGATTTAGTATTAATGGATGATAATTTTAGCACTATAGTTGATACTATTTATGATGGTAGAAGAATATATGATAATATTAAAAAAGCTATAGGTTATATATTTGTTATACATATTCCGATAGCATTATCTTCTTTAATTGGACCATTACTTAATATGCAATTAGAACAGTTGTTTTTATTACCATTACATGTTGTATTATTAGAGCTTATTATTGATCCTACTTGTTCAATAGTTTTTGAAAGACAGCCTGCTGAGACAAATATAATGGAAAGAAAGCCAAGAAATATAAATGATAATATTGTTAATAAATCAGTATTATTTAAGAGTATATTACAGGGGTTGGTAATATTTATAGCATCTTTTGGAACTTATTATTATTTATTAAATAAAGATATATTACTTGCTAGAACAATGGGATTATTAATTATTGTATTATCAAATATTTTCTTAGTATTAGTAAATAGTAGTGAATATGATTATGCAATTGTTTCTTTTGTTAAGTTATTAAAAGATAAAGTAATGGTTATTATTAATTTAATATTAATAGTGGTAGTTGGAATAATATTATATACACCTTTTGCTAGTGTATTAAAACTTACTAGTTTGAGTTTTATAAATATAGTATTTGCCTTTATTATATCTTTTGTAGCAGTATTTTGGTATGAGATAATAAAGGTATTTAAGAGATTATAAAACGAGAGGTTTTTTACTTAACTTCTCGTTTTATTAATTTAGCATGAACAACCATTTTATTTAAACTATTATAGCAGGTTGATAAGGTTAGTATATTGTCATTGTAATTACTAGATGTTTCAAAATCGTGAAGACTTCTTTTTAGGAGCATATCTAAAAATTCTTGATATTCAGTATTACTATTAAAATTAGTTTGAAGATAATCATTGGTTGTTTTAATGAGATATGTACTAAAAATTTGCCATAAGCTGTTTTCTTGTTCGGTGGATATTCTAATAATATAGTTGTTATTGTTGTTTAGCCATTCATTTGTGAGAACGTCTTTTAAACTGCCAAACATTGTATTGTCAGTGCGTCCATGGGCATAAATAATAGTATTCTTATTATTAGTAAAATTATTTCGGTAATCTAAAAATAACCATCCTGCACTATTTATTGATTTATCAAAACTATGGTTTAGGTAATACTTGTTATCTTCGGCTTGTACAAATGGGTAGTTTATATTAGTACCATTTACTTGTATCCAACCTTTAATGTTGTTGTTAATTTTTTTTAATTTAGAGAAGTCGACATTTAGCAAGTTCATACTAATATAGTCCCAGTAAGGGTTAAATGCTGGTAATTCTTCAGGTTGTTCTATAATTATTGTATTTGTTGTGTCTTCATTTTCAACTATATCAACTTTTTCTTGTATATTTTTAATTTGGTTGTTAGTTTTATTAGAATCATTTTTTCATATAATTATATTTGTAATTGAATAAGTTAATAGTAATAATGAAGATGTTGTAGTAATTATTAGTAAAGTTTTAGTCTTTTTATTCATCGTTTATCACCAAATATATTTTACTAAATATGGATGTAAAAGTTATTGCTTTAAGTTTAATATTATAAATATTTTGAATATGAGAGAAAATATATTATAGTATTACCATGATTTACTTATGGAAGGGAAGAAGTATGAATAGATTTATTACTTTATTATTTGCGGTTTTATTTACTTTTTGGACAATTAGATTATATTATAAATTATATGATAAGAAAACAAGAAGATATATTTTAATTATAGGATTACTTATTATATTTTGGATGCTAATAAGAATTATAAAGAGTATAGTAGAAGTATCTTTTATAGAGAGAATATGTTGTTATTTATATTATTTACCACTTATATTTATATCTACTTTATATTATATTAGTTCTTCTTCATTACTTGGTAAAATGAGTAAAAAGGAAGATAGTTATATATATAGTTTCTTCTTTATTATTATTACTTGCTTTAACTAATGATTTTCATGAATTAGTATTTATATTTAATAGGGGAATAATATTATATGATGATTATACTCATTATATAGGTTATTATTTAATATCAATATGGATATTTTATTTATTTAGTAAGAGTTTAATAGATTTAGCTATTTATAGAAGAAAAATAAAAAAAGATATGAAAGGGTTTTTACCATTTATTGTTATATTGTTTGGGTTAATATATACTATTTTATATGTATTAGATATTCCTTATATTAGGAGTATAAATATGTCGGTAGTTAATAGTATGCTTATTTGTATAGGTATTGAACTTGGTTTTTATTTAGACTTAATACCTAATAATAGTAAATATATATAAGTTTTCTAATTCTAATTTAGATATGGCTATTGTGTCATTAGATGGTAATACTAAGTATACTACAATGATATTTAAGGTAATACCAGAGTTTATATCAAATGATATAAAAAATAATAAAGTAAAAGATAATTATCAAGAAGGAAATATTATTTATGATATTAAAAGAAATAAAGATAGTTATGTTATATTAAGAAAAGATTTATTGAAAATATACTAAGTAATACATCAATTTCTTCTTTAGAATTAGAAGAATATATTAATCTTAAATTTACTGAAGGAATTAATTATAATTACTCTTTAAATAAATTAGCAAATAACAATAATGCCTATGCGTTATATGAAATAGGTACTAATGAATATAATGGATATGTAAAAGGCTACCCCAGATATGATAAATCTTATGAATATTATAAAAAAGCCTCATTAAAAAATCATCCTAGTAGTTATTATATGATGGCTAAACTATATATAAATGGTCTAATAGGCTCTAAATCAAATGAAGAACTAGAACTAGCATTTGAATACTTAAATAAAGCTATTAGCCTAGGTAATATAGCAGCTATTAATACTTTAGGCTTAATGTATCAAAATGGTACATATCCTGTCAAAAAAAACATAAAAAAAGCCATTGGTTTATTTGAACAAGTCACTAATAAAGATTACCCTTATGCATATAATAACCTAGGCTTAATATATGAAGCAAAAGGAAATATTCAAAAATCCTTTAAATTTTTTACATTATCTTCATCTCTAGGAGAAAGTACAGAATTTCTAAAATATATATCAATCTTTACTCTAGCAGATATACGAAATGTAATTTTAAATGTATTTATTAATCCAATATTAGTTGTATTATCAATATGTATTACAATAATATTTATGATTTTAGCTATGATTTGTTGTGAGAAAAAAGAACTTGTATAATAGGAAATAACAAATTAATTTAGTAAACTCTAGGATTGTTTCCTGTTAAAAATAACCTTTACATTATATGATGTTAATTTGAAAGGAGAATATTATGAATCAAGATAAAATTGGAAAATTTATTTTAGAATGTCGAAAAGCCAAAAAATTAACTCAATCTGAATTAGCAGAAAAATTAAGTGTTACTGATAAATCGATTAGTAATTGGGAAAACGGAAGAAACATGCCAGATTTATCATTGTTTAAACCATTATGTGAAATATTAGATATTACAATTAATGATTTAATAAGTGGAGAAAAAGTAACAAAAGATAAATATCAAGCAAAGTTAGAAGAAAATATCATTAGTACAATCGATTATACTAATAAAAAAATGTCAGAAAAGAATAATTTTATTGGAATAATTTTAATTGTATTTGGAATAATGATAGCAATCACTGCAATGACTATATTCCCAAGTGAAAGTAGTTGGGGAAGTATTTATTCTGTACTTGGAGGTATAGTATCTTTGATAGGAGTTTCAAGATTTTCAAAAACATTAAATTATGCAAAAAGATTATTGATTAATTTTGGATATTTTATTTTGTTTATTGTAATGCTATTTTTAATTGACTATATAAGTGTAGTAAATATAAAGCAAGCACCAAGATTTTCTTATTCCAAAGAAACTGGGGATAATATGATTATTTATAAAGCACCATTATATAATGTGTATAGAATAAATAGAGATACCAAAAATGAATATTATATAATTGATACAAAGAAAATTTATACAGAAGATACTGTACCTATTACTCCATTTAATAGATATAAATCAGGAATTGATAACATAATAAAATATAAAAATAATTATGTTGGTAATAATAGTAATACTGGAAATTTAATAAATAATTTACCACTTTCAGAATATAGATATGTATTTGAAATAGATTCAGTAAATCTTGAATTAACAGTAGACTATTACATTACAGATTGGTATATAAATGAACATCATTATTTAGAAAAGTCTTTATTGTATAATTCAGTATCTATATTTTCTTTAATTGATAATGTAGAGAAACTTACTTTTAGCTTTAGTGGCAAGTCGTATAAAGTAAATCGAAAACAAATGGAAGAACTATATCCTAATTACAATGACATAGTTAGTAATGAAATCAATAAAAATAATTTCAACAAGTATTTAGAAAATAAACTGAACGATAATGATTTTGTAGAAAATATATTTAATAAAATATTTGTTAATTAATTTATAAAATTTAAAGGCAAAGAGGTATAATTAATGGAAAATTATAAAGTTGCTGTATTATTACAGCCTGATAAGACGAAGAGTGGTACACCAATGTTTTGTGTTCCTCAAAAGATAATTAATATGTTAGAATGTTATAACATAGATGTAGAATTAATATATTTAACTCCAATATTTGATTACTCATATAAAGAGTATTTTGATGGCGTTGGACCAATAATGCCTAATAATAGTTATGAAAAAATAAAAAACAAAGTACTTAGTTGTGATGGATTATTATTAACTGGTGGTAATGAATTTTATTTGCCAGAAATAAAATTAATACAAGATGCTTACAAAAACAAATTACCAATATTTGGGATATGTTTAGGGATGCAAACAATATTAGCAGCCTTTGGTGGAAAATGTATTCCTCTTGATGAAAAAATACGACCATTACATAGTGGAACAATTCATAAAATAAATATAAATAAAAATAGTCAATTATCATATTTGGGAAATGTATTAGAAGTAAATAGTTATCATTCGTTTCATGTTGTTTTTGATGAAAAAAAACCTCAAAATTACTTCAACGGTCAACAAGTTCTTTATGTAACGGCGTATAGTGATGAAAAAGTAATAGAGATGGCTGAGACTTATGACGGATATATTACAGCTGTTCAGTTTCATCCGGAATCAGCTGGGTTAATAAAAACTGTTAGTGATAATGGCATGTTTCAAATAGAAAATATTTCAGATATAACTAATACATTGATGAATAATTTTGTAACGAAATTAAAGAATAGCTCTTTAACAAAAAATAATTCTGGTGCACCAAGTAATTTTAGAAGATAATATATATAAAAACAATAATTGCATAAAAATTATTGTTTTTTTTATTTTTTTGTCATATAATTAATCATTGTGTGAAGAAAGAGGGTAGTATTTATGAATGATAAGATAAGAAATATAGCTATAATTGCTCATGTTGACCACGGTAAAACAACTTTGGTAGATCAATTATTACAAAAATCTGGAACATTTAGAGACAATGAAGCTATTAATGATAGAGCAATGGACTCTAACGATATAGAAAGAGAAAGAGGTATAACAATATTAGCTAAACCTACAGCTATTAATTATAATGGTTATAGAATTAATATACTAGATACACCAGGACATGCTGACTTTGGTGGAGAAGTTGAAAGAATTATGAATATGGTTGAAGGTGTTTTACTTGTTGTAGATTCTTATGAAGGTACAATGCCTCAAACTAGATTTGTTTTAAAAAAAGCTCTAGAAGCTAATGTTAAACCAATCGTTGTCATTAATAAAGTGGATAAGCCTACTTCTAGAGTAAACGAAGTAGTAGATGAAGTAATAGATTTATTTATTGAACTTGGTGCTAATGATAATCAATTAGATTTTAAAACAGCCTATGTTTCTGCTTTAAATGGTACTTGTAGTCTTGATCCAAATATATCTACACAACAAGAAAACTATGATGGCTTATTTGATTTAATAATAAACGAAATACCTGCTCCCAATGCCGTGGTAGATGCTCCACTTCAATTTCAACCAGCCTTACTTGACTATAACGAATTTGTAGGAAGAATAGGCATAGGTAAAGTTAAATCAGGATTAATTAAAGAAAATGAAATGGTATCTTGTGTAAGATTAGATGGAAGTATTAAACAATTTAGAATTCAAAAATTATTCGGATATCTAGGATTAAAAAGGATTGAGGTTAAAGAAGCTCATGCTGGAGATATTGTGGCTATAGCCGGTATGCCAGATATATCAGTAGGTGAAACAGTATGTAATATTGGAAAGGAACAAGCACTACCTAAATTAAGAATAGATGAACCTACTTTAAAAATGACATTTATGACTAATGATAGTCCTTTTGCTGGTATGGAAGGTGAATTTATAACAGCCAGAAAGATCGAAGAAAGATTATTTAAAGAGACTCAAAGAGATATAAGCCTAAGGGTAGAAAATTTTGAAAAAGATTCTTGGATAGTATCTGGACGTGGTGAATTACATTTATCTATTTTGATTGAAAATTTAAGAAGAGAAGGTTATGAACTACAAGTATCTAAACCAGAAGTAATTATAAAAGAAATAGATGGTGTAAAATGCGAACCATATGAAAGTCTTCAATTAGAAGTTCCATCTGATTGTGTTGGTGGTGTAATAGAAGCTTTAGGACTTCGTGGTGCCAAAATGGAAAATATGACAAACTTTAATGAATTAGTAAGACTAAATTATACTATACCATCTCGTGGCTTAATTGGATTTACTACTGATTTTATGACATTAACTAAAGGATATGGAATTATAAATCATTCATTTAGCGAATATCTTCCAGTAGAAAATTTATCTGTTGGAGAAAGAAAATTAGGTGTTTTAGTATCTATGGAAAATGGTAAGTCCACAGCCTACTCAATCGGTAATCTTGAAGACCGTGGTGTAATGTTTATTGAACCTGGTACAGAAGTATATGAAGGAATGATCGTAGGAGAATGTAATAGAGAAAATGATTTAGCCGTTAACGTTGTAAAAGGAAAACAACTTACAAATACAAGAGCAGCTGGAAGTGATCATACTGTAGTATTAAAAAGACCAAGACCTATTTCTCTTGAATATGCTATATATTATATTAATTCTGATGAATTAGTAGAAGTAACTCCAAAAAGTATTAGACTTAGAAAGAAAATTCTAAATACAGAATTAAGAAAGAAGTTTGATGCCAAGAAAAATGGATAATTATATAATAGACTTAGATAGTTTTATGAATATAGATAACGGCAACGGAATACTTCTTAGTAAATATGAAATAGAATTATTGCTAAAGTATGATATTGATTATAGAAATTATTCTAATATTGAATCATTATTAAAAGAAATAGATGATGTTTTAGAAAATGATTATATAGAAGAATTAGAAGATATAGTTATAAAATTAGAAGAACAACATTATTATAAAGATATAAAGAAATAACTAGTTATTTTGGTTATTTCTTTATTTACATATAGGAATATTTTAAGAACTAAATTAGTTTAATTAATTGACAATGTTTTATAAAATTTATATAATTATCTTAGGTGAGAGTATGAAAAAGAAATTAATAATTATTAGTATGATTATAATGATGATTATACCATGTAGAGTAAGTGCTAAAACATTACAGGATTTAAAAAATGAATTAGCTAATTTACAAAGTGAGTTAGCTACGAATAAAAACAATAAAGCTTTAACCCAAAAAGAAATTAACACTTTAAATGGTGAAATATACAATATGACAAAGACTGTAGAAAATGCCAAGATAGAAATTAGAGAAGCTGAAATTAGTATAGATGAGAGCAAAGTAAAAATTAAAGAAAAGGGAAAAGAAACAGATGAAATGTTAAAATTTTTACAACTTTCTTCTGGTGAAAACGTTTATCTAGAATACTTATTTGAAGCTGATAGTTATACTGATCTTATATATAGATATGCTGTTGTTAAACAATTAACAAATTATAATTCTTCATTGATTGATGAATTAGAACAACTTATTAATGATTTAGAATTAAAAGAAAAAACCTTAAAAGAAAAGAATATCCAATTAGAAGCTGATATTAAAGTACTTAATAATAAAGTTAATAAGTTAAATTATAATTTGAAGTCATACACTGAAGAAGGATCATCATTAGAAGAAGATATTGAAAGTATTAAAAAATTAATTAATTCCTATGAAAAAATGGGCTGTAAACTTAATCAAGAATTAAGTTCTTGTACAGGATCTATAAATGCAACAGGATGGACATACCCAATATATATGGGCTGTGTAACATCTAATTATGGTTCTAGAAGCTATTACCTAAATGGCCGTATTGTAAACGATTATCACTACGGAATAGATTTATCTTGCATTCCAGAAGGCACACCAGTATATCCTGCTGCTGATGGAGTAGTATACTCTATAATACGTCGAGGAAGTTGTGGTGGTAATATGGTTTATATTAGACACACAGTTAATGGCAAAAGATATTCAACATCATACTTACATCTATTAAGTATAGCTAATGGTATTGATGTAAACACAGTTGTAACAACCAAAACAGTAATAGGAGCCGTAGGTGGATGGTCAACATCTTCATCACATGGTGGATATGATAACTGTACATCGGGAACACACTTACATTTTGGAGTTACACCAGATTGGCATGATTATGGATTTAATTATTATTCAATCAATCCTAGAAATATATTAGCATTCCCACAAGAAGGATATGGATATTTCTATAAATAAAAATTAGGACATATTGTCCTAATTTTAGTAAGGAGTAGTATGGATGGACTTAATAAACAGGAAATAGAATATAGACAGAATAATGGAATGGTTAACAATGAAAATATAAAAAATTCAAGAACAGTTAAACAAATTATTCTAAGTAACACTATTACTTTATTTAATATATTAAATTTAACTTTATTAGTATTAGTATTAACTACTGGCTCATTTATTAATACTACATTTATATTTACAATAATATTTAATACTCTAATAAGTATTTTTCAAGAAATAAAAGCCAAAAAAATTATAGATAAATTATCTATAGGAACAAAAAATAAAGTAAAAGTAATAAGAGAAGGCATTTTAAAAGAAATAGAACCAGAAGAAATATTATTAGATGATTTATTATACTTAAAACAAGGAGATAATATGGTCGTAGATGCCACCGTTATTAAATCAGAGATGTGTGAAGTAGATGAATCTATTATAACCGGAGAAAGTGATTCTATTAAAAAGAAACCTGGTGATAAACTTATTTCTGGTTCAATTATAACTAGTGGTAATGTTTATGCTAAAGTCTCGTCAATTAATAGAGATACATATGCTAATAATTTAATAAAAGAAGCTAGCAGAACAAAAGATAATTCCTCTTATTTAATGAAAAATGTTAATGCTATATTAAAAGTAGTTACATTTTTAATTATTCCTACAGGCATAATGTTATTTATATCACAATACTTCTATAGTGGACAAACTTATTCTGAATCTATCTTATCCACTGTAGCAGGTATTATAGGTATGATACCAGAAGGATTAGTCTTACTAACATCAATAGCTCTAACTGTAGGCGTTATTAAAATGGCTAAGAAAAAAGTAATTATTCAAAAATTAAGTGGCATTGAAGAATTAGCATGTGTTGATATATTATGTTTAGATAAAACAGGTACTATTACAGATGGTACTATGAAAGTAGTAGAAACTATAGAAATAGATAAAAGATATGATATGGATAAAATAGTATCTAATATGTTAGTAGATGAAACAAATGTAACAGATAGAGCATTATTAAATTATTATAAAAGAAGAAATGATATGAAAATTATTGATAGATTACCATTTTCTTCAGCAAGAAAATATTCTAAAGTAAAATTTGATGTTGGAACGTTTGCTCTTGGAGCCTTAGAATATATAACAGACTATAAAACAAGTGATTATAGTGAATATCTAGATAAACATATCAGTATGGGATATAGAATACTTACTCTAGCAAAATGTGATGACGATGTCAACAAATCTACCAGTAAGGTTATAGGCTTCATAATAATTAAAGACAATGTTAGACCAAGTGCTAAAGAAACATTAAAATATTTTAAAGAACAAGATGTAGATATTAGAATAATATCAGGTGATAATCCTGAAACAGTATCTAATATTGTAAAACAATTAGAAATGGATGGCTATGATAAATATATATCAGGTAATGACTTACCAGAGAATATGGAAGAATTTAAAAAAATAGTGAAAGATACAAAAATATTTGGTAGAGTAACACCAGTTCAAAAAAGACAGATTATATCATGCTTACAAGAAAATGCTAAAGTCGGTATGATAGGAGATGGTGTTAATGATATACTTGCTTTAAAAGAAGCAGACTGTGGAATAGCTCTTGCTTCTGGCGCAAGTGCTGCAAGAAGTGTCTCAGAAGTCGTTTTAACAGATTCTGATTTTAGTGTATTGCCTAAAATAGTAAATGAAGGAAGAAGAGTAGTTAATAATATAGAAAGAGTCTCTAGTATGTACCTTGTAAAAACAACATATTCCTTTCTATTATCCATTCTATCAATAATTCTATCTCATGAATATCCTTTCTATCCTATTCAATTAAGTTTAATAAGTGCAATATGTGTAGGAATACCATCATTTTTCTTGGCACTAGAACCTAACTATAATAAAGTGAAAAAAGGATTCCTAGTAAAAGTATTTAGAAATGCACTACCTAGTGGAATAGCTGTATTCTTAAATGCATTGTTTATTATCATGTTTTATAGTATATTTAAACTAGATTTTGATAAATACAGAATAGTAATCGTTGCTGTAACTGGATATATTAATTTAAGACTATTATATAAAGTAAGTAAACCATTAACATTTTTAAGAAAATTACTTCTAGTACTATGTTCTTTAGTATTCTACTTTACATTATTTAAATATAGTGAATTATTATTCGTATCTAATTATAGTTGGTTATCTATAGCATTAATTGTTCTACTAATAGTTACTAATACTTATATAACAGAATATTTAGAGCATTGTTATGATAAAATAGTTTATATAATTGAAGAGAGGAAGAATAAAAAGTGGATAAAACTAAAAAACATAAATTTAAGAAAGAAAAGCTATACAAGATAATATGGATTACTGGTTTATATGTAATACTCATAATTATATTATGGTTAGTTATAGAATATAAAGTAAAGTGGGAATCAGCTGATCTAAATAGATATGTACGTTTTTATGATTGTAGTGGTTCTTTATGTACAACAGAAGAAAATATTAATAAATATTATTCAAAATTAGTATGTAGTAATAATTGTCCTAGAATAATAGAAATAATTAATGATAAAATAGCCATACTAGCAATAAATAATAAAGAATTATTATATAACTATATTGACGGTAATATTATTAATGAAGAATATAGTGAATATATGAAAATATCAGATGAATTATTTATTGTTACTAAGGATAATAAGAAAGGTATAATAAATATTGATGGTAATACTATCCTGTCTTCTATCTATGATGATATTAAAGAATATAAAGATAACGTAGTAACTGTTAATACTCTCGATAAATGGGGAATAGTTAATTTAGAAGATGGTAGTAAAATAGAACCATTCTATAATAGTATTAATATAATTAATTCTAAAAAATTCATAGTAGAATTAAATGATAAATATTCTCTTATTAATGAAAAAGAACAAGAATTAACTGATATAAAATATGCTTATATGTATTATATAGATAATTATATAATAGCTATTTATAATAATAAAATAGATATTTTAAATGAGAACCTTGATAGTAAATTAATAATGAAAATAGATACAGAGTATAGTTATACTAATTCCAATGAAAGAAATAGTTTAAATATTACTAGTGATAAAGAATATATATACTTCTCTGTATATAAAAATGAAAAATATATAAAGTATAAATATAGTAAAGAAAGAAATGCTATTAGCAATTAAAAGGAGAAAAAAATGAGTTATATAAGTGCATTAAATTTATTTAAATTAAAAGATGGTTATAGTATAGAAGAATTAAAAAAAATATATAGAGAACTTTCTAAAAAATATCATCCAGATTATAAGCAGAATGCGTCACTAGAAGAACGACAAAAATCAGAAGAAATGATGAAAAGAATAAATGCAGCATATGATATTTTAAAGAATAATCTAGGCAAAGAAAAAACTAAATTTAATATTGAAACATATAAAAAAGAAAAAATAGACGATTTAGATAAAATTTTTAATATGACCTGGGAAGATATTTCTAAATTAAATATGATAAACTTAAGAAAATATTTTGAAGAAATAAGAAAAGAAATTCGAGAAGGTATTGCTTATATACAAAAAAATACTAATAAAATTGATGTTGACTATAATTATAATATAACTATTGATAACATTATAACTATAAAGAAAGATTTAGTAAATTGTTTTTGTAAATTAAACTACATTGATAAAATACCGGAAAAAATTGATTATACAAAACCATTAAGTGCTTTTTTGTCTCAACTTTTAAGTATAAAAGATAAATATAGTAAAGAAAGTATATTTAAAAGAAAAGTAAATTTAGAGACACAACAATATGAAAATTATATAGGATATAATATTTTAATTAAATATATAAATCAAGCAAAAGAAATAGCTATTAATGAAGCTAAAAATAAACAATTTAGAGAAACATCACTTAATAAAATTATTGAAAATTTACATAAGAATATATTAAATGTATTTAATATATATGCCCAAAGATATAAGAAAATTAATTCTTTAAAAGAGAAGATCATTAAATACCAAGATGATCAAAAAATATCAAAATTATTTACTACTTTATGGAAAAATTTTCAATCAGATCCTTTAAATAATAATTTTGATGATTTATATGAAAGACTAGAAAGAGTAATAAATATAAAAGAAATACCAGATGACTTAGATTGGAGCGGTATCAATTATACAAATCTCTACAATCCAGAAAAATTATACATAATACAAACAGATAATAAAAAAGGTAGGAATGGTAGAAAATAAATATAAAAATATTGAATAAGTTATTGGTATGTGATATAATTAAAATACCTGAAGGATTAGATAACTATATTTAAAACCGACAAAGATATATTTAGGGAATCTAAAACGAAGTATGTGTTGAAAGCTTACTATAAGTAAGAATCCTAATTACTTTGTGGTGATTACCCACCTGTGTGATTAGGCGCGGGTTTTATCTCTTTAGTATCGGTTCTTTGGGTAACCAAGATATTTCAAAAGATAATTTTATAATTATCTTTTTCTGTATATAGGAGGTATAATGTTTGCGAGAACAATAAGTTTAATTGGAAATGATAATTTAGAATTAATAAAGAGTAAAACAGTCCTTGTTGTAGGCTTAGGAGGAGTAGGAGGATATGTTGTAGAAAATCTTATAAGAAGTGGAATAGAAAATATTATATTAGTAGATTATGACACTATAAGCTTAAGTAATCTCAATAGACAAATTATATCCACAAGAGAAAATATTGGAAATAAAAAAACTCTTGAATTTAAAAAAAGAATTAATTCTATTAATCCTAAATGTAATGTTACTACATTTGACATGTTTCTAGAAAGTAGTAATATAAATATTTTAGATAATTATAAAATAGATTATATAGCAGATGCATGTGATACTGTTAAAACTAAGGAATTATTAATAGATTATTCTATAAAAAATAATATCAAGTTAATATCAAGTATGGGAACAGGTAATAAATTTGATCCTAGTAAGTTAACTATTACTGATATAAGAAAAACATCTTATGATCCATTAGCTAAAATAATAAGAAAATATATTATATCTAATCATATAAAAGAAAAAATAATGGTAGTCTCTTCCATTGAGCCACCAATAAAAAGCAATAAAGTCTCTAGTATAGCCTTTGTACCAGCTTCATCAGGCATTCTAATATCAAGCTATATAATTAACGATATACTAAAAAATAATCACTAACTATGTGATTATTTTTCTTCTAATAATTTATTAAATTTTTTAGTTAAACGAGATTTAACCCTATCAACTTTATTTTTATGTATTAATCCTTTAGATTTAGCATTATCTAAACTCTTAATAGCTAATTTCAAATACTTAGATGCATCTTCTTTATTACCAGCAAAACAAGCCTTGTCTGTATTTCTAATTGCATTCTTGCAAGTAGATTTTAATTGTTGATGGTTTAAAGTAGTTTTTTCTATTTGTTTAATTTTCTTTATTGCATTCTTAACATTTGCCATAAATTTCTCTCCTTCCAATGACTACATACCATTTTACCAAAAATTATCTTAAATTGCAAATAAAAATACTAAATTTGTTAAAAATATATATGGAGGTACTATGAAAAATAGAATTAATCTATCAAAATATCATTTAAGAACAGATTTAATAATAGATGATGCAAGTATTAAAGGTAAAATAATTAAGTATGATAATGCTACCATAAACAAAGTAAATAAAGACGGAAATTATATTACGATAACATTTGAAGACATAACTAACTATGAAGATAGAGAAAAAGTAGGCAAATTATTAGAAAAAGAACTAAAAGAACTATTTAAAAAAAATAATATTAAAGATAGTGATGAATGTTTAGTTATAGGATTAGGTAATAGACTATCTACAGCAGATAGCTTAGGAGTAAAAGTTCTTGACCATATTGTAATTACAAGACATCTCTTTTTAATTAATGCTAATGTTAAAGAAGGATTTCGTATTGTATCCGGATTTACACCATCTGTATTAGGACAAACAGGAATAGAAACTAAAGATGTAATAGTGTCATTAATAAACACAGTTAAACCCAAATTTGCAATAGCTATAGATTCGTTAGCATCTTCTTCGATTGACAGAATTAACAAGACTATTCAAATAACAGATACAGGAATACACCCAGGTAGTGGAGTGGGAAATAATAGAAAAGAATTAAGTAAAAAAACATTAGGCATACCTGTTATAGCTATAGGAGTACCGACCGTTGTATCTTCTTCTATAATAGTAAATGACACCTTAAACTATTTATTTAAACATTTATCCTATATAAAAGATAATAAAGAAACAAACAAATTAATTATAAAAAGAAATAATAGATATAAAGATAAAATTAAAGATAGAGACTTAAGTCAAGAAGAAAAAAACAATTTACTAGGTTTAGTAGGTAGCCTAGATAATGATACTAAAAAAAGACTAATGGAAGAAGTCCTAACATCAATAAATGCCAATCTCATTGTAACTTCTACCGAAATAGATTTTTTAATAGATAAATTATCTAATTTAATATCTTCTGCCTTAAATAATTCCTTACATCGACAAATAACTCATTATTAACCTAATATAATATAAATAGGTGATATAATGCCATCAATGAAATTAAAAGGGCCAAAAAACAAGAAAAAAAACAAATTAAAAATATTTTTAATTTTAGTAATTATTTATCTATCTTTATCTTTAACATTTTATTATTCTATGAAAAATAACAAAATGATTACTAATGAAGAATTTATAATATTTTTATTAAATAATGGAAATGCTAATTTTACTAAAGATTATAAATTTACTAATGTTATAAATAAAACAGTTAATTATATATTAAAAATAGATTTTACTAATCCAGTATCATTATTTAACGGAACAATCCTTAATAGTAGTAATAATCAAGATAAAGATGATGATGAATTTTATGACATAGATAAATTAAAAGAAATAAGTTCATATATAAGTGATCCCAATAAAATAGATGAACAAAATCCTTTAATATATTTATATAATTCTCATCAATTAGAAAATTATAATAATTATAATTTAGAAATATATGGAATAACCCCCAATGTCTTAATGGCTTCTTATTTATTAAAAGAAAAATTAAATGAGAGAGGATTATCAACCATCGTAGAAGATACAAATTTAACAGAATTTATTACCTTAAATAATTGGTCATATAATAATTCATATAAAGCAAGCAGAATATTTTTACTTGATAAAAAAAATACTTATCCTTCACTAAAATATTTTATAGATATTCATAGAGATTCAGTTAGAAGAGAAACAAGTACTGTAAAAATATCAAATCAAAATTATGCTAGAATACTATTTGTCGTAGGTTTAGAACATAACAAATATCAAAAAAATCTAGATTTTACTAATAAGTTAAATGATATATCTAATAAACTTTACCCAGGATTATCAAGAGGAGTACTAAAGAAAAGTGGAGAAGGAGTAGATGGTATTTATAATCAAGATGTTAATGAAAATGTTATATTAATAGAAATTGGAGGGATAGATAATAATATAGAAGAAGTATTAAATACAATAAATGCATTATGTGATATATTACAAAGGTATATAAAGGAATAATATGAAAAAGAATATATTTAAATTAGTAATAATAATGTTAATTATAACATTTACAATGATGTATATTATTTCTTCTACTGGATATTATGAATATAACATGCAAAGTAAGACAATACTAACAAATGATAAAATAAAAGAATTTGAAGAGGATGTAAAAAATAATAAAGATATAGATATAAAAAAATACTATGAAAAAGAAAAAGACTATAGTAATAAGTTTACTAATAGTATTAACACTTTATCAAATAATATAAATAAAACTTCAAGAAAAATAATTAAATCTGTGTTTAAAAAAATAGGCTCTCTAATTGAAGAATAAAATAATAAACATAAATATAAAACCAACAGTAAAAGATATAACACTAGACTTTTTATAATTATAGTTTAATGAAGTTGGTAATAATTTACAAGTAGATATTTGTAACATAATACCAGCAATAATTGCAAATAATATACCTAATGAAGTATTAGTAATTATATTTTTTAAAAATAGATAAGTAATTAAAGCTCCAAATGGTTCTGATATTGCAGAAATAAAAGTATACCAAAATGCTTTAGAAGAACTCTTCTGTGAATAATAAATAGGAATTCCTATACTTATTCCTTCAGGTATATTATGCATAGCAATAGCTAAAGTTAATGGAATACCTAAAGAAATATCCTTAGAAGAAACTATAAAAGTAACAATACCCTCAGGGATATTATGTAAAATAATAGCTATCATAGACAAAAGTCCTACTTTATATAACGAATTATTACTACTTTTTTCTTCTACATAATAATCTAATATCATTGATAATACAATACCTATAAAAATAGATGTAATAGCTATAATAATAGTAGGTATAAAACTAAATCTTTCTCTAATATAATGTATACTTTCAGGCATTAAATCAAACATAGAAATACTAATAATTATACCACTAGCAAAAGAACATGACATAGAAATAAGTTTATTTTCATTTTTAACTTTAAAGAAAATAGGTAATAAACCAATTAATGTTGAAGCACCAGCTATAGACGTTAAAATAAATGCATATTTAATATTATTCATAATAGATTATATGTTTTTATATTTGTTTTACTACAATATTTCTTATATATAAAAATAATATTCCACATTATTTACCTAATTTTACTTCTTATAAATATTAAATATTGATATATACTAAAAATGTAGTCTTAAAGGAGATGAGAGACTATGAAAAAAAAATATTTGCTTTCCTTTATCTTTCTATTTTGTTTTCCCTTAATTACATGTGCATATTCTGACTATATTATAGCTAGTGGTAAAAATATAGGTATAAGTCTAAATGCTGATCATGTTATTATCGTAGGTAGTTATGATGTCAATGGTAAAAATATTCTAAATACTTCTCTTTTAAGAATAGGTGATAAACTAATAAGTATTAACAATAAAGAAATAAAGAGTATTAATGATTTGCAAAATATAATGAATAATTTATCAAGTGAAAAAATTAATGTTACCTATGAAAGAGATAATAAAAGATATAACACAGAAGTAACACTTTTTAAAGAAGGAAATATCTATAAGACGGGATTATATGTAAAAGATAATATTAAGGGAGTAGGAACATTAACATTTATAGATCCAGAAACAAAAATATTTGGAGCATTAGGACATGAAATACTAGAAAAAACTACCAAAAGCAAATTTGATATTGATAGTGGAGTAATTTATTATTCTGAAGTTACAGGAATAATTAAATCTACAGATGGTAAACCTGGAGAGAAAAATGCTAGAAATAATTCAGAAACAATATATGGTTCTGTTAAAGAAAATACTCATAAAGGAATATTTGGAATATATACTGATGAAATAAATGAAAATAAACTATATAAAGTAGCTCAAAATAACGAAGTATATGTAGGACCAGCTAAAATACTTACTGTAACAGAAAAAGACGTTGTTTCAGAATATGAAATAAAAATACTTAATGTAAATGCTAATGCAGATACCAAAAATATCTTATTTGAAGTAACAGATCAGAGTCTCCTAGAAAAAACCGGTGGTATAGTACAAGGAATGTCTGGTAGTCCCATAATACAAAATGATAATATTGTTGGAGCTGTAAATTATGTTCTTGTAGATGACACTAAAAAAGGATATGGTATATTTATTACTAATATGTTAAGGGAAGCAGAGAATTAGGGAGTTTATCTTCCTTTTTCTCATATAAATAATATCAAAAAAAGGTTGACACACGAACAAAAATATGCTAATATATAAAGCTACCTAGGAAAAAGGGGGATTATATGAATAATTATTTGATTGAATATCTAAATGAAAATGAATTTAGAAAAAGAGAACGTTCTATAAAAAAATATAATATGTTAGCATATAAAAAATTACTATTTGAATATTATCCTTCATTAAGAGATGGAAATTTTATTGGTGTAATAACAAAAGAAGATAATAAATTAGGAATAACAAAATATGAATTATCATTACCAACAGATATTATGTTTAAAAAAGTACATGGTGATATTATATTACACTATACAGTTTATAAAAATCAAAAAATAGTAATGTTAGATTCTATTGAAGCATCTGACGATATTCTAAGTGAAGGACACCAAAAAGAACTAACAGCATATAAAGGTGTTATGATATCTCCAAATCATACTGAAAAAGATATATTTAAAATAAATTTACTTAATATGTTAGATAAAAATCACTAAAGAGATGAATTATTTCATCTTTTTTTCTATTTAATGAAAAAATATGTTATTATAATTACAGGGAGGTATAATATGACAGAAACTAATAAATTAATATTAAAATTAATTTCTGAAAATACCTCTATAGAAGAAATATGCTGTATTTTAAATTTAACTAGAAAACAATTACATTATAGATTAAGAAAATTACAAGAAATAGGATATGATATTAAAGCAAATTATAGTTATAGTGGCACAATAATATATAATTTAAAAAATAATTTTATTGAAGATTTATTATCATTAAAAATACAAGATATAAATAATAGTTTTAAATGTTTGGTTATCTCTGACACACATTTTGGAAGTGATTTATCTAACTATAAATATATAAACTTAGTATATGATTATGCCATAAAAAATAATATTCATATTATTTTATTTTGTGGAGATATTCTAGAAGGAATATATGCTAGAAAAAGTAATTACACAAGTATTTCCCAAATACAAGAATTTATAAAAAAATATCCTTATGATAAAAAAATATTAAATATAGGTATTTTAGGTAATCATGAAGGTCATTTCTTAAAGTATGAAGGAATAGATGTTAAAAAAATGATTTCTAACGCAAGATGGGACATTGTCCCAATAAATTATGAAACAGGTATAATCCAAGTTCAAGATGATAGTATCTTACTATATCATAACATAAAAAATAAATATCCATTTAAAACCCATGGTTGTAGCTTAGCTTTATTAGGACATAGTCACTTTATGAAAGTATCTTTTTCACCAATTCTATCTATTTCCGTTCCTACACTAAGTGACGATTTTCCAACTAAAAATATTCTTGATAAGCCTAGTCTTCTTGAAATAAAAATATCTTTAAATAAAAGAAAAATAGATAATATAGAAATAAAACTATTGTCTATAGAAGAGAATAAAATATTCAAGTGTTCTGAATCAAATTATGAGTTATCAAAAATTTTAGTAAGAGAAAAGAACTAGTATATATTAATTTACAAAGCATATATTTTATAGTATAATCAGTAAAGGTGGTAAGATGAAATTAGATAACATAAAAATACCATGTCATGTAGGAATTATTATGGATGGCAATGGAAGATGGGCTAAAGAAAGAGGATTAAACAGAAGCAAAGGACATGAAGCAGGATATAAGACTTTAAAAACTACTGCTAAATATATATTAGATAGTGGCGTTAAAGTATTAAGTGTATTTGCTTTTTCAACGGAGAATTTCAATAGACCAAAAAAAGAAGTTGACTTTTTAATGAATTTATTTATTAAAGGATTCAAAAAAGATAGTGCATTTTTTAATAAAGAGAACATAAAAGTAGTATTTTCTGGAAGAAAAGAACCATTAAAAAAAGATGTCATAGATACTATGGAATATCTTTCTGAATCTACTAAAAATAACACTAAAGGAATATTAAATATTTGTTTAAATTATGGTGGAAGAAGTGAAATAGTAGATGCTGTAAATCATATAATAAAAGATAATTTAAAAGAAGTAGATGAAGAAGTTATTAATAATTATTTATATAACAAATTACCAGATATAGATCTATTAATTAGAACAAGTGGAGAAGTAAGAATAAGTAACTTTATGTTATGGCAATTATCTTATGCAGAATTATATTTTCCAAAATGTTACTTTCCAGACTTTAATCAAGAAGAATTTGATAAAGCCTTATTAGAGTATACCAAAAGAGATCGTAGGTTTGGTAGTGTTAAATGAAAAATATAGAAATAGTTAAAAATATATTATCTTCTAAAAAACTAAAAAAAGATATAACTTTTATCCATATCGGAGATATTCACTATAATGAAACAACAAGTACTAAAAAGTTAGAATATATAAAATATGCTATTGAAGATGCACATCCAGACTATATATTTATAACTGGAGATTTATTAGATAGACCAAAAATAACTAAAAACAAAGAAAAAATAAAATTATTAGTTAGTTGGTTAAATAGTTTAGGAAACATTGCAAAAGTTTTTATCTCTTTAGGTAATCATGATATCATCCTAGAAGAAGATTATAAGTTTTTTAATAAATTGAATGATATAAATAATATCTATGTTTTAAATAATCAAAGTTATGAAGATAAAAATATCTTTATAAGTGGCTTTACTTTACCTACTAATTACTACTATAACATAGAGAAACATGAAGATGAAAATGCTTTATTAGAAACATTACAAAATAATTTTAACTTAGTTACTAATTTACCAAAGAAAAAATATAAAGTAGCTTTAATTCATTCACCAATATTATTAAGTGAAAAAAAAGTAGTAGAAAAATTAAAAGAATATGATTTAATATTATCAGGTCATATGCATAATGGATTAATTCCTAGAATATTAGATAAAATAATAAAAAATAATTATGGATTAATATCACCAGATAAAAGATTTTTTGCAAAAAACACTAGAGGAAAGATTAAAACTAAATATTACACCATAATTATTACTGGTGGAATAACAAAATTATCTACATCATCAACAAAAATATTATCTAAGTTAAATGGATTATATCCAATAAGTATAAATAAAATAACAGTAAAAGGAGAAACATAATGAGTAAAATAAGAAATATTCACGCAAGAGAAATTATTGATTCAAGAGGCAACCCAACCGTTGAAGTAGATGTAACATTAGAAAACGGGATAACAGCCACTGCTTCCGTTCCAAGTGGAGCCTCAACCGGAGTACATGAAGCATTAGAATTAAGAGATAATGATTCAAAAAGATATAACGGAAAAGGAGTATTACAAGCTGTTAAAAATGTGAATGAAAAAATATTTTCTAAATTAAAAGGCATGGATGCTTTAAATCAAAAATTAATTGACCAAACAATGATAGAATTAGATGGAACAGAATCTAAAACAAACCTTGGAGCAAATGCTATGTTAGGAGTTTCACTTGCTGTATTAAAAGCAGGAGCCAAATTTAAAAAAGAAGAATTATATGCCTATCTTGGAGATAAAAAAATATTACCAAGATGTATGATGAATATTTTAAATGGTGGAGCACACGCCGAAAACAAATTAGAATTCCAAGAATTTATGATTATCCCTTCAAAAGAAGAATATCTTGATAACTTAAGAATGGGAGTAGAAGTATTTCATTCCCTACAAAAAATATTAAAAGAAAAAGGATTAAGTTGCGGAGTAGGTGATGAAGGAGGATTTGCCCCTAGTATAGATAATACCAAAAAAGCATTAGATTTAATACAAGAAGCAATAGAAAAAGCAGGTTATAAATTAGGTAGTGATATATTTATAGGACTAGATGTTGCAGCCTCAGAATTTTATAAAGACGGATACTATAATTTAGAAGGAAAAAAAATGACAAGTGATGAAATGATAGACTATTATGAAGACTTAATCAGTAAATATCCAATCATTTCTATAGAAGATGGCCTTGATCAAGATGATTATATCGGATGGCAAAAATTAACAAAAAGACTTGGAGATAAACTTCAATTAGTAGGAGATGATCTTTTTGTAACCAATAAAAAATTACTACAAAAAGGAATTGATTTAAAAATGGCCAATGCTATATTATTAAAACTAAATCAAATAGGAACAGTAACAGAAACATTAGAAACAATTAAATTAGCTCAAGAGAATGGCTATAAAACAATTATTTCCCATCGTAGTGGAGAAACAGAAGATAATTATATTGCTGATTTTGCCGTAGGACTTGGATTAGGACAAATCAAAACAGGTTCTATGTCAAGAAGTGAAAGAATAAGTAAATATAATAGATTAATAAGAATAAATGAACAAATAACAACAAAATAATCAAAATAAATAATTTATAATTAATATATGAAAATAAAAATATTTGATGAATCACATGAAAAAGATTTAGAAGATGATATAAAAAAATTTATTGAAAATGATAATCCAGATATTATTGATATTAAATATTGTGTTTCCACTTCAATGACATCAGAAGACCAAATATATTGCTTTTCTGCATTAATAATGTATAAGTGAACAACTTGAAAATACATTAATACTATGATAAAATAACTCTAGGGGGATAAGTTGCTATGAAAGGTGTTTTAAAACAAATGATAGAAATATACCAACCAAATGGTATAGATTGGATGGATGTTAGATTAACTAGACATAATCCATATACATTTCATCACATCAAAGAAGAAAGAAAAGGTGGACTCTACATTATAGATAATGGAGCAATACTAACAAAGAAAGCACACACATTACTTAACTATTTAGAAATTAATGAACCAAAGAGATATGATGAATTTCAAAAATTGTTTAAATATTTAAACAAAACAGAAGAGCCACCCAAAGAAGAATATTTTAAGGAAATAGATGATGTTTACTCTAAAGTAAGAACAAGATTACGTTTTGAAAGAAGTGGAATACATTATTATGATTAATTATTTGTTTAGTGGAATAGACAAGAAAAAAGGATTTACTAAGATTCAAACCAATTACTTAAAAAAAGATATTAAAAGCGGAAGCAACATTGTTTTTATAGCAAGTATATTTAATGATGTTTCTAAATCACAAAACAATTATGAAAGATTTATAGATCTTTTTAAAAGAATAGGTATTGTATTCAATAAAACATTTCTAATTGATATTAGAGTTTCAAAAGAAAAAGCTAAAGAATATATAGAAGAAACGGACTATGTTTTTTTAATGGGTGGTAGTCCTTATTTACAGATGGAGTATATTCTTGAATATGAGATTATTGAAGATATAAAAAAAGTTAAGATAGTAATAGGAGTAAGTGCTGGTTCTATAAATCAATCAAAGAGAGTCATGTATAAAGATGACTATGAAAATTATGAATTAAAGGATTATGAAGGATTGGGATTAGTAGATATAAATATATTTCCACATATGGATTTTGATAATGCCTTACTTATACAAGAAGTACAAGAAATAAGTAAATATATGCCATTAGTATTATTACCTAATAATTCATTTGTAAGAGTTGAAGATGGAAATACAAAAATAATAGGAAAACATTATTATGATTAAAAGAACTAGATCATAGTTCTTTTAATTTATCCATAACTTCTTTTAACATTCTTTCATTCTTATTATTTTTTGGAATATAATATTGTCTATCTTTAATATTATCAGGTAAATATTGTTGTTTAACATAACTGTTTTTATAATTATGAGGATATTTATATAATTGAGAACTAGTCTTAATATGATTAGGAACATTACCTGTATTACCAAAACGTATATCATTAAGAGCACTATTCAAAGCTAAATATGATGAATTTGATTTTGGAGATAAAGCAAGTTCAATAACTATTTCAGCAAGTGGAATACCAGCCTCAGGAAATCCTAATCTTAAAGCACTATTAATGGCAGCATCTACTCTAGGTCCCATACTAGGATTAGCTAGTCCTATATCCTCATATACAATTACTGAAAGACGTCTACATATACTATCTAAGTCTCCTCCTTCCAAAAGTCTAGCCATATAGTATACAGAAGCATTAACATCACTACCTCTTATAGATTTCTGTAAAGCACTAAGCAAATCGTAGTAGCCATCCCCATCTTTATCATGAAAAATATTAGGCTTATTATTTATACTTTTAATAATATCTATATTAACAACACCATCAGCTGTAGAATAGTAAGCAACTTCCAAAAGATTATAAGCATATCTTAAATCATTACCAGACATAGTAGCTATATATTTAATTGTATCATCATCAATAGATAAATTATTAAGTATATTTTCTTCGCATACTTTTTTTATAGCCTTAACTATATCATCATGAGATAACTCCTTTAATTCAAAAATTTGACACCTACTCCTAATAGCAGGATTAATACTATGATAAGGATTAGAAGTAGTCATACCAATCAAAGTAATTAAACCATTTTCCAAAAAAGGTAACAATAAATCCTGTTTATCCTTATTAAGTCTATGAATTTCATCCATAAGAAGAACAATACCATTAGATAATTTAGCTTCTTCTACAACTATATCAAAGTCTTTTTTATTATTAATAACAGCATTTAAAAAACGATATTTAACATTTAACTCATTTACTAAAGCATTTGCAATACTTGTTTTACCAATCCCAGGTTTACCATATAAAATCATAGAAAATAACTTCTTATTATTAACCAAATTAGTAAGTATTTTACCTTCACCAATTAAATGACTTTGTCCAATAATATCATTTAAATTCTTAGGTCTCATTTTTATAGCTAATGGTTCATTCATATTATCACTTCACCTTCATAGAAATATTATAGACTAAATCAAAGTTGTTTGCAATAATCAATAGAAAGTGGTACAATTATATAGGGTAGAAGTATGGAATTAAAGAATATTAGTCAAAATAATATTGATATATTAAAAAAATATGAAGTATATTTATATACTGTTAAACAATTATCAGATAATAGTGTTATATCTTATATTTTAGATATATATAAATATTTAAAATATATAAAAAAAGATTATAATCAAACTACTAATAATGATATATATAATTATCTTAAATATTTAAGTAAAGATAAGTATAGTGTATATTCAGTAGCCAGAAAAATATCTTCTATAAAATTATTCTATAACTATTTAGATAATGAAGATATATACATATTAGAGGTAAACATAGAAAGACCAAGTTTCTATAAAAAATTACCAACAATATTATCTATTTATGAAGTGGATAAATTACTAGATATAAAATTAAATACGCCATATGATTATAGAAACAAAGCTATGTTAGAATTAATGTATGCAACAGGATTAAGAGTATCAGAATTAGTAAGTTTAACTAGTAACAATATTGATTTAGAAAGTAATATTGTTAGATGTTATGGTAAAGGAAACAAAGAAAGAATAGTTCCCATAGGTAGTGTTGCTTCCAAATACGTAAAATTATATTTAACAGAATATAGACAATCTCTACAAAAAAGAACTATTTGTGATAATCTGTTTTTAAATAATCATGGTAACACCTTAACAAGACAAGGTTTCTTATTAATACTTAAAAATATTGCTAAAGAAAAAGGAATAGAAAAAAATATTACACCCCACATGTTAAGACATTCCTTCGCTACTCATTTATTAAATAATGGAGCTGATTTAAGAAGCATACAGTTAATGTTAGGACACTCAAATATTTCTACAACGCAAATATACACTAATGTTTCGAATGAAAAACTAATAGAAAATTATGAATTATTTCATCCAAGAAAATGAAAGAGAGGTAAAGCATGAATTTAAATAAAAATATATTTAGAGAATATGATATAAGAGGAATATATCCAAGTGAATTAAATGAAACAGTAGCATATTACGTAGGACTTGCTTATGGAACAAGATTAAAAGAAAAAGGAAAAGACACAACTGTTTTAGGATATGATAATAGAGTATCTTCTATGTCTTTAGCAAATTACATGGCAAATGGATTACTAGATGCCGGAGTAAATGTTAAAAATATTGGTCTAGTAACTACTCCAATGTGTTATTTTGCTGCTAATTATCTATACGTAAATGCCAGTATGATGATAACAGCAAGTCACAATCCTAAAGAATATAATGGATTTAAATTTTCATACAATGGCATACATAATGCTTATGGAAAAGATGTTACAGAATTATATGAAATGTTATTAACTGGTAAAGCTAAAAAAGCAGATAAAAGAGGAACAATAGAAAATATAAATATTGAAGATGAATATATCAAAATGATTCTTGATGATATTAGACTAGGAGACAGAAAAATTAAAGTAATATATGACTGTGGTAATGGAACAACATCTATAATTGCAGATAAAATATTTAACAAGTTAAATATAGAAAAAAAAGGAATATATAATATATCAGATGGCAATTTTCCAAATCACCAACCAGATCCAGCCGTTTCAGAAAATTTAAATGATTTAAGACAAGAAGTAGTCAATTATCAAGCCGATATTGGTATAGCCTTTGATGGTGACGGAGATAGAGTAGGATTCGTTGACGAAAAAGGAAGAATTATTCCTATTGAAGAATATATGATAATAATGTGGCGTGATATTTGTGACAGAGTAAGTAATCGTAAATGTCTATTTGATGTAAAATGTTCTAAAGCCTTAGAAGACGAATTACTTAAATTAGGAGTAGAACCAATATGTTATAGAACAGGAGGCACATATACTAGAGCCAAAATAGCCGAATTAAATATCCCCTTAGGAGGAGAATTATCTGGTCATATATGTTTTAGAGATAGATTTAAAGGATACGATGATGGAATATATAATGGCATAAGATTAATAGAATTATTAAGTAATACTGATAAAAATCTAAGTAGCCTGTCAGAAGGAATAAATAAGTATTATAATACCCCAGAAATAAAAATTGAAGTAACTGATACAAGCAAATTTATAATTGTAGACAAAATAAAAGAGTATGCCCAAAGTATGAATTATCAAATGTTAACAATAGATGGAGTAAAAGTAAAATTCCCAGATTGTTCTTCTGCTCTAGTAAGAGCCTCTAATACAACACCATGTATAACACTACGCTTTGAAGCAAAAACTCAAGAAAGACTTCAAGAAATATATAATGAATTTATAACAAAACTTAATGAAATAATAAAAGAACTTGCTTAAGTTCTTTATTTTTCTCTAAAACTATCACATATTGTTTCTTCTTTACACATACAATCATCATTATCACAATTACAAGTAATACTAACTTTCTCTAAAGTACAATAATCACAATCATTATGCTTACAAGATCTAACATCACATTTAATAGCTTTATTTGTTTCACAATCTTTTTTCATAATACCTCCATAATTAGTTTGTCCAAAATAAATACAAATATGTACTTAATTTAAACAAGCTAAGAAATAATGCATATTATATAATATGAAAGAAAGAGAAGGATCAAAAACGGAAACATTACTAGCTTTTATTCTAGGATATATATTAATAGATAATTTATCTAGTACAGAGCAAAATGCTTTAGGCAATTGGCTCATGTTAGTAGCCCAAACATTATGTACTAGTGGATCTTCTCATTTTAATAGAGACTGGAAAAATCATATAAATAGCAACAGTGATACAATAGATATGAGAAAAATATTAAAAACAACCGAAGAATCTTTAGATAAACTAAACAAGTTTCTACAATAATATATGCTTTACTAATAAAGTAATTTATGATAATATTTAATTGTGATATATATGAAAAACATTAATAAAATTGTATTAATTTTAGGGGCTTCTTCAGACATAGGAGAGTATTATGCTAATTATTATTCAAACTTAGGTTATGTAGTAGTACTTACATATAATAATTCTTATAAAGAAGTATTAAATTTATATACCAGTATTAAACAAAAAACAGAAGTTTCTATGTATAAAGTATCTACTAATATAGAAGAAGAAATTAAAAATTTATTTAAGAATATTATAGATAAATATGGAAATATAGATATAGTTATTAATCTAGTAGCAACATACAATGATAATTTAATTACAGAAAAAAATAAAAAAGACTTTATGAATGTAATAGATGTTAATATAGGAAGTGCTTATCTAATATGTAAATATTCTAAAATATATCTTAATAATAGTTTAATAATTAATATGTCTTCAACAGACGGAATAGATACTTATAACGAATATAATATAGATTATGCCGTATCAAAAAGTGGTATTATTACTTTAAATAAAGCAATGTCATTAATAGATAAAAGTAATAAATATTTATGTATAGCTCCCAATTGGATAAATACTAGAAGCACAAGAGAAATAGATAAAACATTTTTAAATAATGAATTAAAAAGAATAGGACAAACAAGACTTATTGAAATAAACGAATTAATTAATACTATTTCTGAAATAATTAATAATTTTGAAAGTGGAAGCTGTTATAGAATAGATGTAAAGGATGAAAAACTATGGACAAAATTAATTTAAGTATAATAAATAAATATGAAGCAAAATGTAGTCAAGAATATAAAGAATTAGAACGTATATGTATGATTAATAGCAATAAAGTATTAAATGCATTTCACAAGCATAACATTAGCGAAAGTCATTTCTATTCTTCTACTGGCTACGGATATAATGATCTAGGAAGGGATGCCATTGAAGAAGTTTATGCTACAATATTTTCTGCAGAAGATGCTCTAGTAAGAAGTCAATTCATATCAGGAACACACGCCCTTACCATAGCCTTAAATGCAATGTTAAGACCAGGTGACATAATGTTATCTATAACAGGAAAACCTTATGATACATTAGATGAAGTAATAGGTATAAAACATAACGAAAGTTCCCTAATATCTTATCATGTTCAGTATAATGAAATAGATTTAATTAATAATGATTTTGACTATAATAAAATAGAAAAATTCTTAATTAACAACAAAGTAAAATTAATACACATTCAAAGAAGTAAAGGATATTCTACAAGAAAAAGTATTGATATAGATAAATTAGAAAATGTTATTAAATTTATAAGAAAAATAGATAAAAACGTCATTATCATGGTTGATAATTGTTACTGTGAATTTGTATCTACCAAAGAACCAATAGAAGTAGGAGCAAATATAGCCGTAGGATCTCTTATAAAAAATTTAGGTGGTGGAATAGCATCAAATGGAGCATATATTGTTGGAGATAAACGTTTAGTAAAACTGTGTGCAGAAAGATTAAATGTTCCTGGTCAAGGAAAAGAAGTAGGACCATCATTGGAACAAAATAGAAACTTCTTAAAAGGATTATATTTAGCACCTTCAGTAGTTATGAATAGTTTAAAAGTATCAACTTTACTTAGTTATATAATGTCTTGCTATGGTTATGAAGTTGATCCAAAGTATAACGAAACAAAAGCAGACATTGTTTTAAATATTACTTTTAACGACCCAGAAAAACTAATAAAATTTTGCCAAATTGTACAATCATCTTCAGCAATTGATGCTAACTACGTCCCAATACCTACTGATATGCCTGGATATGATGATAAGATAATTATGGCAAGTGGTTCATTTACCCAAGGTTCTTCAATAGAAATGTCTTGTGATGGACCAATAAGACCACCATACATGGCATACTTTCAAGGAAGCTTAACCTACGAATATGGAAAAATAATGATTATGAAAGTTATAAATGAAATGTTAGGAGAATAATAATGAATAAATTAGAAGAATTTAATTTAGAATTAAAAAAGAAAAAGATAGCTGTTATTGGGGTGGGTGTAAGTAATATTCCCTTACTTGACTATTTAAAAGACTTATCAGCTAATGTAACTATATTTGATAAAAAAGAAATAACAATCGATATGTCTAAATATAATTTTAAAGTATTTACTGGAAACGATTATTTAACTAACTTAAAAGGTTTTGATATAATTTTCCGATCACCAAGTTGCCTACCTACTACAAAAGAATTGGTAGAAGAAGCAAATAGGGGAGCATATATTACAACAGAAGTAGAAGAAGTTATTAGACTAACACCTGCTAAAGTAATTGGTATAACAGGATCTGATGGAAAAACTACTACCACAACATTAATAAGTAAAGTACTAGAAGCTAACAATTATCATGTTTTTCTTGGAGGTAATATAGGAGTACCATTATTCACTAAAATAAAAGATATGACTGAAGATGACATAGTAGTATTAGAACTATCTAGTTTCCAATTAATGAATATGCGCGTATCACCATCTATTTCAGTTATAACCAATATTTCCCCTAATCATTTAGATTATCACAAAGACTATCAAGAATATATTGACGCTAAAACTTGTATATATAAAAATAGCAATGGTATTTTAGTTCTAAATAAAGACAACGAAATTACAAGTAAATTAACTTCAACTAGAGAAATAAGATATTTTAGTAGATACCAAAAAACTAATTATTTCTACGTTTCAGATAATAACATATATTATAAAGATAAATTAATAATTAACACTAAAGATTTACACATAAGAGGAGTACATAATTACGAAAATGTCTGTGCATGCCTATCGGCTATAATAGATCTAATAGATTTAGATAAATCAATAGAAGTAATAAAAAAATTTAGTGGAGTAGAACATAGAATAGAATTTGTAAGAGAAATTAATGGTGTAAAATGGTATAATGACTCCGTATCATCCAGTCCAACAAGAACAATTGCCGGATTAAATTCATTTACAGAACCCATAGTATTAATAGCAGGAGGTTATGATAAAAATTTAGATTATACACCCCTAGCTAAGCCAATATTAGAGCATGTTAAACAATTAATACTATTTGGTAGTACCAAAGATAAAATATTAAATGCTGTTACTAAAGAAAAAACTAATGAGAATATAGAAATACACGTTTTAAACACCCTAGAAGAAGTAGTAAATAAAGCCAAAGAAGTATCTAACAAAGGTGATGTTGTATTATTCTCACCAGCAAGTGCTTCATTTGATTTGTTCAAAAATTTTGCAGACAGAGGTCTTCAATTTAAAGAACTAGTAAAAAAAATACCAGATTAACGGTATTTTTTTCTATATCCTGTACAAGTTAAAGTTTTAATCTTAACTTCTTTTTGTACATAATATCCATGACCAGATTTACTAGGATTTGCTAAAGCAACAGAACATTTATTAATATTACTATTAATTCCATAATATTCCATTAAATCTTTAGTCATATCATAATAAATTCTTACAGTTTCCTCATACTTTTCATATTCAATAGCACTAACAGCTTTCTCTATATAATAATTAAATAAAAGAGTAGCCATTTCTTCACTATATTCACTATTACTTAAACAATAAGCAATTTTAGGTCCAATCTTATCGTAATTAACAAGAATAGGTAAATATTTCTTGTTTTTTTGTAAATAATCATTTCTAAATTTTCTCAATGTATTTAAATAATAATTGTTATTATCAAACCCAAGAATATTACACATTATAGTAGTTATATAACATCCACTATTTCTATGTGTTCTAGAATTATCTATCATATTATCAATAGCGCTACTGCTTCTAGAATAAGCCTCACAATATGAACCACAACTTGGATCATCACCATAATATCTGTCTCCTTTTTTTTCACAATAGTATTTACCATAACTATCAGCAGTACATGGATCTAAATAAGTACAACTAGCACAGCATTTACTCATAATTCCTCCTCATGGCACTATATTATATCACTAATTAAAAAATAATGCACTAAAAAAATACATATCATAGTTTAATACCTTGATATGTATTCCTTCTTTTCATTTCCTTATCTATATCATTCAATAATTGACATTTATCAATTAACCACCTAGGTTCTACCAAAGTTTCCTTATCAGGATCCGATGTAATCCTATTAATAACAATCTCCGGTCTTAATAATTCTAATTGTTTTATAACAATATCAATATATTCTTCTTTAGACAAAATTTTAAACCTTTCTTTTTTATACATCGTATCAATAACCGTATCTTTTATAATATATAACATATGAATTTTAATACCCTGTATATCTAACCTATTTAAATATCTAACAGTATCTAACATCATTTCTTCTGTTTCATAAGGTAACCCATTAATTATATGAACACAAACATTAATATTTCTCTTCCTAAGTTTAACAACCATATCCTCAAATTGTTTTAAACTATGACATCTATTTATAAGAATAGAAGTCTTTTCATGAATAGTTTGTAATCCCAATTCAATAGTTAAAAAAGTCCTCTTACTAAGTTCTTCAAGATAATCCAAACAGTCCTCACTAATAGCATCACACCTAGTAGCAATATTAAGACCAATAACATCATCCTGTTTCAAAATACATTCGTACTTTTCTTTTAAAACATCCAAACTCGCATAAGTATTTGTTCTAGCTTGAAAATATCCAATATATTTACAAGGAATATGTTTTTTATTAACCACTTCTTTCATCTTCAAAAACTGTTCTTCTAAACTATCTTCCTTGTCTCCACCAAATTCACCACTTCCACTTTTAGAACAATAAATACATCCTCCATATCCAATACGTCCATCTAAATTAGGACAACTAAATCCACCATTTAAACTAACTTTAAATACTTTAATACCAAATTTATTTTTATAAAAATAATTTAAAGTATGATATCTTTTATTATCTAATGTATACTTAAACATAATATTTCACCCAATATAAGTATAACACAAAATATTGTATTAAATATAATTATATCGTATAATAACAAAATGTATATTATTAATTATTGATTATATATTAGTATTAAAGGATGTGTATTTATGGAATTACCAAAAAAAGGTTTTATATTACCAGATGGTATAATATTAGATTGCTTTGGAGAAAGACATTGCATAAGAGCATTAAGTTACATAAAGTATAACTGTCAAGAAGAATATGATAAAAGTATTTTTAATAATTCACCAGTAGATTATTTAATAATAGAGCGTGGAGCAATAAAATTAGATTTAAATAATCGTATATTTCATTTTTTCTATTCAGATGATGTTATGAATTCATATAAGAAAGATACTATTGAAATGCTAAAAAAAGAAGGCTATAACGAATTTATAGTTAATAACCCTCATAAAAATGTCCTTTCTTCCATAAGAACGTCCTTGTATGAACGACTAGGAATTGTTCCAGAACCGCCATTAACAAGGAAAAGATAAATTTATTCCACTGTAACAGACTTAGCCAAATTTCTTGGTTTATCAATGTCTGTTTTTCTTAATTTAGCCACATGATAAGAAATAAGCTGAAGCATAACAACAGTAAGAATAGGGTCAAGTAAAGGAATGCTTTTAGGAATTTTTATTAAAATATCATAAGTATCCTTATCTATTTCTAAGTCATCACGAGCAATAATAATAGAATAAGCACCTCTTGCCACAACTTCCTTTATATTACTAATAGTTTTATTTTTAATATTATCATTAGTAATAATAGAAATAACTATGGTATTATCACTAATAAGGGAAATAGTACCATGTTTAAGTTCACCAGCAGGATAAGCCTCTGAATGAATATAAGATATTTCTTTTAGTTTTAAACTTCCTTCAAGAGAAATAGCATAATCTATATTTCTTCCTAAAAAGAATATATTATCTTTGTCATATATCTGATTAGCAACTTCTAAATATTGTTCACCCTTGATAATATCATGAATCTGTTTAGATAAATTCTTATAATATGGTAATAGTTCTTGATAATCCTCATTGCTATTTTTAATAGCCAATAGTCCAAGAATATAAACTTGCATAGCATATACCTTTGTCGTAGCCACAGCTACTTCAATTCCACAATTAGTATATATTGTTTCATGAGCTTCCCTCGCAATAGAACTACCAAGAGCATTAACTATTGCTAAAGTTTTAGCACCTAAGTCACGTGCAATTCTAAGTGATGCCAACGTATCAGCTGTCTCACCAGATTGGCTAATAAAAATCACCAAATCATTCTCTTTTAAAAATAATTTTTTATATCTAAACTCACTAGCAAGACAAGTAATTACTTCTTTATCAGCATACTTTTCAATAAAATATGCTCCAACAAGTCCCGCATAGTAGGCACTACCACAACCAACAATATATATCTTATCATATTCTTTAATAGAAGGAATACTGTCAAGGTTATCTAACATATTAGTCCTAAATAATTGTTCTTCTTCATTAATTTCCTTTAACATATAATGAGAAAATCCCTGCTTATCATATTCATCAGTTTTATAATCAAAAGTATAAACACTCTTATTTACCAATTTATTATTGTTATATATCTTAACATCATCCTTAGTAACTACTCCAATATCATAGTTATCTAACAAATAATATCTATCAGTATAATTTTTCACAGCAGACATATCAGACACTATAAAGTTTTCATCATCACCAATTCCAATAATCAAAGGACTATCTTTTCTAATACAATAAATTTTATCTAATTCATCACTATTGATTATCAAAACAGCATAACTTCCCTCAAGAATGTTAGATACCCTAAAAATAGTATCTAAAGTATTCCCATTATCTTTATATATATCATCAAGTAAAGCAGCAATAACTTCACTATCAGTTTCACTATTAAAAACATAACCCTTTTTTATAAGATTGTTTTTGATAATTCCATAATTCTCTATAATTCCATTATGAACAATTGTAAATTTTCCTTGACAAAAAGGATGTGCATTATTCTCAGTAACACCACCATGTGTAGCCCATCTAGTGTGACCAATCCCCATATTTGCTTCATTATCTCTAATCTTTCCCTTCAAATTATTTATCTTACCAACAGCCTTTTCAATAGTAATATTACCATCATAATAGGCAATACCAGCCGAATCATATCCCCTATATTCTAATCTCTCTAATGTATTAATTATTTTCTTAGTGGCATCATTTTTACCAATATATCCTATAATTCCACACATAAAATCACTTCCTTTAATACTATTATATGACAAAATTCTACTTATTCAAAATAAAATTAATGTTATTTTACACAACAATAATTTAAAAAATAGTAAAAGTTTATAAAATCACAAGTAATTTTAAAAAAAGTACAAATAATATTATTGAAAGAATCAAATAAAAAGTATATCACGATTACCAGAATATAGAACTGTGTAAGATAAAAACCCGGTGAAACAGAAAAAATTAATTGCGAGATTAGTTATTATATTCAGATATTTTTATTTGCAAACCTCAATCTTTATTATAGACATTTTTTATATTTTTTAGTAAAATATATTTTGTTATAATTCTTTTTAAAGGAGGTAACACAATGTCATATATTAAAGGAACAATATCTAAAATTATCTATAGAAATAATTCTAATGGATACACTGTAGGTTTAATAAAAATAAAAGAAAGTGATGAAGAAGTAGGGAAGATTGAAACTTTCACAGGTGTGTTGCCAGAGTTTAATGAAAAAACAATCTATCAGTTGAATGGAACATTTACTACACATAATAAATATGGTTATCAGTTTCAAGTCGATAGTTTTGAAATAATATTACCTGAAAAAAAAGATGAATTGATAGATTTCTTATCTAGTGATTTATTTCCAATCGGTGAAAAAACTGCTAAAAAAATAGTGGGAGCCTTTGGAGAAGACACTATAGATGTGATATTAAATAATAAAGAAAAACTATCAGAAATACCAAGATTAGGTATTGAAAAAATTAATAAAATAAATAATATTTTAAAAGAATATCAAAGTACCTCTAATATAGTTTTAGAGTTAAATAGAATGGGATTTAATACCAAAGATTCATTAATGCTTTTAAATAAATATAAAGATAAAGTTATTCGTATTATTGATAATAATATATATGATTTAATTGATAATATAAATTTAAATTTTAAAGAGATTGATACGATAGCAATAAACAACAAATATGATTTATATGATGAAAGAAGGGTAGAAGCACTTATCATATTCTTATTAAATGAAATAACTTTTGAACAAGGTGATACATATTCCTTTTTTCAAGAAATATACAATTCTATTATAAAATACTTATCTGATTTAAAATCTGAAGATTTAGAATATTATTTACTTAAATTAAGCAAGCAAAAAAGAGTTGTTATAAAAAAAGAAAAGTATTATTTAAAAGAATTATATGAAGCAGAAGAATATATTGCAGATAGAATATATAGACTTAATAATATGGAAAGAAGAAAATTACCAAAATTAAAAGAGAAGATAAAAGAATTAGAACAAAAAATAGGAATAACTTATGACGAGTCACAAAAGAATGCTATTATAACTTCTTTAAATAATAACTTTACTATAACAACTGGAGGACCAGGAACAGGCAAAACTACTATTATCAAAGGAATAATCAGAATGCTTGTAGATACTTGTCATATTAGTCATCAGAATATTGCTCTATTAGCACCAACAGGAAGAGCAAGCCGAAAGCTCATGGAAGTATGTAATATACCTGCATATACAATACATAAATATCTAGGATGGGATAAAGATAACAATACATTTTCACATAATGAAATAAATGTATGTAAAGAAGAATATATAATCGTAGATGAGGCTAGTATGATAGATACAATGCTTATGTTTTCCTTATTAAAAGGAACAAGATTAGATTCTAAGTTTATTTTTATTGGTGATTATTATCAATTGCCTAGTGTATCGCAAGGACAAGTACTTAAAGATATGATAGATAGTGAAGTGCTAGATGTTATTAAACTTAATAATTTATATAGGCAAAAAGATGGTAATTATATTATTGACCTAGCTCATGAAATAAAAAACAAAAAATTATCTGATAATTTTCTTACCAAAAAAGAAGACTATAATTTTATTGAAGTTGATAACGATTACGTTTTAACTTCTATTAAAGATATAATCCTTAAAGCATTAGAAAAAGGATATAGAGAAAAAGATATTCAAGTTCTAGCTCCTATGTATAAAAGTCAAAATGGAATAGATAATCTAAACAAGATGCTCCAAGAAATATTTAATCCAAAAAGTAATGATAAAAATGAACTAACGGTAGGTAATAAAACATATCGTGAAGGAGATAAAGTATTAGAATTAGTAAATGATAGTGATAATTCTATATCCAATGGAGATTTAGGGTATATCATAAATATTACTAATAAAGAAAAAAATGGAAATAAAAAAAATGAAATTATCGTAGATTTTGATGGAAATATAGTATCGTTCTCGCCAGATAAATTTATCAATATTACACATGGCTATGCCATTAGTGTTCATAAAAGCCAAGGTGGAGAATTTAATATGGTAATTATACCTTTTGTTAATTCTTTCAAAAGAATGTTATATAATAAACTTATATATACTGCTGTTACTAGAGCCAAATCAAAACTAATTCTAATTGGATCTAGAGAAGCTTTCGTATATGGAGTTAACAATGATTATGTAAATAATAGAAAAACAACATTGAAAGAAATGCTAATAAAGAAATATGATTACCAAAGGAGTCAATAATGGAAAGAATATTAGAATTATTAAATAATTATATGAATAATGCTAAAATAAAATTAGATGAATTAGATAAAAATATTCAGTATAAAAATAAAATATTTGATTTGTTTAAATATATAAACTATTATGTTCATATACTAAGAAAAGACACTACTAAAGCTTGTGTGTATTTAGAGGAAAATATAGAGACTATAAAGTCTTTATTAAGCGAAATAGATAATAAATCAATAAAAGATATTATTAATAATATTATTGAATGTAATTATTTATTAGAAAAAGATGATGATAATTATTATAAAGAATATTATATTAATAATATAAAAGAATATCATAAAATACTATTTGACATGATAAATGGTCTAAAATTATCTACAAATAGACAAAAGAAAGAACTTATTTATGAAAAATGTTATTATTATAAATTAAATATAATTATTAATTCTATAAATAAAAAGAAAAAAATAGATATAAAATACCTTTATTTTCTTAAAAATATATTTAGCAATGATAAGCAATTAAAATCTAAAGATATACTAAGTTTAATAGAATTATTAGATAATAATGTTATAAATAATGAAACAGAAAATAGTGCTTACACCTACCAAGAACTTAAACAAATATTTTCCATAGAAGCACCAGAAGTAACTGATGATAAAAATTTGAATTTTTATTTGCAAGGATATAAAGAAAAATTAAAACAAGGTATAAGTGCTCCAGAAATCATTAATGAAATAGAACAAGATAGTAATTTGACAGATGAAAATAAATTAACTATATATAAAAATATTATTAATTCATATTATCAAGAAATATTTATTATAAGAAGTCTTATTACAGAAGACATAAATTTAATATTAAAAAAAGATAGTGAAGAATATCAAGATATTGCATCAGTGTTAAAAGAAGAATTAAATAGAATATTAACAGAATTAAAAATATTTGAAACAATGTTAAATAATCGCACAAAAGAACCAGTTAGTGAAGATCCAAAAAAAATTGTTTTCTTCGTTGATGGTAATAACAAAAGTATATTTATAAAAGAATTAGAACCTTTATTAAAAACATACAAAAGTAAAGAAATATACAATGTATTGGATTCTTTTAATAGTTTTTTAAAAGGAGAAACTATTATTGGATTTGAACCATTTAATAATGGTTGTTTATCAGGATATGTAACAGGACTATGTAAATTTAAAAAAAATAAATTCAGAATAGTTATGTATAAATTAAAAGATAATAACTTTTTGATATTAGGAATATTCAAAAAACACGATCAAGTTGGTAGAGCAGATTATTCGAGATACTCTGACATGATAAAAAGAACTTCTAAAAAAGAAATGGAAAAATATCAAGAACACTTTGAAGAATATTACCTAGAAGATAAAGAATTATTCGATAATATTTTATCAAATATACTAGAAGATTTATCATTTAAGAAAAAGAAATAAGTATATATTTCTCATAATTGCCAATAATATTATTGGGTGATTGATTAATGAAAGTAAGAAGTGCCGTTTCTTTTATGGCTTTAGGAGCTGGTAGCGTATTAGCGTACCAACAAGTAAAAAATGGAAACTTTGATAAAATGATGAAAAAGTTTAAAAAAGAAAAAAAGAGAGTCATTAAAGAAATGGAAGATATGGATTAATACAAGTTTGACTAACTTGTATTTTTTTTGTTATAAAAAAGTAAAAAAGTGCAAAAAAAAGGTTGATTTTCATATAATTTTCTAGTATACTTATGAAGTGTGTGGCTGGCTTAGATATGCAAAGTTGCTGATACGCCCGGTAGAGTTGTTTAAATAAAACTAGGTAATCAGGTAATTTGCAAGGAGCAAGTCTATACTAGATATAGGCGAAGGGAGGACAAAAAATGTCAAGCACAAAGTTGAGAGTTAAACTTAAAGCTTATGAACATAGAACTTTAGATAAAGCATGTGCTAAGATAGTAGATACTGTCAAAAGAACTGGCGGAGAAATAAGTGGACCAGTACCACTTCCAACAGAAATTCAAAAGTACACAATCTTAAGAGCAGTTCACAAGTACAAAGACTCAAGAGAGCAATTTGAGATGAGAACTCACAAAAGATTAATTGACATCAACAATCCAAGTAAGGAAACAATAGATGCACTACAACATCTTGATTTACCTAGTGGAGTTGAAGTACAAATCAAAACAATGTAATAGGAGGAAAAAATGAAAGGAATCTTAGGTCGCAAGATCGGGATGACTAGTGTGTTTGCTACAAATGGAAAAATTACACCAGTAACTGTAATTGAAGTTAAACCAAATGTTGTTAGTCAAATAAAAACTAAAGAAAAAGACGGTTATGAAGCAATACAACTTGCAGCTTTTGATAAAAGAGAAAAGTTAAGTAACAAACCAGCAACTGGTCATCTAAAAAAAGCTAATACAACACCTAAGCGCTTCTTAAAAGAATTTAGAGGTGTTAATATTAGTGATTATCAACTAGGTCAAGTAATCGACGCTAGTATATTTACTGTAGGAGAAATGGTTGATGTAACCGGCACTTCTAAAGGTAAAGGATTCCAAGGTGTTATTAAACGTTGGAATCAATCACGTGGACCAATGGGACACGGTAGCCAATATCATCGTGGTGTTGGATCATTAGGAACACTTCTTCCAATGAGAGTTATTCCAGGAAAGAAAATGCCTGGACATATGGGTCATGAAAAAGTCACTATCCAAAATCTAGAAGTTATCAATATAGATTTAGAAAATAATGTTATCTTAATTAAAGGAAATGTTCCTGGGCCAAAAAATTCATTAGTATTAATAAAATCTGCTGTTAAAAATAATGGTCGTATTAATGAAGTTGATGAATTAGTTTGTTATTTAGCCGATGAAAATCATGAAGAAATAACAGATGAAATGATCGAAGCAAATAATATTGATAATATTGACAGAGAAGAAACTAATGAAGATTCGTCATCACAAACAGAAAACGAAGTAGCTGAATAGCCTAAAGTAAATAAATATTGTGATGAAAGAGGAGGAAATAATGTCTAAATTAGATATACTTAATTTAAAAGGCGAAAAAGTCAAGGATACAAAATTAAATGATAACGTTTTTGGTGTTGAACCAAATGATAGTGTAATATATGATGCTGTAGTTTTATATAATGCATCTCAAAGACAAGGTACTCATTCAACAAAGACAAGAAGTGAAGTATCTGGTGGTGGAAGAAAACCATGGAGACAAAAAGGAACTGGTAATGCAAGACAAGGTAGTATCAGAGCTGTACAATGGCGTCATGGTGGAATAGCTCATGGACCAAAACCAAGAGATTATTCAAAGAAAATGAACAAAAAAGAAAGAAGATTAGCTTTAAAATCAGCTTTATCATATAAAGCTAAAGACAAAGATATAATCTTATTAGAAAATATTAGCATGGAAACTAATAAGACAAAAGACATGCTAAACATCTTAAATACCCTAAATATTGCAGATTATAAATTACTATTGATAGTTAATGAATTAACAGACAATGTATGTTTATCAGCAAGAAACTTAGGAAATGTAAAAATAGTATTACCAACTGAAGTTAATACTTATGATGTAATGAATGCAGACAAATTAGTAATAACTATGGATGCATTACAAACTTTAGAGGAGGTGCTTACTCGTGAATAAGAAATATGATATTATTTATGCACCAATTATCACAGAAAAAACTGCTTCTTTAGCAAACGAAAATAAATATGCATTTAAGGTATCACCTAAAGCAAATAAAACAGAAATTAAACAAGCTATCGAAAGCATTTTTAAAGTAAAAGTTATGTCAATTACTACTTCTAACTCACATCCTAAGAAAAAAAGAGTCGGAAAATATACAGGTATGACTAACAAATATAAAAGAGCTATTGTTAAATTAGCTGAAGGACAATCAATTAATTTTGACTAGAAAAAGGAGGAAATAAAATGGCAATTAGAGTATACAAACCAATAACTAATGGTACAAGACAAAGAAGTGTCTTAAAAAGCGATGAAATTACTAAAACAACTCCTGAAAAAAGTCTAGTAGTTAAGTTAAATAAAACTGATGGTCGTAACAATCAAGGTAAAATAACTGTAAGACATCGTGGTGGAGGAGTTAAAAGAAAATATCGTCTTATTGACTTCAAAAGAAACAAAGATGGAATTCCAGCTTTAGTTGCAAGTATTGAATACGATCCAAACAGAAGTGCAAATATTGCTTTATTAAACTATAAAGATGGAGAAAAGAAATACATCATTGCACCAAAAGGATTAGAAGTTGGTAATGTTGTAGAATCTGGTGAAATGGTAGATATCAAAGTTGGAAATGCAATGCCAATTATGAATATACCTGTAGGTACTACAATTCACAATATAGAAATGAAACCTGGTAAAGGTGCACAAATAGCAAGAAGTGCCGGAGCAAGTGCTCAAATACTAGGTAGAGAAGACAAATATGTCTTAATTAGATTATCAAGTGGTGAAACAAGAAAAATTTTAGGAACTTGTAGAGCTACAATCGGAGTAGTAGGAAATGAAGATTATAACTTAGTAAAAATCGGTAAAGCCGGAAGAACAAGATATAAAGGAATCAGACCTACAGTTCGTGGTTCTGTTATGAACCCTAATGATCACCCACATGGTGGTGGAGAAGGCCGTGCACCAATTGGTAGAAGTGGTCCGATGACACCTTGGGGAAAACCAGCACTTGGTTACAAGACAAGAAAGAACAAGAAACAATCAACAAAATATATTGTTACTCGTCGTAATGGAAAATAAGGAAAGGAAGATAATAAATGGCAAGAAGCTTAAAAAAAGGACCATATGTCTTTGAAAGATTATTGAAAAAAGTAGAAAAACTTAATGAAACAGGAAAAAAAGAAGTTATTAAAACTTGGTCTCGTCGTTCTACTATCTATCCTGCTTTTATTGGACATACATTTGCAGTACATAACGGAAAAGAATTTATTCCTGTATATGTTACTGAAGATATGGTAGGACATAAACTTGGAGAATTTGCTTTAACTCGTAAATTCGGTGGACACGGCGCTAACAAAGTGAAATAGTAACTTATAATAAGGAGGACTATAATGAAAGATAAAGAAGCTAAAGCAGTAGCAAAAACAGTTAGAATAGCTCCAAGAAAAACAAGATTAATAATTAATTTAATTAGAGGTAAAAAAGTAAGTGATGCATATGCAATCCTATACAATCAACCTCAAAAGGCAGCTAGAGTTATTGAAAAAGTTTTAAAATCTGCTACAAGCAACGCAGTAAATAATTTAAATTTAAAAGAAGAAAATCTTTTCGTTAAAGAATGCTATGTTGATGAAGGGTTAGTAATTAAAAGGGCTAAAATGGATTCAAGAGGTCATGTAGGAAGAAAAGATCATAAAACAAGTCACATTACAATAGTTGTAAGTGAAAATATAACAGATTAAGTAAAGGAGGGTCTTAATGGGACAAAAAGTTAGTCCAGTAGGACTTAGAGTAGGTATCAATAAAGACTGGGAATCAGTTTGGTATGCAAATAATAAAGATTTTTCTAAGTATCTAAATAATGATGTTAAGATTCGTAAATTCTTATTTAAAAAATATAAGAGTGCAGGAATTAGTCAAATTATTATAGAAAGAAATTCAAAAAGAACAGAAGTATTTATTTATTCATCAAGACCAGGCTTAATTATTGGTCAAAGCGGTACTGAAATAGAAAAAGTAAAAAAAGAAGTATCTAAACTAGTTAATGAAAATATTCAAATTTCTGTCGTTGAAATTAAAAATCCTGATATGGTAGCACAATTAGTAGCAGACAATATAGCACATGCTATTGAAAATCGTGTATCATTCAGAGTAGCTCAAAAGAAGGCAATCAGAAACACAATGAAAGCTGGAGCAAAAGGTATCAAAACTTTAGTATCTGGTCGTTTAGGTGGAGCAGATATTGCTCGTGGAGAAGGTTATTCAGAAGGAACAATCCCATTACATACATTAAGAGCAAACATCGATTATGCTACATCAGAAGCTGACACTACATATGGTAAAATTGGTGTTAAAGTTTGGATATACAAAGGAGAAATCCTAGAAGACAAAAAGGGAGGTAATTCTCATGTTGATGCCAAAAAGAACTAAACATAGAAAAACTTTCCGTATCAGATACGATGGAAAAGCAAAAGGTAATACAGAATTACATTTTGGTGAATATGGATTAATGGCAAAGGAAGGTGCTTGGATTACAGCAAATCAAATCGAAGCAGCTCGTATAGCTATGACTAGATATATGAAAAGAGGAGGAAAAGTTTGGATCAATATTTTCCCTAACTTATCCTTAACTAAAAAACCTTTAGAAACAAGACAAGGTAAAGGTAAAGGTAATCCAGAAGTTTGGGTTGCAGTTGTAAAAGAAGGCAAAATTATGTTTGAAATAGCTGATGTAAGTGAAGAAGTTGCAAGAGAAGCTCTAAGACTTGCCTCACATAAATTACCTATTAAAACAAAATTTGTTAAGAAAGAAAGTGGTGAAAAATAATGAAAGCTAATGAAATTAGAAAGTTATCCACTGAAGAAATTAATACAAAAATAAATGAGAGTAAAGAAGAATTATTCAATTTAAGAATGAAACAAGCAACAGGGTCTTTAGAAAAGCCATCAAGAATTAGAGAATTAAGAAAGCAAGTTGCTAGAATGAAAACTATTCTTAAAGAAAGAGAATTGGATGGTAAGGAGTAAGAATATGCAAGAGAAAAAGAAACGTGAATTAATTGGCGTTGTCGTAAGTGATAAAGCAGACAAAACAATAACAGTTAAAGTTGAAACTTACAAAAAAGATCCATTATACAATAAAAGAGTTAAATATTCTAAAAAATATACAGCTCATGACGAAAATAATACTGCAAAAGTAGGAGATAAGGTTCGTCTAGTTGCAACTAGACCATTATCAAAAACTAAAAGATACGAATTAGCTGAAATTATTGAGAAAGCTATTATCCTTTAGTTTGGAAGGAGGAAAAAAATATGGTACAACAAGAAACACGCTTAAAAGTTGCGGATAACTCAGGAGCTCGTGAACTATTAGTAATAAGAGTTCTTGGTGGAAGTAAAGTAAAAACAGCCAATATCGGTGATATCGTTGTTGGAACTGTAAAGAAAGCTACTCCTAATGGTAATATTAAAAAAGGTAAAGTTGTAAAAGCCGTAGTTGTTAGGAGTAAATTCGGAGTAAGAAGAGATGACGGAAGTTATATTAAATTTGACGATAATGCTTGCATTATAATTAAAGAAGATAAAACTCCTGTTGGAACTCGTGTTTTGGGTCCTGTGGCACGTGAACTTAGAGATAAAGGATTTACAAAAATCGTAAGTTTGGCTAAAGAAGTGCTATAAGCCTATTAAAAGGAGGATAACATGAAACTAAAAAAAGGTGATAAAGTAGTAGTAATCGCCGGAAGTAATAAAGGTAAAGAAGGTACAATTACTAAAGTATTAGATGAAAAAGTTATCATTGAAGGTGTAAATTTACGTAAGAAACATTTAAAACCTAAAAATAATAATGGAACTGGTGAAATTATAGAACAAGAAGCACCTATTCATGCATCTAATGTAATGATAATTGATCCTAAAACAAAAAAACCTACAAAGATTAAAAAAGTAATCGATGAAAAAGGTAAAAAAATTAGAATTTCAAAAAAATCTAATGAAAAGATAGACTAATTTGGAAGGAGGGTGGACAATGAACCGCCTAGAAGAAAAATATAAGAAAGAAGTTGTTCCAAGTTTAATGGAAAAATATAACTACAGAACAGTTATGTTAGTTCCAAAAATTGAAAAAATCGTTGTTAATATGGGAGTAGGAGATGCACTAGCAAATTCAAAAAACCTAGAAGCAGCCGTTTCCGATTTAGCAAAGATTACTGGTTTAAAGCCAATAGAAACAAAAGCAAAAAAATCAATTGCAGCCTTTAAAGTAAGAGAAGGACACAAAATTGGTTGTAAAGTAACTCTAAGAGGAAAAAGAATGTATGAGTTTCTTGATAAATTGATATCAATCGGTCTTCCTCGTGTAAGAGACTTTAGAGGACTATCTTCAAAGAGTTTTGATGGAAGAGGAAATTATACAATTGGTATTAAAGAACAATTAATATTCCCTGAAATCAATTTTGATGAAGTTGAAAAAGTAAGAGGTATGGATATAGTAATCGTAACTACCGCTAAAAATAATGAAGAAGCTTTTGAACTATTAAAAGAACTTGGAGTTCCTTTTAGGAAATAAGGAGGAAACAATGGCAAAAAAATCAATGATTGTTAAATCACAAAGAGAACCAAAATTTGAAGTAAGAAAATATACTCGTTGTTCAATATGTGGACGTCCACATGCTGTAATGAAAAAATTTGGAATTTGCCGTATTTGTTTTAGAGAATTAGCTTATAAAGGACAAATACCAGGCGTAAAAAAATCAAGTTGGTAAGACTTGAAATCTAGTTAACTAGAAATAAAGAAGGAGGGAATCAGATGACAGATCCAATTGCTGATATGCTTACAAGAATTCGTAATGCAAATCAAATGCGTAATAAAGAAGTATCTATGCCTACTTCAAAAATGAAAGTAGAAATAGCTAAGATCTTAGAAAATGAAGGATTTATTGAAGGATTCAATGTAAAAGACAATACATTAACATTAACTTTAAAATATGCTGAAAACAAAGAAAGAGTAATTACTGGATTAAAAAGAATTTCAAAACCAGGTCTTAGAGTTTATGCTGGGGCCTCAGAAATACCTAAAGTATTAAATGGTTTAGGAATTGCAATAATCTCTACACCAAAAGGAGTTATGACTGATAAATTAGCTCGTAAAAATAATGTTGGTGGAGAAGTAATTGCTTACATATGGTAGAAGGTGAACTATGAGTCGTATTGGAAAAAGAGTTTTAACTATACCAAATAATGTTAATGTTTCAGTAGAAAATAATGTTGTAACTGTATCTGGACCTAAAGGTACATTAAACTTAGATTTAATTAAAACAATACAAGTTAATGTAAATGGGACTGAATTAACAGTAGAAAAATTAAAAGATGATAAATTTACAAACCAAATGCATGGAACAACTAATGCTAACATAGCAAATATGTTAACAGGAGTTAGTGAAGGATACAAAAAAGGACTTGAATGTATCGGTGTAGGATATCGTTTCAATGTACAAGGAAACACAATTACTATCCAAGCTGGTTATTCACATCCAATAAAGATGGAAATTCCTAAGGGATTAACTGTAAATTCAATTAGTAACACAGAAATAGAAGTATGTGGAGCTGACAAATGTTTGGTTGGTGAATTTGCTGCTAATATCCGTAAAGTAAGAGAACCAGAACCATATAAAGGAAAAGGAATCCGTTATAAAGGTGAACATGTTCGTCGTAAAGAAGGAAAAAAAGCATCTAAATAATAAGTGAAGGAGATTCTTATGATAAAGAAAGTTTCAAGAAATGAGATGCGTTTAGAAAGACATAAAAGAATAAGAAAAACACTTTCAGGAACTGCTGAAAGACCTAGACTTAATGTCTTCAGATCAAACGCAAATATTACAGCTCAAATCATCGATGATGAAAAAGGTGTTACTTTAGTAAGCGCTTCTACATTAGAAAAAGATCTAAAGATTGTTAATGGAGGAAATATTGAAGCAGCCAAAATCATCGGACAAGAGATTGCAAAAAGAGCAAAAAAAGCAAAAATTACGCAAGTAGTATTTGATAGAGGTGGATACCTATATCATGGACGTGTTAAAGCACTTGCTGATGCAGCACGCGAAAGCGGACTAGAATTCTAATAAGGAGGATGTTATGGACGAAAATAAAAACGAATCACACGTTAATACTGAAAAAGTTACAAAGTTCAAGAAAAATGACAAAAAAAATAACAGAAGACCAAAAAGAACTTTTGATAAACCAAAAAGTGATTTAGAAGATAAAGTTATTTGTATTAACAGAGTAACTAAAGTAGTTAAAGGTGGACGTCAATTTCGTTTTTCAGCTACCGTTGTAGTTGGAAATAGAAAAGGCAAAGTTGGTATAGGAACAGGAAAAGCCAAAGAAATGCCAGATGCAGTAAAGAAAGCTACACAAGCAGCAACTAAAAATTTAGTAAATGTTGAATTAATAGATAATCGTACAATTTCACATGAAATTATAGTAAAAGAAGGAGCTGTTAGAGTTATGTTAAAACCAGCTGCTGAAGGTACTGGAGTTATAGCTGGTGGACCAGTTAGAGATGTACTTGAATTAGCAGGTGTTAAAGATGTACTATCTAAGAATTTAGGTTCAAGTACAAAAATTAACATGGCTAGAGCCACTTTAAAATGTTTAGCAAATCAAAAATCACCAAGCCACGTTGCAAAATTAAGAGGTCGCTCAGTAGAGGAGATTTTAGGATAATGAAATTAAATGAATTAAGATATAATGAATTTTCTACAAATTCAAAATCTAGAAAAAGAGTAGGCCGTGGACCTGGTTCAGGTAATGGTAAAACAAGTGGTAAAGGTGAAAAAGGACAAAACGCTAGAAGTGGTGGAGGTGTAAGATTAGGATTTGAAGGTGGACAATTACCATTATTCAGAAGACTATCAAAAAGAGGATTCAACAACTATAATTTTAGAACTAATTACGCAGTAATTAATTTATCAGACTTAGAAAAGTTTGCTGATGGAACAGAAGTTACACCAGAATTATTAATAGAAAATGGTATAATAAAAAAACAATTAGATGGTATTAAAGTGTTAGGACACGGAACACTTACTAAAAAGCTAAATGTAAAAGCTAACAAGTTCTCAACGACTGCAAAAGAAAAAATAGAAGCTATTGGTGGAACAACAGAGGTGATCTAATGTTTAAATCATTAAAGCTTTTGTTTAATAAAAAAAATAAAGATATAAGAAAAAGAATATTATTTACGTTAGGTTGTTTATTTGTATTTATAATAGGTACAACTATTCCAGTACCAGGAACACAAGGAGCATTATCAGGACTTGGAATATGGGAATTATATAACTCAATTACCGGTGGTGCATTAAAGAATTTTTCTATATTTGCACTTGGAGTAATGCCCTATATATCTGCTTCCATTATTACTGGAATATTACAAATGGATATAATACCATATTTTACCGAATTAAAAGACTCAGGACCTGCCGGTAGACAAAAAATTAATCAAATAAATAGATATTTAGGTATTGCCTTAGCATTCCTACAAGGATTTGCAATGTCATTTGCTTTCATTAAAGGAGCCGGAGCTCTAACTTATCTAAAAACAGCATTAATATTAACTGCAGGTACAGCTTTCTTGTTATGGTTAGGAGACCAAATAACACAAAAAGGAATAGGTAATGGAATAAGTTTATTAATTATGGCAGGTATAATTGCAACAATACCGAACATGTTTATCGAAACATTCCAAGCACTAATTCTTGAAAGAACTGGTTCATTGTTTATTGGAATATTATCTTTTGTGTTATTCGTATTATTCTATATCGTCATCATTGTAGGTATAGTATATATTGAAAAATCAGAAAGAAGAATACCAATTCAATATGCTAATCAAACAACAAGTGCATATGGAAATAGACAAAATTATATTCCATTTAAATTAAATTCAGCAAGTGTTATGCCAGTAATACTCTCTTCAGTATTATTTTCAATACCAGCATTTATAGCAGGACTTATGAGTCCAGACAAACCATTTGCTAAATTTGTAACTAAGTACATAGATTATAAAACACCCGTAGGATTTACATTATACATTATATTTATAATAGTATTCTGTTATTTTTACACATTCTTACAAATAAACCCAGAAGAGTTATCTAAAAACCTTAATAAACAAGGAGGATATATTCCAGGTATAAGACCAGGAAAAGAAACTAAAGATTATATAAGTATGATTTTAGGTAGAATTACTTTTGTCGGAGCTATCAGTATTGCTATAATAGCAGGACTTCCTATAATATTTTCAAGTTTTATAGATATAGGATTACCAGCTAGTGCAAGTATTGGTGGAACAGGAATATTAATTGTAATTGGGGTAGCATTAGAAACTTATAATCAACTAGAAAGTAGTTTAATAAATAGAAATTATAAAGGCGGTAGATAAATTGAAGAATATTATATTTATTGCCCCACCAGCTGCAGGTAAGGGGACACAAGCTAAGTTTATTAGTAAGGAATATAATATTCCTCATATCGCAACCGGAGATTTATTAAGAGAAGAAATAGAAAAAAATACAGAAATAGGTATCCAAATAAAAGAAGATATGGATAAAGGTAATTTAGTAAGTGATTCCATTTTAGAATCAATTCTAAAAAATAAGTTATCTACCTGTAAAAACGGATTTATTTTAGATGGATATCCTAGAAACATATCTCAAGTCAAAATACTAGAAGAAATATTAAAAGAATTAAATCAAAATCTAGGAGTAGTAATATACTTAGATATAGATAAAAAGTTAGCCCTAAATAGAGCATTGGGAAGAATAACTTGTCCTAAATGTGGAGCTTCCTTTAATGAGATAATCGAAAATTCTAAACCCAAAAATATTGGGATATGTGATTACTGCAATAGTACTTTAGTAAAAAGAAATGATGATAATGAAGAATCTTTCTTAAATAGATTTGATACTTATCTAAATAAAACTAAAGAACTAATAGATTATTATAATGATTTAGGAGTATTAAGAACTATAAAAATAGATGATAATTCTACTCCAAAGTCAGATTATAAAAAAATTAAGGAGATATTAGAAAATGATTAATATAAAATCAGATTATGAAATATCACTTATGAAAATAGCTGGTAATATAGTTTACCAAACCCACCAATATTTAAAGCCATATATAAAACCGGGAATAACCACTAAAGAATTAGATAAGTTAGCATATGACTTTATAATAAGTAAAGATGCTACACCATCATTTCTTAATTATAATGGTTTTCCTGGAACAATATGTACTTCTATAAATGAAGAAGTAGTACATGGTATACCATCCAATAGAAAACTAAAGAATGGTGATATAATTGGAATAGATATTGGAGCATGTTATCATGGATATCATGGTGATTCAGCTTGGTCTTATCCTGTTGGAAATGTTAGCAAGGAAGTAAGTTATTTATTAGAACATACAGAAAAAGCCTTATATGAAGGATTAAAACAAGCTAAACCAGGTAATCACATAGGTGACATATCAAATGCTATTGAATGTTATGCAAAAAAGCATAATTTAGGAATAGTAAAAGAATTAGTAGGGCATGGAGTAGGAAGTAAACTACACGAAAGCCCAGATGTACCTAACTATGGAAAAAAAGGTACAGGACCACTATTAACAGAAGGAATGACTATAGCCGTTGAACCTATGTTAAATTTAGGAACACCTAAAATATATATATTAGAGGATGATTGGACTATAGTAACAAGAGACAATAAGCCTTCTGCTCACTTTGAACATAGTATTGTCATAACCAAAGATGGTTATAAAATTTTAACAGGAGATGATAATTTTGAGTAAAAATGATATAATAGAAGCCCAAGGAAAAGTAGTAGAACTATTGAGGGGTGGTTCATTTAAAGTTGAACTCGAAGGCGGCCACATTATTGAAGCTCATGTTTCTGGTAAAATGCGTGTAAATAATATACGTATCTTACCAGGCGATACAGTGGTTGTAGAATTATCACCATATGATTTAACACATGGGCGAATTACTTATAATAAAAAGTAAAATAGGAGGATAAATTATGAAAGTAAAAGCTTCAGTAAAACCTATCTGCGCCAAATGTAAAGTAATTAAGCGTAAAGGAAAAGTAATGATAATTTGTGAAAATCCAAAACACAAGCAAAAACAAGGTTAATTTAGGAGGAAAGAATGGCAAGAATTAAAGGTATTGATATACCAAATGAAAAAAGAGTCGAAATTGCATTAACTTACATTTATGGTATTGGAAGAAGTTTATCAAATACAATTCTTAAAGATGCAAATGTCGATAAAAACAAAAAAGCTAAAGACTTAACTGAAGAAGAAATATCTAGAATAAGAAAAGAAGTTGAAAAATATCCAGTTGAAGGTGACTTAAGGAGAGAAGTTAACATGAATATCAAAACAAAAATGGAAATCAACTCTTATGAAGGAACTAGACATAAAAAGAATTTACCAGTTAGAGGTCAAAGAACAAACAGAAATGCTAGAACTCGTAAAGGTAAAGGTAAAGTTGTAGCTAATAAGAAAAAATAGTTAATAAGGAGGATTTTATATGGGATCATATAATGCTAGAAAAAGAAAAGTTAAAAAAACTGTTCCTACTGGCCAAGTCCACATTCAATCAACATTTAACAATACAATAATCACTGTAACTGGCTTAGATGGTAATGTTATAAGTTGGGCTTCTGCTGGAACACTAGGAATTAAAGGAAGTAAAAAATCAACTCCATACGCTGCAGGAATGGCTGCAGAAAAAGCAGCAAAAGTTGCTTACGACATGGGAATGAGAACAGTTGATGTATTTGTAAAAGGATTAGGTGCTGGAAGAGAAACAGCCATCAGATCTTTAGCTACTGTTGGATTAGAAGTAAAAACAATTACTGATGTAACACCAATTCCACATAACGGATGCCGTCCACCAAAAAGACGCCGTCCATAAAAAGAAGGGAGAAATAATTGTGTTAAAATTTGAAAAACCAGAATATAAAGTAAAAGAATATCAAAAAGATAATTTTTATGGAAAATTTGAAATTGAACCATTAGAAAGAGGATTTGGAACAACTTTAGGCAATGCTTTAAGAAGAGTAATGTTATCAAGTTTACCTGGAGATGCAATTACGAGTATTAAAATAGATGGAGTAGCACATGAATTTCAAAAACTAGATGGAGTAATTGAAGATGTAACAGCTATCGTTTTAAATGTAAAAAGCATAGTATTAAAAAATCATTCAGATGATTATGATAAAATACTTAGAGTATCAGCCGTAGGACCATGTGTTGTTACTGCAGGTGACATTGAAAAAGATGCTGATATAGAAATATTTAATCCAGAACAAGTAATTGCTACACTAGCTGAAGGTGGTTCATTCAATATGGAAATGACTATTGCAAATGGTAGAGGATATACTAGAAGTGAAGAAAACAAAGAAACATTCAAAAATAACAAAATGAATGTTATAGCTGTAGATAGTTTATATTCACCAATTGAAAGAATTAACTATGAAGTTGAAAGTGCAAGAGTAGGTCAAAACAATAACTTTGATAAATTAATATTAGAAGTATGGACAAACGGTTCTATTACTCCAGAAGAAGCTATCTCATTAGCAAGTAGAATATTAATTGAACATTTCCAAATATTAGCAGAATTAAATGAAATAGCTGATGAAACAGGATTAATGACTTCAAAAGTAGAAGATCCTAGCTTAAAAATATTAGAAACTTCAATAGATGACCTAGATTTCTCAGTAAGAGCATATAACTGTTTAAAAAGAGCAGGAATTCTTACACTTCGTGATTTAGTTGATAAGACAGAAAATGAAATGATGAAAATTAGAAACTTAGGAAAGAAATCATTAAAAGAAGTAATTGATAAAGTAAAAGAAATGGGTCTAAACTTCAAAAACGAAGACTAATTAAGGAGGAAAATAATGGCATACAGAAAATTAGGTAGAAATACTAAACAAAGAAGAAGTATGTTAGCAACTTTAACAAAGCAATTAATATTAAACGAAAGAATAATAACTACTGAAACAAGAGCAAAAGAAGTTAGAAAAAGCTTTGATAAAATGGTTACATATGGAAAAAATGGTTCTTTAGTATCTCGTAGATTAGCCTTAGCTTTCTTACATAATGATAAAGAATGTGTTAATAAAGTATTTAATGAATTAGCACCTCGTTATAAAGAAAGAAATGGTGGATATACTAGAATCATTAAATATAAAGAAAGAAAAGGAGATAACGCATTACTTGTTATCTTAGAATTAGTATAAGGTAAGTTTAATACTTATCTTTTTTATATAACAAAAAAATCACCTTAATTGGTGATTTTTAATTTATCATTTTCTACATCAATAGTAATTGTACTATTATACATAATCTTATCTTCAATAATCATATTTGCTATCATAGTTTCAACATTTCTACTGACATATCTCTTAATTGGTCTAGCACCATAAATTTCATTATAAGAATTATCAATTATATACTTTCTAGCATTGTCTGTAAGATTAATTTTAATTCTTTTATCTTGAAGTCTTAATTCAATATCATGAATTAATTTATCAAGAATAGTATAAACAACATCTTTAGATAATGAATTAAATATTATAATTTCATCTATTCTATTTAAAAATTCTGGTCTAAAAGTATGTTTTAATTCTTGCATAACCATTTCATCTGAATTACTATTATTTTCTAGAATATATTCACTGCCTAAATTAGAAGTCATTATAATAATAGTATTTTTAAAATCTACTGTTCTACCTTGACTATCAGTAATTCTACCATCATCAAGTATTTGAAGTAATATATTAAAGACATCTTTATGAGCTTTTTCTATTTCATCAAATAAAACAATACTATAAGGGTTTCTTCTAACCGCTTCAGTTAACTGTCCTCCATCATCATATCCAACATATCCTGGAGGAGAACCAATAAGTCTTGCTACAGAATGACTTTCCATATATTCAGACATATCAATTCTAATCATATGTTTTTCATTATCAAATAATTCATAAGCAAGCGTTCTAGCAACTTCTGTCTTACCAACACCAGTAGGCCCCAAGAAGATAAATGAACCAATTGGTCTATTAGGATCTTTAATACCAGCTCTAGCTCTCTTAATAGCATCACTAACTAAATGTAGCGCCTTATCTTGACCCATAACCCTTTTTTTCATATTACTTTCCAAATTTAAAAGTTTATCCTTTTCAGAACCAACCAACTTACTAACAGGAATATTCGTCCACCTAGATATAATTTGAGCAACACTCTCTTCATCAACAGTATCACTCAATATATCAGAAACATTTTCTTTTTGCAAAGTATCAAGTTCTTTTTGAAGAGCAGGTATAACACCATGACGCAATTTAGCAGAAGTTTCTAAATCATAATTATTTTCTGCTCTTTCAAGTTCAAATTGTGCTCTATCTAATTCTTCCTTTTTCTTACTAATTAAAGCATTTTGCTTTTTCTCCATATCCCATTTATTATTAAGATCATTAGCTTTATTTTTAAGTTCAGCAAGATTATTATCTATCTCAATAACTCTATTTTTAGAAATATCATCTTTTTCCTTTTTTAAAGCTTCTTTTTCAATTTCAAGTTGCATAATACTTCTATTTAAATTATCTAATTCTACAGGTACAGATTCCATTTGTACCTTAATCGTAGCACATGCTTCATCAATTAAATCTATAGCTTTATCAGGTAAAAATCTATTTGTAATATATCTATCAGATAATGTTGCAGCAGCTACTAAAGCCTTATCTTTAATATTTACACCATGAAACACTTCAAATCTAGATTTAAGTCCTCTTAGAATAGTAATAGTGTCCATTACTGTAGGTTCAGATACCTGTACTTTTTGAAATCTCCTTTCAAGAGCACCATCTTTTTCAATATATTTCCTATATTCATTTAAAGTTGTAGCTCCTATACAATGTATCTCACCACGTGCAAGCATTGGCTTAAGCATATTACCAGCATCCATAGCCCCTTCGACAGCACCAGCGCCTACAATCATGTGTATCTCATCGATAAACATAATTATTTCGCCATTAGATTCTTTAATTTCCTTTAATACTGCCTTAAGTCTCTCTTCAAATTCACCACGGTATTTGGCACCAGCCACCAAAGCACCCATATCTAGTTCCCAAATCTTTTTATCTTTTAAACTAGTAGGTACATCACCCTTAATAATACGCATTGCAAGTCCTTCAACAATAGCCGTCTTACCAACACCAGGTTCACCAATAAGAACAGGATTATTCTTAGTTTTTCTAGATAAAATTCTAGTAATATTTCTAATCTCCTCATCCCTTCCAATTACAGGATCAACTTTACCATTGCGAACAGATTCAGTAATATCACGACCATACTTCTTTAAAACATCTTTCAATGATTCTTCATATTCTGGATTCATATCTTATCCCTCCTTTAACTATTTATAATTATAGCACAAAATTAGCAATTGTCAATAGAGATTGCTAAAATTAACTAATGCAATATAAATATTTGCTTTTTACTAACATTTATGATATTATACTTGCAAAAAGTGAGAGGTTATTATGGAAGAAAAAAAATTAACTGGAATACCAAGTATTGATTATAAAGTTAATAAAGAAAGAGTTTATGGGATAGAAGAAGATTACAGTATGTATGATATAGATAAATCTATGTTTGAGTATTTTGTAGATTGTGTATATGATAAATTAGATGATACCATGATAGAATATTTAGATGTAAAAATAACATATAAAGATATGATTAAAATGGTTTATAATGTAGCTAGAAGTTTACAAGAATTAGGAATTCAAAAAGGAAGTTATGTTGTATCAATAATGCCAAATACTCCAGAGGTAAGAGCACTAATATATGCATGTTCGTTATTGGGAGCAACTATTCATCCGATAGATCCAAGAACTAATAAAGAAGCATTAAAAAAAATGACAGAACAAGCCAATTTAGTAATATGTTATGAAGATTTATATCCAACATATAATGAAATATTTAATAACAAAGTTATCGTATCCAATGCTATTGAATGTTTTTCTAAAATAAGATTACTAAAAGAAGCATATAAATTATATAGAAACAATGAAAGATTACCAGAGAGAGTAAAGATAGTCAAAAGCAAATTAGTAACTGATTGGCGCTCATTTATAAAAAAAGGAAAATATAGAACAAAAAAAATCAAAGCAGGTTATGAAAGTGGCAAAGTTGCCATAATAGAGTCTACAAGTGGAACAACAGGAACACCAAGAGGAGTAATGTTAACTGATAAGAATGTTAATTATGTAGCATTACAACATTTAAAATTACAATTAGATTACACCAAAGGAGACACTGTTTTAGACTTATTACTTCCATCTATAGCTTATTGGTTAGGTACATTTCATGCCCTACAATGTCTTGGTTTAAAAACATATGTTATGCCAGCTTTAGTTTTAGAAGAATTTCCTCATGTATTAACAAAATTAAAACCAAATAACTTAATATTAGGACCAATTCATTTAGAACAACTTGTTAAGAGAGATAATTTAATCGAATACTTAATCCAAGTACTAGATAAAGAAGATATTAAAAAAGAATTTTTAAAATTATTAACTTCAAGAGATTTATTAGACTCTAAAGAAAAGTTAGAATCTTTTATGGAGTATGATGAAAATACATTAAGACAAAAAATAAAAGAATTTATTCAAGAAGAAGATTTGGGAGATTTATCATTTATAAAACATATTATAACTGGTGGAGATATATTAAAAGAAGAACAATTAATAGAGACAAGCAGAGTTTTATCAAAACATAATTGCTATACTCCTATAACAAATGGTTATGGTCTAACAGAATGCTGTGGTGTTGTAGGAATTAATCCAGATAGAGGACGTGGAAAGAATGAACCAGTATGGTTTCCACTACCAGATAATGAAGTTGCTGTATTTAAGATAGTAAACAATAAATTTGTTGAATGTATGGCTAATGAAGAAGGAGAACTATGTATAAAAATCAATCCAGATACATCTGTTATGATAGGATATAAAGACGATCCAGAAAAAACAAATAAATGTAAACTTCTGCATGATGATAAAACTATGTGGCTTCATACTAATGATTTAGCTTATATAGACGAAGAGGGGTTTGTTCATCCTAAAGGTAGAATATCAGAAATTATATTTAAAGCAGGTTTTAAGATTTCACCTGTTACCGTTGAAAATGTAATATTAATGCATCCTATGGTATCAAGTTGTAAAGTAATAGGAGTGCCAGATCCTAAAGTTAGAGCAATACCAGTTGCTTTCATAGTATTGAATGATAATAATGTAGATATAAATAAAACAATTGAAGAAATAAGAGAACTTTGTACTAAGTATCTAACATATGATTACTTTACTCCAGATAAGTTTGTCATTATTGATAAAATGCCATTAAACAATTCAGGAAAGCCAGATAGAGGTAAATTATTACAAAAAATAAAACAAGAAACATTATAAAACAATTTATTTTCTTGTTTTTTTATGTTATAGTTATGATGGTGATAATATATGAATGAAAGCTCTATAATAGCAGTATCCTCATTAATTTATACAATTTTATTAATGATAGTGTATTTTTATAAAAAAAGATTATCTAGATTAGAAAATAAAATATACATAAGTATAATGGTAACAACATTTATAAGTATAATATTATTTTTAATAACATTTATATTTGCTAATATATTATTAAAGTTTGAACATTTTAATTCCGTTCTTCTACGTCTGTATTTGGTTTCTCTTTCACTATGGATTACAATTTTTACGATATATACATATGCCACAACTAAAATAAAAGAAACAAATCAAAAAGAATTAGTCAAAAAATATATTTTTATATTTGGAATAATTGCTATCATTATAATGAATCTTATTTTTACCCTTCCTATGGAATATAAATCAAGTAGTAGTGGAAATTATTATATTGGTGGCCCAAGTGTCTTCATAGTATACATATATTCCTTAATTCTAATTGTTTTAAACATATATTATTTATTAAAAAATATAAAAGTTATTGGAGTAAAGAAATTTTTACCATTAATAGCATTTATAGTATTAGGAATTGTTGCAATATATGTAACAATAAAAATTCCAAGTTTATTATTAATAACACCACTTGAAGCGTTTATTACTTTTGTTATGTATTTCACACTTGAAAATCCTGATATAAAGGTTATTGAAGAATTTAAAAATGCAAGTGAAAATATGACAAAATTAATGAGTGAAAAAGAGTTATTTCAGTATAATGTAGCTCAAAAAACTAAATACCCTTTAAAAGAAATAAGAACCCTTTCTACAGAAGCAATTAATTTAATAAAAGATAATCCGGAAGAATCAGAAGAATTAATGAAAGAAATATGGGAAATAAGTAATGATTTAAGTATAACAATTGATAATACAATTAATTTAGAAACAATTGATAAGAGTAAAATCAAAACCTTTAACACTAAATATAATTTACCACTATTACTTAGTATTATAGAAAAAAACGTTTCTGAAAAGCTAAAAGATACTTCTGTAGAATTAATGATACATACCAGTCCGACACTTCCAAAATATTTATATGGCGATTCAGCCATTTTAAAAGAAGCACTAAATATAATTATTGATAATTCAATTAAGCATACAACAGATGGATATATTGCTATAGATACAAATTATATGACAAAAGATGATATATGCCGTATAACTTTTATAATTGAAGATTCTGGTACTGGACTAACAATAAAAGATCTAGAGAAAACGTATAACAATAATGATAATAATATACAAAAAGATAATATTATTAGAGCAAAACAATTATTATCAAAAATTAATGGAACACTTTTAATTAATACTAAGATAGGTAAAGGTAGTAAAATAACTATTATTGTTGAACAAAAAATAGTTCTAGAAGAAAAAGGAAAATTACACGAAGATAGTAAAATATATTTTGGCGCAATAAAAGTATTAGTAATAGATAATATAAAGAAAGAACAAAACGAGATAAAAAAAGAATTATCTGGTTTAAATATACATTTAGATATCGTTGATATGGGAGTAGAAGGATTAAATAAAGTAAGAAATAAAGAACTATATGACATTATTTTTATAAAAAAAGATTTGCCTATACTAGATGGTATAGAAGTATATAAAAAATTTAAAAAAATAGATGGATTTAATATTCCAACCTATCTTTTAGAAGAAAATGAAATTAACAACGAAGAATTATTAAATAATGATTTTAGAGATGTCATTAGCATAAAAAAGGTAAGAAATGTAATAGAAAAACATTTAGAAAAGAATTAAATTAATAATAGTAATGATAGTGCAAATATAGCACTTCCAAATGTACCTAGAATACAAGATAAAAGAATAAGAATGATGATATTTAAAAAAATATAAAGGAAAAATATAGGAATTGTAGTTAACATAGCACCACAATTAGCCTTTGAAGTAATAACAAAGAAAATCAGTTGGATTTATAATCTAGATTAATTTATATTAATAAAAATTTTGTTGTTAAAATTTATTTATTGTTATATACTTAAATAGAGGTATAATAATGAAAGTTAATATTTATGATTTTGATAAAACAATATATGATGGAGATAGTGGGTATGACTTCTATAAATATATGTTAAGAAGAAGACCATTTTTGGTATTTCCTAATATATTAAAAAGTATTCCTACAGGAATAAAAATATTATTTAAAAAAGGAACTACTCGAGATATAAAAGATAAATTATTTTATTTCTTAAAAGATGTTAAAGATTTAGATAAATATGTAAAAGATTTTTGGGATGAAAATGAACATAAAATAAAAAAATGGTATATAGAACAAAAAGAAGAAAATGATGTTATTATAACAGCTAATTATGAATTTTTAATAAGAGAAATATGCAATAGATTAAATATTAAAAATTTAATAGCAACAGAATATGATTTTAAAGAAAACAAAATAAAAGGAATTCATTCTAGAGGAGAAAATAAAATAACATTATTCAAAAGTATTTATCCAAACTATGAAGTAGGAAAAACTTATAGTGATAGTATGATAGATAAACCATTATTAGAAATTGGTAATCCTGGATACTTAGTAAAGGGTAATGAATTAATTGAATATAAAAAATAGAGGCAATATGAAAATTGAAAAATATGAATCAATAAACAATGGACAATATAAAATATATTTAAGTGATGGTACTATTCTAAAAATAAACTCAGATGTAATAATAAATAATAATTTATTATATAAAAAAGAAATAGATAATACTTTATTAAATAAAATATTAAAAGAAAATGATAATGCAAATATTTATAATAAATGTGTTAAATATATTAGTGTTAGATTAAGAAGTAAAAAAGAAATAATAGATTATTTAAAAAAATTAAATATAGATAATACTGCAGATATAATTGATAAATTAACTAAAAATAATTTAATAAATGATGAAGTATTTACTAAAGCTTTTATTAAAGACAAAATAAATTTTACTTCATATGGTCCATATAGAATAAGACAAGAATTAAATAAATATAATATTGATAATGAAATAATAGATAAATATATAAATGATATAGATGAAGAAATACTTATAGATAAGGTAGATAAACAAATAAATAAAATGATTAAAAGTAATAGAAAATATTCTGGTAATATCTTAAAAACTAAAATATATAATAATTTATATAATAATGGCTTTGATAAAGATATGATAATTAATGTATTAAATAACTATAATTTTTAGGTATAATTTACTTTTTTTGGCATATATTACTAATGGTGATAATATGAAAAAACTAAAATATATAGTAGTATCCTTAGCAGTATTTTTATTAATGGGATGCACCATGTCTAATACCCCAACTTCAAAAGTAGAAGACTTATTTTCAAAGTATCAAACTTTAGATAATGATATTAAGTCTGATATTAATGAAGTATTAAAAGAACAAAATTTAACTGATACACAAGTAGAAAGATATAAAAAATTATTAGAAGATCAATATAGAAACTTAACTTATGAAATAAAAAATGAAAAAATAGATGGTGATCATGCTATTGTAACAGTACAAATAGAAGTAATAGATTATAAGAAAAGTATATCAGATTTAACATATGATAGTACTAAATATACTAAAGAAAGTTATGATGATGCTAAATTAGATTTATTAGAAAAAACTAAAGATAAAGTTACTTATACCTTAGAATTAGGTGTAACAAAAGATAAAAACAACAATTGGCGCTTAGATAGTTTATCTAATGCTGATATTAAAAAAATACAAGGAATGTACTAAATTTATTTAGTACTTTTTTATTTACCATAATTTTGATATAATTTAATTAAGGAGAGTATATGAAAAGAGAAAGTTCAAGAGCAGTTATAATTGATAATAATAGAGTGCTAACTATGTTTAGAAGAAAGATTGATGAAGCAGAAAATAAGAATGAATATTATGCTATCCCAGGTGGAGGTATTGAAGAGAATGAAACAATGGAAAAAGCTGTAGTTAGGGAACTACAGGAAGAATTAAATGTTAAAATTAAAATATTAGGTTATTTAGGTAAAGTTGAAAAAGAAAAAGATATAGAAAACTATTTTCATTGTGAAATAATAGAAGGAACGCCACGTCTAGGTGGAGAAGAATTAGAAATAATGACTGATAGTAATTACTATGAACCAATGTACATGGATATTGATGAATTAAAAAATAAAAACTTTCAAAGAATGGATGTAGTAAATAAAGCAATAAATAAGAAATATGAGTAGTGAAAATAGGAATTAGTATTATATTGTAGGAGTATATGATATAATATAAATATATATTAAGGATGGAGTCAAAATGGAATTATTTAGAAAAAATAGAGCACATGAATTATCAAAAACTATTCAAAAATTATTTGACACAGAAGGATTTTATGAAGAACTGCTAAAATATAATAGCCAAATGGATTCTTTCTATAATAATTTAGGAATGATTATAGAATACTACATAATTACAAGAGATAAAAAAATGCATACAGTAGAAGAATTAATGAATTTAATATCAAATACATATTATAAAGAACTATACAATAAAAACTTTTAATAATTCATTCTCTTATTTTAAATATTCTTTTATTGCCTCAGTACAAAATAATGGCATTAGAACTTCTTTAATACTACCTTTTGTTTTAGTTGCCTTTTCCAATATTTTTATTATTTGTATTTCAATAATTTAATATACTAGCAGATAATAATAAAATAGAAAATTTTACTCCAGGAATTATATTGTTTGGTTTTTTATTTGTATCTTTTTTACAGCAACCTAAATAATTGACTTTAAACAGATCAATCGGTCAGTTTTTTTTGTATTATATGTTATAATTAAATAAATAGTAATTTGCTGTAATGTTAATAAAACGGGCATAGTTTCCATTAAGAATTGGTAGAGTTCATTTATAAAAAATAATATAATTGTTGTGAAAGAGAGGAAAAGAAAATGGAAATTGGAAATAAAATAATGGAATTAAGAAAGAGAAATAATTTTTCACAAGAAGAATTAGCTGAAAAAGTTGGAGTAGCTAGACAAACAATATCAAAATGGGAATTGGGAGAACATCACCAGATATCAAACAAGCAAAACTATTATCTGGAATATTTAATGTAAGTTTAGATGAATTAGTAAATAATGATATAAAAGATATATTAATAGAAAAAACAACCAATACGGAAAAACTAGCAGGAATGATAATTAAAATATTAAAAGTAATTGGATTGATTTTTCTTGTATTTTTAGTTATTGATATTATTGTGTTTGTGTTATTTATTGTAGTACGCAAACAACCAGGATCAAGTGAAGTAAAAGAAGCTACTTTAACATGTTCAATAGCAGAAAACGATTATCTCATAACAATAGGCAGTGATTCATATTTTAATTGTTCAAACTGTGATAAAAAATGCAAGTATATTTAAGGAATATTACGAATTGGGCAAATATTGATACAAGTGCTAAAAATATAGAAAAGTATTTTGAAGATAATGGGGGTACTTGAAAATAACAATTTACAATTTATCTAACTCTGCTTTCAAGGGGCGTTAGATAGTTACTAGATAATATATAATGCTTTACAAGGAGGAATGTTATGGATCAAGTTAAAATCGGAAAATTAATTGTAGAATGTCGTAAAGCAAAAAAATTAACACAAGTTGAATTAGCAGAAAAATTAGGTGTTACTGATAAATCAGTATCAAAATGGGAAAATGGGAATTGCTTACCTGATGTTTCGCTCTATAAAAAAATATGTGAAATATTAGATATTACACTAAATGAATTTTTTGCAGGAGAAAAATTATCCGATGAAAAGTTTAAAGAAGTAGCGGATAATAATTTACTAAGCGCATTAGAAAATAGTGTATTTACTTTGAAAGATAAAATTGACTTTTATAAAAGAAAATGAAAAAAAGAACATATATCTAAAATGATTTTATGCTTTATAAGTTGGGTTGTTTTAATCGTTGCTCTTAAATTTCAAAATATTGAATTTTATCTTATAGGAACAATAGCAGGAATGTTGGCTATGTTATTTTACATTATCCTTTATAATCAGATGATGATATATGTAGAAAATAATGTTTATGGAAAAAAACTAAAATATCGATGCTTTTTTTGTAAATATTACTCAAAACTAATGACTTTTCGTTAGAAATTTGGTACAATATATGTGGAGGTAGTATATGAATAACATTAATGAACAAAGTATAGATTTTTATAAAAAATTTCAAGAAATAAAATATGACATATCTAAAGCTAGTTTAGAAGATGTCAAAAATATTTTAGATCACTATAATCAAGGATCAATAATGGTAGATGGTGTAAATTATCATTATAATATTAATCCGCTTGATGCGGCTTGTTTAAATGCTAGGTATAAAGAATTAACTGGACAAGATCACCCAATATTTGTAAATGAACAAGGTAAAGTTCTTGATGAAATAATAAAATCTGGGGATGGTATAAGCGTTGATGGAAAACCAACAATATATCAAAGATTAAAAAACAATTTAACTGGAGAAGGTCTTGGCATTAGTATTCTTCCAAATAAAAAAGACAGTTATATTGATAAATTTAATAAAATAAAATCTGATATGTCTAAAGCTAGTTTAGAAGATGTTACAGATATATTAGACCACTATGATCAAGATTCCGTTTTAATTGATGGAATGCAATATCATTTTAGGCCAAATGCATTGCAAGGTGCATCTCTAAATGCTAGGTATAAAGAATTAACTGGACAAGATCACCCAATATTTGTAAATGAACAAGGTAAAGTTCTTGATGAAATAATAAAATCTGGGGATGGTATAAGCGTTGATGGAAAACCAACAATATATCAAAGATTAAAAAACAATTTAACTGGAGAAGGTCTTGGCATTAGTATTCTTCCAAATAAAAAAGACAGTTATATTGATAAATTTAATAAAATAAAATCTGATATGTCTAAAGCTAGTCTAGAAGATGTTACAGATATATTAGACCACTATGATCAAGATTCCGTTTTAATTAATGGAATGCAATATCATTTTAGGCCAAATGCATTGCAAGGTGCATCGCTAAATGCTAGGTATAAGGAATTAACAGGACAAGATCATCCAACATTTTTGAAAGCACAAGAACAAATTTTAGAAAAGCAAATTAAGGATGGTCAAGGTATAAGTGTAAATGGTAATCCAACAGTTTATGAACAATTAAAAAACAATAATATGTCAATAGGAAATCATAATCATATTTTAAATAGAACAACCGACATAATATTGAATCCACAAGAAGCTAGTTTAGAAGATATTTCTTCATTACTAAATTATTACAATGGCAAACCTGTATTAATTGATGGTGTTGCCCATCACCCATTTAATGATCCAATGTCTGCTGCAAAATTAAATGCTAGGTATAAAGAATTAACTGGACAAGATCATCCAATATTTACTGAGCAAGTACCAAAAGTTATTAATGAATTGATGAAAAATAAAGATATGTTAGTTCAAGCAGGTGCATATGGCATCGATTACTTTGACAAACTAGAGCAAATAAAAAATGGGGTACAACCAACTGTAAATGATGAAAAATCAAAAAAATTATTTGTTGAAGAACGAGAAAAGCAAAGACAATTAGATGCTTCGGTTAGAAAACAACAATTTACTGCAATGCAAAAAAAAGTTTTCGGAAGCAACTCAAGATAACTCTATTGGAGGTATGAATAGATAATGAGTGAAGAATTTAAAAAAGCATTTTCTAATTTATCTATAAATGAAAAAAGAAATCAAATTAGTAATGAATTAATGATAATTGCTGAATTAGTAAAACTTGAAGAACATGGACTTCATTTACCATCAATATTAACTGTTAAGGATTATGATAGTAATAATAATTCCAAATTAACCGAATCTGAAATGTTGGATTTTCTTTATGAAGATATTTATAACATTCAAAAAGAACTTATTACCCTTTTATCGGTTTTAAATGGAAAGTAAATCTTTTTACACATTGATTAACAATAATAAAGATGATTTATGATATGAACCCCGTTTCTTGGACAAAATAGAAACGAGGTTTTTGTATGTCTAAATTAAGTTATGAAGAAAGAATTAATTTATATTATGATAGAAAGAATGGTATGTCTTTTCCTTCTATAAAATCAATATATGGTATTAATAAATCTGGAGTTGAATATCTAGTTAGATTAATTGATAAGCATGGATTTGATATTCTAAGAACTAATGAAAATAAAAGTTATAGTTCTAAGGAAAAAGAAAGAATTTTAAATCGAATTCTGATTGATAATGAGTCAATTTTATCAGTTTCAATAGATGAAGGATTGGCAGCAAAAGGAATGTTAAATAATTGGCTTAAAAAATATCGCGAAAACGGTTATAATATAGTTGAACGAAAGCGAGGTCGTCCGACTATGAAAAAAGAATTTAAACCAAAGAAAAATGAAACTATAGAAGAAGAAAATGAAAGATTAAAAAAAGAA
>ERZ773229.127-NODE-127-length-84571-cov-4.170690_pt1 | contig 84571 bp, 140 predicted proteins | sample MGYA00580992_ERZ773229 | MGnify/ENA primary metagenome ERZ773229 (study PRJEB29015, sample SAMEA2737795) | human gut metagenome | biome: human gut; feature: human-associated habitat; material: faeces | place: China | collected 2012 ... | reverse complement strand
GTCCGCAAACAAAAGGCGAGAAAATGCACGTGTTAATGAAAGTAATGTGTTTTTTTGGGCTTTCATTACTGATTGGATAAAAGATAAGGGAGAGCCTAGAAACTACGAAATTTGGGGAGATATTGCACAAAAATTGAATAATCTGAATCAAAAGACAGCTACAGGAATGGAATATAATTCAGTTCGTGCGGCTGCAATGTATCGTAAACTTAAAAAAATAATGAAATAACTTAAAAATATGGACAAAGAATATATTGAAGTAAAAGGAATAAAATTTGAAAAGCGATATGATTGGCAATTCATATTTCCCAAAGGATGCCTTATAACACCCATTTATAAACGAAATAAAATTGTACGTGTATTAGTTACCAATAGAAAAAACAGAAATGTTTTCTATGTCGAATCTAATACTAATAAACTTGAATTTATAAATGTTGATGTGACATCTATGAAAATACTACAAGGCATTAGCTATCTTATAGAAACAAGATGTTATATGGAGGTACTGAATACATGGATATTAATTAAAAAAAATGAAATGAAACAATAAATATATAAAGCTATGAGCAAAAGAAATTTAGTAGAGAATTATTTCAGGAATAAATATCCTGATAAAAGGTATCAGTTCAAAACATATAATACCATCGAAGATATGTTTGGAGTTAAAGGGAATAATCTTTATGTCGTTGAATTTATAGACACAAAGATGAAATATCCAAAAACTTTGGAGTTAAGAATTAAAGAAAGTGAATTATTAAACATTTAAGTTATGGAAAGCAAAGAAGATATTATTAGAAAGTATATCAAAGGAATAGTTTCTATTGAAAGTAATGGGAAAGTTATGTATGTTTCCACAAAGAATTGCTTTGCTAGAACAAGCACCTTAGAATTTCTAAAAAAGAGATTAAATTGCAAAGAAATATTGGTAGAAATAAAAGCAAAAGATGGTTTATTAATGTATGTAATTGAATAATGATATGAAAGCAAAAAAATTGATAACATCGGAATCAGTTGGGATTATATTCGCATATCGCTTTATTTTCAGACAGAAAAAAATGAATTTGAGCATATATGGGAATACGATGGCACAAAAGATGAATTGTTTAGTTTATGTTTTGATGTAAAATAAAAGTAAATATATACAATATGTGGATAAGAATACAAAATCAACGATTGAAAGACGCAAGTATTAAAGAATACAAAGGTCGTGGGAATAGTGTTTCAAGTGGTAAATTCTGCATTGAAATGAAGTACGGAAACGGAATAAGGTATTTCTACTTTGACAATGAAGTAGAATATGATAGAGCTTTGTTTCGGCTAGATGAAATATTGAAAGTACAAGAGGTTTAATTAATAGGAGGATAAATTATGACAGAAGAAAGATTGAAAAAAGCGAATGAATTGTTAGAACGAATCAAAGAGTATCAAAAAGAAATTGCTTCTTGGAAAATGGCAGTTAGTTTTAGAAATAAAGAAGTTTCATTAAGGTCTGACGACATGGGTTACGAAGTTCGTACAGGATTTATAGATTTTGAAGTGGCGAAAACTTTAACGTTAGCTAGATTGAAAAAAGACCTAGAAGTATTAGAAACTGAATTTAAAAACTTATAAAACAAATAAGAATGACAGTACAAGAATTGATAGACATTTTATCTGAAATTAAAGATAAAAGCAAACCTGTGAGAATAGACATTTTTGACGATGAAGTGAAAGATGTCATAGAGCGTGAAGATTGTGTTGAACTTTATGATTATTGAATATGACAGTTGAAGATTTAATAGAGGCACTTGAAGAAGTAGAAGATAAAACAAGAGATGTAAAATTCAACGATGGATGGAGTGATTATCTAGTTGAAATTGTGGAAACCGAAGCAACCAAAGATGTTATCCTATTATAACCATGTGGTTTTAGTATGGTTATCCATAAGGTTGTTTAAAAGTTATATAAATGTTAAATACTACTTTTCTCTTGCATATCTCAAAAATAAAGAGGATATTTGCAATGTATCTGAAACGTGGCAATGGATGATATATGATTATATTTTTCTTGATTATAAAAGTTTTTTTTGATTATATAACCGTATGTTAGCAATTGCCACCATTGTATTTATACAATGTCTGTTAACACGGTAACAATAGAACCGTACTGATAGAGTTTCAGCTACGGTTTTATTGTTTTATATATAATTATGAAAAGATTAAGTAGGAAAAGATATAATGAAATAATATCCGCTACCGATGAACGGAAAGCGATAGCCCTACTTATTTTTATAAAACAAAAGTTTAGATCATCAGTCGTTCTTAATTTTTCTTATTACAAACTATCCAAAATTACAGGTCTGCATAAAAATACAGTGAAGAAGCGGTTAGAAGTTCTTGGAAGCATGGATCTATTAGACTTTGTTGGAAAGAACAATAAACATCTTCTTTTCAAATCTGTTCGTGCTGCTAGGTCAAATGTAAGATTGGATGGATTGGACTTATCAAATATCAAGGCGATTGAAACTGGATTGCAAGCATTATTTATAACGGAAGAACAAAGACGGAAAAATTACGTCAATCATCAAGTAATTAAAGGGACTAAGCCGAAAGGACATTTATCTAAATCAAAGTACAGAGAATGGAAGAAGGCTAAAAAGTTCTGCACCATGCATGGATTGACTGAATTTAAAGACAATGGGATTTCGTTTGATACATTGGCTAAAAGAATGAAAACAAGCAAAAGTAAAGTTGCTAAAGCGATTTCTTTTGGTGAAAAAATTGGAATTTTAAGAAGGAATCATAACTTTAAGGTTGTTTGCCCTTTTGATTCTAAAATGGATGCTTTGTTATGTTTGAAACATAACTTTCAAGGTAGGCTTAAAGTTATTGACAACAACTTAGTATATATCATGTGTAACACGTACTCTGTCATTGGAAGTAAACAGGCGGCTTTAATGTATTAGAGTATCAAAAATGACCTATTATGAATGAAGAAAAATCAGAATTTGCCAATGATTTGTATAGACTAGGCAAAGTAGCAATATTGAGATTTGCTGAATTGTTAGAAAAAGAAGGTGTAAATGAAAAAACTGGTAAAGTAATAGAAATAGCTTCTGTCAGTATAAGAAATTTTGAAAAAGCAGGTTTTGACTGTGCAGAATTGAGAAATGCACTTTATAGGGCAATAAGTGTATTTAGCAAATCTAAAAAGAGAAAAGAATTACCGATAGGTACTGAAATAAAACTACCATTTACTACTTTAAAAGTAGAAGAATGGGGTGATGGTGTAACCCCTTCTTGCGCAAATTGTTTCTTTTTAGACGTTTGTAAAGAGAATGGTAAATTTGTATATGAATCTTTTGGAACTTGTGATGCTTCTGAAAGAGAAGATGAAACCAATGTTATATTTAAAGAGATAAGCAATGAAAACATGGAATAGAATGATAAAAGACGGATGGAATAATGCAAGGGAGATAAAGCCTAGCAAATATAACACCGTGAACGTCTGTCTAAAAGATGGCAGATATACTAACTCTTTTTGGACTGGGCGAGAATGGGCTTATAATGTAGAGCCTATTTTATGGAGAGAAATAGAAGAAGTAATAGTACCAATGTGTAAACGAATTTAATATGGACTACAGCAAATACGAAAATAGAAAGAAATATCCTTCTTTGCGTGAAGAGAAAGCATATAAAATGACTTTAGAAGGACAAGTATACAAACTCACCGCAACCGGAGAGGAAATAAAGAAGATGTTGAATGATATTCCAAACAAAGTGAAAAAGTGGAAAAAGGATATGATTTCAGCATATAATCAAGAACAAAATAACAACCTTCTTAAATTTAAAAAAGATGCAATGAAAGAACTTGGTTTGGATGAATATCCGCGTAGTTTACAGGACAGAATTTTCAGTAAAAGTTTAAGTGATTGTTCAAGTTTTGGATATTATGAGATGTTTCAGTATTTAACCAGTATGGCTGAACTTCTTGAAGGTTTTGAAATAAAAGAGAAGAAATGAGAAAACTACCAGAAATAGGAAAGTTTTACGATTGTTATGACGATGGTAAAATACATGATAGTCGGAAATATTTGGTTCGCATAACCAATATAATTCCTTTTAGTGAAATATCTTCTGAAATATTAAAAAAATGGGAAGAATATAAAGAAGGATATGATTGGTTGTTTGCAAAAGAAACGGATTACTTTATCATTGCTAACAGTTATGAAAGAGGAGAATTTTGTTTATCTGAATCAATATTTGTTCGTACTAATGATGGCGAATGGTTTAGTATGGGTGAATTGTGGAATAGTGGACTTTTAATCGTAGAATAATTATGAGAACGGCAATATTATTAGGAGCAACATTAATCGCAGAATGCATTAATAAAGATTGTGTTAGTGAAAATATAGATATACTATCTCTTTGTATGTTTATTTTCATAATTGCTGATGTTATTGATTTTATTTTAAATATTTTTAAAAAATAAATATGAAAGCAGAAGAATTGAGAATTGGTAATTACGTTAAAATAGATGCAGGAATTGGGAAAGTAGTATCTTTAATGAGTAATACTTTTTGTAATGAATGTGCTAATGACGATTACAACATAACAATTGAAATGGATAATGGTACTTTCAGAGAAGAGGAAGAAACTAAAGTTGAAGGTATTCCTCTAACAGAAGAAATACTCCTGAATTGCGGATTTGAAAAGATTAATCATATTAGTGGATATATCTTTTATTCTTTTGATAGAAATTATAAGAGAGAAAAATTTGCTTATATGCCATTAGACGTATATCTTAATCCTAATTATGCAAAAATAGCTAATTTCACAGTTCAACAAAATGTAGAATATGTCCACCAATTACAAAACTTATTTTATGCAATTAATGGAAAAGAATTAAACATACAATTATGAAGAGTAACGTTTACTACCTATTTTTAGCACTGATGGCATTATTGCTAATGTCATGTGAAGAAGCACCACGAACTGAAAAAGATTCAGTTATAGAGTATGATGTGATTGAAATTGATTCATGTGAGTATATTATGGTTCAATCAGAAGCGTATCGTTTGAAAAAGGTAACCAGTATAGCACATAAGGGTAATTGCAAGTATTGCAAAGAAAGGAATAATACAGAACAGATTAATACTAGTGTAGAACATAAGACTGTTACTGATACTATTCTAATTTATAAATATATTAAATAAGATGAGAAATGAATATAGATAAATTTATTAATAGTACTATGAAAAGCTATGATGAATATCGAAAGAATTGTAACATTATAGCTAAGGAGGCGCAAAGATATATCGACTTTGACGATTTCGTTTCTTGCGAGTATATCAATGGCACAGGACTTAGTATCTTGATAACATTACCTGAAACAGATGATTATACTATTCCTGAATGTATATGTCCTATAGTATGGTTCTTTGAATATGCCAAAGGTAAGGACAAACTATCAGTGGATGACATTAAAAAACTATCATTATGAGTAAGATAAAGCAAATGTTACTGGCAACAGCAGCAATGTGTGCAGCAGCGCAAAGTTACAATCCATACTCAATAAATCATAAAGAAGGAATGGCTTTTAATCCTGACTATAAAGTTAAGTCATCAGTTAAAGAGTTGAGAGAGTTTACCATAAAAGGGAAGAAAGTTAGGGCATACTCTAAAAAGGATGCTATTAAACGATTGAGATATAAGAAATAACTAAAATATTAAAATATGGAAAGCATAAATCAAGGTTCTATTCCAAAAACAGAATCAAGTGCAGTAAATACGTATAACGGAATGTTCGGACAGCAAGGATGGATTTGCCCGAAGTGTGGGAGAGTGTATTCACCTTTTACTCAAATGTGTTTGTATTGTAAGCCCAATAATACAACAACTGTTTCTAATATTGGTAACAGAACTAATAATATTGTCAGTGAAAAAGAACTAAGAGAAAACCGTAAAACAGAGTAAAAATATGGAAGATTTAATAAAAGCATTGCAGATATTTCTAAAGTATGGAAATCCTGATTATCCGACTTCTTGTAATCACGATGAATTATTTGTCGATATTTCCCCTGAAAAGGTTTCAGAAGAAGATTTAGAAATGTTGAGAACACTCGGATTCTTTCCATTTGAAGATGGAAGCGGTTTTTATTCGTTTAGATTTGGTAGTTGTTAACCTTTCAAATAAAGATAATTATGAAACAGACATTAGAAGAAGCAGCATACGACTATGCTACTAATAAAACAAAGTTTAGAAAAGAGGTTTTAAAGGAGGTTGATTCAGATAACTACGTTAGTCGGAAATCTGATTGTATGGAAGATTTTCAATGTGGTGCAGAATGGCACGCAAAGCAATCCCAATGGATAAGTGCCAATAAATATCCTCCTATAGATAAGCCATTACTTCTTAATTATAGCAATGGTAGTGTTTATGATATGCAACTTGGTTATTATGATGGGTGTCATTATTGTAATACTTACGGTCAAGAAGTGGATAAACATATAGTAGGTTATATGCCGATTCCGTCTTTCGATGAAATACTGGAAGCCAACAGAGATGTGCTAGAACGGATTAAAGAGAAAGGAGATTGACTAATGAGATTTATATTAATTATACTTATGATAACCATGCTATTATCTTGTAAAGATAATATAGCTGGTCCTTTAAAAGGTGGAACGATTATTACTGTTAAAGGAGACACTATTAAGTTTTATGGAGGAACGTTGACTTATAGCGGATTTGGCACTAGAAGTATTAGGGATATTGCAATTAATGATTTAAAGGAGAAAGGAGATTGATTATGTATGTAGCAAGAGACAAAGACGGTGATTTGTATCTTTATAAAGATCATCCCATAAAGTGCTCGGAAAGTTGGCAACCATCCAAAACGTCGAATGATTGGATTAAACTTTATCCCTCTTTATTTCCCGAAGTAAAATGGGAAGATGAAGAGCCGACAGAAGTTGAATTGGTAAAGAAGGAAAAATAACTATGAAGATATATGGAATAATTAGAACAGTCTGGAACGGAAGCAGTTATTCTTCCAATCCATACGAAGATATATTCCTTTATTTAAGCGAAGACGAGCGAGATAAGGAAATGGCGCAATGCGTTAATAATGGTGATGTTCAATACGATACTTTTGAAACAGAAACGGAGGATTAATTATGCCAACAGTACTAAGAGAAACCTATCCAACAGCCAAGAAAGAGCATATATGTGATTTTTGTGCCTGCAAGATACAGCCGGGACAAAAGTATGTCCGTCAGACAAATGTTTATGATAGGACTTTGTATGATTTCGTCACACATCAAGAATGTAAAGAAGTAGCTCATGAATTGAGAATGTACGATGATTGTGATGATAGTGGGCTAGATGGAGAATCTTTTCGTTCAGAATTGGATTCATACGTATATGCCAATCATTATGACGAACACACCGATGATGTTTATACTAGTTGGCAGGTTAATTACTATGAGATGGCGAAGAAAGTATTGAAAGAACTTAAAAACGAATAACTATGGGATTTACAACACCTGCGTTTATACTCAAAAACACACCGGAGCTTCGAGATAAGTTAGTTCGTTTAGGGTATAAAATAGGAAATGAAAGGTATATAAACGATTATTTTTTAGCGACAGACAATGATGAGATGTTTGGAATTGATGTTCCATTTCCTCCTGAACTATGTAATGGGTATATTCATTGCGGAACTAATGAGACTTTGTTCCTTGCAATAGCCGCATTGAGGGATGACACTAACAAGAACCAATGTTTTACTGATGGGAACTTATGGTTTAAATGTGGGGTTGAAATGTGCGATGAAACTATTAAGTATTATCTTAATAGATATAACAGAGAAATTCACAAGGCTACCGTAGAAGAGCTAATAGAACACTTTAAAGGAAAGGGGGTGAATCATGGATAGTGTACAGACACAAACATTTGCTATCAGAGGGAATGACGATGCTATGGCATATATTGATTTTTGTGATGGAGATTTATGTGTTTCTGTTGTAGTAGAAGGCAAACAAGCAGACTTTCACTTTGAGCCTGTTACTTTGAAGATGTTTGCCTATGCTTATAAGTTGCATTGTGAAGAATTTAAAAAGGAGGAATAATAATGAAAGAAGAATTTATAACATTAGAAACAGCGAAGCTGATGAAAAATAAAGGGTTCAGCGAATGTGTATTTACTTTTTATGAAGCAGATGGCGTAGAAGGTGACATGATACTATCTGAAACTTACGATTATTCAGAGAATTTCAATAAAAGAGAGGGTTTCCTTTCTGCACCTTCCCAATCTCTCGCCCAAAAGTGGCTACGTGAAACCAAAAATCTACATATTTCCATCATTAGAGACGCTTGCGGTTATGGCTATGATATATGCAAAGCTGACAATGGCACTCATATAACCGATGGGATATTTGAAGGCACGAATGATGGCGGTCAATGGGACACCTATGAAGAAGCATTGGAAGCTGGAATACAGAAAGCAATTGAACTAATATTAAATACAAAATTATGAAACCATTTGATTTAGAAAAAGCAAAAGCAGGTGCGCCCCTATGCACAAGAGAAGGATTTAGAGCTAGAATTGTATGTTTTGATGCAGATAACAAAAGATTTCCTCTTGTTGTCCTAATTAAAGACTCTGACAATAGCGGTGAATATCCTGCTCTTTATAATAAAGAGGGATTTTTTTTTGATGGAGAAAAAGACCATCCAAAAGATTTATGCATGGTGGGAGAAAAGAAAGAAGGATGGATAAATATATATGAAACATTCATGGAAAGATGTATTGGAGCGGTTCACAAATCAAAAGAAGAAGCCATGCGCATGAAAGTCAATGAAAAAGATGTTACATGCAAAGCTACGGTTAGAGTAGAATGGGAGGAATGATATGTATGATTATGAAAAGATGAAAGCTGAAATGTTTGAAGGTAGCAATACTAGCAAATATTCCAAAGGAGAAGTATTAAATGAAGTGTGTGATGATAGTTGGGAAGTGATGTGTTGTATAGAATTCATGGAAAACTTGGTTTTCTAAGAGAAATACCTTCTTTAGGGAATATGGTACAAGATAGGAGATTTGTTTCATTAATATGAAAATAGTTTATGAAAAAAGTAATTTTAAAAAAGCTTATTCTCCAAAATTGGAGAAAACAAAACAAGGAAATATCTTTTAATGAAGATATTACTAAAGTATATGGTCAAAATAAAGCAGGTAAGTCCTCTCTTCGTCATGCATTCCTATGGCTTATTACAGGATATGATGGGGAAAATAGAATGAACTATAATTTGTTCGACAATACTAAAACATATACACCAGAAGATTCTCCTGCTGCTGTCGTTGAGGCTATCATCGAGGCAAATGGATATGAATATTCATTGAAAAAAACAGCAGAAGTGGGATGGATTAGACGTAGAGGAAGCAATTCTTATGAAAGAAAAGGGACAGATGATTATAAGTTCTTTATTGACGGAGTAGAATTGAGTGCCGGAAAGTATAAAGAAAAGGTTGCAGATTTATTTTGTGATTTGGAAGTTCTTCGCTCTATTTTGGATATTAATTACTTTTTATATTTAGATTGGAAAGAACAACGTAAATATCTTGCTGTAATGGCAGGTGAAATAACAGAAAACGACTTAACGGGTAATTACAAGGAATTATTAGATCAACTAGAGAAGTATTCACTCTCTGAATTAAAAGCCCGAATTTCGTCAGATATTAAACCTCTAAAAGACTCTCTTAAATCCCTTCCTCTTACGATAAAAACTTTGGAGGAAAATCTGCCAAATGTAGAAGAGGCGGAAAGTGCTAAGAAAGCCATAGAAGATTATAAAAATCAAATTTCGGATATAGATAAAGAATTACAAGGAAGTGCTGAATCTATTAAACCTCTAATAGAAAAGAGAAATAAAGATTTGCAAGAAATATCTGATTGGGAACGGAATATTAGAACTGAAAAAGAAAAATACGATGAAGAACAGAATAAGATTTCAGCTTCTATTCTTTCTAATATATGTTCTGTAACAGAAGAGAATAAAAATATAGATAATAAAAACGAAGAAAACCGAAGAAAAAGAAGAGTTTTATCTGATAAAATAAAATCATTAAATATAGATTTAGGAATTCTAAATGAAAGAAGAAATAATCTATTAACTAAATTGGATGAATGTTTGGAAAAGGAATTTTCAGCAGATAAATGTTCTTATTGTGGACAAACTCTTCCTGATGACAAATTAGAATTATTAAAAAAGGAGTTTTATAAACAAGTAGAAATAGAAAAAGAAAATATAATAAAAGAAGGGCTGAATGTAAAAGCAAGAATTGATGATGTAACTAAAGTAATTGCAGAATGTGAAGAGAATCTTGCTGATATTCCGACTGCTCTTTTGGAGAAGAAAGATCTGTCTACTTTACAAAAAGAATATGATGAAGTTCAACAAAATGTTATCCCATTTGAGCAAACTGAAAAATATAAATCATTAGTTAGCTTATTAGAAGAAAAGAAAAAGACAATAACAACTATTCCTGAACAAGATAATTCAGGTCTACTTTCCATGAAAAAAGCTTTAATGTCGAATATTGAAGAGGAAAGCAAAAAAATGGGACTTATTGATGAGCGCAAAAAACAAGAGAAAAAAATAGAAGAATTTAAGAAACAACTGAAAGATACTGCCAATGCTTTAGCAGAACAAGAAAAGTTAGATAATCAAATTAAAACATACGAAGAAGAAAGAGCTAAGATTATTTCTGATAGAGTAAATAAATTCTTCAAACGGTGCAATATTACCATGATGTCGCAGGATAAATCCGGTGTTTGGATTCCTGATTGCGTGATTACTGGAATAGATGGAGCAATTGCCGCTACATCAAACGGTGCAGAAAGAATACTTATTGGTATTGATATTGCAAATGCTTTTGCAGATTTCTTTAATGTAAGTTTGCCTCTGTTTGTTGATGATATGAATCTAATAGATTCTAGCAATGAAATAAAAACTTGTCATCAATTAATCGAATTAATAGTAAATGATAGTGATAATGAATTAAGAGTAAAATATTAATTTTTAAAAAGTAAAAGTTATGAATGAAAATTTAAGTCGTGTTTATTTTAATGGTAGCGAACTTAGTTACAAAGTTAACGGGGTTGAAGTTATAAATGGTGAATTTCCTGATAAATATAATTTAAAAGGAGATTATTTAATTAGTGGAGAAGATCTAGCTGCTATCACGGTTGCTCTGAATAGCAATAAGGGGTGTATTTCTAGAATAGATATTAATGGTTATCGTTTTAATATCTTGATTGAAGATTCAGATAATATAATGAAAAAAATTAAAGAAGAACTAGAAGAACTAGAATCAGAGAAAAAAAAATATAAAGAATTATACTTCAAATACATTCATTTCAATAATCTTCCGTGGTATGAACGTATCTTTAAAAAAATAGAAATAGAAAAATGAATAACAATTTAAGTGTAAATGTAACCCTATCTGAACTGAATGGGGTTATCATAACTAATGATGAGGTGGGTGGGGTGGAGGAAAAAGGTATTTTTATCCCACTAAGATTTAATACAATATATAGGAACAGGAAAGGGGAATATATACTGACATTGAAAGCTGTTGAGAAAAAACCTAATCAGTATGGTTATGTATACGGCTTGCTTCCTAAAGCTTCCAAGAAAAAAAATAAAGAGCTTGAAATGTTAGGACAAAGTACTAATACTTGGTGTGGAAATATAATAAGAAGCACTGAATATACAAAAGTTAAAAAAAACAGAGTGTCAATAGATGATGCGTTAAAAAAATAACAATATGAAAAATAAAGAAAATGAATTAATAAAGAAATTTGAAAGTCTTTCTAAATTTATAGAAGAAAATGATATTCCTGCTTTAATATTAATTAAAACAAATGAAAGTCATTTTTCAGCAACAATTTCTAATATAGATGATATTACGGAATTATTTGCAAAACAATCACATGATGATGACGATTTAGGACATGCTTTGTCTTATATAGCTACATTAACGATGGGTTCACAATGTTCTATGAATCATAGAAAGTTCTTTGAGTTTCAAAGGAATGTATTGGCTGCTATTAAGGAATATGATGAAACCTTTAACGGCTTATTCAATGAAGATGAAGATGAAGAAGTAGATAATAAAAATTGAGATTGTTAGTTTTATATATTTACATTTTAAAAAACATTATTATGAAAAAATGGTTTTTAGGTTCTCTGAAATACGAAAAAGTAATGGAGAACGGGAAAGAAAAAAAAGTTACAGAAAAATATCTAATAGATGCCTTATCTGTGACAGAAGCCGAAGCTAGACTAATAGAAGAAATGTCTCCCTTTATCAGTGGCGATTTTTCGATAAAAGCTGTGGTAGATACAAAATACGCAGAAGTAGTTCCAAGCGATAATGAAGCTGATGATACTTGGTTCAAGTGTAAACTTGGGTATATCACCTTAGACGAAAAGACTGGGGCTGAAAAGGCTACGACAACTAATATGCTTGTACAAGCAGCAGATTTAAGACAAGCTGTAAAGAACTTAGACGAACACATGAAAGGTACAATGGCTGATTATAGAATCGAAAGTGTATCTGATAGTAAAATAATGGACGTTTATCCATATAATAATAGTAAACAATAATGGAAGCAATATATATTGAAGGTCAAATTACTGCCATACTCCCCGAAACTAGAGGTGTGGGACAGAGAGGTGAATGGGTTAGCCAAGATTTTGTATTAAAGACAGACGATAACTATCCTAAAAATATTTGTTTCACTATTTTGGGAGCAGACAAGATTAAAGAAGCGAACATTAGAATCGGAGATGTTGTTAGTATTGGAGTAAATCTTGAATCCAGAGAATTTAATGGACGTTGGTATACATCTATAAAAGCATGGAGTGTTAAAAAGAAGTTTGAGTCACAGGCAGCTAAGCAAGCACCTCCTGCCCCAACACCACAGCCATCGCAACCAACACAGACTCAAACATCTTCTTCTGTGGATAACACAGACGATCTGCCGTTCTGAATTGGCGAAACGTTACAGAAGTTTAAAGTTAATGGAATTGACGTAGAGGTTATTGGATATAACAAATAATATCTCTATATTTGTGGAATGAAAGGGATAGGTGGATTTAGTACTCCCACTGAAAGCTATGCCAACAGGTTTCCCTTTCTTCCTTATTGTTGGCTCACAAATAATGTTGGTAATATGAATGAATTAATCAAAATTACAGAAAAAAACGGGAAACAAGTCGTTTCCGCTAAAGAATTGTATCTTGGACTTGGATTGGATAAATCTAATTGGTCAAGATGGAGTAAGGTAAATATTGAAGAAGATAAGTTCTTTAATGAAAGTGAAGATTGGGTTCGTCTTAAAGACGATAGTGATAATCAATTAGTTACAAATCCAAATAAGGTTTCTTATGATTATGTTATTACTCTTGATTTTGCCAAACATCTTGCAATGATGGCGAGAACAGAGAAAAGCTATGAGTATCGGAATTACTTTTTGGAATGTGAAAGAATAGCAAAAAGCACTGTAGAAAAATCTCTTCCTAAAACTTTTGCAGAAGCATTAAGGCTTGCTGCTGAACAAGCAGAAAAAATAGAAGCTCAACAAAAATTATTAGAATTGAAAGATACTATTATTTCTGAATATGAACCAAAGGTTAATTATTACGATTTAATTCTATCATCCAAGGATGCTATAAATATTACAGTGATTGCAAAAGATTATGGCATGAGTGCTAAAGCTATGAATAAGAAACTGAATGAACTTGGAGTTATCTTTAAATCAGGAGATACATGGCTACCTTATCAAAAGTATGCAGTTATGGGATATACTAAGACGGGAACAGTTTCTTACAATGATGGAAAAAGTTCTGCTGTTCACAGCAAATGGACACAAAAGGGGAGGCTTTTTCTATATGATTTACTCAAAAACAATGATATATTACCATTAATAGAAAGATGAAATGGAAAAGCCAACTTATGAACAATTATTAGAGTATTATGAAACGTCTCATGGTTGTTTTTTTATAGACCGTGACCCAAATGAAGTTGATATAGAATGGATTAGAGACAATGCTTATCAACAAGAATTAGTCCCAGTGGATAAGTTACCAAAATGTATTTTTGAAAAAGACAGTAAACAATAAATATTATGGCAGATGAGAAAAAAAATGTCGCTTTAAGAAATAATATTGGCGACCAAGTAATTGGAAGATTGAATGAATTAGCCCAAGCTAATTTCAATTTCCCTAAAGATTATAACTATGTGAATGCTATCAAGATGAGCGTTCTAAAGTTACAAGAGTTGAAAGATAAGGATAAGCGTCCGGCATTAGAGGTTTGTGATCCTGCAAGCATTAGTTCAGCACTTTTTAAAATGGCTACAAAAGGATTGAATCTAGCTTATAATCAAGCTTACGCTGTAGTTCGTGGAACAGAACTTTGTATAGACCCCGGATATTTTGGGAATGTACTTATGGTAAAACGCATATTCCCTGACTGGGAGCCAATGCCACACTCAATTAGAGAAGGGGATGAATATGTAACAGAAGTTGATCCTAAGACAGGTAAGAAGAAACTTTTGAAACACGTACAAAAATTAGAAAACCTAGATAAAGATTTTATAGGAGGATATATATATTTGCCATCTAAAGATGGAGAAATGTATCTTTATGAAATGACTCGTAAACAAATATTGGCTGCATGGTCTAAAAGTTCATCTAGGGAGCAAGCAACGCATAAACAGTTTGATGAGAAAATGCTGCAAAAGACACTTGTAAATTCAGGATGCACAATGATTATAAATTCCACTCCTGAATTAAAAGCTTTTGACGACGATGATAATGAGGAACAAACAAATAGTAATTTGAAGCAACTAAGCACTGAACAAGTAGGTGAGGTTGTAGAATATGAAGAAGTAACGGAAACTGTAGATGCATCCACATTAGGTAACAAAGAAGAACTTAATGGTGCAAATGCAGGTGACTCGGTAACAACCAAAGAGGAAAAGAAAAAACAAATTAAAGCACGTCCGTTTTAATCATGGATGATGAATATGAAATAGATTCTTCATGGGAAGAAATGTATCCTAATTGGATAGATGATGGAGCAGATATTTTGTAAATAAATCAACTTAGTCCCATTTTGTTTAGGTAGTAATACCTATTCGGATGGGACTTTTTAATTAGAAAAATATGAGTGAAAATTCAACAGACATAGTTCAAAAACTATTTGAATACTTATATAATAAATATCCAAACTTAAAAGTACAATGTCTTACTAGAGAGAATGGAGTAAGATGGCGACAAGATTGCCAATATATTGAGGATTATTTAGAAAAAGACATTCGTAATTATTTAGGGGATAATCTTCAAGAGTTTTTTTGGATAAGTAGTTATCAATATGTTTATGTGAATTAAGATTATGAAAAGAAGAATTGAAAATTTCCTCGCAAAATGTGTATGCAAAGGTATTGAATTGTATATGCGGAAGTATCGAATATACATGTCTAATGAGGAGTTGATTCCAATGACTGATGAACAGTTCAAAGAGAAATTGGTAAGTCATAATTCCCTAAATTTTTGTGAGAATTATTTCGAACGATACGATAAATATAGAAATTATGAATTATCAGAAAAAAGAGGAATACATAAAGGAGACCAATTTCTATGTATCAAAGATGTAATAATGAATGGTGAAGAAAATGAGATTGCTTATTTTCAAGGGGAAATATACTTATCAGAAAATGATGGTTGTATAACTGATGAATATGGTGATAAATCTCATTGGTGGATAAAAGAGGAAGAGATTAATAGTTATTTTAAAAAGATACAACCATGAACGTAGATGTAACAGTTAGTGTTAATATACAAGATTTATTTAATTCCATGTCTGCAAAAGAAAAGGCGGAATTTTGTGATATAGCTCTTGACTATCTTGACGACAGCAAACTTATAAAAGAATTGAAAGATAGAAATTGTGATTGGAGTTATTTTGGATTAAAAGAAGAATGATATGACGGCAAAGGAGTTATTAAGTAAGGTAGAAGATATAGAATCGAAACTATATTATGATATGGGTAAGTATCGACAGTTTACTATTGATACAGTTGATGATATTATAGATGAATTGAATAATCATATTCAAGAGCCTTCCCAAGTTTTAACAGATGAAGATGTAATAGGGAGTTTAATATATAAAATTGAAAGTATTATGGGAATATGTGATTCAAGCCTATTGGATTACCAAATATTTGAAGAATTACTTTATTTAATGAAGGAGGATTAATTATGGAAAAGAAAGTTGCAGGAAGCGTAATCATTAACACTTCAGACCAATTAGTTGCCAATAAATTAAAGGCATTGGAATTAGGCTATAAATATGGTAAAAAGTCAGGTTATACAGGAACAGTGCTTGATAAAGAGGCTTATGAAAAGGCAGAAGAAATATTAAAATGGGCTTATGGCATATCTGAAAATAGCGGGAAGTAGCAGTAAAGGCAATAGCTATATCCTTGAATGTAATAACGAAATCCTTTTAATTGAAGCAGGTGTATCTTTTAAAAATAAGATACTTCCGGCTATAAATTGGAAAGGAGGTAGGGTGGTTGGCTGTTTAGTCAGCCACCGATGAAGTCATTCAGACCATTCTTTAGATATTCCTAATTTAATATTAAGAGCAATATCCGTTTATTCAAATAAGGAAACAAAGTCTATATTTCCTGACGTAGTTGAACTTTCTATTAAAACTAAATATCGTATTGGAGGTTTTGAAGTACAATGTCTTGAAGTTCCTCATAATGCACAATGTTATTCATATATAATAGATTGCCCTGATGGAATGAGAGTCTTGTTTATAACTGATTGTTCTTGTTTTAAATATAAAGTGAAAGATGTAAATGTTTTAATGATTGAAACTAATTACAGTAATGATGTGATTGTAAATAATGCGATACATGATGAATGGTCGTCTAGTGCATCTGAAAATCACTTATCATTGGAACAGGCTATCGAAGTTATTAAAAGACATAAATCTCGTAATTTAAAGACAGTCATAGGGCTTCATCTAAGTAATCAAAATAGCGATGAAAAAAAGTTTGGTGAGAGAATATTTGAAGAGACAGGATTTAGAGCTATATTTGCAGATAGCGGTATCACTGTAGAACTAAAAAGGGAGGAATTTTAAATGGCAAATCCTAATTACTTTAAACTTAGAGACTATCTACAATCTTTAATAGATATGACGATAGAAGCGGAGAATAAAAATCCTATATACTATTATTTCCCTATTGATTCTAGGGATTTAGCAAAGAATATGGAATTAATAAAAAATGGGTATAATAAGGATATATTACCTGTTAATTTATTATGGCAAATAATGGATAAAAAGAAAAATGAAGAATGATAATAAAATTGATTTAGAAGATTTACCAATTGAGGTTTTATTCAAGTATCTTTTAAGAGATTATAAAGCTGCAAAGGTTGAAATAGGAATGCTCCAATCTGAAATAGCAGAGTTAAATTATCAATTAAAAGAGGCAAAAAGACCTCAAATTATGCAAGTTCATTTAAAGGGTATACCTAAAGATGAAAGAAAGGAATATATGATGGCTTATTATGAACAAATAGGTCTAAAACCTGCCGCTGAAAATCTTAGTGGTTCAGGGTTAAGAGGAAAAAGATTAAAATTAGCTTATGATGATTTACTTTCTAAATATATGGAAGTATTAAATGAACTTAAAAGTTTGAAAGAAAAATATGGATAATGAACTAATTAAATCTGAATTGATAAAGAAAATCCTTTATCTTTATGGTAGATATATAGCGATGCGAATATTCTTCTATACTTTAGAGCATGAGTTATATGAAGATAGTCATATTATTAAAATGGCTTTAAAAGAGTGCGATATAGACATTGGAGAATCATTCTCAAGAGAGGATTGGATTAACGAAATAAGGAGATTTGGGTATTCAGGCGAATCTGCATATTCAAACGAAGAAGAATATTATGAACAAGCTAAAAGAATGATGGGATATGAGTAAAATATATGTAGGTTGTGATAATGGTGTTAGTGGAACTATTGGTATAGTCGGAGATAATATAGAACCATATTTCACGAAAACACCTGTAAAATCAGAACAAGATTATACAAAAGGAAAGAAAAACATTACAAGATTAGACTCTTTGAAATTTATGTCATTGTTTAATGGCATGAATAAAAATGATTTGGTTTTTCTAATCGAAAGACCAATGGTAAATCCAACTAGATTCACTGCTACCGTAAGTGCATTAAGATGTCATGAAGCAATGCTTAACGTCATTGAAATATTAGGATGTAAACACATGTATATTGATTCTAAAGAATGGCAAAAAGAACTTCTCCCTAAGGGATGCAGTGGAGATGAATTAAAAAAAGCGTCTTTAGATATTGGGAATAGATTATTTCCATCTTTTGAAGAAGTAAAGCACCCAGATAGAGATGGGATATTAATAGCAGAATATGGAAGGAGGAAAAACTTATGATGATAGATACTGATAAATGGGCTACTATTGACACATACGCATTTTTGAAAGGGATTAAACGTAGATGGGTTTATGATCTTATAAAAAAAAGGTAAGGTGCAAACAATCAAATTATGGGGAAAACAATTAATATATATAGGAGATGAAAATAGATAAAACAAGATTCTTTTTATTCCCTTACATAGCTATCAAACATAATGAATATGTATATGGGAGACAATTATACACTGTTATGGGTGATCTGTCTATACGGGAAGTTGAACACTATATAGAAATTACAAAAGAATACAGTGATGTGGTAATTACAGGTATCTTTGAAATGTCAGAAGATGATTATTTAGCAAGTAATTTAATTGAATGAAACCATGAAAGATTTGATAATAATAATTGTATGCGTTGTATTTGTTGCTGCATTTGTTGGACACATGGAGATAAATTTATCTCCATTTAGTATCAAACTACCAATGTGGCATAGAGTAGTATGTATGATTCTACTTCTTGTTACATATATACTTTGGAATTTTGGAGAAAGACAAGATGCCTATTCGAAAGGATTACAAGAAGGTATTAGAATAACTTTGGAACAAATTAAAGAAAAAAATGGAAAATAAAAATATTTATATATTAGAAGCATCTGCTTATCATTGGGCGAAAGACGAACATATCTCTTTGTTAGAACAAAAACAATGGATCGGATATGGAGATATAGGCAAAGACAAGTTGGAAAAAACAATGAAACAAATAGCAAAGCTATGGCAAGAAGTTTATATCGACAACAGAGATGATACGCAGGTTATAATCCATTTGTATTCTACCGTTCAAAGCAATGGGTTAATATTGAAAGATGACGTTTGCGATTATAAAATAATTGGAGGTAAATAGCAATGAATACAACCTTTGAAAAATCGGCTAATACCACTGATGAATGGTATACGCCAAAAGAAATTATAGACGCATTGGGAAAGTTCGATTTAGATCCATGCGCTCCGGTTAAACCGCTTTGGCAAACAGCTACACAAATGTACAACAAGAACCATGACGGATTAACTAAAGATTGGGTAGGTCGTGTCTGGCTAAATCCACCTTATTCCCGTCCGCTTATTGAACAGTTTATAAAACGGATGGCGGAGCATGGAAACGGAATTGCATTACTCTTTAATCGTTGTGATTCAAAGATGTTTCAGGATGTCATATTCGAAAAGGCAACAGCGATGAAATTTCTACGTAACCGGATTCGCTTCTTTCGACCGGATGGGACTCGTGGAGATTCGCCCGGTTGCGGCAGTATCCTAATAGCTTTCGGTGAAGATAATGCCGATATATTAAGAACTTGTAATATTGCAGGGAAATATGTACGAATAAATTAAGGATTATGAAAGAGAAAGAAATAGAGCTTTTGGTAAATGAAGCTCATGTTTTACAGGAAAGACTACTAGACATTGAAGATTATATTTGGGATAATATTAAAAGTGAAGTAAAGGCTAAATCTTCTTTTGGCGAATATGCAAGTCTTTTACGAATAGTTTTTACCCAAATTTCATTAATGTTAAAGTTTATGATTCCGGTTATGATCTATATGAAACCGAAATTATCAAATTTACCAACGAACAATTATCTGAATTAATGCCATGAGTGATGAACAGATAAATGAGCTTCTTCGGCTAACGAAAGAAAACAACGAAATGCTTGCCAAGATAATATCACACATAGAAAAAATCACCGATGATGATTATTTAGCCAAGCATTTACTTCAAGAATTTATCAATAACGTTGTAGCCGACTTGTTTGCAGATATGCTCCTTCAACCAAAAGGGAGAGGTCATATCAATTCGGAAGAAATAAAAGATATTATTAATCAGTTAAAAATGTAGCTTTATGACAATAAGTACAAAATATGATATTGGAGATATGGTTTGGTTTATGTATGACAATATCTGTGTATTAAAGAAAGTTGAAAATATAAACATAGACGTATATCACAAGTATGTCCAATATATGTTTGATGAAAATAGTATATGGTTATCTGAAAAGCATTTGTTTTCTACAAAAGAGGAACTTCTAAAATCATTATAGTAATATGACAATAGGAAACTTTTTGGCATTCATTATAGGACTGTTTATCGGTCGTGTCTTAACTTATCTTGGAGATAAAACTTATAAGTTCTTAAATAGACCAAAGAAAAAATTAGAGAATAAAGAACCATTAATCTTTGATGGAGTCGATGACTTTGTTAAATGCGCAGAAAACTCTCTTAAAGATTACACTGTTATCAAAGGAGAAAGTTGGTCAGCAGGGAAAGGACATAGCCATATTATTATTCTTGAAAATAAAGAAAATGAAAAAAGAGACGAATAAATTTGGTAGTATGAAATATTATTCGGATATTTGCCGATGTATTAGAAGTAGTGAGCTAATACGGACATATTAATAGACTTTTTTTTTAAGTAACAAAAATATATTCTTAAATCCGTACTGTTCTCACTACCTTGACAGTACGGATTTTTTTATGCCGTATTGGATTTTTCTAATACGGCTTATTTTTGTATCGGCTAGAAACCTCGATTAATAAGTCTTTCGCCAAGAGTAAAGCGCACGTTTAGGCAAGCTGGGGATTTGGAACAGCAGCGTGCATGTGGTATAGACACATAAGTTCTAAAAGTAGATTCATCTATATTAGTAATCTGCCACGATTGAAGGGAATGATGGCGACAGGAATGTTGTTAAAATTTGGATAACTTCATGTGTAAATTTGATTTTGGAGAAATTTATTTCTTTTTCTAAAGGGGATTTACACTCTTTCAGCTAAATTCAAGCTCTTGGAATATTGATTAATACATCTATTATGAAAGTTAATACTAAATATACTAAAGAACAAATAGAATGGATAAAGAAGCATGCTTTAAATGATGATTATAAAGCTTATATATATCCTAAAAAACAATGTAAAAAAAGAAAGAAGAGAATTATATCAACTCATACTTTTAAAGTTGAAAGAAACCCTTCTTATAATGAGCAGTTGAAGGACAAGAGATGGCTTGATAGACGTTTGCAAATTCTTAAAAAGAAAGGAGCAAAATGCAGTAAATGCGGTTCTACCTCAAATTTACAGATTCATCACCTAAGGTATATAAAAGGTAAAATGGCTTGGGAATATAAAGATAAAGACTTAATAGTTTTATGTGAAACATGCCATGAAAAAATTCATTGCCTGGATTTAAAGAAAGAATTTTATTCAATAACTAAATGAATATGGAGAATTTTAAAGAACTTACATCAAAATACGAAGATAGAAAATTTTTCGAGAAAGATCCTGTTTCTTTCCTTTGGAAGTATAAAGATAAGCGAGATATTGAAGTCGCAGCAGTAATCTGTTCTACCCTAGCTTTCGGCAACCGTCAACAAATCTATAAAGCTTGCGAAAAGACATTGGCTATTATGGGAGAATCTCCATACAGGTATATAAAAAACAAGCATTGGGAAAAGGGTGATGTTTGTTGGTATCGTATGCTAAAATGGGATGATTTTTATACGATATGTAAACGCCTATTTGGTTTTTATACAATAAATGTGGATTTAGAAACTGCTATTTATAATAAATCAATAAATGAGAATATAAGTTATCTTGAAAGCATCGTTTCTTTCTTTGATGGTATAAATGGATTTCCTAAAAATACATCTTCATGCTGCAAAAGGCTCAACCTTATGCTTCGTTGGCTAGTCCGGCAGAATAGTCCAATAGATGTAGGAATATGGAAGTCATTGGACCAATCAAAACTTCTTCTTCCGCTTGATGTTCATTCCCTTAATACTCTAAGAGAAATTGGAGCAATCACAAGAAAGAGCAATGATATGAAAACAGTTGTAGAAGTGACAGAATGGGCTAAAACAATATGTCCTAACGACCCTGCAATCCTTGATTTCTATCTATTTGGCAAATCGTATGAAGAAGCACATCCGAAAGAATTTGAAGAGCCAGAGGAAGTTCCAATGAAGCCTAACCAAATATTGCTGGTAAGTGTTTATCAGGTAATGGCTCTAAATGAAATGTGCAACTGTTGCGTTTTGGATATTGAACCATCAATTAAAAATAAAGATAAAGAAACCAAGAAACTATTTTATGCCGCAAAGAAAAGGGTAAATTGGTATCAAAAGGAAGTTAATAACCTGACTATTTCCAGTGGAACAGTTTATGTAGACTTTAACGATAGTTTAGACCTTTACACAAAGCCACTTTTACTTAAATATCAACAGGCATTGGAGAATTATCTATCTACAATAAAAGGTGTCGAAAATCCATACTTTGCATCATTGGTAGAAGTTGCTCGATCAATGACTAAACTTTCTATCACCGAAATATCAAATAGAATAAAAGAATGTATTAAATTTGCGGAAGATTCGATTGCTCTAAGACATTATAAGCAGAAAGAATTATTGGACATTATAAACAACCTTGTAAAATGGGTGTTTAGGAAATCGGAAGATATAAACTACAATGATAGCCCTGAATGTGTAGAAGCATATAAGAATCTTGTAGACGCATACCAAAATCCAAACATTATTGGTGAATGTATAATAAAGGCTCAACATTTAAACGATAAAGAAGATGAAAGTAAAATTTAAGAAAACGCATCCTGATGCAAAGATTCCAGTAAAACATTACGATGACGATTTTTGTTATGACCTATATGCTACTTCATGCGAAGAGATAGCACCAAATGTGTATAAGTACGGACTGGGATTAGCTTTCCAAATAGATGAAGACTATATTAAGACTATGCGGAAAGGCGGATATGTATTATCCATTGATATAAGACCAAGAAGCAGTATTTGGAAGACAGGGATGATTATGACTAACTCTGTCGGTACAGTGGATGAAGGCTACACTAATGAGATATGCGCTATCTTCTATCACGTATTAACAAATTTACAACGATATTCAGTAGGAGATAGAGTAGCCCAGTTGAAGATTGGGTTAACTCCTAAAATAGACTTCGTAGAAGTTGAAAAGCTAAATGAAAAAGAAAGAGGTCTAAACGGAATAGGTAGTACAGGGAGGAAATAGATATGGGATTTATTCAAAAAGCTTTTTTAAGAGCAAACAACAAGAAAATATTAGATAAACTAAAGGAACTTGGTTATCATATTTGTCCTTGCTGCTATTTTGATAGAGCTGTATGGATTCATATATGTATTCCTACCCAATCTATTCATGGCGTTGGTTATCCTGATGAGTGTTATAATCTTTCATTAGAGGACGAATTGAAACGTTTTTTATCAGAAAGGGAAGAAAACGATATTGATTGCGGTGAAAATGAAAACTTATTCTATTTTATTGCTGCACTCCGAGATGATACCGATGACAGACAAGTCTTTACTAACAGTAAAGGAGATTGGGGTATATATCATGATAACGAATTAGAAGGAGGATTATCAGGAATCGAATTTTTGTATCCACCCAAAGATAATGGTAAAGATTATTATCATAAGGCTAGTGTTGAAGAATTAAAATTGTTGTTTAAGAAATGAGTAATACAGGACATAAATGGATATACCGCAAAATAATACCTCGTCTTAAAAACCCGATAAGGTATAAGGTTCGTGTATATTACGGTGCTAAAAGTATTGATGTCGGCATGTTTAGAACATTAGAAGATGCTCTGAAAAGACGTAATCAATATATCAAAGATAATAATATAAGCGAACTTGCATTGAAGAAATATAATACGCGCAACGAAAATAAGGATTGAAAATGGGAAAGTATTTTAGCATTGAAGAATTATGTCGGTCAAATACAGCCGATGCAAAAGGAATAGATAATACTCCTAATAATGCTCAAAAAGAAAGGTTAAAGGATTTAATAGAAAATGTATTAGACCCTTTAAGAGAGGCATACGGAAAACCTATTGTGGTTAACAGTGGTTTTCGCTGTCAAGAACTAAATAAAGCTGTAAGGGGGGCTTTATCAAGTGAGCATCTTTGCACGAAAAGTGCTGCTGCTGACATTACAGGTGGAAGTAAAGAAGAAAATAAAAAACTATTTGAATTAGCGCAACAATTAAAACTTCCATTCCGACAACTAATAGACGAAAAGGATTTTAGTTGGGTGCATATTTCTTATAATAAAAATGATATAAAGCGGCAAGTATTGAAACTTTAGAGAAGAGGGGCTATTTAGCCCCTTCGCTTTTTAGTGATTGCAACTCCATAATTTCATTTGTAAGTTGAAATCTTAATTTCTCAAAATCACAATGAGGTAAATCTCTCACTAAATCATTGATTGCCTCATTAATCATGTAATTCTTACGTATGATTGCCAATTTGACAGCATCATATTTTACTCTTTTTGTTTTCATAGGCTATCATCTTTCAGACTTCAAAAGTTGCTCTATTTTCTCTTCTGTAAATCCAAATTGCTTAGCAAATTTCATAAAAGACTTCTTTTGCTTTTCGGGAATAAGTGCAAACATAGAGTTGATAGGTTTATCACTCTGTAATGCTTTCTTGAAATCTTTGTTTTTCATATTATCATTTCTTTATTCTACAACAATCACATAAATATTTCTTTGCCGAATCCCATGTCTTATCTATGATGTAATCACCTAAATATTGTATTTCCTCACCATGAGGGCTTATATCATAAGTAAGGCATATATGGTCTGCTAAGTGTCCTGATTCATGAGACCAAGTTTTTTCAAACTCTTTTGCACTGCTCGTTCTACCTATAACAATTACACTTTTATGCGCTAAGTGATTAGAAAATGTAAGTCCGTTATTATATCCACATGTAGTTAGATTTTTATAAGCTCTTTTAAGAGACTCTTCTCCACATTCGATATATTCTAATTCCTCTATTACATCTTCAAAATATTTGCAAGTATAATCATAAAAGATAGTGACAGTCCAATCGTATTTAGATAAATATATTGTTTTTATTTCCATAACATTAAAAAAAGGCACATTTTAAGTGCCTAAAATTAAAGCATTTCTCTCCAATTTAATGCTGTACCATTACCCATACATAAAGCGAAAAAATATCTGAAAGGCTTTTCTGTACCAACTCCTGCATCTTTGTCATCTATATAATCTTTAATTGCTAATGCCAAATGCTGCTCATCGGAAATAGAACTACCCCAGTTATCACTTTTAAGCATGTTGCATACATACCAACTATTAGAGCCATTGTCTAATTCTAATGTGACACCATATCTGGTTAATAGCTCTTTTACTTTTTCTTTTGGCACAGGAATGTATGGATTATCATCTTTATCTTTCATTTTAGAAATAGCAAATTCTGCCATTTTCTCACTAAAATTAAACCCATAATTTTGTAGATAAATCCGCATATCTTCCGGGATATTATCATATAAATCAAAGCTTGCTCCTTTTTTCATATCTTTTAGTATTAAAGGGGGACTATTATATCCCCCTTAGTTTGTATTAGCGACGACGACGACCACGACCAGAGCCTCTTACACCTCTGCGTTCTCCCATCATTTCTTCATCATCGTATTCATCGTATCTATTCCCGTAAGAACCACCACGACTACCACCACCATAAGAACCGCCTTGTCCGCTACGTTCTCCTATTGATTCCATTTCGTCCCAAAGGGTTTCGAAATCTTCTTTTAGGCATTCAAGACTCTCTTTGAAGTCCTTGAAGGCTTTTCCTAATCCGCCTTTTCTTTCGCCTTCCATTATTTCAATCATTCCCATAATATTATTATTTAGAATTTGTTGTTTTAGGTTTATTAGACGTATTCATTTCCATCAAAAGAGATTTTATATCTCCCAATCCATCTTTTACGGATTTAACCTCCTGTTCCAATGAATTAATCCTATCTTCTTGTTGCTTCTCTTTAGCAAATTGAGGATTTAGTTCTTTTAAAATACTATCACAAGATTCTATAACAGACTTATGATATGGAACGCTTTCTACAATTTGCTTACTAGTTTGTATCATTGCTTCAACTTCCGAAATGATAGCCTCCTTCTTTTCGGAAACAATCACATTTGGATAAGCGAACATTTCACCATTTGCTGGTAATTTTTGAAAGTCTAAAACTTCCTCGCCACATCTTACCTTAATGTCAATAAGCATTTCTGGTTGAGGACTATAAGGTATTGACGGATTATAAGTAGGATATTTAGGGACAGGTGAACTTACAGATTCAATCTGCCCTATCTTAACTGTTGGTCTTTCTCCTTTAGAAAGAACATATATAAAACCACCTTGTCTACTTGATGAAAACATATAATAAACTTTTAATTTGTTTTACATAGACGGGATTTTACTCCCGTCTATAGATTCACTTACTTGCTACTGATGTAGGTGCAGGGGTTGTTCCGCCTGTCTGAAAATTGACAAAACGTATAATCCCTTCTCTTTTATTGATAAAAGCAAATACTTCTTTTGAGTTTGTTATATCAGAACCAATAACATTTGAACTGTTATGGTCTATAACATTTACTTTACTTTCACCATTATTAGAAGAAGAACTCCCTACATTTGTACTATTATTGGACGTTGGAATAGCAATCGTTACAGGCAGTGTTTCACCACCTGTTGGAACTGCTTGATTAACTTGCACAGTCACATAACATTCACAAGGAAGCTGATTATACAGACATTTATCAATCCCATAGTCTACACTCGTCTCTGATAAGGCTACGTTTGTTGTCGGCAACTCAAATATACAGAGTTGTTTCAAACAAGAACGTTGTCTTGTCGGAATAGCTGGACCGGGACCACCCGTCCACCAGTAAGAACCAAAAGGATTTAAAGGATTTCCATACATAATATTTTCCCTTTCTTTAAATTTTTACTATCTTTGTATCGGGATAGACAAGAGTAATTAACTTGTTGATAAGAGTAAACCGAAGCTCTTCCCTTTCTTTTAAATCTTCGGTATCATTTAATTCGGTAATCAAATGAATAACAAAGAATTTATTGAGAGTATAACTCTCGAAGGAGAAGAATGGCGTGACGTAATCGGATATGAAGGACTGTATATGGTATCTTCATTTGGAAGAATTGCCTCTTTATCCAGAATAATCCATTGTACTAATAGGGATATTATGTCTAAAAATAAGATTTTAATCCCATTTACAGTAGCACAACACGGATATTATGCTATTACACTAGTAATTAATGGTAATAAAAAGAAATTTTATATACATAAATTAGTAGCTAAACATTTTATTCCAAATCCAAATAACTTATGTGAAATAGACCATATAGATGGAAATCCATTGAATAACAATGTTAATAATCTACGATGGTGTACTCATAGTGAAAACATGAATAATCCTATCACCAAAAAAAGAGCATCTGATTCTCTAATTGGAACATACAATAATGCGACATCTAAATCTGTAGTTCAATTAAAAAACGGGTTGTTAATTAACATCTACAAATCTATGGCAGATGCACAAAGAAATGGATTTCTCCAATCAGAAATATCAAGGGCTTGTTCAGGTAAATGTAAAACCCATAAAGGATTTGAATGGATGTATCTAACTGATTACGAAACTCTTACCAACATGTCAAAGAACGCTTTGTCTAATACCAATACTTAGCAACCACAGTTACTATAAGGTGATACACTCATATTAACTGGTACGCTATAGTTAACAGGTACATAGTTACCAGCAGCAGGAATGTAAGGAATTGTTACTGTTTCAGGTTGTTTACATTCAATTTTAGCCAATCGAGCACTTAAATCACTAAGAGCAGCATTTACAGGCGCAATAGTTTGAGCTTGGAAAGCTTGAATATTTCTTGTCTGTGCATCGTTAGAAATTTGAGCAAGCAAAGTACTCTTATCTTCACGAAGCTTATCAATTTTATCAAGCAAGTTCTGATTCTGCATAGCATCCAATTTAGACAAGATAGCTTGCGTATTAGCAGTTGCTCCATCACGTAAAGCCAAAGTGTTCTGATTTGCAGTGTTAACCAATGTATTGGTCTGATTGCAAATAGACAACTGATTTTCATAACCTTGCGTAGTAATAGCATTCTGTGTCTTGCAGCAACAATCTGCAATAGCCTGTGCAATCTGACAATTTCCAGATTGAATGCTATTGATAATTTGTTGGCTTGACATACCCACTTGATTACCAACACCTTGAATTTGTGTCATAACGCCATTAATAGACTGTTGAATTTGTCCAACTGAACAATTCAAATTGGTAGCTAAAGTGTTAATAGCCTGACCATTTCCTTGAATAGCACTCATTAGTAATTCCCTTCCTGCATCATTGTTAATCAAATTTGGAATACCAGCGACACCATATCCGCCACCATTTCCACCATCGTTACAACCATTATTACCCCAACCATTACGACCGAAAAGAGGGAAAAGGAAGAACAAGAAGATAATCCATAAGAACCATGAGCCATCTCCACCAAACCCGTTTCCATTTCCTTTGCTATTCAAAGCCATTAACAAGTTAGGATCAATACCCTTCTGTTGCAAAAGTGGAGCAAGCATAGCCATCATTCCACTTCCGCTTCCACTCCCTGCATCGGGTGTGTAAACCACTGTTCGATTTTCTGACATAAATATTACTTTTTAATAGTTATAGTTTCAATATTGAAACCGTACAAAGAAAGTAATATATCTATAGAGAATTATTACAATTCATGTCAAGTTCGTGGGTTGTTCATAGATTCATATTCTTCTTTGTGCATCCATTTAAATCCACCTGCTGTTTTTCTCTTTTTATTGCAGCAAGAGCTTATTTTTGAAGATAATTCTCGTTTCCCATTTGTATCAATTGCAGCATCGGTCATGCTTGCATATTCTTTTATAAAATCTCCGTTTTTATTCAATTTTATAACGGGACTTCTTAACCCATTTTTAGGCTTCCCCTTTTGAGAATTAGAAAGATTTATTTTAGTAATTTCATTGTTCCCATTTTCTTTATATGTAGCCCAACGGAGATTTTCAATTCTATTATCATGACGAATAGTATTAATATGGTCTATACAAGGCTTGTTTTCTGGATTAGGTATAAATGCTTCGGCTACTAAACGATGGACTTTCTTTAGTTTGCGAATCTTATTTTTACATAACCATACTGTACGATAACCATTACTCCAACCTATATATAGATTCTTGGCGGGTATTTTCATTACTGAACCCTTAACATAAGGTGTATAATGTTCTAACATACGAACATTACCTAAATTACTTACTTGATATAGTCCTTCATATCCAACTACATCTTTCCATTCTTCATTTTCCATATTTACCAATTTTGATTTATCCCAAATAGTAGTAGAAGAAGGAGAAAGAAGATTTGGGAACTTCCTTATCATTGGGTAGCTACTCCCAACTATCTCCGTTGCAAATATAATTATATTATTTATCATCGCCTAGTTTTTCTTTAATTTCTTTTAATTTACATCGAAACGAATATTTCTTATTTTTAACATTGATTGTATTTCGTATCTTATTTGCTAAAGATTTACTAACACCTGTCATATTTGAAATTTCTTTATCTGTAAATTTATCACATAATAAATGGATTAATAAATATCGTGCATCAACGACTTCTTCATTGTTAGAAGAAAATATTTCACTGGGTGATATGCCAGTTGTTTCACATACTTGTTTTTTAATATTAGAATATATACAAAAATCCATATATAGTATTTAAATTTTACATAATAAATCTATAAACTATCTACAAGATATACTATACAATATTTTAGTGCTTGTATTATGTTATTTATCAACGTATTATCAAATATTCCCGAATATATTTGGAAGGTAGTGTACTAATTAGTACATTTGTGTCCATAATAGTACACTATGACTTTAGAACTTGATGTAGCAAAGAAAATAGATGAGATTGAGAAAATAGTCTGCACTCATTTTGGAGTGACAGAACAAGAACTTGTAAATAAAGAAAGGATGGAAAATGTCGTATCGGCTAGAGCTTTCCTTTTTTACATATTACATTATAAGTTGGAAATGTCTCCATTGACAATTAGTAAAGTATATCCAAGACAACCTCGATCTATAAAAAAAATGTGTGCCAAAATAAAGAATGGATTGAAATTTCACAAGGTATACACTTCTATTTATGAAGATTTACTAAAAAAAATAGAACCAATTCTACCAAAAGACTTAGATAAGTTTTGGAATAGAGAAAAATTATAGTATATTTGTAGCGTCAACCACCACTGACAACTAATATGGCTCTATAGTTTAAAACTATATATAATCGGGATTTAGATGCGTGGTGGCTCTACTTCCCGATTTCTTTTAGGATATGACAGATATTATGAAAGTAGGCGATACTATAAACGCAAAAGAAACAATGAGTTCGTTAGAAATTGCCGAACTAACAGGGAAACAACATTCTCATGTAATGCGTGATATACGCAATATTTTAGAGCAAGGAGTTGCCGAATCCAATTTTGGATTGGGTTCATATTCAGATGCTAACGGTCAAAATAGACCATGCTATTTTCTTACTAAGAAAGGCTGTCTTATATTAGCATCTGGATATGACGCATTACTCCGAGAAAGAATTATTAATCGTTGGGAAGAACTTGAATTAGAAAAGAAACAAGAGCTGCCTAAATTGCCCCAAACTTTTGCCGAAGCTCTAAGATTAGCTGCTGAACAAGCCGAACAATTGGAAAAACAGCAAGCTCGTATTGAAGAAATGAAACCAAAAGAAGAGTTCTTTGACCAAGTAACTGATAGTAAAGACGCCTGCGATATGGCTACTGTGGCAAAAGTTCTTAATATGGGGATTGGAAGAAATAAACTTTTTGAAATCTTGAGAGATAATAAAATTCTTCAAGGGAATAATCAGCCGATGCAGCGTTATGTAGATTCATGTTGGTTTAGAGTTATAGAAACTCAATTTACCAAACCTAATGGAGATATATGTATAAACTTTAAGACTATTGTATATCAAAAAGGAATAGAAGGCATACGAAAATTACTAACATAATAGGGGTATAAGAAAGCCGGAAATTAATCCGGCTACTCTTTCCTGAAAACAATATTAAGTTAATACCTTAATTGACGCCCCACCATTAGGATGATCGCCACTGTATGTAATAACACTTGCCAATCTATCATCTATGCTTCTCAAAAGTTTAGTTTGATTTGCAAGCTCACTGTACATTGGGTTCTGCAATGGGTCTAAGCTAGTAAATGCAGCAAAGAAATTGTTGATAACCATATTGGTGTCTGCGACAAAATATCTCATTGAATTAAGATAAGCTTCAATAACATTAGCGGTTTCTTCCGTCACACCAGTGATCCCTTGATTAAGAGTAGATCCATTGTCCTCTCCACCAGTAATTGGTACACCGAAATTCTCTGCTATTGTTTTGAAATACTCATTTAAAGCAGGCATCGTTTCATCAATTTGTTTCTGCAACGCTTCTAATTCATCATTAGATAAATATGAATCAGAACCAATCATATTATCTAAATTCTTCATTATCGGTTCTAAGAATTTTTCTATTCCTCTTAGAGCCAACTGTTTCATAATTACATTATTGATATATTCATCCCATTTATCTTCTAAAGCTGTTAATCCATCGCCTGTTTCTTTATAGGCTTCTAGCCAAGCAGATGCAAAATCTTCTGCGGCAGATTTCATGTCTGCTCCGCTACCAAAGCCACCAAGTTCAGCTATTTTTTGATTTTGAAGTTCATTTGCCTGTTCTTGCAAATCAGTTATAGCTTCTTTCCATTCATCTATTCTATCCCAATCTGTATCTTTCTTATCTTCTTCGGCAGCTATCATATTTTGATAACTCTTGATTTGGTCTTGAATATTACGTTGAGCATTTTCAGTACTCATATTCAGAGTATCAATAGTATATGCATTTTCTATTGCATCACCTAATCTTTGATAAGCCTTTTGAAGCTTTTCTACTTGCTTTATTTCCTCTTGAATGGCTTGCTCTCTTCTAGCATCATGTTGCTTATTTAATGTTGTGAAAATAGATGTTATAGAGCCAACCGCATCGGCTACTGCTCCAGCAATATTACCACTCTTGAAATTGTTCCAAGAGGACATAACTTTTTCGTTTACATTACCCAATAATTCTCCTGCTTGTGCCGCTTCTCTCCATCCTCCTTTGGACGTATCAACGCCTTGTGATTCTTGAAGTTCTTTAAATTGATTCATTATGTCAATGGTAGCGTTGATAGATTGATAGATTCCTGTAACTATCCTGTCAATCATTGACATGGCTGCACTCATTCCACCCTGTATCTGTCCCATTTTACCGGATATGTTAAACAGTTTACCTTGTGAAATGTTCAATTTATCATTAGAATTATTTAAAGCACTATTAGCATCTTGCAAACTCTCTGTAGCTGCTATAAGGTCATCTTTTGCGGACGCATCTATTCCAACTCTACCTCTAGCTTGTTCGGCTTCTGTTTTTGCGCTTTCAAGTCTATCTTTAGCAATTTTCTGTTCTCTCAACAGTTGATTATATCTTTCTGTTTCTGCATTAAATTCCGCTTGTAGTCTTTTTAGTTCTCTAAATTCTGCAAAAGCATTTTTACTAAACGGAGATTTAATCTGCTTTAATCTGTCTTGTATCTTATCTATCAAATCTGTATATACTTTCAAATCTGATGCATTTAGATTTCCGGCAGAAGAGTTTATAAGCTCCTGCATTCTAGCTATCATTGCTTCTAATTGAGAAGCAGAATAAGCGGATAAGTCACCCATAGCTTGAATATATTCAGGAGTTTCTTTGAACTTATCTGTATTAATCTTGCTAACTTCCTTATTTACTTTCTCTGTGACATTTTTAACGACTGTCGCATATTGTTCGGCATTCAAGCTTCCTTTATTGAAGAAATCAGTGGCAAAGCTGATTTCAAGTGCTCCTGAATTTTGTACTTGTTTAACCTTGTCTACAGATTGTTCTAAATAATTATACAATAAATCAGAACGTCTTTTAAGTTCGTTCTTTTGATTATCAGTTATTTTTTTCTGCATCTTGAAATAAGAATCAAGTTCTTTTTCTCCTAATTTTGTAACATCGGGATATTTTTCCTCTAACGCTCTAGCTATATCGTCCAACGTAGTTACATCAATGCCAAACAGATTTTGAATCAGATCTTTAGGAACACCTTTAGCCTCCAATTCGATATACAGTTGATAGCTATTAAACATTGAGTCCATTTGACGTTCAAATTCACTGATATTATCAAGAGTCGCTGAAACTGTAATTTCTGAACGTAATTCACCAATGGTATTTTGCCAACTTCTCTTTAATGCTTCCGCTGATTTACCACTAATAGTATTAGAAATGGACTCCATCTCATTAGCTATCGAAGCCTTATCAAATTTAAGTTTTAATGGCTTATTGAATAATTTTTGATAAGCTGTTCCAAAAGATGAAGTTATAGTGCTTGTAGCATCTTCTTCTCCCATTGTCTGTCTTAGCTTCTCATATTGAGATTGCATTTTTTTCAATAAGTCTAATTGAGCTTTTAGTTTTTTAGTATATGCTGATTCTTCAGATTTAGTCATTTGTTTATTCAAATATCCAAAAGATTCAGCTAACTGTTTTGTATCAGAAGCAGCGTTTGCTGTAAGAGATACTACATTCTTTTTTAATTTATCAATTTCAGGATTTAAATTTTGTATTGATTTTGCATTTCTTTTAGATACTTCATCCCACGTCTCTCCGGCTTTGTAGATTTTATCTACAAAAGCATTGATATTCTCATCCGGCTCAATGAGTTGTATTTTGAAGGCTTCTTTATGACTGTTATTGAATTTAATAATAGCAGCATTTAATGCCTTTTGAGCTTCTGAAAATTTCTTTTCAGGTTGTGGAATTTCAATATTTATTTCAAATCCTAAAACATCTTTCACTCTTTCTTTAAACTCTTTCAATATATTTTCGTCATCGGTTACCGATCTTATAAAAGTACGGAGAGTATTTTCTAATTGTTTTTTTTGATCTTTATTTAAATTTTCAAACGTTTTGAATGTTGCCCCTAAATGACCTAAGGCTTTTTTTAGTACATCATCAAATTTGTCATTCATACTCTCTGTACTATCTTTGGCATCATTTGTCGTATTGATATATTCGCCTAGTGCTTTTTGAAAATCCATAAACTGATCTACCCAAGCAGAATAACGTTTTCCCGATGTAGCACTTTGTATGGCTTTATTTAACGCCACTGCTTTTTTCTCAACAGAATCAGTAGAATTTAATACTGATAGAATTTCATTTTTTTGTTGTTGAGACATATATTTATATTCCTTTAAAAACATTCTTAATTCATCTTCTAATGCCAAATAGGAATACGTTAACTTATCAGCAGCGTTAGATTGATCTACCAATGAATGAGAATATGACTCTAATGTTTCTTTAAATCCTTTCCCGAAATAAGGTTCTGATTGTTTAATTTGATAATTAAGCAATTTAGTAGCTTCCAATTCTTTATTGTATTTAGACTGTTCTTCACGCAATGTTTTAACTGCGTCTTTTTGTTTAGAAATAGAAGCATATATATCAGGATATTCCAATTGTAATTGCGCTAATATTTTAGATTCTTCTTTTTTTGCGTTATTAAGTTTTTCTTGTACAGCATTATATTCATCACTCCCTTTCTTTAATGCGTTTAGTTCATTATTTAATTTCTTTTGAACATCTAAATTTTCTTCGTATTTAGTAATTAGCTCTTCGAGTTTTTCTTTTTGAGTATTTATTTGATTATTTAAAACATCATACTTTGCACGGGTCTCATCTAATCTTGCTGTTAAATCTTTTAGATAGAAAATAGTTCCTGCAATAGCTGTAGCTACAAGAATCCACGGGTTTGCCTTCACGAAATTAAAAGATTTTTTTAGAGCAGCAATAGTATATCCAATAGCTTTAGTTAATCCACCCTGTGCTATCATTGCTTCCGTTGCTGATACGCCAATTTTTTTATTAGCTACTGCTGCTATTGTAGCTTTTATAGAATATGCAACAAAAACTGCTCCTGCGGTATTTAATGCTATTGCAAAATCTCGCCATTGTGCAACTATGGTATTTAATATATTTATAAATCCTTTCAAAACTCCATCATTAGCTTTTCCTATCTCATTAAACATAACATCAAAGTTATCTTTAAGATTGGCAATCATTCCTGATAAAGTTTCGGCTTGGATTTCTTGCATATTATAAAATATGCCTCCTGCTGACGTAATCCGTTTAAAAACTTCTTCTACATCACCAAATTTTACCATACGTCTAGTTATTCTGTCTTGTACTTCGCCAACAGATACCATACGACCCTCTAGTTCTGTATACATAGTGGCAAGCTCTTGAAGCAATCCGACACCAGCTTCTGTAAATTGTCTTACTTCACTGGCTCGTAAATAATTAGCAGCTTTTACTTGCCCGTATGCAAGAATAAGACGTCCCATGTCTACACCTAATCCTGCTGATACGTCAGCAAGCATTTTTGTCGTATCATATAGTTTATCAGCTTCAATTTTATATGCTGCTAATTGTTTTGTATAAGTTACCAAATCTTTTACTTGGAATGGTGATTTAACAGCTAATGCCACCGTTTTTTCCCATAAAGCGTTTGCCTCATCTTTGTTTTGCAAAATCGCTTGCAATGATCTTTGCTGTAGTTCAAATTCTCCTCGTACAGAAACTAGCTTTTCCACATATCCCTGTATAGCTGAAACGCTAAATAATAATGCTATTTTCCTAGTTAATTGATCGGTAGTATTGAGTACACTACTTTGAGATCTTTTAACTCGTTCCATACTTTTTGCAACATTATCATTTGCTTGTTGAAGCCGTTGTGTTTCCGATGCTATTTTAGATAATTGGGAAGAGTAATCTCGTCCAGTAGAGTTTAAGGCTCTTTGTGCATTAGCTAATGCTTCAATCTTTCTTGCCCGTTGAACAATAGTGACCTCGCTTTTATTTAATGCTCTTGCGTATTGTTCTTCGGCTCTTGCTGCTTCTTGATTAGCCTTATTTGCTCTTGCGCTATTTTTCTTTTCTTCGGCTTTCGCAGCTTTATCTAATGCTATTGCAACCTTTTGAGCAGCTTTACCAAGTTCATCTTCCGCCTTCGCTTGTTTTTGCAGTAAGGATTGACCACTTCTATATAAAGCATTCAATCTTTCTAATTCTTCACGTTTTCTTTGTTCAGGCAAAGATTTTGAGTCGGATTCTAAACTTTTTAGTTTAGCTAAATTGTCAGCTACCTTCTTTTGCTCTAACTGGTAATTTACAATCGCTTGTTGTTTTTGTTGATATAATGCTATTGTTTGTTTGATTGATTCAGCTTCGGCTAGATTTGAAGCGTAATTAGACTGATCTTCTTTTGATAACACACCACCCTTACCACTTTGTATTTGAGATAAAGTATTTTCATATTCTTTGATTGAGCGATTTATTGCATCTAACCGCTGTTGTTGTATCTTTAAGTTCTCATTAATACCTTGCCATGCCAAAACAGAATTATTGGCAGACGATGATTGAGAAGATATATATTTTAATTGATTCAGCTTATTCGCAACTTCGGCTATTCCAGCAGCAGCCTTTTCCGAATCACTCGTGTATTTTTTTAACCCTGACCCTAAATCTAATTTACCTATATTTTTTAATGCATCAAGCCGTTTTATCAATGGGTCAACAGATAAAACCATGCTCGAAAATGCTTGATTGAACCTGTTTGCTGTTTTTTCGCTACTTTCAGCTATAGCATTTATTTTAGTATCTGCTAATTCTAGTTTCTTTAATACCTCATCAGGTATTGTTAATACATATCCTGTTGCTCCCATTGTTATTATTTATTTTTGATTAAAAATTGGTATGCCAAAATCGTTTTTAAATAAGTCGTCGGCTGAATTTATTTTTGGTGCTTTGTCTTTTTTAGCTTCTTCTTCTGACAAATATTCAATATGAGTTGTATCGTATTGTGCTAGCAATATTTGAGGAACTGTCATGTGCCACATGTATTGTTCCATTGTAACAGAAGGATAAGCTTTTATAAAATCAAACATTTCCCCGTAGCTTGTTCTTGCGATGACTGTTTTCGTTCTTCCATCTTCGTCTTTCTTTCCAGTGTCATTTGGCGGAACGTCTGTGTCAACTCTGTAATTGCAAAAAAAAACTCAACTGACAATAAGTTAAGAACTTCAAATAGAATAGTAGCCCAATCTTTCATGTCTTCACACTCCCAAAACAGAGCATCATATACTTTGTCATATTCAGGGTCACCACTTTTAATATGGTTTTTATTATTCAACAAAGCAAGCGTCAGAATACGACAGACAGATGGCATATTGATAGAAAGACCTTGTAATACATCACTAAAGGTCGCCTTTTCTACTTTATTTATTTGTGCGGCTTCTTTAGCTATCAGCCACATTATACCGGGTTTCAATGCTGTAATTTCCCATTCTGTATCTTTTAATTTTAAAAGGCTAGGGCTGTCAGTCATAATCTGTACAAGACGTTCCATAGCTTCATCAGAAACAGGATCTTTTATCGTTTTATATGTTATTTTACTATTTGTCATATCTTTTAAAAAAACAAGGGAAGGAGTAACCTCCCTCCCTTTTATTAAAGAATTGTATTTTTATTTTTAGACGTAACTCTATTAGAAGCTACCGCTGTTTCTCCGATTGAGCTTTCTAGGGAATTAGCCGGAGATACTGATTCCCTTACGCTCCCCCCGTGCCATCTAATGACATATCTGTAGGCGGATCGGCATAATCATAAATCATAGCCAAAGGAGTCAATGTTGCAGTATCTGCCCCATATTTGAACTGAACAGCCTGCGCTGATCCGCCAAGAGCAATACGACCGATAGAAGTACTCATTGAATCAAGAGTAATTGTCGGACTCAATTGCAATTTCGGCAATACAACAGCGGTATATTTACTGCCATTTTGAAATACCATGTCGATACGAGCAAATTTCTCTACATAGCCATCAGGCGCATAGGCGTTCTTACCTGTACCAATGGTGAATCCTAGCAAATCTTTTAAGAGTTCTGCCTGCAAATCTCCAATTTCAGTAGTAAACGTATAGTTACCTGCTTGAATGTTATTAATGATTGGAGTTGAAGATAATTCATTTTCAATAGGATTTTCAGTATTATCCTCTTGTGTGATAGTTGTTGAATCACGAATAATATCCATACATTGCCAAGTTTTTGTACCGGGTTTACCATCTACATACGGTGTTACATATAAAAACTTGGGATTGTAGATAATGGAGTTAGCATTACCTTTTCTAGTTTCTGTAACTGTTAATGCCATAATTTTTTATTTTTAAACGATTAATAATTGAATTTCTACTATATTACAATGCATCTTAGCATCACTGTCAAAATCAGCAAATGTGCCTTTCTTGCTAACTGCATAAGACGCATTTTTATTGTTTTCTAAAGCTTCATTTAGAGCTTTTTCGAGTTTAGACATTACAGCAACATTCTTACGTCCATTGCTGAATGGCTTTGCATATAACCAAACTAATACAGTTCCTACACCATAGGCATTCAAATCTTGGATAGAATTAGCACAGTCAATCACAACAAGGTCAGACCAAGTAGTATCAATATTTGTAGGGACAGTTGTAAAGAAAGTATTAGAAGATACTTTTTCATCCAATAATTCATTGAAAAAGGTTTCAATAGTTGATATATTTAATAAATTCTTATCCATTTACTTTCCCGTTTTGAATTATAGAAACTTTAGCTTTACCTACTTCTTGTGCCAATGCTCTAATGTCATCTCCAATCATAGATATAACTTTATATTTCCTACGTAAATTACCTCCGCCTAATTCTAATATTCCACCATAAAATATGGCTACTGCAACTACAAGCTGCATTCCCTTATCTTTTGGCTTATAATCATCGAAAAAATCAGAGATAGCCTGTCTACCTGTAATTGCCTCTTGTTGATATGGATCGTATTTAGAAGTTGTTGCAGCTTTACTAAAATACATTTTACTATTTGGATAAAGTTCACCATTATAAAAAACTGCACTCCCATAACTATCGTGAAGATTTTGGGTCTTATTCTTATTGTAGTCAGCCTCTAAATAAGCCTTTTCAATTAAGTTCCGACCTTTTATAGCTAATTTCTTCGCCAAATCATCAATATATGGACTTACACGTCTCATTATCCACTAGTATTATCTTTTACATAAACCGCACAACCGCCTAATTGAGTTGGTATAATATCAATAACGATAGCATCAGTAATAGAGAAGCCATACATCTTGCTCCTAAATTTATGACCTTTTTTTATTGATATACCTACTGACTTATCAAAAGGGAAATACACATTGTACGCATTTGATATTACACCTGAATCTTCTTTCTGCGCTCCTTGTATATCACATTTAGTTTCCAAGACTATAATCTCTTCTTCTACCTGTTGATCGGCAGGTTTGCTTTCATCAATCCCATAAGTGTAAAATACTCCATCAAAAGGATATTCTTGCATTATGTCCCTATCTATAATCATCAGTCATACTCATTTATCCAAGTTGTTGTACTACCACCTAATAATTCAGCCTTTGGATCGTCCCATTTCTTATACAGACCTATCATAATATTATATACATCTTTTTTAGAATCGTATCGTTGGCTACCAATCGTTTGAGTATAAGCTCCATGTTGGTTCGTCAGACTAGCAGTGTAATTGGGAGCGGTAAAAATAACATAAAGCAAATCAGCCAATAGCAAATCTTTTTGCTGTTGTGTAAGCTGTTTGGTATCTGCAATATCTATAACGTCTCTATCTACTGCAATACGGGTAAGGACTGCCTTGTCAAAGACAAAGGCAGTCAAACCTTCAAGATAGTGTATAATATCAATTTGAGCCATATTAAGAATCTGCTGTTGCTGTATCAACAATAATATGTTCCGGGAACTCTGTTAAAGCAGGAATAAATGACGTAATCAAACGGGTACTCCATGATTTATATTCACCATCAACCATTTCTGCATTGTGAAGCAAAGAGAAACCGTCAATAGATGCGAATGTTTGAGAAACCACCTTGTTTCCAGCCATACTTGCCATACGTTCATCCAAAGTATTGGTATGCATGATAAGTCCCGCAGGTCCCACCGGACGAAGAACTGCTACATTTTCAGCCCATCCATGAATTGTAGTATCACCGCCCCATTCTTTATTCTTTTCTTCTTCTACTACAATTTCAATAGGAGACAACCCATCAAATGCAGCTACAGCTCTATTAAACTGTTCTTTCAGAATAACTGGAATTTCAGGAGCTTCCATCGGGCTGTTAGTATTCAGGTTGCGCATATAGTTAACCCACTTCTTGACTTCTGCATTTTCCAAGAAAACTTCTTGATACATTTTCTTAGGAATAAGCCATTTCATCGCACCACCAAATCCTGTCCTTTGTCTGAACTGATCTTCAATGAGAACCATTTGAGAGAACAGTTTAGCATCAGGAGCAGTCCAAACTTTTTCACCTGCCTTTACAAAGTTTTCTTCGGGAATAGCAGCTTTTTGTTTAATACCCTTTATACCTCTACCAATATCATATAGCACATAGCCTTTGGTTTGAAGTTGAGCAGACATGTAATTTGCAGTTTGGTCTTTTGCATCAATCAAATCTTGGACACGTTTTGTCCATTCTCTGATAAACTTAGCATCATTACCAAACTCTGCATAATACTCCTGTTTGTACATACGTTCCATTGCTGTCTCTGTAATAGCATCTGACGTAAAATCTGGAATTGTACCTGTATAGAATGAAAGACCTTCCTTGTTATACGGATGCGCCTTACCTAGTGGAGCACGCATATCCAATACTCCTGCTGCACGATTTATAGAGGCTTCAACCATGAAAGAAGCTTTTCCTGATGCATCTGTAGGAGTTACTTGTGGATTCACCGTAAACTGACCTCTCCACCAATTATAATTGATATTAATCATTCCTGAATTATCGATATAATCACGGAGTATTTGCTGACCTTCTCCGCTACGGAAAAAAGCCGCATATCTACTATTATTAAAATCGAATCTTGACATACTTCTTATTTTCTTTAAATTTCAAACCAACCATCAATTCTTGACTTGTTAATAGTTTTAACAGCTGGAGGAATCGGAGACATCAAATAGGTGTACATTGTTGCGTGCAATGCAGGTGTAACCATATACGTAGCTCCTTCCTCATCTTCTTCACCTGTTGCAGGTCTATATTTCAAATCCAAATCACAAGGAAGAACAGCATTCGGATTCTGAACAAGCATCTTTTTACCGGGACCAGCTTCGGCAGCTTCAACCAAAATATCATTTTTTGCTAATGTTCCGAGAGTTGCAGACAACGTTAATTTCCATACATTTTCTTTTGTATTAGTTGTTGCCTCTACTGCTGAAACTGTGACTGCTGTACCTGTCGTAGCAAAATCATCAGGAGCTTTCATTAAAACATCACCTACACAAGGTTTATGTCTGAAACCATCTCTTTTTATATATACTGTTGTATCGGAAGCACCAGTAGCTGCCTGAACTTCAAATACCTTCAAAAGAATCACTTCTGCATTTTCGTGACTATTAGCGACACCATTACCATTCCAATGATATTCCACCAAATCACCTGCGTACATCTTACCGCCTGTTTTAAACGGATTCTTGATAATACCACCAGTTTGAGGGAATACTTGGTCATTCAATACGCATACTCTCGGTACAAAGACTTCTCTAGTACCTCCGATAATACCACTCCCCTGTAACATGGTTCTACCATACATTACGGCTGCGGTCGTATTTAAAAGATTTTCTACCATATTCTTATAATTTTTTATTTTTCATTTTTAACATCATCCCAACTTATCTTACTCTTAGAGGGGTCACCACCAATAGGCTTGTAAGGGGTTGTCCCATCAGGTATATCAACTCTGGAAAGGTTGTATAATTCTAATGTAGACTTCGCTTCCTCCTTTATATCTAAATCTTCCGAAATTTGAATTTTAGAAATGTAAGTGTCAATCCACTTATCATCCTTAATCCCAGCGGATTTCAATTCAGACTTAAAGTTTTTCCTTACTTGTGATAGAGCTTTTTCCTTTTCTTCTCTTTCTATTTTGTCTTGCAACTGCTGTATCTGCGCTTGTAATTGTGATAAGGCATCGTCATCAGTAGGCGGAGTTTTAGACTGTTGTTGCTGTGTAGTTTGAGATTGAGTGGGTTTATAGCTCTTAATAAAATCTGCCTTTTCTTTTTCAAAGTTTGCATTTGTCCTTTTTACAAAAGGTAATGCCTTACTTATAAAATCAGAAAGTTCAGTTTCATCATTTACCAATAATGGAATTAGGTCATCTATATTCTCATTAATTGTTCTGTCTGACAAATGCAGGGTTTTCCCACCTTCTGTCAGTAAGCTTTTGAGTTGTTCAACGGCTTGTTCTTTTGTAAACTTCATAATTCCTCTAAGTTATGTTAATAATTTGCACACAAAATAAAGGAATAAACTAAGTTATCCCATGAAATAAGGGAACTATTTAGTACACCGGTGTACTAAGTTTTTCTAATATTAAAAAAGCAGAAGATTTAGAATAGTATTTTTGCAGATAAATGTATATATTTGCATTGAATAATGGGATAGCAGGAGTAATTAACCTGCGATAAGTGGTTTAGGCATGACACTTCCCATTATTTGAATATTAACCATGCCAACAAAAAAAATAATATTATGCCTAGAAAAAAGACCAAAGAAGAATTTATTAAAGAAGCAATTATGGTTCATGGGAATAAATATGATTACTCCAAAGTTGTATATGTAAACAATAATACAAAGGTGGAAATAGTATGTTATGAACATGGATCATTCTGGCAACTACCAAGAACTCATGTGTCAACAAAGTGTGGATGCCCTAAATGTAGCAATGTAGCAAGTGATACAGAATTATTTATTGAAAAGGCATCATTAATATATCCACATTACGATTTTTCCAAAGTGGATTATATAAAATCGAATGTAAAAGTATGTGTAATCTGTCCAGAACATGGTCTTTTCTTTCAAACTCCCAACAATTTGTTAAATGGACATGGTTGCCCTCAATGTTCAAAAAGCAAACGTATATTAGATAGAAATACATTAATTTATGGAGTTGCTAGAAATGATTATAAAGGTCGTTGTGTTGATGATAATGGAAATTTATTAAAAAGTTATGATATATGGTATGGAATGATACGCAGATGTTATGATTCTAAATCTTTAGAATATAAGACTACATATCAAGACTGTACAGTATGTGATGAATGGTTATCTTTCTCTAATTTCAAACAATGGTTTGATGAAAACTACCAAGAAGGATATTCTCTTGACAAAGATATTCGGGTTCACAACAACCGTGAATATTCACCTAAAACTTGTTGCTTCGTACCTAAAGAAATAAATACTATTTTTATTACAAATAAAAACAAAAGAGGTGACTTTTATATAGGGGTTTCACATAATGGAACAAATTATACAGCAACGCTATTGAAATGGGGTAAAACATGTTATCTTGGTGTTTTCCCCACAGAAGAAGAAGCCTTTTTAGCATACAAACGAGAGAAGGAATCTTTTATAAAAGAGGTGGCAAATAAATATAAAGATAAGCTATCAGATATAGCTTATAATGCATTGATGAATTACGAAGTTGAAATAACAGATTAAAATGAGTTTAGCAGAGGAATTAAAAGGACAAGGGGTTAAGGTGGTGACACCACAAGAAGGCGGACAAACCAAATTTGTACGTTCAAATGTTGATGTTGCTTTCTTTGGCGGAACGCTTGGAGGAGGAAAAACCTTTGGCTCAATTCTTTCTGTGGCGGAGGCTGTCTTAGACCCCAATTTCAAAGCCATTTTTCTTAGAAAAAATTTAGGAGACTTAAAAACGGCAGGTGGTATTGTAGATGGCTTTCGCGAAGCTTATGGGGATATTATAGATACAAAAATGTCTGATTCCCCTCGAATCACGTTCCCAAGCAAAGCGTATGTAGAAGCTAGACATTTAGCGAATGAAGATTATAAATTAATCGTAGAGACTTGGAAGGGTGTTCAAGCAGATGCGTTTTTCTGGGAAGAATTAACAGGATATAAATTTGAGACGTTTAAATATATAATGTCTCGCTGTAGAGGCTCTGCAAAATGGTCAGGAAAAATTAGAGCTACCTTAAATCCTAAAAAAAATCATTGGGTAAGAAAATGGCTAAGTTGGTATATCGGTATGGATGGCTACATTATTCCTGAAAGAGATGGCGTAGTAAGATATTTCTATATCAATGGAGACACTATTGATGATGTTATTTGGGGAAATACGAAAGAAGAAGTATATAAACAAGCTAAAATAGATATAGATAGAAAATTATCTAGTCTAAAAGGCAATTTTGACTATAACGAGCTTATTAAGTCATTCGTATTTATTAAAGGTAATCTAGCGGAAAATACTGCTTTATTAAAGAACAATCCGGGATATATTGGTAGTGTAGCTTCCACTGGTGGGAAGATGAGCCACATGTTAATTGAAGGTAATTGGAATGTTGACATGGAAGATGATTCCGAAGCTCCTATCCCTTCTTATAAAGCTCGCGAAATAGAATTGGCAGATCCACAAATTAATGGCGATAGATGGATTACTGCCGACTTAGCTGATACAGGTAAAGATAATTTCGTTGCATTGGTATGGGATGGATTTCACATTATAGATATCGTAGTATTGGGACATTCAACTCCACAACAAAATGCGAATACATTACAAATTTTAGCTGATAGATATAATATCCCAGATACTCATATTATATTTGATGGTAATAATGGTGCTTATATCAACGATTATATACCAGATGCTATACCATTTATATCATACAGTAAAACGAGAGGCGTATATTTCAGAGCTTTTTGTACATTAAAAGATGAATGTTATGACAGAGTTGTTTATCATGTGAATGAAAAAGGAATATCTTTTAGCGATAAGGTTGCTTCCAAGATGTACACCCATGAAAAAATGAAAGACGAAATTACTGTTTTTGATGAATTTGTTGAAGAGTGTTCAGTAGTACGTTTTAATGAACAAGGGACAGGAAGAAAACGATTAGCAAGTAAAAAAGAGATGAATCAAATGCTTGGTCGAGGACGTTCAATGGACGTATTAGACCCAATAGCTATGAGATTTTTACCCGTTCTCCAATATCAAATGGGAGATGAGCTAGAAAAAACTTCTATCAAAAGAAACGATAGAAAAACCGGAGAGACAAATCTTGAAATTTATAACGATAGTTTTTGGGCGTAATGACAGTTAAAGATATAGAAAAAACAATTAAGGATGCTTCTAAGATGAAGCATGAAGTGACGGTAAGAGACATATCGTATGTTATCTTATTCTTTGAATATTGCAGCTCTGTTGTAGCTTATAAATCTATTTTCGATAAGGATGCTGACGAAGATAGTATTAAAAAGTATGATGCAAGCAAAAAAATTGATTTCTTGAAAATGTATATTTCTAGTAACTTTAAAAAAGAAGAGAAAGTTAAGCAAATCAAGAAGAATGAAATTAACAATGATGAATTGATCCAAGATATTACTTTTGAGGAGAATAAAGCTAAATTGATAGCAATGCTCCAAAAGGTTAACGATCTTGTTAAAAGTGGTGATATGTCTGCTAAAGATGGTGTTAAAGCAGAAATTGAAATCCGCAGTAAACTTAATGATAAGTTTAAGGTATCAGAAGAGGGGGGGCAACAATATATCATTGTAGAACAAAAGTATAACGCTGTATGTGAATACTGTTCACATGAGTTATATATTCCCACAAAAGAAGATTTAATGAAAAAATATAACCTAGTAGAAAAAGACAATGAGTGAAATTTCAGAACAAGTACAAGAATTATTGAATAACCCTGAAAAGATACTACAAAAGAAACCTTTTTTTCGAGGTTATGATACATCGTGTGTATGTAACAATACACTGAATAATTATTTGAAAAGAGCCGGATTTACAGATATGATTTCGGTTACTCTTCCTCAATTAAAAAAACGTGTTATTACGCAAGATGAGTATTTGATGGAATTAGAGCCTGAAAACCATAAGGTTTTATACGATCAGAACATACCTTCTATTACGATGAAACTTGATAATGGTGGCTTTGTTGAGGTTCAATATAAGAAAATGGCGGTTTCTTTCCAACAAAATATTAAAGACAAGCAGGTACAACATTTATGCGGACTTCCAATGTCTTTTACTCTTATGGATGCCAATCCTGATGAAAAACAAAGAGCTGACTTTGTTACCTTTAAACAGTATTGGGATTTAAGAAACCAAGACGGAATGAAAACCAAAATGGTTGACGTTCAAAAATCAGTTGGTGATGTAGGACTTTTATATTATTTTGATAAAAACAATAGAATAAAATCCCGTATATTATCCTATATGGATGGCTATGTCTTATGTCCGCATGACGATGATAATGGCGACCGTATATTAGAAAGCGTTTACTATAAGATTGATGATGTAGAATATATTGATTCATACGATGATACTTATTTTTATCGCATGATAAGAGATAATACTAACGTAGATGATAATGGATGGAGACGTCTAGCACCAAAGGCTCATGGTTTTACAGAAATCCCTTTAATAACTAAAAGAGGAAAGGTCGCATGGGAAAATGCTCAAAGTGTTATTGAGGCTTATGAAATATTATACAATATCTTCCTTGTAATTCAAAAGAGACATGGATGGGGAATATTATATATAAAAGGAGATTTTGAAAACAATGGAAAGAAGATAGCAGGTTCAGTTATCTTAAACAGTAAAAACACATCATATAGTCAAGAAGCAAATACGGATGATGCTAAATTTTTAACTCCACCATCACCACAGGGAACGATAGATACTTTGCAGTTAATGGAGGAAACTATACAGAAAAATTCCAGTACAACGTTCTTGCTCCCTAAAGATGTAAAGACAACAGGAGATATATCAGGTGTTGCTATAATGCTTACTCAATCAATGGATATTGAGAATGCATCAAAAGGTGTAATAGAATGGCAAAATGTTGCGGATAAAATGGTTCGTCTATTCAAACAAGGATTAGCAAAAGAACTTGTAGTCTCACAAATTCAACCCAGTGCTATTACGGATTTCGACAACTTACATATTAACGCTAAATTCAAAGTATATAGACCTCAATCTGAAACTGATATTGTAACAAGATTACAAACAGGAGTTACATCAGGATTTCTTTCTGTTGAAACTGCCAGTGAAATGAACCCTGATGCAAAACCGGATGAGAAAGCTAGACTTGAAAAAGAAAAGCAAAATAAAATAGATGAGCAACTATACCAACAGGAACAGGCATTGATAATATCTCAAAAATATTCAGAACAAGGTAATAATAACAATAATAAAAAGGAGGAATAACTATGTACACGAATATCATAAACAACATTATAGAATTAGAAAAGGTAAAAACATTTATTGATATAAAACCTTACTATGTTTTCTTATATCCGAAATCAGAGGATGCTAGCAATGTGATTATTGTAGATGGTCTACCTACATATCAGAGTAAGAAAGAAAATTTAGCTTTGCCTCTGTTAACTTGCGTTTGGAATCCTATTGCATTAAACAACATTGTTGTTACAGATGATATGCTTTCAAATTATAGAATATTTATAGGTTATATACAATGATTGGTGGGGCTAAAGGTATAGGCATTGGTATTGATTTTGGTATACCAAATCAATACTGTAGGGCTACTAGTAAGCCCTACATTGAAAAAGACGTATTAGATTCATTACGTGTTGTTGCTTCTGCTTATGGTAAATCCAATGATGATGCTGACCGTTCTATAGTTAAGAATCTGGTTGATGCTAGTAATCCGTTCATCATAAGTAATGCAGCTTTCAAGCTCAATAGTGGGTTTGGTGAGTATAAAGAGGATTTTACTACTTGGTCTAAAGTTGCTGGAACTTCTATTATTACTGATAGTAAGTATGTTCTTACTGATGAGAAGGCTATAACAAATGCTGGTTATTTCTTATGGAATAGATTAGCTAAAGATAGCTTTAAAGTAAAGATAAGTAACATACCTAATGGTGGGTGGATGTCTTATAGATATAGGATAACAAAAGAAGATACTAAATTTTCATCCTTGTTTATAAGAGAAGATGGTATTTATACTCTGCCTGCAACAGTTGCAGGTAGTGATGTAGATTTCTTTATAAGTACTGCCTCTGCTCCTGCCAAAGATTGGGTTGGACTAACTATCACTCAAATCCCCTCTTTCGAAGGTGCATTCTTCACCGATGGAGTTGAAGACCTGATTACTTCCACCAAAACCGTACAGGAGATGGGTATTACTGATGAGGTTACTGTTGTTAGTATGATTCATCAGATAGATAAACCTAGTAACTTTATTACTACAAATAATATTAGAACTTCTGGAAGTGTTGTAGGTAGAAATGTAATTAGTCTAACAGATAAGACTGGAATATACGGATGGTATAAAGACAATATTCAAGGTTCTACTATTAATGTAATAAATAATATATTAGGAGATAAAGCAGATTATACTGCCTCTGCCTCTAGTAATACTAATTTGTCCTCAAAATTTAGTGTAGTTGGATGTATTAGTAATGACAGCATAGTTGAAACTAGTCAAGTAGCTTGGTACTGGACAATCATCGCCAACAAGGTACTGACTACCGACCAAATCAACCAAGTAATAGCCTACTTCAACTTGGATAGAACGCTTAACCCTGATATACTGTGTAATACTATCAAGCAGGGAATCACCAACGAGAACCACGCAGAGTTTGGCGACAAGCTGATTGACTTTTCCGGTAACGGTAGGGATATACAGTTGAACAATATTGCTTGGAAGGGGGATTCAGGTATAGGAAAGTATGAGGTTGATTTCGCATCATTAAATTATAATAATACAACATCAGTATTTACAGCTACCTATAAATCATGCTCAATTAGCAAGATTATAAAAGATGATGCTGGAAATATTTTCTATAATTGGGGACAAACTTTAGCAGCCATTAATTCCACAAAAATACAAGTGATCGGATTAGATGAAATTGGAGCTATATTAGAGTTTACGTATTTAGATGAATCCGGTAATAGCACAACTAAACAGTATTCTACCGATGGTATTTATGATTTACCTGCTTCGGCTGCATATCAAGGTGATTCTCACAATACCAATTTTAGATTTTCTATACGAGGATATATTGGAGACTGTGATATAACCATCACACAAATCCCTTCCCACGCAGGTGCTCTCCTCCTTGACGGTATCAATGACTTTGGTAAGGTGACAGGGATGCCGATTTATAAGGATTATACTGTTGTTGCTGATTATGAAAGACTTAAAGTAAATATTGGAGTTGATAGCGATAGTCCTATATTATCTAAAGCTGAATCAACAGCTTTAGGAGCTTTTATGTTTAATACTATATCTATTGATGGAAATAAAGTTTCTTATTCTTTTGGACGTAGAAATATAATCAATGCAGATGATACAATAAGAAAAATATTTTATCAATCTAAATATATAAATGATGGTCAAGATATAAATATAAATTCAACATTTGTTGATAGTGATAAATTATGGCTTGGTACATATAGAGATAGTGATTCTCGTTTTATTGCAGCTGCTATCTACTCTCTCATGTCCTTCCCTTATAGTATGTCCGAGTTCTTGATCGAGCGCCAGTTGAAGAAGCACAAGCTAGGTACGCTTTATCCGGATATGGTGGAGTTTAGACCTGTTATTAAGAGTAATGCTTCGTATGACAGTATCGTATTTTATTATAAAAATGAGAAAGTAGAAAATGGGACTTATCTTACGGTTGGTTCTTCTATTGGTATGCACATACGTTTAAGTAGTAGTCCTGTTAATGAAATAAAATCTATTACTGTTAATGGAATTCCAGCTACTTTTAAATATCATGATGCTAATAATAACATATATCAATATGATTTCAATCTAACTTCCAAGTCTCCTCAAAAGATAAACATCACTATTGACGAGTACATCAGGTTTGAGGACATTGTTCAGCCATATCCAGTTCTATTGAGATTCAAGGATGAAAATGGTAACGAAGTATCTTGGGGAGGTAAGTTTAGAGTAGGCTCTACTATTACTAGAATCGGAAGTTTCTATGAAAACAATCTTATTGACGGATTGTATATAGTTCGTAATCCGAAATTAAATGGTAATAATTTAATTACTCCAACTCATGTTGTAGAAAAATCTATGGTATTTACCTGTGATACCGAATACTTACTTGACAACAATGAACCGAAATGTATCCTATCTCCTAGCAGATTAAGAATACCTAATAGTTCATATAAGCTACTCGGCTACATTCCCGATATATCCGGTCACGGTAATCATGGAGTTATTCATAACTCGGCTTATGCAGAAGGTAGTGGGGTTAATGAAGATGGTTCATACCAATTTGATGGTGTAGATGACTTTGTTACTATTCCTACTACGGTTGGTGGCAAACAAATGTTGATGAAAGTAAATTGGCAAAAAGATCCAATACTATTATATGATCAAAGAGCATCTGGAAGTTTTGCTGTACTTACAACTTTAGAAGATGATGCAGTTAATTCTAGAATAGCATATCAAGCAAGAAATCCAAATGGTAAGACTTATATAGATGGAATAGAAAATAACTATATTGAAACTTATACATTAAAAGATATAACTCATAATATTACAATTGTTAATTCTTCTTTAGGAGGTGTAATAGTACCAGTAATTGGTTGTAATACTGGTAAAACATCTAATTTTGCTAAAATGTCTCTCTACGACTTCATGCTCTTCGATGAAATCTCAACAGACGACAAGATTTTAGAGCTGAACGAGTATGTAGGAATACAAGGAAATGTTTGGCGAATCCTCACCCAACTAAGCAACTCAACTTTAATTTCAAATGAAATATTAATTAAAAACGAATGATATTATGGAAAAGATATTTGACATAGCAAAAGACAGTGAACAGTCGTGGGGTACTTTAGCTACTGCGATTGATGGAAACTTTAACGAGACATTTGACGAAGGCTATTTAGATTATTATGAGTCTCCAGTTTTGGTGACGGAGGGTGGTTATTATACAGCAAATGGACATGTATCCAATTCTAGTTCTTCTTCTTTGCTTCATTCAAAAGTAGAGATTCCTTCTGGCGCAATAACAGCAAAATTTGAAAATATACAGGCTTTTTCCCATGACAAGGTAATTGTAAACTTTTTCGTAGATGGTGTTTGGTCAAGAGATGTGATAGCAGAAGTAGCTGACAAGTTGTCAAACTATGAAATTGAGATACCAGAAGGCGTTTCTCATATTGGATTTAATTACAGAAATACTGACGACAAAAACTGTACTTTTCACATAAACAAAAAAAGTGCCTTATTAAAAGAAGTCTGCATAAAAGACAATAGTATCACGTCACAAAAACTCTCATTTTCTGATAATATTTTAAGAGGTAAAAAATGGGCTGTTATTGGTGATTCGTTTACTGTTGGTGGAGGAGTTGGTTTTTTTGAAGATGGTATATATAAGGGAGAGAATAAGAGTTATCCGTATATTATTGGGCGACGTAACGAAATGGACATCCAGCGTTTATTTGAGAGTGGGCGCACTATCTGCACTCCTCGCAAAAAAAATGCAGAATTAGATTGGTCTTATAATGCAAGTCGTAACTATCTGACCTACGAAGGAGAAGACCGGCCGCTCGCTTTGTACAAGCAAATTGCCGAAGACGTAGACTATATCACCATTTATCTTGGAATAAATGACACGCATCTTATTGGTATCGGGGATGATGACGAGAGTTACGGTGTAAATGTAATAGCAGATAAGGGAACTATTGATAGCACAGAGATAACATCATTTTATGGTGCATGGAACACAGTGCTTAATTGGTTAATCATAAATCGCCCATTTGCTCATATTGGCATAATTGTTTCTAATGGCTTGGGACTTGACGAGTATCGTCAAGCAGAGATAGAAATTGCAAATAAATGGGGTATTCCATATATTGACCTAAATGGTGACGAGCGTACTCCTATGATGTTGCGCAGCACAAATCCGACAATATGCGATGCGGCAAAGAACGCAAGATTAAATGCTCAAAGGATAAGCTCAACGAACCAGCATCCTAACTATGAAGCTTATGAGTACGAAAGCACATTTATTGAGCAATTCTTACGCACGTTGTAAACTTCCAGATAAATTTTATAATATACAATATCTGTTTAGATTTGATTATGAAATACATTACATTCCCCACAGCGAATTTGAACGAGATAATTGATTTAAATAACCCAATATTTATACAATAAAATGAAAAAGTTAATTGAAAAAATAAAAGCTTGGTATAAAGAAAGTAATAGAGATAAGCACTCATACGTGGGTGCTATCATTTATACAACTTTCTTTGTAGTAGGATTTGCATTAGGTATAGACATTATTCCTAATGCTGTTATCGCTACAGGAGCTACAGTAGCTTCTATGATGTCAGCTGAATATAAAGACAAGGAACATGGCTCTTTGTTTGATTGGCTAGATATTCTTGCAGGTATGACATATCCTATACTGATTGATATTGTTTGTTTAATTATTTACTTAATTATAAAATAAGATGAAATATATTGTATTACCAAAATCCGTTTTAGACGAAGTTCCACAAGAGACGTTAAATGAGTTGCATTTAGTACCTAGAGTAAGCACAGATGGGGAATCTGTATTAATGAAAGTCGCAAATTACGAATTACTTTTTCCTCTTGCTGTAACTCTTCCTGAACTAGGAGAAGATACTCCTGTTGAACCAATATATCCATATCCTACTTATGAAGGAGATGCCCTAAATACTTTATTGCAAAGTAGCGAATGGACTAGTCAAGATAATTCTGTTTTAGGCGAATCTATTCTTGAATCTCCAACGGTGAAAACCACTTCTTCTAAAACAAGAAAGAGTACAAAAAATACCGTGTTATAAAAAATATTATTATCTTTGTATAAAGATTAACAAAGAAATATAGAAATAATGGATTGGTCAAATATTATACAATTAGCATTAGCTATAGGGGGAAGTGGGGGAATATTGACAGTATTGATAGCTTTCTATAAAGCACGTCCTGAAAAAATATCCTACGAGGTAAAAACTCTTCGTGAAATAATAGAAACTATAAAGAAAGAGAGAGAAGAGGACAAGCTAGAGGCTGCACAAGAAAGGCAAAAATTGGAACGAAGATTAGGTGAAATAGAAATAACCAATTCTGTATTACAGAAAGCTATTCAACAATGGGTTAAATGTTCCCATTTACCAAAAGATGCAGTGTGTCCCGTATCTGATTTCGTAGACCGAGCCGAAGAGCTAATAACTAAAAAGGTAGAAGCGTTGCACCAATCCATGAAAGAAAATAATAAAGAATAAAGAACCCCACTACGCAAATGTCGATAAACGTAGTGGGAAAAAATGTCCTTATCCAAAGCCATATAATAAACACATACAAATATACGGCTTTATTTTAAAATAGCAAATATAATGGTAGAAAAGTTACTTATATATACTGATGATGAGGAATTAAGCGTTATATCTTTCCCTAAAGATGGGACGCAAGCTGCCCTTAGTAGTTATACATTCACCGAGGGAAGAATGGGTAGCGTAAATATAAGTAGCAGTCTCATGTATCCTAAGTGCTTGGATGATGAATGGACACAGAGGGAATTTGTGGAATTTAGGGGAGAAAGATATTGGATTTTAGATACACCTACTTCATCTAAGTCAAATACAGATTTAAGATATAAACATGAGCTTGTATTTAAATCCGATAGAACTAAACTAGATAATACTTATTTCTTTGATGTAGTATCTCCTGATGCAGGTGATGTAGACCAATTTGTCAGCAATAGTACAAAGTTCACCTTCTTTGGAGATATTGCAGAGTTTGCAACAAGATTGAATTACTCTTTACAATACAGTGGAGTAGGTTATTCTGTTGTAATTGACGAAGGTATATCCTCCGAAGCTAAACTAATGTCGTTTGAGGACAAGTATTTTAGTGAAGTTCTACAAGAAGTATTTAATGTTTATGAACTACCTTATTATTTTGTCGGTAAGGTAATCCATATCGGATTTACTAATAATGCTATTACTCATACATTTAAATACGGTTATGATAGGGAACTACTGACAATAACAAAAACAAACGCCAACTATAAAATAGTTAATCGCTGTACAGGTATCGGTAGTACTGAAAATATTCCTTATTACTATCCAAATGATACAAGAAAGACGGAAGTTGGAGTAGAAGCTGACCCAAATAACGTTTCTATTAAACAGGAAGATATTACCATTGTTAATGAAGATAAGTTTAAAAAGAACGTTTCTATCAATGAAGAAATTTCATATAACGAAGTCGATTATACCGATGCAGCAGCTTTAGCTTACAATGCTTTTAGCTTTGGTCTTTTCATGGATCAAGGCTACATTAATCCATATACTGAAAAAAATAGAGTATATCTTTCTGTTACAAAAACAGATAGTGCAGGTGAGCGTTATTGGGATGGATATATGTATTTACGTTTAAGCGTCAAGAAAGCAGGTAAATATTGGTTTTCTTATAGTTGTTTACAAACTAGAGAACATAAAAATCCAGATGCGGAAAAACCATATACTTGGCGCCCAACAGATGTTATTATTAATTTTCAAGAATATGGTGGTGCGGACGTCCCCTTTTCTTATAGAGGAACGTATGAATTAGATTTAGGTGAGCTTGAAGTTAAAGAATATCTATTGACTTTCCAATTCCATTATAGAAGAAAAGAATACATTGATTACACAAATGTATATTTTACTTTTTATGATACTCATTGGAGATATTTTGGCAAAAATTGGAATCATAGAGGAGAAGTTATACCATTGGACAGAATAGGTATATCTATCACTAAACAACCAACTGTAGGAGATAAATTCAAGCAAATTAAGATTGAGAAGGATTATATGATTACTTCTCCTAATCTATTGCCATCTATATACAGAGAGACGTTTGGTGCAGAACGATTCTATGACGCAAAAAACCAAACCTATATAAATCCTGATACAGGAAGCTACTACGACTTCGAGAACCCTTATACGGAAGGTAATCCTAAGGAAATGATTGTTTCCTTTGACTATATCAAGCCAACTATTAAAGGTATTGAAAATGCAGCAGGATATAAAATAGGAGAAATATTAGATGTAGCTTTTGATGATGATGATAACGATGAAATAGACCCTAACACAAATGAATACGAACATAAATATTTCTACATAAAGCTAAGAAAATTTGATGGGGATTATGGCTTTAATCTCTTTGACCAAGCTATCGTAGGTAGTGATATGACCATTTCAATGACGAGTGGTAATTGTGCTGCTTGTAATTTTGTCATATCCGTATTAGAAGTAGAAGATAAAGACAATAATATCACAATATTCAAGAATCCTGTACAAGTGGATTCTAGTGGCAATATTGTAACAGGTAGTGAGGATGATAAATGGAAAGAGGCAAATATTCAGCCTCAACAACAAGATACAACAACAAATGAGGTATGGATTAGGGTAAGCAAAGATGACGATACATTCGGAGTTGTAATGCCATCTAACAACCGCAACTATAAGCCTAAATCAGGAGATTCGTTTGTTCTGTTACATATTGATTTGCCTAAACAATATATTCTTAATGCAGAGAATGAACTTAAAGAAGCTATCATTAAGTATATGGCTGCCAATAATAGTGAAAAATTCAACTTCTCTATTAACTTTAAGCGTATATTCTTTGCTGAATATCCTGAAATGCTTTCACAGATTGATGCTAATGCACGATTGCAGATAGAGTATAACAACAAGCTGCATGAATTGTACATCAGTCAATACACTTATAAGGTAAATGAGACAGACCCTCTTCCTGAAATTACGGTAGAATTATCCGATACCATAACGATACGTAAAGGTAATGTCCAAAAATCTATTGATGCTGTAAAACAGGACATTATGTCGTCTATCGGTTCTATCGACTTTTTAAAGATGGGACTGAAATACTTTATTAGAAAAGATGTTGATGATTCAGCTAACGGACATATAATATTTAAAGACGGGATTTATGTTACTGGGAATAATGAAGAAGGAACTACCGATTTCCTATATGAAGGTGGTATAGATAACATTCAAGAGGGTAACGGAGATTTTATACAGGAAGATTCCGGGATTATCAAAGCTGTAGAAACTCCTCAAACTCTTGGTAGTTTATATAATGTAAATCCTATTGTAGATGAAATTGCTACAGAAGATGTTGTACTTGTAAAAAAAGTTGGTTCTACGGAATGGACGCAGGAAAGAAAGAGTATGACAGAAGGCATAACTGATGCTCCAAGCAATGACATCTTATATGGTCGTAAAAACAAAGAGTGGATTAAAGTTCCCGACACACCGACAAAACTTCCTAATCCTAATGCTCTTACTTTTACAGGTGCAATACAAGCTATATATGATGGTTCTGCACCAATTACAGTTAACATACCGACAGGTGGCGGTGGTAGCATAACAATAGACGACCACTTGGATTTAAATTCAACAAATGCAGTACAAAATAAAGTTGTAACTATGAATATAAATGAATTAATGGACGAGGTGTTTAAAATTTCGTTCGATACTTTTGTTGGCGGAGGAACTTTTGAAAAGGGATCAGTTGTTACTCCGTATATTTTTTGGTCTATTTTATATAAAGATGAAGAAGTTGTGCCAACAACTGCAACCGTAAATGGGAGCACGGAAGGAGTTAATGAGGAGAAATCCAAATATTCGTCTCCTACTACAATTACTACAGATAAAAATTATAAAGTGATTTGTACTTACGGAAGCCAATCTATTGAAAAAACAGCAAACTATATTTTTTCTTTGAAAAAGTATTGGGGCGCATCTTCTGTAACTGAATTGACCAATGGTGATGTGATGTTAATGAATAACGGATGGGCTAGTCGTACTATGGGGAAAACGACTTTTGATTGTACAGGTGGGAAATATATTTATTACATTATACCGTTTGATATTTATGGAGAAGGCGTTAGTTTTTGGATAAACGGTTTCAAGAATACCGATGTTATTGTCTATGATATGGAAATAACAAATGGTAAAAACGTAACTGAAACATACAAAGTAATGCGTCTAAATAACATTCAAACTGGGATTCTAGAAGTTGAATTTAAATAATAAGAAAAATGGCAGAATTAAAAGGAACGCAGGTCGCTGCGATAGTAGTTCCATTCACCGATGCTGATAAATACGCAACACATGATGCGGAGTATGGGAAAGGTGGTTTTAGAAGTGTATCGACAATCGAGGATCGTGACGCAATTCCGGTTGAGCGAAAAACGGAGGGTATGATTGTTCGTGTGACAGCGAATGGTTTGAACTATGAGTGGAAAAATAATGCTTGGGTTGAATGGTTACCTAAAGGGAATATTGTAATAGATACAGCTCTTAATGAAACCAGTACTAATCCAGTACAAAATAAGGCGATAACAACTAGGGTGCATACTATAGAAAATAAGATGGCACTCCTTTCAGAATATACTCATAACATTCCTATTATTACTGTTGATACAGTTTGGAACGCAACAAGTGACAATCCGGCTTCATCAAAAGCCATTGAGAGTACAATATCTCATATAAGAACTACAGCAAATGCGGCTATCCCAAAATCAAAGATAGATACTGGTATTGATGGAACAGAGACAGCGCATGATGCAGTCCCGTCTGTGGGTGCTGTAGTAACTTATGTTAAGTCACAAAGAACTGCGATAGATGGAAGTATAAATGCTGTTTCAGGAAGGGTTACTACTCTTGAAACATGGAAGAACGGTATAGGCAATAAGAATCAGGCTAATGGCGTAGCGGGTCTTGATGCTAGCGGTAAGATTTCAGCGTCACAGCTTCCGGCAGGATATGATAACGTTGACAAGTTAGTAGCATTTGTTACAACTAACCCTAGTTCTGGAATGACTATCGGGCAGAAATGGTATAATACTACTACTAAGAAGATATTTACTGCAACAAGTGCTACAAGCGGTTCTGTATCTGACCCTATTGGTAATGATATGATTTATATTGACCAAAATGCAAACAAATCGTATTATTGGACTGGTACGGATATGGTTAATATCGGTAGCGGAAACGCTTTGGCTTTAGGTACAACTTCTTCTACCGCTTTCCGAGGTGACTATGGTAACACGCTTTATACAAATTTTGGTAGTGGTACTAATCTAACAGGAACACAATCTGCACGTGATTTTTTCCATAATATGTCGTTGTTTAATTCATTAGAGAACATAAGCATATTAAAGAATTTGGTTGTTCAACCGGAAGCCAATTTTGTTAGATTACAAAATGATATAGTATATTTGATTGGAGAGGTTAATACTGGCGATGGATATGATATACCTGCCGCTACAACTACAAAAGCAGGTGTTATGACAGCAGATATGTTTAATCTCTTACAAGAACTAGAAAAGGCGACATTCCCGTTAACCCTTACATTGGGTGGAGCAGGTACATTTGAGGTGGGTTCTTCAACATCTGTTCCTGTAAATATCACAGCAGTAAAGGGAGGTCAAGATGTCACTCCTAACGCTACAATCAAAGTTATTGCAGGAGGTAATCATCCGGGAAAATTAAGTCCCAACAAAAAAAGCTGGACTCCTAGCTCTCCTATAACTGCCGAGACTAGAATATCTGTTGCCGCTCAATATGAAGGTCGTTCAAAAACGGCAGAAATATATTATAGATTCAAATACAAGAAGTATTGGGGTACTTCTTCAAAATCCACCCTGACAAATTCAGATATCCTTGCATTGGGAGGAAGCACTTGGGCTGACAGCAGGACTATGGGCGCAACTACTTTTGACTGTACAGGCGGAAAGTATGTCTATTATGTAATACCATCTTCATTAGGAACTCCCGAATTTTGGGTAGGAGGACTAAAAAATACAGATGTCGTTACTACAAGTGCTACTGTAACCAATGCATCAGGAGGAAGTACTACATATCAAATTATGAGACTAACAAATATCCAAACAGGTATTCTTTCTATCCAATTTAAATAATATTTACAAATGGGGGGGGGGGTAATTTTACTCTCTCTCCAAATAATACGTATTTATGGCAGATATTAAAGGTACAAATGTTGCATCAAAGATTGTTCCCTATACCACATCGGACAATTATGCTACTCACGATGAAGAATACGGTAGGGGAGGTTACAGAACTGTAAATACGGTTGCTGAAATGAACGCTATTCCTGCTGATAGAAGGAAAGAGGGAATGCTGGTATATGTGAAAAATGATAAATATTACAGGTTAAATTCTAGTAATACTTTTGTGGATGCAGAGATAGGAAGTAGTGGTGGAGGTGGTGGAAGCGGATTAGATTGGGATTCAGGCTCAATTCTCGCTCAAAACGGTTATCAAAAGTTTAGTAATGGGCTGATGTTGCAGTGGGGGACAAGAGCCGGAGCAACAAACGGAGCAATTAATCTTTATTTCCCTCAAAGTTTCTATAATACTAGTTATAACATTTATTTCACAGGAGCAGTAAATAATACAAGTGAATCTTTTATATATGCTCCGGGGTATGACTTTAATGGTAAATATACATCATATTGTAGAGTTCTCACTCGTGGAATAAATTCAACTCCTGCTATCGTTTGGACGAGTTGGAATTTTACATGGTTTGCGATCGGGCGTTGGAAATAATTTAAAAACAAATATCATGAAATATTGGAAACAAGGATTTTACGATGAACCGATAGAAGGTTCGGTAGAGATAACAGACGAATATTGGCAATCATTACTTGATGGACAAAGCTATGGTAAAGAGATTGTAGAGGATGACAAAGGTTATCCTATCCTTCAAGAGCATATATTTACTTTGGAAGAGGTAAAAGAGCATACATTATACAATATTCAAAGGTACGATAAATCTGAATATGTAAATATTTTCTTACTTAATGGAGATAGTATTTGGTTAAGCAAAGATTTACGAACCTCTATAATGAATACTGTTGCAATCAAAAAGAGTAGAAACATAAAGAAGTCAAGTATTTGGTATAATCAGAAAGAGTATATATTACCTGTTGATTTTATCTTAAATATGCTTGATGATATTGAGATATATGCAGATACTTGTAATAGCGTTACACAAAGACATATCGCTAACGTAAATGCTATAACTGATATAGATGAGGCTGACAATTACGATTATGAAAAGAATTATCCAACGATATTAAAATTTGACTATAATGAAGAAAGTATTTTATGATTCAAAGGTAGCTAAAGCTATTTTATTTGATGGTTATTCAACAATAACAATATTTGCTTGGGTATTGACTGTATACAAGAAGTTGACACAAGAAACGATAAACCATGAATGTACTCATGCCAGACAGTGGATTGAACTTACTGTAGCAGGAGGATTATTTATGTGGCTTGGAATGCTAATATTTGATTATTCAGCATGGTATCTTGCAATTTCTCCGGTTGTATTCTATTTATGGTATGGTTTGGAATATTGCATAAGAAGAATTATGGGATTATTTGCTTCGGGTGACAATAAACAACATACTGCATATCGTGAGGTGTCATTTGAACAAGAAGCTCGATTGGCTGAAAAAGATAATAATTATCTTGAAAACAGTCATTATTATGCATGGATGAAGTTTATAATCAAAACTAGAAAATAATATGGCAATTCTATCAAATGGTAAATTTTCAGGATTCCTGTGTTCCATAAGGGACACAGGTAAAAAACTAAAAGACGGTGCAGCCGTTATGGTTGAAGATTTTCTTTCCGGATTCAATGGGTACGGATGGAAATTGTGGAAGAAAAGTAATCTTTGGAGACTTGAAATAGACGAGCTTCTTGTTCGCAAATCATTCACGACCTTTGAACATATCATATCACAAATAACTTCCATTAGAGGAGGACAAACAATAAGTCAAGGTCACGCTAAAATAAAGGCTGTAACGACAATTGAAGCAGATGTATATAGGGAAAATGATGGAGAGGAAACCATCACCCAAGAACAATGTTACCGCTTGGAAATAGACGATGAATCAAATTCTATTGTAGAATATGATTTTGTACAGTGTTTAAAAGGCAATAGACAATACTTGGTTCAAGTTGGAAGTGTCTTTCAATACTATATTAATATTCCTATAACCGAGTTTGATTCAGATGCAGAAACGGGTGAAGTATTAAATGCTCCACAAGCAGGAGATGAAATTGTTCAATTTGGGAATGCATCACACCAAGATAAATATAAAAACAGACATTCTGCCCTTTATCTCCATGTAGATGAGGATGAACCTGCTATAGATCTTATGACCAATATGTATTCTAAAGATTGGTCTAATGCTATAAAGGTTCGTATAGGAGGAAATTTACCCGGTACTGACGGTGATAGAGGATTTTACAGCGTAAATGGGAAAATAATATCTGTTGATGAAAACAATGATATAGTATATGAGATTAATCCTGATGGTTCAGGATATTTCGCTAGAGGAAAATTCTCATGGACTAAAGATGGTTCTCCTAAATTTTCAGGGACTATTTTGTTGCAGATAGATAAAAATAATGTTTGGGAAGTTACCGAAGCTGGCGAAAATATTATTGGGAACAAAGATGGGAAAAGAATAGTAATAAGCCCTGTTAGTCAAGATATTAAAGTTTTTGATGATAGTAATAATAATGTCCTTTCTATCGAAGGTTCTAATAGAAATGATATAAGCGATTTTTTTGGTGGTACTCCTCCAACTATAACTATCAAGAATATCCCATTTTCTATTGCAGCAACAGTTACAAGAGCGGAAATGACTGTTACAGAAGGATTTTATACTAGTACATTGATGAATCTTTCCGTAGAATTTAATTATAATTATTCACAATATTCAGAAAGTTCAGCTTCGGGTAACATTTCAGGAACTTTATATCTTGATAATTTTTCAGATTCTTCTTACAACAACTATCAGAATAGCAGTGTTATAGCATCATTTAATGTAGATGTTAAGGGAACAGGATCTTTTGTTGTAAGAAATACTACTACTATAGAAAAAGGTTATCATACTCTTAGATTCCTTATATTAAAAGATAGATCTGTCACTAGTTTTTCAATTAGTTCTTTAAATGCGGAATTTGTTATTGATTCTTATTTAGCTAGTTTATTTGCTAATGGTATTGTATTAGGTTCTTCTACAAACAATCTTTTTTATGCAATAAATAAACAACCAAATCCATTGCTTAATATTAAAAATCTATTTTTTGGAGTTATGAATGATTTTTCAGGATTAAAAATAGATACATCGGGGTCTTACTCTAAAATAAAAGGTCATTGGGGACTTTTACCTTCATTAATTGCCTATGGAGTTGTGTGGGGTGGAAATACCCCTACTTATAAAGCTATAAAAACTTTTGATGGAAGTTCCTTTCCTGCTGCTACTCGAATAGGAGAAGGTGTTTATAGAATTAACTTTCCTACTTCATGGAGAAGTCTTAATATAAGCGCTACAAATGCATACGTTATGTTGACGGGAATAGGTTTTTCTATTATAGATGGAGGAAGTAACTCTCCAATAAAAGCAACATTTAAACAATGGGTAACAAATGGATTTGATGTATGGCTATCAGATGATGCAACTGCTAATGATGGTGATTTTGCTTTTGAATTAAAATGGTTAGGATGACAATAAAGGGAGCTTAATTGCTCCCTTTTATTTAGTACATCTTCTCCATATTGGAGAGTCTTGGTTTCTTGTTCACTGCCTTATTTTGCTTATAAGGTTTTTCCTTTGCTTTCTTAGCTTTTTGTTCCGCTTCTAGCTCTGATTTTAAGGCTAGGATTTCGGACTTGCGATAACCAATCTTGCGATTCTTAAAAATAACTTGCTCAATTCCTTTAGCATCCATGAGACGTTTAAATCCAACTCTATTGTTAGAGAAATTAAGGATACGCATACTTTCATCATAATTCAAAACATCAGTTGGTCGTACATATTCACTATTAACCTTTTCAAGAGAATTAATAGCTGATGAAATCTCTGTTTCACTACATTCATCACTAAATATCGCCCATATTTTATCAAACAAGGTTTCAAATAACCAACGTTTGATAGGACTAAGTTTTGATAATTCCTCTTTAACTGAATCAAGAACACTCGCCTTGAACTTATTAATATCTTTATAATTCTTCATAGTTTTTCTTTTGTTTTTTAATTCTACGTACTTTTCTAAAATGGCGAATACCCAATACAATAGTTGTAATAATTCCGATTGTCCATATCGCTGCCAATACAACCAAAGAGAAATATCCTTGTGGCATGAAATCATATTGCATATCAAGAACACTAATAAGTTCAGAAATAAAAAGAGATAAAGCAAGGAAACGCATATATCTACAATTATATTTCTTATCAGAATTAGCTTGGACATACAAACAATATTCAAGAAGCACTTTATATGAATCATTGAATACTGAAATTCCGTTCCATGCATAATACATAACATACAAGAAATATGCTGCACAGAATAATATAGTAAACCTAACTATAAATTTGTTCATTTCTTCTTAGATTGTACAGTTAATGCTATTCTTTCTGTTAGAAATTCACCTTTCCCGGAACTACTCTTTATCTTTACCGGTGCATTTCCCTTTTGCGCACGTACAACCTTCGTGTTTGTTTTGACACGAATCGCCTTCTTCGCCATATTCTAATTCAAGTATTAGTTGACAATAATGAATAACTTTCTTTATATCTTCTGCCCCATTCTTGTTCTTATGCCGACATAGATACTTTATGCAATTACCCTCCATAAAAGGTATATCATTTGCATATATAAACTCAACAGGTTCTATTGCTAGTTTTTTGTAATGCGAACCTCCCTCTTGGGTATTTAATGCGCTAATTGCCTTATTTATTTCAATCGGAATAGCTTCTAACCCATGTGGTCTTGCATCATCTTCCATCTTCATGCTCTTCGACATATTTATCTACTGAATCTTTAAGTTTTTCCATTCTTTGAACCTCTTCCATAAATTTATCATCTTCTTCGGTTTCAGGAAGTAATTTTGTATCTCCTAATTCCTCAAATAATTGGTTTCTTCTTTTACAAATAAATGTAGCAATATCAAGATAATAAGGATCATCAATAAAGCAAAGTGGAGGAGTAAACAGAATATCCATAGTTGCATTAAAGAATGTATCGTAAATATCTTTCTGCTCTTTTCTTAAAGAATCATATTTAGATTTATATTCAAGAAGAAAATCTAAATGTCCATATAGAGTTCTACATATCGGTTTTACAAACATATAATAACCAGTCATTTGAAAAAGAATTCCTGTTGTAAATCTTGAAATATTAAATGACCCATAATCATACTCTTCGAGTAAATCCTCCTCACGTACAAAGATTCTAGTTGGAACTACATCATATTGTCCTTTTAAAGATATGATTTCGTCCATTATAGAGTCGAAGAAATGCGCATCCTTACATTGGGATTTAAGTAATGCTATCTTTTCGTCAAGCTTACTTTTCAGCTTTGCTTTTCCTTCCTCTATTATTTGTTTGTCTGTTTTCTTGACCGCTTCTTCTTTCTGATTCTCCATCATTTCCAATTTCTTCATGTTCATTTTCCTCCTCTTTATTTGTTTCTTCTTTTAAATCTTCTTCAAAGGTTATAGGCTGACGCTTATAATTTTTCATGTTGTTCTTAAATTCATTTCTGCTAATTTGTTCTTTAATGCAAACATTGAAGAAATATTTTTTAAGATCATCATTCGTCATGCCATTAAGGTATTCTTCATCATCAGATGTTCTGGAAGAGATGAAATCTATAATATCCTTTTTATTTTCCACGGCAGGGATAAATTCATCTTTCAAATATTCATAGGGATATATCTCCACAAGTTCATGTGCTATACCTAATCCCGGCAATGTTTTTGTTACATTTACCTCATTCCATGCGAAAAAATCATGATATGCAAGAGCATAGTCCATGTGTCCATTTTTTCTTAAAATCTTAACAATCGCCCTAGCCCATACCTGTTCTTTATCGTTGGGTTCAGGAAGAGATGAAACGCCACTATACATTAGCATCTCCAACAATGATTCTTCTGTTCTGCTTTTAGTTCTCATTATTTTTTAAATATTAAATAGTTGAAATTTATTTTATATACAGCACTATTTTTATAAATTCCTACGCCTCCTCCAAAAGCTATATTTTTAGGAGTAACAAACAGGAGATTAACGCTTGGGATTACATTCCCATCAAATGTTGTAAAATCAGCTCCGATATATCCTTTCCAAGCATCTTTATAAACGGTGTTAGTTGTAGTATTCGTTACGGTTTTATATTCTGTTTTATTGAATACATTTATTTTATCCAAACTTGGATTAACACCGGAAATCCAAGCTTCATATTTCCCTGTCTCGGAATAATATTTCTCCTCAATAGGAAGATTCACATTGGTTGAGTCATTGACATAAACAATCAAAGTATCTATTACTTTTTTATATTTATATATCGGTTTTTCTACTGTCAATGTGTCCCATTTAGTAATATAAAAGGTATCTGTTGTATGAACTGTTTCAATATGAGGTTTCCTATTAGCTAAAAAAGAGGTAACAATCCATACTAAACAGATACCGATTATAATATATGGACTATATGTTTTAATCCACTGCCTCATCAATTTCTAGTGCTAAATCATTCCTTCTCTGTAAAAGCTTGTTTACAGCCTTCAATGCTTCGGTTGATAGAGCCAAAGGATTTATTTTATCTAATCCCATAGAGTCCAAAATAGACAATTCTCTTTTTTTATATTTATTAGATTTTTTCGAGTTATCATTATCTCCAATGCCTAATTCTTTCATTATCACATCAAGCATACTATCTGAAAGAACTTTTTCGCAAATTACAGGCTTGAAATCCTTTAGACTCTTTATCATTTCATCAAAATTGACTTCTTCCCATTCTCCATTTTTATAAGCTTTGGCTTTTAATTTGGGCTTCTCATTTTTAAACTCATCTTCAAAAACGTCTTTCCTTCGAAAATAATCACTAGGCGAATCATTGAACCAATGTAGGAAAGTTGAAAACTCATTTACTCCATTTTTAAATCTTATAATTTCATATTCACTTTTAACACCGACACCTACAAGAAATCCTGCAATTCTTAATTGAGCTTCATTTGTGTAGCCGATTTCATAAACATGTTTTTTTACTTCTTCTAATGTTCTCATAATTATTTTTTTTAAATTTCTAATGCATCTGTTTGACCTTTGATATTTTTCAATTTGAAAGAAGCCATAATGTATGGAGTTCCACCATACAATTTGTCATCTGACGGTTCAATAGCTTCAATTAAAATAAATGTGACTTTACGTTTTCTAATGTTGTCCCAATACTGTATTTTTCCTTTGCTTAGAAAATCAACAAATGAGTGATATGTCTTTCTTCTATCGTTCCCTATAAATATGCATGTAAAAGTCAAATCAGTATTTTCTCTAATAGGAGTAGAGTTCTGATATACTTGAAGTTCATCTGTCTCTGCAAATTCTTCGGTATATACAGATTTTATTTTTCCATAAGAATCAAGACCAGAAAATTCTTTGTAAATCAAACCGGGGAAATCTACTTCCAAATCTTTTTCCGGCTCACCGAGAATATCGACTCTACGCATATAGCATTTATAATCAGACATTGGTTACCTCCTTTTCGTCTATATATCTTTTAATTATCACTTTGTCTTTATCTATATCACCTGTTATGAATGGTTCTCCCCCATAAACAAAAAGATATACCTTGCTGTTTTCGCCTACTTTAATGTCTAAATAGGTATTTCCAGCAACGTATATCTCGCATATATGATTAGGTTTAATATCTAAGGTTGTTTTAGATTCTAAGATACAAAGCAATGTTGTGTTTACATAAAACTCATCTTTGTCATAATTACAAAGCATTGTACTTGTATAGCAACCTCTTTTTTTATTATCATACTCACATATATATTTACCATTTATGTAAGCTTTGAATTTGTCACTAATAAAAACAGGACTAAGCCCCCATCCTTCGGAAAGAGACTTAGCCATATACTTTATAGAGTTTACATCGCAAGCAAGCTCAAATAATTGCTTTTTGCTTTTATTATCATTCCATAGATTTGTGTAATTGTCACACAAACCTTTTGCGATTGCATTATTTTTAAATTGCTTTAAATCTATCATTGTTCTATCAATGGAATATAACCATTATCCTTTAAAAGATTATATAAGAAAATACGTCCTTTCTGTTTCCATTCAGTATTCATAACGGTATCTTTCATACCATTACTTCGGGTAATAGATACAGTTTTACTGTGTACATATCCTTCACCTAGATACTTGGCATAAAGAATCCATTGTCCGTTCACTTTATGTTGAATACCTAATTTCATCAGTATTTTGTTAAATGCCTTTGCGCTCATTCCATAATCTTGGGCAATTTGGGTTACGGTAACAGTCTCCTTGCTTTCAAGAATCAAATCAAGATAATCAGACTTCTTTTCAAGTTCAGACATCTTAACTGACATCTCTTCAATCTGCCTATTCTGATTATTAATAATATTTTGAGCTACAATTAAGGCATTAGCTACAATCTGTTCAGGAGTAAGTTGTTCCTGATTGGCAATATAACCACCATTTAGTCGAATACTTTTTAAAATAGATTTTACTTCTTTCTTAAATAGTTTTGCTTTAGGTTTTCTTGATTGCATTAATACCTCATATACGCCATCTTCGGTCAACATCCACATTTCCTGCTCTCCTCCAAGGGTCGGAATAATACTCCGAACCTTTTCCTCATCATCTACATTCTGAACTAATTTATTAATGGATGATAAATCATATTCAATCCATTCAGCCACATCCTTTGCCAAAAATAATGGTTCTTCTACTGTTCCGTAAAGAATAAACTCTTTCGTTAATACTTCCGCTTTTGTTAAAACTTTAACGCTGTTCATAGTTTTTTATTTTAAAATCAATAAATACTGTCGTTCAATATAAATAAAGGGAAGGCTGAACGACGTTAAGAAGACCTTATCATGCAGTAGCTCTCCTGCACTATCCCTTTATGTTTGCAAATATATAACTTAGTTTCAACTATTCAAAATTTTTATAGCTTTTTCAACATCACGTTTATTTTTCATCTTCTAACAATTTAGAAATAAATAAATCTTTTGCCTTAATCATAACATCTGTCGGTATATCAAATCTAGTCATTTCTGACATATAATTCCATGCATCTGCGACCTTTGCTATAAGATCATCTTCCACTATAGCTAATGCTCCATACGCTTTGCCAATAGACACCGCTAAAGATACATATCCTGTTGTGTCCATCCTCTCATTTTTATTCAAATCTAAAGTATTATCCTCGATATACTTTTTTGCTTTTTCATTCATAATAATATTATTCTTTAAAATGGTAATTCCTCTGTAGGTTCTTCAAATGGTAAATCATTGTTGGAATATTCTCGTTGATAGCCATTATATATGTGTTCATGACTTTCTTCAAAAATAGGTACAGTCTTAGGAGGATCTTCCCAACCGTACACTATATGTTCTGCAATACTATCTTTTAATCTATTACTTTCCTTTTCAAACCAAAGTTTTATGAAATGGTCTACAGCTGCGCCCTTTTCCCTGCATTTGCATATTTCTATAATATTAGTACAGCCTGAATTTATTATATCACTTCTTGTTATAGGTGATAAAAATTCTTTTGAATCATTAGCAAAATCTTGCCCTATACGATGTATAATGAATACATTTTGAGCTAAATCTGGGATATGCCCTGAGCCACTAATATTATTAGGTCTTAAAAAAGTGCCTGATTTATTGGGATGTGCGACTAAATGAATATGTATATCTAACTCTTTAGCTAACTTAGTAAGTTTTTTCATAAGTTGCTTTTGTTTGTCATACTTATCACCGTCTATATCATCTATGTCAAGACACATTAGGTTATCTAATATAAGCACATCTATATCAGAATTCTCTTTAAGTTTCTTTACCTCGTATTCTATCTGCTTAAAATTATCTCCATATTCATTATTGAACAAGCTGAAATACTTGTCGATCCAACCGTCTATTTTTTTCGATATATTGTCAGGTGTATAAAAGAAATTATTAAACTGGCTTGGTTTGTTAAACTGTTTTCCGGCAGCTTGCAAATAAAGCCATGTTTTCACCTCTGTATTATCAAGTTCACCTGTCCATAACGCTGTTTTATATCCTCTATTAGCAGAGTTTAATATTAATTCGTTTAGCAATGTTGATTTTGCCGACCCACGATAACCAGACCATACAGATACATGTTTTCGCTTGAATCCTATTATAAGTTTATCCAGTTGTTCAATGCCACTAGGTATGAAGTTTTTAGGATCAATTTTGTACTTCTCAACTTGCGACATTTTTATCCATTTCTCTCCTTTTTCTTTTGTCTCTACAAGGGGGACAAATTCTCTTATTGGAGGATTCCTGAAATCCCTATACAGATTTGAGTTGTACGACTTATTGTATGCGTTAGGTTCAAACAATAGCCTAAAATCTCTAAATGTATATTTTTGGCATGAATTGTGCAAACATTTATAACCTATCGCTCCATTGTCTAATACAAATATTGCGGCATCTGGATGCTTATGGTTAGAGTCAAAAACACATTCCTCCAATACATATTTTGTAACTCCGTTAATTTTATTTTTAGAGTGAACTTTGATATGATGCTTTTCAATAAATTCATCAATATCAAAATTTTCAGACGAGAAATTGTTTGCCCTGTTAGGTATTTCCGGTTTAGGAAGCATATCCGCTACCTTTTGGATATACTCATTCTCTGTTATTTTGAATTCATCAGGAATTCTAATGAACATACTTTCCCGTCTAGGTCTTTCAGCTGTGTCACTTCCTTTGGAAGATGAAGTCCCTATCAGTTTAGCTATTCTACTGGCATTATATGTAGAACAGTCTATATCAACCTTATCATCTCCAAACATCATATTAAGAACATTCAGAAAATCCTTAATCATCTGAGTGTTCTCTTCTGAATTTTTCATGGCAATACGATAATATGCGTGCCATCCGTTACAACTGTCAGCGATGATGGGTGAAGAAAATCCCATGTCCCTTAAAAACTTGTACACCTTATTCACAACCTGCTTGGCATACTCCTTCTCTTCGTCACTTGAATTAGTATCTGATGCTCTTTTAGGATCAAAATCAATCATAATAATATCACGCCCGATAATATTATTATCATTTGTTGTTGATTTGGGATTAAGTACTAACCTATCTCTTTGCGCTCTACTATAACAAGCTTCATCTATTGAATTCAGAACCGCATAAATTCCACAATGCTCGTATGGGCGAATGGCAGATATAATAGACTCTACGTCTTTAAAATACCCGGAATAAGTTTTTTTCCCATCCAAAATACGTATTTCAACTAACTGGTTTGGTTCTTTCATAATACCATACCATTGTCTTATAGCTTGTTCATTCATAATCCTTCTTGTATTTGAATTTATACCCTTTAGTATATTCTCTTTTCCCTTTACAACACATACATATTTTGGATGATGATATACCTATTTTTTTAGAAGCTTCACTAATGGATTCATATTCGGATATAAAATTTCCATTCTTATCAAGTTGAACAACAGGTGTTTTATTCTTGCTATTTTTCTTTTTATATTCAATATCATTATCACCATCATAACGCCATATATAGCCATTAGACTGTTTGCGTTTATGCAAACAACACATCGAAATGTTTTCATTTTTAAATTTATTATCACGAATAGCTTCTTTAATAGAAATATATCTCTTTACAAAAATGCCATCTAATGTATATTGATTAACTGGTGTACATATAAGAGGATTATCCGTCCTGCTCTTAGCACTTCTTTTAATGCCTGTGCCATATCTAATATTATCAGACAATGACATATATTCCAAATTTGCTAACTCATTATTTGTTTTACATTCATCCTTATGGTTTACTGTCATTCCGCCTCTTTCTCCTATAAAAGCTTCTGCAACTAATACATGAACAAAGTGAAGCTTACCCATTAAATTAACTCTAAAGTATCCTCTACATAAATGAGGGGTTTTTATCTTCTCTTTAGTCATAAATGTTGTAGTAGGAGTTTTTTTTAACTTAGGAAGAGATTTTACTCTTCCCAAATTAGATACTTGATATAGACCCTCATACCCGACTACATCTTTCCATATCTCGTTTTCCATATTAATCCTAATATTATATCAACGTTATCTATATTTGCTCGTTTGAGCTTTAATGATTGGCTGTTCTTTCAAATATCCCATATCCGGCAAGTTATTGAGCAGCGTAGAAAAATTCTTCAAAAAAACGTCATTTCTTACACATTCTTCTACGTAGGATTTTATAGTAAACTCCAATTCCTCTTTTGACATTGTCTTTAGTAGGGATTCGATTTTCTTCTTGTCATTAGAGCTTTTGCCAGTCCCCATATTCCTCTTCGGACATTTTGATGGATAGAGAGAATACAGATATTCGACATCTTCTGAAAAAGTTAGTTTTTTCTTCTTCTCCTTTTCTTCCTCCCTTAAACCCTCTTTCTTATTCTCTATATTATCATTAATATTAATATCATTATCAATTTCATTATCAGAGTTTGCTTGAAGCTTTGCTTCATTTTTGCTTGAGCTTTTGCTTGGAGATTTGGTTAAGCAAACTTTACTCTTTTTAAGATTGGGATTTCCACCCTTAGAACCTGCCAAAACCCTTTTTAGACTTATTTCTCCGTCTTTTACCATTCTTTTTTGACATAGATAATCACCTTCAATATACAACACATGATTATTAATAAGTTCTATTAAGCCTCTTTCAATTTCTTCTGTTGTATACGGCAAATGTCTAGCAAAGTTACAAGCAAAATTAAAAATTTGGTTAGAACTTTGCTTGTAGTTTTGGTTAAGCAAAAACTTTCCATATATTTCGCATTTATGAAGTAGACACATTATACGAATATATACCCCTGTTGCATGAGGACTACATTCTGCTAGTTTTTCATCTGTCATAAAATCCTGTATATATAGAGGTAAATACGGATTATTCCTCAATGCCATAACTAATCCTCCTTTACAACAAATATAACTCCATCAATATTTTCTGATTTGATCTTACCTTGTTTAATGAGACGATATACATGAACAGCAGACAATCCTGTTGCATGAGCGTAATTTGATACTTTTACTAATTTCTTTTTCATATCCAATTTATTTATAATGTTATATGTTTTACCTGCAACAACACGAGGTGAAAAATAAGCCGGAATAATAGGCGGCTTCCGGCTTACTCAATTACTCATGATTGTAATAATCCCAAGTGAGGGATAGGATTACAAATATAAAGTTTTATTTTTAATCCTCCAACCTTTTGTGTATTTTCATTGCGACAAGAGCTGCAATTAACATTTTAGTTTCCATTTCACTTTCTGAATCAATATCTTTAATCTCTACAAGGGGATATATATCCACTTTCAGTTGTATATTCAGTATTACCTATCTCAAATAGCGCATTCTGTCCGCATGGGCGAAGGACTACTTTGTCAGAAGATATAGAGTTTAGGACTAGCAATAACTTTTGCAGGATAAACGTCTGCTTAAATTCTTTTCCTCCTACAACTTCAACTCTTTCCTCTAATTTTTTATTTAACTCCATATTCTCCGAGACAAATGTGATTCCAGTTTCATCAAAATTAAGAGTCATTGTTCCTGTCTTGGTATCATCTTGTACATATATTGCTCTTGATACAATAGAATGAAATATTTTTTTGTCTATTTCCACTTCAAACAATGGCTGATATTTGAGCAACATATAAAAGTCCAATGGTTTGAAGTCATATTTGCGGATAAGCAACATTGAATTGTCTCCTATTACAATGATATTCTTTTCTCCATTTTTTATAGTGACCTTTTGTTCGTTTGATAACGCCTTACGCAGAGCCGCAAAAGCCGACATGTCTATAGATACTTTCAGTTCTCCCTCGTAGTCAATATATGCGCTATCATGGTACATCTTATCAAAATTGAAAGCAAATACATCAACCTTATTGTCTTTTATAAACAAATGAATATGCTGGTTATTAGGCTGAAATTCATCATATTCCAATAATGGCATACCTTTTTGAATCCAATAGCCAAGCAAATTAGCATCCAATGTAAATGTATCGCAATTAACCTCCTGTGCCAATGTAGGGTATACTCTTACATCATGCAAAGGAAAATTCATCGTACTGTTTGGTGTGGAGACAATAGCATTCAGTTTCTCATTATCTACATCTATATCAAAGTAATCCTCCATCAGAAGAGAAACATAGTTCTCAATATCGTCCTTGTCTATGCAAAACTCGATATTCTTATAAGACTCTTCCAACTTGAAATGGGTCTTTATCGCATTCTTGTCATTGTAAGATAACAACCAACACGTATTATCGACTATTTGAACTTTAACAGATTGCAAAATTGGCAATGGAGTTCTTTTGGAAGAGAAACTACCACCTGTCTTTATTGCGTTTAAAAAATCTTTCTTATTAAACTTAATCCTCATCGTTTAGCAATAATAAATTGTTATAATATTCATCTCTTTTTTTTATTCTAAAATCCACCATAGTATTCAGGCATTTTACGACTTCGGGGCACTCTTCACGACGAAGCTGTAAAAAGCTCTTCAAATCCTTCAATGCACGAACAGCTTGATCTGTCTGATCCACTATTTTTTCAGCCGTTCTAATTTTATCATATAATTCTGCTTTCATTTGTTCGCTTTTACATAATTATCACAAAAAGTTCCATTATATGCAGGTTCTAAAAAACCGTAATAAAGATAATCCTCCCCATTTAATGGGTCAAAGATATAGTAATCAAGATATTCTTGATATTTTTTACAAGTATCTCTGATTTTACAATTCATACCATCGCACATAATACTACACTGGTCCTCCCTCATCATTGTAAATTGCTATTAATTCATTCATCCTGTCTACCAAGAAGCTTGCTGCCTCTCCTACCTGCTGTGATATTGAGATATAAGGCTTTAGCTGGTTCTCATACATTTCGTCCATTTTATTAATGGTTTCTTCCAACTTCTTTAAATTTTCCGGTTTCATATCATTCCATTTTTACAAAATAAACACCATCAATCAACACATAAGGTATAAGACCTTTTTTTATTCGCTGTCTAACCGTTTCCTTAGCAAGATTGTTCATCTCTGCATAATGACGGATGGTTACTAAGTTATCATACACTTGATTGTCTTCAATACAATCAAGTATCTCCTTTAGTTTTTTATCAATACATGGATAGGAGTCAGGATAATAAAATACTTTCATATTTACCCCTACATTTACATGAGAACTAATATTATCAGCTTTGTTCATTGTAATAGGGTCGCTAACAGAAAGTATGATTGAATCTTCGACTACTAAATCTTTAAATTTACTCATTAATCTATTAGTTTAAATTCATATACAAATACATAAGGATTACTTTCCCATACGCCTTTGCCGGAAACTTTGTTTATCAAGAACGCAAAAGCTTCTTGAGCTACATCTGTTGACAAATATCCTCTTTTTGTATGAGGGGTATGATATATCTTTATTCCATTATTATTAGTATACGCATGAATAATTCCCTCTTTCATGCAATCTTCATCTGATATATCTTGCAAACGCTCAATCTTGATGTCTGTAATGCGGATGTGGTGAATCATATAACCTGCGGCGACAAAAAGCTTATTTTGCCATCCTTTATGGTTTTTAATCCTCGAAACAAGCATATCCATAGTTTCAAGCCCTTTCTCATTATAGATGCTTTCGTAGCTTTGCGCAATGGCAACGACTTCGCCAAGTTTATATGGCGCATTATTAAGAAAGAAATCTTTTTCGTCATAATATTGACGTTTTGTAGGTATATTTTCAACACTTACGCTGTTGCAAAAATCATCGTAATCAGTCCATCTATCCCAAAGTTTTTCACTTATAGCCCTTCTAGTCATAGTCTTTCGACCATCCAATACGGCTTGGGTTAAGCCAAATTTATCATTGAACATTATTTTCTTACTCATATCACATTTATTTTAGTTTCCAATAAAAACCTCCGGCAGACTTAGACCGTCCTTTAAGGCAGTTTGTTATTGATGTTATAAGTATGCCATTTTCTTTTGCTGCGATTGCCTAATCTTTTTCAAGACATTAACATTAAACGGTACACGAATACTATTATCTACTTTCATCGTCCTGTCCTCCCTCTTTTTTAGGTTCAACGTTCATAGTATTTCCCTTTTGCTGACTTTTCCATTGAATTATAGTCATGATAGCAGCACCGAAAATACTGTTTACGAACTGGGTTCTCTGATTATCATCTTCAAGAGGAAGAGTTGGAGGGTCAAGTATAATCTCCGAAACACCATCCAAATCAGAACCGGACACACCATTATCTTTCAATTCCGGTAAATTCAAAATGCTTCTCAAATTAGAAGCATCAACATAACAACTTACTTTAATACGTTCCATATTTTTTGGTTTTAAATTAATGTTCTGCAAATATAAGTTGGCGATTGCCAATCGCCAAATGTAATTAAGGCTTTAACACTACATTAACGTTTAGCATATATAAAAAACAAGGGACAGCTTCACTAAGCCATCCCCGTCCCCATGTTCAACTGAAAGAAAAAAGTAATCAAACACCTTTAAATGAATAAAAAATTAGAGATAATATATAGGGGTAATATCACTATCACCCCTACATTTTTTGTCAAACACTTATAAGTAAATTCTACTGTACCAGTACTGCAAATATAGAGAACATTTTCAATACTACAAAGAAATTCCTTGTTTTTTTTGCCCCATCTCTGTCAAATGGTTAAACCAACGAACAGCAAGGTCGGCAGACCTATACGTTTTACCCATGTACAGCGAATCGCCAAACCCGTTGCTACTGGGATAACTCACACAATCAAACATCTTGTTCTCAACACGACGGAAAACTTCATAAACAACATTACCGCCACAATCGTCAACGCTTCTATACATATAAGCATAAGGAGACTTGTTCACCAAAGTAAAAGTAAAACCCTTAGTCTCACCACGACCCTTTATTACATTATCCAATTCTTTCATCTTTCTTATTTTTATAAACGAAAATATATGTTTTATAACATCTATTGTCCATCCGTTACCAAGCATCTTGTAGATTTGGGTGTCTGAACAATACCCTCATTCAGAAATCTTCAAACTAGGTAAAACACCGGCAGCATCAAACAAAATACTAGAAACAGCATCTTTATACTCCCTCTCGCTTATCTCCTCACCCAAATAATGAACATGAGCCTCCTCTGAAAGGTTAATCCTAATACAGCCATTACCATCACGACTAACAGAAGATGTCCTACATTTTGCCAATACTTCACCATCTGAACTAACATATAAATCTTCCGGGCGAACATCTAACAATACATGATATTCGTAAAAATGAGAACTGGAACTGTAGTCATTACGTTTAGATTTATAATAACGACCTATCTTATCCTTAAATTCAGGATAATGCCATTTAGCAAGGTAACTTTCATATTCCTCCCTAACAACATAACATTCCTCATCCAATTGCGCCAACTTGTCCTGATACCAAGACAAATCCTTCTCTTCTTTCTTCTTACTAGACATAATTTCTATCTTTTTTAATTAAACATGGCACAAATATACACACATTTCAAGCAAAAAAAAAGAAATATACAAAATATAACACTGACTTTAACTAAATAAACACCAAATAAGGTTTAATAAGTGGCGTAAATAGCGATTTTTATACCAAAAATGAAGAACTTATCATCTTAATGGCTAAAATAGGAGAAATATAGGAATAGTTAAACTAAAAAAGAAAACCCCTATCTTCACAGACAGGGGGAAAGTACAAATTATAAAATCTTAGTTTTATAGCTAAGCACAAAAATAATAAATTAAGCCAATAAACACAACAAAAAATAGCATTAAATAGACAAAAATCAATTATGGCTATTAAATGCTACTTTATAACACCCCAAAAATATAAAATCCCCAACCTGAAAACACGAAAAAAACAGGGAGGGGATTAAGAAAGAAAGAAGGTATGCAAATATATATAGTTTCTCTCAATTATCCAACTTTTTCCAAATATATCCACCTCCCCTTTTTGTTATCCCTTTAATGTTTTGCCATATACATGAATAACGGACACCTGTCGAGCTGCTAGCACTTCTTATTCCATCATGCTGTGCTATAAAATTTCCATTTAGGTCATATTGCTCTATCTTAAAATCATTTGGGAAATAAGCTCTCGTCTCTTTCTTATTTTTGATAGACTCTTTGATAGGCTTATCTTCACATTCAGACATTGGTTTATAGATGTCACCAAGAACCTTTCCAACAGTCTCTTCGTAAGGCTCTATTTTTATGGGATAATCATCAGATAATTTTTTGTATAAAACGTATCCATTTACATATTTGCCATAAGGAACATTCTGATTACGACCAAAAGATAAGGCAGCACGATGTTTACTTTCGTATTCTCCGCAAAAATTACCCTCCAAATCATACTTCAAAGCATGAGGAACAACATGGGAAATATACTCTTTCTCTACTACACGCTTTACAACTTCATTATGAACAATAGTACGTGTACGATTAATCACTTTGTAACCAACAGGCTCTATGCGATCGGGAATATAACCATACCTGCCTGTCTTGAAAATATACTTACCCTTGTATATCTTAGACTTGTCAAGATAACGAGATAATTCGTGCTCTAATAAACCAATATCATAACAACAACGACCTTTTGAATGATAGCTTTTTTGAAAATATCCATCTTTATCATAAACCAAAACTTGACAAGAAGTACCATTAGTCTGAATATCTTCCACAGGAATACCCAATATTTCACCACCTATGCCGGAATTATAACCATTTGGATGCAAAGTATCAAATTCACGAATATATTTTATCTCCAATATAGACAGACAAAGTAGCATGTCAGATTTACACAAAAAAGAAATCTCGCAAACAACAGAAACATCTACATTATCAATACCAAATTTACGTAATGCCAACATGTTCTTTGACTCATCGCCAAAATTACGAGATATTTGAGACTCATACAACTTCATACGATCACGAAGGCATTTAGTCTGTCCAATGTAACACTTACCATCAGGGTAGGTCAGCTTATAAATACAAGCACATTGCAAGTCCTTAGCTTCTTCAAATTTCATATAATATTCTTTTTTTGCAAATATACAAAAGAAAAAAAAGATTTAAAAGTTAAGGGTAAGAAAAAAAAGTAAAAAAAAAATTGAAAAATGAAAAATTTACGAGCAAAAGCGGCACTTAACCAAGGCTTCAAAACAGGGGGGGGTGGTAGGCACGAGGAAAGCCACCGGAAAACAGAGGGCAAAATATAGGAATGAACGTATTTTAAGGCTTAATTTTAAAAGATCAATAATAAGACGATATAAACATAGTATTTTATATTAAAACATCGCATTTAGCCTTATAACACGTCTTAAACACTCGTTTTGTGTTTTGGAAACATTGGTTTTGCCCTATAATGTGCAAAAATAGGCTATACTAAACAAGCATACACAAAAATGTTTGGCGTGTGAGAAAGCCGCACATTTTATCTATTCTGTTTTTTTTACACGTGTATTTTTCTCTATATATTATATATAATATAGTAGTATATATATATATATTATTTACTCATATACTATAACATCTTCGATATTATAGTATATTCGTTAAATCCCTTTCCCCGTTGTGTTTTGCGTGTTTCATTGCGTTTTTCGTTATTGTTTACATTTAACACGAAATTAACTTAACTACGATTTTTTCGTACTTATTTGTGTTAATCCGATAGTGCATATAGTACGCATAACCTAACAAAGGTTAATATATTAGTGCATATTTTGCGCATTCCGATAATGTGCGTATATTTGCAATGCAAAGAAAGGGAAACAGTTCCCTAATCGTTCTTCAATACTGGTTAACTCTTATCTTATGCAGAACGCGAAGATATTATATTATACACCTGTTACAGCAGGTTTTCGATTTATTGGAAGTAGAGCTATAATTTGGTTAATTGGTTTTCGTTCATTCTCTTATTGTTGCAGGTTGCAAAATTGTCACATAGCCGTGTCCTTAGTTGCGTAATACCTGTTATAATAGCCTTAACAGTCCATACAGGCTCTAAATATATGGCTATTCGTATAAGCACAACAGCCGATGGAGTGCAAGAATAGAGGACTTTTTACCGCCTAGATGTAGGCGGGACTAATGTACATTACTACCTTTCAAAAATTACACCGCAAATAATCGTCTTTTGAGCACTAAGCATATAGGTTAGGCGTCTATACTGTAATATTAGCGTGAATAATAGTACCGTGTTGTAAGGTAGGTTGTTAATGTAGCCTATTTTGTTTCACGTGGAACAATTTAGACGGTTACAAGCCCGTTAAATACAGAGTAGCAAAATATAATTTTTTAAACAATAAGTTATGATACTATTTATTTTTTTGATGGTTATTATACCGTTATTAATTAACTATTTTCAAAGAAATAGTCAAAAAAGAGATTTTAAAAAATACAGCCGTAAAAATGAAAGTTATCAACATTTTTGCAAACGTTATTATTCACATTATATTGAATAAGAAAATAGATCATTAAAACATAAAATCATGAGTAAATTATTATTTTTAAAGTCAGTTGAAACACTGATTGATGCATGCGATTGGAAAGAAGAATTGTGCGGACAAATCAACGAACGTATTATTTTTGCCTCTATAGATCGTAGGGACGATGCAGAACGTGAAGAATACCGCTTGTTATGTGATGATCTTAGATTTGCAGAAATGACAGCAAACGGATATAATTTAGCCTATACGTCTTATTTACGCCAATAATTGTACATAGCGCACAAAGGAACTGAAAATGTAGCCTTGTTTCATTTGCAATTAATGAGTGCGCACAAATATTATTAATCATTTAAACATAAAATCATGAAAGTAGTAATCAAATTTAAAGACGATAGCGAAAAAGTATCCGTTTTGTCAAGTCTGATAAAATGGTAAACTTACTTTGTAAGTCTAAAATAAGTAGCGTAATAGCGTGGATATTATATCATACTTGTAATGTTGAATGTATAATTTTCGAATAATGGAAATATTGAGACTATAATACTACCAAATCAATAATAATTAAATAAAGTAAGTTATGACTACAAAAGAGTTTAATAATAGCATTATATCTAATTGTTTAGGTGAATTCTTAGACAATGAAGGAAACACAAATGTTATTTATATTGAATATAGAGACGACACGAACGAATTAATAGCCGGTAACGCATGTAATACCGGAATAATTCCGATAACTTCGATAGATTATGCTGATGATATTTCTATAGATGCAAATATAGAAATTCTTTGGGATAAATTAGATTATATAGATTTTGAAAGAATAGGATAAACAAAAAGAGATAGGAGGAATAAGTTATGAAAAAGAATGTAAGAGAATATAAAAAAGTAGGCGTACAATTTGCATACATTTTGGACTGCATTTATAACGACGAAAAAGAAAATATGAGTGATAAAGAAGCTATTAATTACTTCTTTGACTCTTTTGATAAAGAGTATAATGATACTTATTATAAGCGATTATACCCTAATTTGCAGGAACGAGTAAAAGAATATATAAAAGGTTTACCTTCTTGTTTCGGTGTGGCTTATTGTACTGATACTATAATCAATATAGGTAAATCTTGGGGATATTGTAAAACGGAAAAACAAAGAATTGATTTTCAAAATAATTGGTTTTCTATTATTGCTTGGCGATTGATCCAGTTAAAAGAAAAGTTATCATAAAAACGAAAAAAAGTTATGAAAACTCCTAGAAATTTAAAACAAGCGATTGAAAACGGGTATATAATTAATAAATTATATGCAAAAGAAAGCAAGCGTATAAGAGTCGATTTGAAAGAACGTTATCACGTATCAGATAGACAAATGTTTTTATCATTTTGGATCGATAGAGACTATTTTAAGCGGAACTACTCGAACGCCTACGAACGTTTATAATAATACAATAATTAAAAATCATAGAGTTATGAGAGCAATTAAATATAAGACTTTAATAGGTTTGTTAAATCAAACTAGACAAATGAATATGGAGCAATTTTTAAACGGTCGTTTTCACCATAATACAAAAGGGTGGATAAACTTTAAATTAGATGAAAAAGAAAAGAAAAAGGTATTGCAAAACTTTTCCAAATATTGTTTTGCAACAAAGAAAGCGCAAAAACAAATGTTTCATAACCTTGTAAATAATTACGGAGATACTAGTTTGTTTCAATGTTTTTACATTGATAAAAGGGGCTTTAGCAATAGTTTATCCGGTGAAGCTTTTGATTACTGCATAAGACGTTTTAATAAATAAGGAAAAATGAAAACAAAAGTAAATTTCAGAATAACGAAAGACGGTGAAATTATCGCCGTGTTTATAGAAAAGCTAATGAACGGGAAGTTTTTAGTCTATTCTTTGTATGATAACATGCACTTAGAGGCTGACAGTACCTATATAAGAGAATGTAAACCAGCAAAAGGGTATAATACAAGTGAATTACTAGACTATTTAAAAAATAGAGGCTATAAAAATATAGAAATATTATCGAGAATGAAATTTTAATTTTATGGAACGGAAAGAATTTAAAGAGATAATAAAAGGTTTTTCCGCTTTATGTGGAATACTTTTAGTTTGTTATATTTTATGTTTAATATTTTATAAATAATACTATGCGGGAGTATTATGGGTATGAAAAAACTTTATTACGGCAAAGGCGCATTACTTGTTAGGTGTGGTGGATATATTTACAATGTAAGTGCCGAACCTTCAATTTATTACGAACTAGCATATTAAATAAAAAGAAAGGAAACAAATCATGAAAGCATTTAAATTAGATATTTATAGAGATAACGAACTAGTTTATAGTAACGTTTATAATAATAACATTGTATCTATTTGTGATCATATTGCGTCTTTTTCCAAATATTTACAAAGTAAATTATTTGTATCAGTTAGACAAATGTATTTTAATAATCTAGGCGAATTGAAGCCCAAAATGTATAAAGGTAAATTTAATTATTCGCTATCTTGTACTATAGATAATAATACATCTTACAAAGAATTGATATCTTTTTTGGAAAGGAACGAACCTAATTTGATAGGTAATAAAGATTTTACTAATCAATAAATAATGGTATTTAAGTAGTAATGTAATCAAAAAAAATATGTAATCATGAAAAAAAGAACAATTATAAAGAAAAGATTTGAGTTCGTTTGTTCTGTTATGAACAACAAAGTATATTATTCAGAGAAAGAACAAAAGAGAATGGCAAGAAGAATGTTTGTATTAAACAATATGAAATAAAATAAGTATGAAAAAGTATACAGAAAAGCAAATAGAGTCATTTAAAGAAATGATTAATAAAAGAAAAAGTTTAATCTAATAAATTTCATTCCTAATCAGTCAAAATATCAAAGAGGTATTTTTAATATTTCTGAATCTTTTGAAAAAGAATTGGAAGGACTTGCAGCGAATGAAATTCAAAGGGAATTATTATTAAAGAAAAGTAAGAAACATCTTAGTAAAAAATAGTATAAAGAAAGGAGTAAAAAATGTTGTTTATAATATGTTTAATAATTTGGGGTGGTTGTACTGTATTTGAAGGGTTAACTAAAAAATAGTAATATGAATAAGTTTGTTTCAAAACGTGGTGAGATATGGAAAGATATACCAAAATTTGAGGGCGTATATCAAATATCAAATTTGGGGCGTGCAAGAAGTTTGAAAAAGAATAGGATATACTTGTTAAAAAATAACATAGATACTCACGGATATTATTATATCATCCCATACGTAAATAAAAAAAACGTATACTCATTATAAAATACATAGATTAGTTGCATTATTGTTTGTAGACGGATATAAAGAAGGTTTAGTTGTTAACCATAAAGACGGTAATAAATTGAATAATAATGCATCTAACCTTGAATGGGTGACAAGTTCTTATAATAATAAACACGCTTTTGATATAGGACTTAAGAGGAAAGGAGTGCACGAAAATTGTAGAAAAGCTTGCATAGAAAAAACAAGCATTAAAGTTAAGTGTATCGACATTAATACGGGTGTCGAAAAAACATTCCGTTCAATGAAACAAGCTGCTAGAGAAATAGGCGGAACAGGTGCGGGTATTAAATATAGCATAAAGAATAATAAGCCATACAAAAAAAGATATTTATTTTATGAAATTTATATACGCTAGATGTTCAACGGAAAAACAAGACTTTGAACAACAAAAAGAATGTATAAAACAGTATTTGAAAAGAATAGGAGACAATTCAGATATTAAAGAAGTTGTAGAAAAAGTTTCAGGAACTATAAAACATACAAAACGAAAACTGCAAGAAGTATTAGAAATGTGCAAGAGTGGAGACACTATATATATATCTGAATTGTCTCGATTAGGTAGAAGTATGAATGATTTATTTTCTATTGTTTCTTATTGTGGAGAAAAAGATATAACTATAATACAATGCAAAGACGGAACTATAATAGAAAATAAATCAATAGGTGGAAAAGCCCTTCTTTTTGCATTATCATTAGCCGCTGAAATTGAAGTAGAAAACATACGTCAGCGTACACGTATGGGACTAGCCGCAAGGAAAGCGAAAGGTCTGCAAACAGGAGGAACAAAAGAATTGTGGGGAAAGAATAGTTCTACAGATAGAATAGTTTCAATAAATAAGATGCA
>ERZ773229.126-NODE-126-length-85017-cov-12.494233_pt1 | contig 85017 bp, 106 predicted proteins | sample MGYA00580992_ERZ773229 | MGnify/ENA primary metagenome ERZ773229 (study PRJEB29015, sample SAMEA2737795) | human gut metagenome | biome: human gut; feature: human-associated habitat; material: faeces | place: China | collected 2012 ... | reverse complement strand
CGGCCTGCCCGCCGGACGACGCCGCGCCATGCTGGCGGCCGCCGACGCGTACAACCGCCGCCTCGCCGCCTCCGGGCGTGTCTCGTTCGGCTCGGTCGACGGGGACGACGGCACGGCCTCCGACGGGGAGTATGGGAGCCTGCTGGATGTGGACGGCACGGGCCTCATGGGCCGTGTGACCGTCCCGTCCATCGGCGTGTCCCTGCCGGTGGGGCATGGCACGGGCGCGGCGCTGGAGGACGGCGCCGGCCATCTGCACGGCACGTCGCTGCCCGTGGGCGGCGGGGGCACGCATACGGTGCTGGTCGCCCACTCGAACGTCCCGCAGGGGCCGATGTTCACCAGGCTCGACGAGCTGCGCCGCGGCGACCGGTTCCGCATCGAGACGCTGGAGCGCGTGCTCGAATACAAGGTGGAGTCGGTGGCCCGCGTGCCCGCCTCCACGCCGGATGGCGGCTACGCCCGGCTGCTGGCTGTCCACGGGACGCGCGACGAGGCCACGCTGATGACCTGCACGGGCAACGGCAACTCCCAACGTCTGCTCGTCACCGGCGTCCGCGTGGTCGCGCCCTCGTCGGCCAAGGCCGCGGCCACGGAATCCGCGGCGGAGGGCCGGCCGGCCGGGGCGCTGGCCTCGCTGGCGACGCTCGCCGTGGGGCTCCCAGCCGCCGCCGCGTCCGACGTCATGGCCGACGCGCCCGCGACTCGCCATGGGGTGATCCCAAGGCGGGGAAGGGGTAGGCTGGAAGCCGCCGGGACGCATGGCCCCCATCGACAAGGCCGGCGCCACAAGGCCCGGCACAAAAGAAGACCTTTGGAATAAAGGGAAAGGTAGGCCGTTATGAACGGAAATCTGAAGAAGGCCGCGACCGTCGGAGTCGCGGGATTGGTGGCCGCCGCGTCGATGGCGGCGCCGGCGCTGGCCGACGAGACGGCGGTGACGCCGGACGAGCAGGCGAAGCAGGCCGTGGACGAGGCCCAGCAGGCCGTCGCCCAGACCGGTGTGGAGCAGGCCCGGCAGGCCGTCACGGACGCGCAGGCCGGACTGACGAATGCACAGGCCGGACAACAGCAGGCGCAGGCCGGCGTCGACCAGGCTCAGACCGGCGTCGACCAGGCCCGGCAGAATGTGACGGACGCGCAGGCGGGCGTGGACCGGGCGTACGCCTCCGACCCGGCCACGAACCAGGCGCAGTCCGCCTACGACAAGGCCGGCGACGCGCTGTCCGATGCTCAGGCGGCGTTGAAGGACGCGCAGTCGCAGGCCGACCAGGCCGCCAAGGACGTCCAGAACGCCCAGCAGGGACAGTCGGCCGCCAAGGCGGACGCCGACCAGGCCGCGGCGGACAAGACGGCCGCGGATAAGGCGGCCGCCGACGCGCAGGCCAGGGCCGATTCGCACGACATGGACAAGCTTGAAGCCGACGCCTCCGCCAAGGCGGACGCCGCGGACAAGGCGGCCGCGGCCGCGGCCGACAAGGACTCCGCCGCGTCGAAGGCCGAACGGGCCGCCGCGGATGCGAAGGCGAAATTGGACGAGGCTAAGTCGCTGGCCGGCGACGCGTCCGACCCGGCGAAGGTGAAGGCCGCGCAGGACGCCGCCAAGGCCGCCGACAAGGCGCTGGCCGACGCGAAGACCGCCGCCGCGGACGCGAAGAGCGCCAAGGCGGACGCGGCCGCCAAGGCGAAGACGGCGAAGGCGGACGCGAAGGACGCTCAGGCCGCGCTCGACAAGGCGCAGGACAGGCTCGACAAGGCCACGGCCGCCAAGGAGAAGGCCGACGGCGAGTACGACAGGCTTCTGAACGACGACGCCACCGCCCGTCTGGACAAGGCCACGGCCGCCAAGGCCAAGGCCGACAAGGCCGCCTCGGACGCGCAGGCCGCCTACGACAAGGCGCAGGCCGACAAGACGGCCGCCGACCAGGCGAAGGCGGACGCCCAGAAGGCGCTGGCCGCCGCGAAGGCCGAGGCCGCGCAGGCCGAGCAGGCCGCCAAGGAGGCCGACGAGCTGTACGCGCAGGGCGCGGCCGGCTATTTCAAGAGCAAGGACGCGAAGGCCGCGTACGCGGTGCTCACCGACGCGAACGTCAACGACTACCTGTCCAGCATCGATCTGGGCGCCGAGGGCGACGCGACCAGCCTCGACAACTTCCTCGCCGCGCTGGACCTCGTCGCCGAGTGCAACCAGCTGCGCGCCAAGGAAGGCATGCCGCCATTGGTCGTGTCCGACGCGATGATGGCGATGGGCATGGCGCAGGCCGACGCGGCCTGCGGCGCCTACTACCACAACCAGCAGTTCGTGTCGAACACCAACGGCGAGAACCTCGCGTGGAACCCGCAGGGCTACGACCCGTACGACCAGTGGTACACGGAGGAGAAGGCCCTGTACGACTCGGGCGTGCGCGACTACAACAAGGTCGGCCACTACCTCAATCTGATCAGCGGCGACTTCACCTCCACCGGCGTCGGCGTCACCCAGAGGGATCCGAACTACGGCAACGCCTACTCGCAGGAGTTCCGCCTTGACCAAGGCGAGAACGGCACGGTGGCGAAATTCGACCCGGCCACAGGCACCTACTCCTATCTCGAGGACACCCCGACCCAGTCCGTCGAGGACTACAAGGCCGGCGTCCAGGCGTACATCAACGGCCTGAACGCCAAGCGCGACGCCTACAGGACCGCGCAGGACAAGGTCGCCGCCGCGCAGGCCGCGCTCGACAAGGCCAACGAGGCCGCCGCCAAGGCCGACAAGGCCGCGGCCGCCGCCACGGACGCGAAGACCGCCGCCGACAAGGCCAAGACGGACGCCGACGCCGAATACACGGCCGCCAAGACCGCCGCCGACGACAAGGCCGCCGCCCTGGAGCAGGCCAAGGCCGCCAAGGACAAGGCCAACGCCGACCATACGGCCGCCCAGTCCGCCTACGACGCGGCCAAGTCGGACGCGGCCGCCAAGGCCGCCGCCGCCGACGAGGCGGACAAGACCCTCGCCGTGGCGTCGGCCGCGCTCGACAAGGCGAACGCCGACGTCGAGACGGCCGAGGCCGCGAAGACCGCCGCCGACGGGCATGTCGCCGACCTTGAGGCCGCGCAGGCCACGCTCGCCCAGGCCCAGTCCGCCTACGACGCGGCCAAGTCGGACGCCGACGCCAAGCGCGCCGCCGCCGACGAGGCCGCCCAGACCGCCGAGGCCGCGAAGGCCGCCGCCGACACGGCCGAGGCCGCGCTGAAGACGGCCGAGAAGGACATTGCCGACGCGAAGGCCGCCAAGGCGGACGCGGACGCGAAGACGAACGCCCTGAAGGCCGCCAACGACAGGCTCGCCAAGGCCGACGCGAAGCTGGCGGACGCCAAGGATGCCCTTGATAAGAGGACCGCCGTCGTCAAGACGGCCGAGCTGGATGTCGCCGCCCGCACCGCCGACGTCGCGCGGGCCAAGGTCGCGCTCGACAAGGCCAAGGCCGACGCCAAGGACACCGCCGCCGTCAAGGCGGCCGAGGCGAAGCTGGCCGACGCGAAGACCGCGTTGAAGGCGGCCGAGGCCACGCTGGCGGACGCGAAGACCAGGCTGACCGACGCCACCGCCGCCGTCAAGGCCGCGACCGCGCGCCTCGACCAGGCCCGCAAAGCCCTCGCCGACGCGCTGGCCGGCCGGAACACGGGCTCCACCACCACCGACGCGACCGGCTCCACGACCACCACGGTCTCAACCCCGGCCAGCGCCGACGTGGCGAACAAGGCCGCCGTCAAGACGAACAAGACGGCCCAGCTGGGCTCCACGGGCGTGGACACCGCCGAGGTCATGGTGTTCGCCATGGGCCTCGCCGCCGCCGCGGGCGCGACCATGACGTTGCGCCGCCGTGGACAGGGGCGCTACGACGTCATGGCACGCCACGCGCGCTGACATCCCAGTTCCGATCCCCGAAAAGGACCCCGTGGCGACCATCGCCGCGGGGTCCTTCCCTTTGCCCGCATAGAGGAATGCCGTTAAAGGTTCCACGGAAACCGTTCCGCGGGACCTCCCGTGAAGAGAAAGGCATCAAACCATCATGGGCAAGGGATTCCATTTCGACGCCAAGCGCCTCGCCGCCGCATGCGCGGCCGCCGCGACCCTCATGGGCTGCGGCTTCGCCACCACCGCGATGGCCGCGCCGGCCACCGTCAACGACGCCACGACCAACACGGCCATCACGCTGAACGCGGCCGAGGGCAACACGTTGGACGACCATACGTTCACCTTCTACCGCCTCGGCTCGTACGGCGACATCATCGCCAACGGCGACAAGGACGTGTCCTCGCTGACCGTGCTGAAGATAGACGATGCCACCGACCAGTGGATCGCCGCGGCCAACAAGACCGCCGGCGTCACCGACTACCAGGGCTACGATGCCGCGGGCGACTTGGCCCACGTCGCCAACACCAAGGATCCGAAGAACGACCTGACCGACAATAATCACAACAACGCGGCCAACGCCGACCCGGCCGACTCCGGCAACGGCGTGCAGAAGACCCTCCGCAAGGCCGCCAAGGCCCTGGCCGGCAGCGTGCCGGCCGCGGTCAAACCCGCCGCCACCGTCACCGGCCATGGCGCCACGCAGACCACCACGCCACTGGCGAACGGCCTGTATCTGGTCGTCGACTCCAAAGGCAGCCCGATGATCGTCGGCACCCCGATCCAGGGCGCCAAGACCCTGAACGGCGTCACCCTCGGCACGCTGACCATCAAGGCCAAGACCGTGAACGTCGACAAGAAGGCCGCGCAGGACCGTGAGAACAAGACCACCTGGGTCGACGCCAAGGGCACCGACGCCCCGGCCTCCTGGCGCGTCGGCGACACCGTGGACTTCCAGTTCGAGACCACACTGCCGAACAAGCAGAACGCCAACAGCCACAAGGTCGTCGACGTCATGCACGGCATGACCCTGTCCGGCAGCCCGGCCGTCACCCTCAAGACCGGCGGCACGGACATCACCAAGGCCGCCGGCGTGACCGTCACCCCGGGCGCGAACGGCAACGGCTTCACCGTCGAGTTCTCCCAGGACGCGCTGAAGGCGTACTCCGCCAAGCGCGTCGTCGTCACCTACAAGGCGCTCATCACCAGCGCCAAGCGCGGCGACCAGGCGTCCAACACCGCGACCGCCAGCACCCGATTCTACGACGGCGGCGAGGTCAACCCGAACGACCCGCCGACCACCGTGGACAAGACCATCGTGGCCGCCTACGACCTGAACCTCGTCAAGACCAACTGGGACGGCACCCGCAAGCTCGCCGGCGCCGGCTTCCGCATCAGGAACGTCGACACGGGCAAGTGGATGACGCTGAACGCCCAAAACGGCCAATGGAAGGATGACCCGTCCGGCAGCGGCACCGAGCTCAAGACCGGCAATGACGGCAAGGTGAACTTCGCCGGACTTGGCGCGGGCAAGTACCGCATCGAGGAGACCACCGTGCCGGCCGGCATGGTGACCTTCCCGACCGCGCTCGTCAAGGTCGACTTCACCGTCGCCGACAACGGCACCATCACCGTCACCAAGGACGACAACAACCTCAAGACCGGCTTCGACGGCGACAAGGACAAGGGCTACACCCTGACCGCGAAGAACGTCGACTCGCTGACCCAGCTGCCGCAGACCGGCGGCGCGTTCGGCATGGCCGCGCTGGCGGTCGTCGCGGTGGTCGGCCTCGGCGGCGTGATGCTCATCACCATCAAGTCCCGCCGCGGCGCGGACGCCTCCGACGGGATCGCCGCCTGACGCATGACGCGAACCGGCGGAACCCGCGGCCCCGTCCCATCCCGCTTCGGCCGGACGGGACGGGGCCGTCCCTTTTTCCCGCAAAGGAGGACCATCGTGGACGACTTCGACCGGCTCGTACGCGAGGCCGCCGCCGCGGCCCCGCACCCCCGGCGGCGGAGCGTGGCGCGCGGCCTCGCGCTGCTCGCGTCGCTCGCCTGCCTGTGGCTGCCCGTCGGCACGGGCCTGGCGCGCGTCGCCGCCGACGCGACCGTGGTCCGGGCGGCCGAGGCGTCCACGGACATGCCGGATGCGGACGCGGCCCGGCTGATCGCCAACGCGCGCGCCTACAACGCGAGGCTGGCCGCCACGCAGGTCCCCTCGTCCATCGGCGAGACCGTGGAGGGCGATGCGGTCGAATCCTCGTACGCGTCCGACACCGGCTACCAACGGCAGTTGGACGGCGGCGACGGTGTCATGGCGACCGTGCGTGTGCCTAGGATCGGTGTCGTCCTGCCCGTCTATCACGGCACCTCCTCCCGTGTGCTCGACATCGGTGCCGGCCACGTGCACGGCACGTCGCTGCCGGTCGGGGGGAGGGGCACGCGGACGGTCCTGTCCGCCCACTCGAACGTCCTGACCCCGACCTTGTTCACCCGTCTGGACGAGCTCAAAGCCGGGGATGTGTTCTCCATCGACACGCACGGGCTCGTCCTGCGCTACCGTGTCATATCCATCCGGTCGGTCGACCCGTCCGACACGTCGGCCCTGGCCATCGAGCCGGGACGCGACTTGGCGACCTTGGCGACCTGCACGGGCACGGGCAACAGCCGCCGCCTGCTCGTCACGGGGGAGCGGTACACGCCGCACGGGCATGCCTCGGCCGGCGTGGACTGGGGCGGGGCCGTCCGCACCGCCGGATCGGTGGCGGCCGCCGGATGCCTCGTCGGCCTGCCCGCCTGCCGCCTGACCCAGCGGCGCCGCCTCATCGTCCGGCATTCCACGGCGGCGAGACACCCGTTTCTTTAGGAAGGCGGAAGGCTCCCCGTCTTTCCGCGACGCATAGCCTCCGAACGGAGGGCATTCGTCGCGGCCGGCCGGCGGCCATCGACGCCGTCGCGAGATCGGCCGGCCAGGTCGGGAGCCGACCCATGGGCTCCGGTCGAGAATCCGCCATACGGACGGACGAGTCCCACGGAAGATCTGGGCCCTCCGGCCCCCGGAGCCGAATCGATCGGCGCCGGGGCCTTTTCCGTGTTTCCGGGACGCATGGGCGAGGCATGACTACGATGGTGGATATGGCAATGGACGTATCGAAACGCAGAAGGAAACCGAAGGGAACGCCGCAGGGCGGAAGATTCGACAGGGAGATGGACATGGCAGACGACCTCGATCTGGTCCAAGAGAACGAAACCGGCGGGGCGAACCCGCTACGCACCGTAAAGGGTTTGGCGCGCCTGCTGTACCGCATGGGACGCACGTTCGACAATCTGAACACCTCGCAATTGAACACCGAGGAGTTCCTGCGCACCGGCAACACCGCCGTGCTCACCTCCAAGCCGGACCGTGATCTGCTGGTCGATTTGAGGAACGCGTCCGCGTTCGTGCTCGACACGACGCCGGACACCGTTCTGGATTCGGAATGGGTGCGCGCCATCAACACGAGGCTGACCCTGACCGCCGCCATGAAGCCGGGCGTGCTTCGTGTGGACGGCGAACCCGTATGGGTGGACACGATGTCCGGCCGTTATAGTCCGGGCACACCCGACCCGACGGAGTTAGAGGACATCATGGAGCAGGCGGAGTCATCGGAATCGAACGTGTTCGCCGCAAGCCGCCTGTTCGCCCGTCTTGCCCGCATGCAACCGTTCGGCGACGGCAACAAGCGGACCGCCATGCTCGCGGCGAACGGGCTGCTCATCAAGCGCGACAGCCCGTACATGCTCGCCGTGCCCGTCGAGGGGCATGACCGCGACGTGTTCGTCAGGGGATTGGGCCGCTGGTACATGCTCGGCGACGACGAGGTCGTCGGCTGGCTCGCCGAATGGAACCTCACCAACCCAGACTGAACCGGAACCGCCGACGGGAGGAAAAGCCCCCGGCACCAATCGATTTGGTACCGGGGGCTTTTCCTCTTTCCGGGACGCATGGGCGGATTGTCCACGGAAGGTCCGCGGACATAAGGAGTCTTTGCAATGTTTATCGGCCGCGTTTTCGTCCATCCGACGTCCGGTATGTCCGGAGCCACCGCCTCGTCGCCGGTATGCGCCGTGCTGGGGATGCTGTTCTTCGCCGCATTCATCACGCTCGTCGTCATCGCCATCGTGGCCTGCGTCATGGCGGCGTTCGACCGCGACGTGGACCGTCTGCTCCACGCCGCCATTGTCGTGGCCATCATGGCCTTCCTGCTGGCTGTCACATGGGGCCTGGTGGGCTAATCGCCGTATCCGGACCTACCGGATGGCGTTCACCTTGTCGGCGATTCTTCGCATATACCCGTCAACCGATCTGCACTCGTACAGGTCAACCCAATCGCCTAGGCTTCGGACACCGTTTTCGTCATACGGCTGGATTTGAGCGGTGTCCCCGTCGAACCAGATTTCAGCGTGACCGCCGTCCCGGGTGGGCACGCTGACGGTGTCGTCATCCACGCGGCTGGCCTTGGGTAGCACATCAAAGATGCGGCGTCCGGCGCAGTCGTGGGCAAACCGTTGGAGCACGCTCTCGCCGCGCCACAGCCCTCTGTATGCCGCGGAGCGCGGGTCCTCGCCTTCCTCGAGCCGGGCCTCCAGCAGCGGGATTCGCGGGGTATTGCCTGAGTACAGGCGTAACACGCCGTCCTCCACCGTGGCGGCCTCGCCGTACTCGCGGTCGCTCATCGCCATCGGCCTCACAGGCAGTGCCTTGCGGAACTCCGCCATGTCGTCGGCGTCCGCCCGCACGCCACCCGCGTCACTGCGCATGTACGGATCCACATCAAAGCCGTCCTTCGTGGGCGGCGCGAATCCTCCTCCGAGCCAGTTGCCGGGCATGCAACGCGGGCGGTACATGCCGGGGAATGAGTCCTCGTGCAGATCGTCGTCATCGCCCGCGCCCGCCTTGGGCACGAACCTGCCCGCGTTGGGCGTGCCCTTCGGCTGGTGGTTGTTGCCTTTCGAATCGATCGCCATGATGGCCTCCTTGTTTCGTTCCGGGAAAGGCTATGCGCACCGGGACGCATGTTCGGCATATTGGAACATCGAGGGAAAGGAGCCCGGACATGAGCGACTATGAGGGGCTTGACTACGAGGCGCGTGTGGACGCGGCCATGGACGACGTTCTGGGCCGCGACGGTTGGTGCGGCGTCTGCGGGGGCTGGAGCCCCGCTAATCCGCCGATGTGCGACCTGTGCGGCGTCCGCCTGTGCGACCGGTGCGCGGTGGAGTATCCCGACGGGGCGTTCGAGTGCCCGGAGTGCGCCCGGGAGGACATGGACCGCTACGACCGCATCATGGCGCTCGCCGCCCGCCCGGGCGTGCCCGACGCGCTCGTCGACGAGGCCGGGGAGCTGTACGAGACCAGCGATGGGGAGGTCGCCGGGAATGATTGGCGGCCGCTGCTGGAACAATTGGAGGCGGTGGCATGAGCGGAACGGGCCATCTGGACATCAACCCCGCCGACCGCGCAAGACTGCTCGCCTCGGCGACGGCCTACGCGGCCGGACGGCGCACCTACGTCGTCGGAGCCGTGTCCGACGTCGTCGCCGCGAACGCCGGGCGTCTGGACGCGGCCGTGCGGGAGACGCTGGCCGACGCCATACGGCCCGCCGCGGACGCGGGAGACTCCATCGACGCGCCCGCCTGGACCCGCGCGCTGGCCGCGCTGGAGACGGCCGCGCCCGATGACCTGGATGGGCTCGACGGAAACGCAGTCGACCTGCGCATCCTACTGCACTGCGCATTCCGGCACGACATGGGCGGCGGCGCCGGCCTGTGGACGCGACTGCTCGAAGACCCAACGGTGCTTGACGGGCAATGGCGCGCCATCGCCGCGCGTGACCTGTACGAGGCCGGATACGCGCCCCAAGACGCACCCGAGCCGCCCATCCAGCACCTGGAGCCATTGGGGGACGCCGACGACCCCGCGTGGGGTGAAGTCTACCTGAAGCTGGTCGGAGGCGCGGAATGACCGAAGAAATTCATGCCCCGCGCTTCAGCGCTGGGGTCCATGGTCGGGATGCATAGGAGCCAAGTAGAAGGAGGTGGTCCGCGATGAGCGCGTATGAGGCCGTTAGAATTCGGCTCGACCCAACCCCACGGCAGACACGGCTGTTGGAGTCCCATGCGGGTGGTGCGCGTTTCGCGTACAATCTGATGCTCGCGCACGTCCAGCGCCAAATCTCCTTGGGTGAGAAACCGGACTGGACGTTGTACGCGATGCGCCGCTGGTGGAACGAGTGGAAGGACGAAATCGCCCCGTGGTGGCGAGAGAACAGCAAGGAGGCGTACAGCAGCGCGTTTGAATGGCTGTCCCAAGCGTTGAGGAACTGGTCGGACAGCAGGAAGGGCAGGCGCGCGGGCCGTAGGGTGGGCTGGCCGAAATACAAGTCGAAACGCTCCAGTGTCCCGCGTTTCGCATACACGACCGGCAGCTTCGGCCTTATCGAAGACGACCCGAAGGCGTTGAAACTGCCACGCATCGGACGCGTACACTGCATGGAGAACGCCACCGAACGCGTCCACGGTAGACGAATCGTGCGCATGACCGTCAGTCGCCATGCGGGCTTCTGGTATGCGGCCCTCACCGTCGAACGTCCCACCGAAAGCGTTCCAGCGAAAAACAGAAAACGGAAGAACCGTAATCGTCAGGTCGGCGTGGATTTGGGTGTCAAGACCCTCGCCACCCTATCGGATGGCACCACGTTCCCCAATCCACGCAACTACGTCCGCACGCAACGGAAACTCCGCCACGCCCAACAGTCGTTAAGCCGCCGCGATAGGGGCATGAACCATGGATGCGGGTCGAAACGGTACAACAGGGCGTTGGAGCGTGTGCGCCGAATCCACGCTCGCATAGCCGCCCAACGAGCCGACAACATCAGCAAGCTCACCACGTGGCTTGCCGACAATTATTCCGACATCAGCATCGAAGACCTCAACGTGCAAGGCATGAGCCATAACAGGAGGCTTGCCAAACACATACTGGACGCGGACTTCCACGAGTTCCGCCGCCAACTGGAATACAAGACCGCACGCACCGGCACGAGGCTCCATGTCATCGACCGCTGGTATCCAAGCTCGAAGACCTGCTCGAACTGCGGGACGGTGAAAGCCAAGCTGTCCCTGTCCGAACGTGTCTACCATTGCGAGGAGTGCGGACTTGACATGGACCGCGACCTGAACGCGGCCATCAACATCCAAGTCGCCGGGAGTGCCCCGGAGACGTTAAACGCGCGTGGAGGAAGCGTAAGACATGCCCGCCCCAAAGGTGGGACAATGCGGCATCCGGCGAAACGCGAACCAAGCGGCGGCGAGAGTCGCGTGAGGCTTGGAGCTGGCCTTGGCAACGAGGCCATGCAGATGACTTCGCTCTAGCGACAAGCTAAAACAAAGTCATCTACAACGGGACTTCGCGTACGCCCTGCTCATGCCCGCCGAGATCATGCGGGTCATGTTCGCGTCCGACTTGGACGTACCCGAGATGGCGCGCGGATTCGGTGCGCCCTGGTGCCAGGTCCGGCGGCGCCTCGCCATGCTCGGGCTCGAACCCTATTGCGAATAGGCCGGGACGCATGGCCGGAACCGAAGGGCCGTGAAAGGCGCGGCCGGAAGGAGTCCGGGAAAATGGACGAGCATACACCGATCGATGTCCCGATTCGGTTGGAGGAATGGGACCGCCATGACTACATTAATGAGGTCGACACCATCGTGGTCGACATACGCCCGATCCTCGACGCCACCGATTATGACCATCTTCCCGCCCCGGATGAATGGGATGCGGACTTCATCGCGGAGCAGGCCCAACGGCTGGGCCTGCTCAGATTGTGGGACGGTCCGTTCACTGTAGAACTGCCCGAATGTGGGGAGTACCCCGCCTACGTTGAATGGCGCGGGACCCACAAGGTCGTCGAAGGTGCCAAGGAGCGGTTCCGCGCCCTGGCGAGGGACGAGATCCTATCCCGCATCGAAAGGACCCAAGCCGAGCTTGACCGGCTCGTGGCCGAGTACAAGGCGGCATGACCGGGACGCATGGCCGGAACCGAAGGGCCGCGAAAGGCGCGGCCGGAAGGAGTCCAAGACCATGACCATAGACGAGCTTATCGAACAGGTCAACTACCGCGACGACAAGCGTCGCGGCTTGGACGTGAGCGTGATTCCCGTGACTCTCCTCTAAGGGAGGTCGTCACAGGCGCCCCATCCATCATGGGTGGTTGACCGCACCCTGGCCTTGGGTCTGTCCAAGGCTTTGTATCGCCCTATCCCTGATGTTCAGGGCGGCGTTGTGGTCGGCATCGTCGCTATGGCCGCAACGCAGGCAGTCGAACCTCGCGCGGTCACGGTTTCCCTTGTCCACGTAGCCGCACCTGTTGCACCGTTGGCTCGTGTACGCGGGATCGACCATCACGACTTGGATGCCTTTGGCGGCGGCCTTGTAGGCCGCGAACTCCTGCAACTGGGAGAACGGCCACTGGTTGAGCATGTTGCGGCGACGCCTACCGGTCCTGGTGCCCTTGCGCGCCAATCGGCGTATCCGGGTCAGGTCCTCGAAGGCCATGACGCCGATGCCGGGGGTGTCCGCGAGCCTTTTCGCCGCGCGGTGGTCGACATCGCGGATGAACCGCTCTTCCCTTCTGCCTATCGCCTTCAGGCGGCGGTGGGCGCTCCGGGTGCCTTTTTCCTGCAATGTCCTCCTGTCGTATGCGTAGCGGCGTCTGACGCGTTGGACCTGCGGATACCGGTATTCACCTCCCTCCGAGTCCTTGTAGAGGGCGTGCATTCCCAGGTCGACGCCGAGCACCCTGCCTTCGACCGGTTCGGTCTTGGGAATCCTGAACGTGAGCGTCAACCGCGCCGTGGGATTGGTCGGGTCGAGGACGAGCGTCACGGTCTGGAGCCTCCGTTCCGGGTAGCGTTCGTCGAACCACGCGGGAATCGACGGCAACAGGAAGCGTTGGCGTTTCAGTCCGTGCATGGAGCTCAACGTCAGCAGGTTCCCCCGAAGGCCCATGGTGCGCAGGTCGAACCTGATGGTCGGTTTCCTCCTGGACGCCTTGAGCGACCATCTGCGTTTCGGATGGTTCGAGTTCCACGAGCGCACCGCGCCCGCGGCGTCGCGCAGGGCGTTGCATACGAACTGCGCGAGCAATTGCGGAAATCTAGCGCGCAGGCTGTAATAGAGGGCTTTTTGCGCGGCGACCGCGTTGACCGAGTGGTTGGCGTCGCACCAGGACACCGCCGAACCCCAGACGCGGTTGTACAGATCGGCGAGCCGGGAGTGCATGGCGTGCTGGTCGGGCGAGAGCGCCAACGGCATGACGAGGGCGCGGGTGGGCGTTCCGCTCATCATGCCCTCGCGTCGTCTTGCCGTGGCGCTCTTCTTTCTAGCCATATTCCACTCTATGCGTCGCAACGATCGGGACGCATGACTCTAGGAAGGAGGCCATGCGATTCCTCCCCGCCTACGAGGGGCGGGGTATCCTCGCATGGATTACATCATGAACGCACGGACCGAAACACTGGCCGAGGTCATCGACTGGCTCGGAGACGAGGCGGACAGGGAGTGGGAACGCGCCAAAGACGGCCTGAGCGACGGATACGACGGGTTCGACGCCTACACGCGGGCAATCCAGCACTGTCAGGACATGATTGTCGAGGATGAGGCTTCGAGTGGGAAACACACGAAAATCGCCCTGTTGAAGCATTTGGCCGACACGTTCGATGAACGGCTCCACAAGGCCGAACGGGCCAAGGACAGGGGAGCCGGCTACACGTACAACGACGGCCGGTCCGACGCCTTCGGGTGGGCGGCGACCTACTGCCGACTCATGCTCGAACGGGAACGACGGCACGAAGGAAAGGAACGGGACGATGCATGACTTCTCCCAATGGCTCCAGTCGGCGGACACGATGGATGAAAAGGTGTGCGTGTTCCTTGTCTTCGGAGCGCTTTTCTGCGCGATCGCCGCTTTTATAAATGAATCTGTTACTCCTCTTCTGCTCGCGGTCGGATGCCTCTGCCTGTCCGAGGGATTGTCCTCTCCAAATCTTGAATCGGAAATCAAGCAAATCTGGGGATTGCAGGAGGTCTCGTCCGAATGCGACCTGCCCGACCACGACCTGCCGACCAAGAACATGAAATGCTATGTGACCAACGGAAAAGGACATAAGGAATTGGTCGAAATCCGTGTATCGAAGGACGGAACCAAGCTCGGCCTGTACGACACGGACGGCAAAGCGCTGAAACCAGTAGGAAAGGACTAGATGGTGAAGGACTTCTCTGCTTGGGCCAATGCGTGGAACGACTACAGCAGGTCGGATGTCAATTATCTCGTTTTCGTCGTGGGTGGCACGGCGGCTCTCGTCGTCCTTGCTCTTTCCCTCTTATTGGAAAGCAACGGCACCGTTCTGACCTTTTCCTGCGGTTTAGCCGTCATCGTAACCCTAGCTGGCATATGGGTTGTGAACTTCTACCCGATTTGGATGGAGGATTCCCCTGAGCCAGCCGTCTTCACCACTCAGGTCGAGAAGGAGTTCGGCGTGCATGATTTCTCGTGCCCACCCGACGTCATGTCCGTCAAGGACGGTCTGCCCGATGCGGGCGCCTATCAATGCACCATCACGAACGGCAAGGACGAATCGACGCTGAAGGACGTGAGGCTCATCGTGACGGCGGACAACAAAGTGGGACTCTACGACAATCAAGGAAAGGAAATGAAATGATTGACCTGACCGAGTGGGCGAACGGTTCCCACAACAGTTTCGGGGACGCCATGTATATGGCGGCGTTGACCACGGCATTGGTTTTCGCCGTGGGCGTCGTCGTCTGGCGGCTGGGGAAGCGTCTGATACTCCATGCGACGCATCGTCTCCCGCAGGACGCCAAACCGCTGCCAGAGGACACCGGATTCGTCGTATGCCTTGCCTACGCGGTGAGCTTCGGACTGCTCCTGACGTTGAACCCCGGTCTTCTCGTTCTCCCGAAGAACACCACGTTCACCGAACAGGTGGCGCGACAGGCGGGATTGGAGGCGTTGTCTTGCCCGACCATCCTCGACTCCAAGTACATGCCCGGTCAGGGCAGGTACGAGTGCGAATACGTGGACGCGAAAGGAAAGGCCTACGACCTGAGCCTGCTGGTCGCATCCGGTGACAAGGTATGGCTTTACGACCACAACGGCAAGCCGATGAAGGTGACGACGAAATGAACCCGGAAGACAATCCGATGCCGCTCGTCTCCGAATGCAATCCGGTGGATGCGGTCGAATGCCCATGCTGCTTGACCGTGTTCCGCGTGCGCACGCTCATGACCGACGGGAACGGGCGGCTCATGGGCGACGGGTACGAGGCCATCCCCATGTTCTGCCCCATGTGCGGCGGACGGCTCGAACAGTCGGAAAGAAAGGAATAAGATAATGGCCGACCCGAAGTACATGAGGAAAATACAGGACATGTGCCGCTGTCAGGATTGCGGACTCATGGCCGACAATGCGGACATCGACGTGGAATTGGACTGTGACGAAATCGTGTTTGAGTGGAGCGACGCGGACGACAGCCAGACATGTAACCTACCGCCCTGCTACGGCGGACACAGGCTTCAGACCGATATGACCGCATACAACCTGTTGCTGGAGCTTGGCGTCATAGACGACCCCTACGCGCGAAACAAGGAGCGAGATTGAGAAGACTATTGGCATTACTGCTGGTTCCGGCCTGCCTGATGTGCTCCGGATGCAACGGGGCCGACACGGAGGACGGCGACATTCGGTCGGAAGCCGGAACGGAGCATTCCGTCGCCGACTGCGCCTATTACAACGGCGACGACGTCGGGGAGTGCGAGCTCAAGCTGCACGATGGCCGTCGCGTGACGTGCGCCATCCTGATCAGCAGCTCCAAGCAGGGCGGCCTGTCCTGTGATTGGGCGAACGCCGCGAAAACGAACGGGAAGACGGAGTAGCCCGTACCGGGACGCATGGGCTTGGCGTGACCGAAGCCAAGGAGCGAACCATGAACGACACCATCGAACCGATCGACGCGAGGCAGGCGAGATGCCTGACCGTGAGGCGCGTCATCGCCATCTCCTACGGAACGACCGGGAGCCGTGCAGGAGGCGCGCCCAATACTGCACGGATTACGAGAGGTTCATATTCGACCGGGACTTCCGGTACCGCAACGGGACGAATTATCTGGACGCGCTGCTGGGCGGATTCAACTGGGAGGCCGTGAGGAACGCGGGCTTCGACCCGGACGCCGAACCAAAAGCCTACGCCATTCCTGACGACATGCCGCTGTACCGCTGGGTGCTGAAAGATGGCACCGTCGTCACCACTGCCACCGGCTTTCCACAAGGCGACGCAGCCGTGCTTCGCACGCTCGACGGCCGAAGCATGTTCGTTCCGCTGGCGAATGTCGATTACATCACCGAGCTGGAGGGCTGACGTGACGCCTTTGGAGGAGTATTTCGAGCGCATCCGGCAGGCGTACGGCATCGAACTCGTCGGAACCGTCGAGTTGCGGAATGCGCGGAACGAGGCGGATGACAGGAAAGGCCGTGGAGGGCAATTGGAAGACAAAGAGGACGGCCATGACGCCTAGGGAATACTGGGAACAGCTCAAACGGTCGTTCAACGACAAATACGTCAAAGAAGTTGAAAAACGCCAAGGAAAGGAGAGCAACCATGACGCCGAACCAGTTGATTGACGCACTGAAGCGCCTGCCGCCGGAGGTGATGGACAGGCCCATCATGGACGACGATGACACCATAGCACCCGGCTGGTCGCTCGTTCCGGCCGACATTTGCATTGGAACCGGCGAATTCCTCACCAACGGCGACGTCGGCATCATCCCCGACCCGGACAAGGACCCGGACGAGGACCTGAAGGCCGAGACCGGGGAGTGGGGGATGCCCTTGCAAAGGGAGCTCCGCGCCACACTGCACTCGTACATGGAGGACTGAAAATGCAAGACACCGAGGAGAACCGCTGGCTATTGCTGGACATGGCCCGCGCCATGGGCGACTACGGCTATGACGAGATGTGGTGGGCTGACGTATACGAGCCGGACGACCTGGAGCACTCCGCGCCCGACCTGCATGAGGCGTTCGTCCATTCGGGCGATTACGATCCGGACGCCCATTGGGTGCGACGCAAGGAATACGGCGACGGCTTCGAGTCCATCACGGAGGAAAGCCTATTGGCCGACGCGTGGCACATGAGGAATGACATCGTCGAACTGGCCCAGCGCGGGGATGTGAGGAAGAGCCTGCCGGATATCGACTTCGACGCGCGGCTGGCGAGGCTGGAGGCCGGGGCATAGGCTCCGGTCCAAAGGAGACGGAAGGAGACCGGCCATGTCCGGTAATATCCATAAGAGACCAAAAGGCGCGGCACGCATTCTGACCGCCGTCGTCGCGGGCGTTCTCGCCCTGTCGCTCGCCGGCTGCGCCGCCTTCGACTCCTGGGTCGGCGACGTCAAAGGCGAGCTGACAGGTAACGCATTCACCATGAAGGCGTACAGCAACACCGGCGAGCTGACCATGACGGCGCATGGCCGGAAAGTTGGCATGGAGGGCAATGAGACCACCGACGACAACGGGGACAAGGTCATGTCCTCCGTTGTGACCGTCACCATCGACGGCAAAGAGGTCGAGTCTTGTGGTGACACCTTGGTGTTCAACGAGGACGACCTGGAGCCAGAGAAGGACTTCGCCGCCGATCAACTCAAATCGTACGACGACGGCAGGCTATCCAACAACACACTGTTCGCCCAGCCGTTAAACCGCTTCAAGAACCTGTTCGGCAAGGCGCGCGTCGTCGTCGTGAAATCCCAGATGGGCTCTCCCATCGAAGCGTTCGGCGGGAACGACGTCTACTGGAAGGTCTGCGACGACCTGCCAAAGACCACCAAGCTCATGATCGACGGCAAGGCGCTGTATATCCACCGAGCCAACTTCCAGATCATCGACAAGGACCTGCTGTGACACTGGAACGGAGGAATGCCCACGACCCGCGTGACGCAGGCCATGGGCATTCCTCTTTGGACTACGCCTGTCATCCGCCCGTCCGGGACGCATGTCCCCGGCACGACGGAAAAGGAGCCGAAATGACCATCAATCTGCACGACATCACCGGACAGGAATCGGGAATCATCCTCGTGGAAACGGATGACGGACGACACAAGAACGTGGTCGTCAACTGGGGCGGCTATGACGGGCTGCCGTATTACCTTTTGTCCGAACCCGTCTTCCTCCAACCGGAGGACGTCCACGTCGAAACCGAACGCATCCACAGTGGGGCGCTCAACGACGAAATCGCCCACGACGGTCTCGAAGACTGGAACCCGTTGGACGACGATTTGGACTCGGATGAACCCTGCGACGTATACCCGCTGTCGAACGGCTGGGTCGTCGTCGCGCCGAAGAACTGGAACTGACGGAATGAAAACACGCGACATCCTCAACACCGTCACTCGCACACTGCCGGACTGGCATGTGTACAACGACCACCAATTCGGACGCATCACCGCATACAACCCTCAAGCGGGATGTGAAGTCGTCGTCGGACTTCCCGACACTGACACCAACACCATTCGCATCGTCCGCGCGCGATACGAGCTTGTCGAAGATGTAACCGTCTTCAATACGGCCGACATGGGCGAGGAACAGGCATTGGACGAGCTGGCCCGACTGCTGGCCGCGCCCATGCCGCGCACCGACCGGCTCATGTGGCTGAAGGAACAGTTCGACAAGGGCGCCGAATGGTGCCGGAGCACGCTCCACGACGAACAGGCGGCGAAGGACACCGAGGATATGGCCGAACGGTACATGTGCGTATGCGAGTCCTGCGACAAATACCCCGAACTCGACCCGGTGTCCGTGTTCGAAGGATGGCTGCTGGGCGAGGAACTTGGCAGCCCGTATGAGACGCGCCGTCAGGCCGCATCGCACATGCTGTCCGACGTGCGCCGACTGGACAGGGAGTGAACATGCTGAAAATCGAGAAGACGCTGAAAGAACTGCGTGACCTGCAAAACACCTTGCATGGACTCGGAATCGAAATGTCCATCAAGGATGCGGATGCCGAAACGAAAAGCGATTACGAGGATGCGGCGATGACCATTGACATATTTGAGCCGTATCGCTGTTTCGCATGGGTCGGTATGGACGGCGTGATTCACATGAGGTGGAATTCGTATCCCGATGCCTTCGCGTGGTTTCGGATGAACCTGCTTTTGGACCTCGCTCGCGGCTACATGCTGAAAGCGGATAACATCACGAAATCCTGGACGCATCTTCGCAGGAATCTTGACGGTCGGGATGCCGAGATGCCTCTCCCCGACAAGCTGGCCGGAAGGAAAGCGGAATACGAGGATGCGGCAAACCGACTGCGCGACCTCATCAAAGCCGACCCGATTGCAATGGATTTATCCCCTTACGAATGCGAACGCCTTGAAAGGTTCCTCCGCGACCCGCAGAAGGAGCGTCTTCTGGAGTATGACCCGGACGACCCGTTTTATCGGGATATGTTCAACAGGGGATTGATTGACCGCGACGGGCTGACCGAACTGGGGCGGAAGGCTATGGAACGCTACGTTGCGTCGGCCTGATGTACACGACCGTTAACGACATACAGCAATTGGAAAGAAACGAAAAATGTTGAAAATCGAGAAGACGCTGCAATCCGTCCGCGACCTATTGGACCGGCTGGGCAAGGAAGGCGTGGAGTTCGCTCTAACCGAATCGGAATACTCCGACTACATAGCGGACATCCGCAACCCTGACAAGGTGTACGTGTTCCTCACCTGCTCGATTCGTCCGAATGGCACCTTCGTCTGGCGGGATTACGACCGCCATAAAGGAGTCTGCGACTTCGACGAGTTCCGCGTGCGGATAATCACCCTCACAGCGGACGAATACCTCGACAAGGCGAAAGACAAGCGCAAACAGTGGGATGACCTGTGCGACGGTGCGGATACGCCCATGTCGGATTCGCTGGCAGCAGTCGTGTCCGACATGGAAGGCAAGGCCAACCGTCTGCGAACATTACTGAACCCCGACGACCCGCCCCTGTTGGACGGGCGGGACATCGCAATCCTGAAAGAACTTAAACCGTATGGCGTGGTCAAACCGGCGGAGGAATCGCAACGGCTACGGGATCTGGGCGTGCTGGAACGCAGATACTACATCGACCAAGTGTTCGACGCGCTGACCGACAAGGGCGAGAAGGCGCTGGAATTTGCGTCGCACGTAGGCGGCTCCATGCCGTCCTGTCTCACCTATGAAGACTGGGATGACAGCAGTAAGGACAACCACCCGCAGGTTGGCGACTACGGTGTGGCCGTCCGCGAGAACGCCTACGACCAGGAGGAAATACCGTTCCATATCGAACGGGAGGAGCATACCGGTCTGCCGGTCGCGGTTTTGAACACTCAACTGTACGCAAAACCGGAGGATGATATAGAAGACGGCCAATATGTGAGCCTGTTCCAGTTGTATCTCGACGGTTTCGAGTTGAGCAGGACAGGGCGGAAGACGGACGAGGATGAATAGAGCCGACAAAATCCTGCTGTGGATAAAGCTGGTTTTGAGCTTGGTCCAACTGGTCGCGGCATTGGCTCTCATCGGGCTGCTCCTCGAACCCCAATTGGCGGACGGGATCGACCGGTTGGAGACCGCAATCCACGGCCGGCAAATCACCTTGGAGAGCACCCTCACCGACCGACAGGGCAATCCCATTCCCGGCGCGACGATCACGGTCATCCAGGACAATGGCACCCCTTACAGGGATGACAACGGCAATCCCGCCAGAGACGTCACCGACCGGAACGGCGGATTCAAGATCAAGACGACCGTCAAGGGGTCCTACCGGGTGGTGATCGTTCCGCCGCGGCAAAACCAAAAGGAGTGATGAATCATGGTGGACATGGAGACGATGTCGGGACGCATGAGAGCGGACATGAGACACGTATTCCATGAGACCGGCCGGCTCTGGCCGGTGGCCGACGCGCACGGCGCGACCGTGCTGTTCGGTTCCAAGGACGCCGCCGACCTGTACGCCGCGGAGCATGATGCGACCGTCGGCGCCCCGATGCCGACGATGAAGTCCGCCGCGCTCTGGAGCGCCGCGCGCATGACCCTGGCCGCCGACGGCGGATCGTATGAGATCACGGCATTGCCTGATGTGGAGCGCCGGACCGACGCCAAGCGCCCGGGTGCGAGGATGAGCGGATTGTCCACGATGGACGTCTTCGCGCGGACCCCGGAGGACGCGCTCGCCCTCGCCGACCGCGCGGGCCGCGCCGCCGTCAGGATAGTGGAAAAGGGCCTCGTCCCGAATCTGGCGATCGGCCGCCTCGTGTACCGCGAACGGCGTTGGATGGAGGAGGGCCTATGACACGCAGGTATTACGCCGTGCTGACCCGGACGGACATGCCGATCATCCCGTACCATGTCCATGCGTTCGACTCAGCAGCCCGCCGCGACGCCTGGTGCGCGGGTCCGGTCCCGCGCGGCTTCGACGCCCAGCCCGCCACGGCCCATGCCGCCCTGCGGGACATCCGCGCCGACATGCACCTCGACGGCGTGTGGGGAGCCAAGGTTGACGAATATCTGGAGCGCCATCCGGAGCGTTGGCACGACGGCGCCTATGACGCCACGACGGCCGATGCAACCGCGGGCCTGCACGTCTGGTGGCACTGGTGCGAGGTGAACCGCTGGGAGCATGGGACGTGGGCCGTGTACACGCCCATGGACGACCCGGCCGACGCGGCGCTCGCCGTCAGGCTGGGAGAGAGGCTTCGGGAGCTGAAGCCGTACTCCGACATCCTGGACAAAATGTTCACCGGCCTCTCAGACCGGCTGCCGAACGGGGAGCGCGCGGATACGGGCTGGGTGCCGCCGACGTCCACGGCCGTCATGGACGATGGACTGAGGGAGCGCATGCGCCGCGCCATCGGGGCGCGGACGTGGCAGGAGTTCCTTGACGCGGTATACAAGCTTGGGCTGTTCCGGGAGGACTAAGGCATGGATGATCGGCCTTCCGTCTCTCCGGCCGCCGCATAGCCCATCGCCGTCATCCCAAGGGCGGGCCGCCGGTCCGCCCTTTCCTTATGCCTTCAAAGGAGTCCAGGTCATGCCCACGCCATCGTCATACCCGCCCGAACCGTCACTCGACGCCATCGAAGGGCGCGCCACGTTCGACGGGCACGTCATCCGGCTTGAGCGCTGGGGGCGCGAGGCCGACCGCCGGCGCTGCGCGTACGCCGCCGCGCCCATCGGCTCGGTGCGCGGCGCCCGGGTCATGACCACGCCGGACGCGGCCTTCCTCGTCATCGACGTCGTCGCTCCGGACAGCAAAGCCACCGGCATACCCACGCGCCCCGGAGCGCTTGCGCGGTCCGTCTGGACGCTCCGCGTGCCCGACCCGGCCAAGGCGGACCGCTTCGCGGGCATGGTGGCCCGCCACGCGCCCGCGGAGGCCGTTCCGCTGGAGCGCGCGCCGCGCGCCGACCGGAGGCCCGTGCTCCTGATCGCCGTCGCCGCCATGCTTGCCGCCTCGCTGGCTGTGCTGGGCGGCTGGACCGCCTACGAGGCCGGCCAACCGGAGCCGGTGAGGACGAAAGTCGTCAAGCGCACCGTGGTCAGGGAGAGGGTCCGCACCGTCACATCATGCCCAACTCCCGCCCCACCGACGGCGCAGGAGCAGGCCCCGGCCGCGACGACGGAACCGGAAACGGATGCCGCGCCCCAAAGCCAGCCGACCCAATCCGACGACAGTCAAAACCAATCGCAATCGACGGACACGGACTCCGGGACGCATGTCAACGGGCAAGACCAGACGCAGGAGGGAGAATCGGATGTTTCCGGAGCTGAGGGAAGCCAAGCCGGACAATGAGACCGCCGCGGGCATGCTCGCCCGCGCGGTGCGGCATGATCTGTCAAGCATGGCGCGCGTCAGGGCCGTGACCGGCACCCTGGACCAATGGCTGGCGCCCGTGAGGGGAAGCTCCAAGCCGCTGTTCGCGTTCGAGGGCGCGTCCATCATGTACCGGGTCGACGCCGACGGGGCGCGCAGGGTGCGCCCATGGGCGGGCAAAAACAAGGAGGAGGGTCATCGTTTTTGATTTGCGGAGACTCTGTCCTTTAGGGCGGGGAGGAAGCAAACTTTCGGGTATGTAAAAACGGAGGTTGAAACCTCCGTTGGATGAGATGATTTCTCTAACCGATGTTGAAGGTGGTCTCTGGTTGAAACGTCTCGTTCCTGACCGGGGTTTCAACCAGAGAATCACCAAACCATCGGTCCAGTATTCTCCCAGTGATTCCTTCAAGCCATTCGCTGTTGCAAGCATCACGGTCTGTTCTGCTGGACGGTGAATGAAGAATAGAACCTAGTAACGTAATTGGTTACTTTTTGGTTTACCAACTGGTATTATTAAGCTATGATGCTAGAAGATGAAATCTACCCCAATGCTCCCATTATGGATATGATTGCGGAGATGCGCTTTTCGCAATGCGAGCCGCTGGACAAAATAAAGCTGCGTGGATTTACCACTGCGCTCGGCGAACATCTCCCGTTGCTGACGGAAGAGACTGGGACGTCCGTGCAACTGTCGAGTCCGGATGGTCAGGTGGAGGTTCCAGTTACGAACGGGGAGACGTTCCCGCGCTGGTCCAGCAGGGACAAACGGACCGTACTGACGTTGCGGCAGAATATTCTCTCCTTGGAGACGACCGACTACCCGGGATACTTCAACGTGCGGGAATTGCTGGAGAAAGCAGTCACCGCCTTGGAACGGCTCATGGCACCGAAGGGCGTCACCAGAATCGGCCTACGCTACATCGACGAGATCCGCGTGCCCTCTGACGAGGAAGATCCGCAACCTAGATGGGAGGATTGGGTCAACTTGTCACTCCTTGGACCGAAAACGGTCAGCGGTCACCACGGACTGACGCTGTTGGGCAATCAGGGTACCGCCGTGTTCGGCGGGGAGGAGGGGACGACACTCGTGCTGCGCTACGGAGCCCAGGACGAGTACGTCATCCCATCCACGCCGCAGCTCCGCAGGCCCATGCCATCGCCCGGTCCCTTATTCAAACTGGACATGGACTCTTTCCAAACATACGACGACTACATTCCGCCATTCGAAGCAGGCGATATCCTCGAAACCGCGGATCTTCTGCATAAGCCGGTCAAAAACGTATTCGAGGACCTAATAACAGAACGACTCAGAGAGGAGGTGCTGCGCCATGAGTGAGCAGATCGCAACCGGGCTCCTCGAGCGTGACGCAACCGAAGGACTGACTATGTCCGGGACGCTTTCCGAAACAGGGAGCGCGACATCCGATCTGACGAAAGAGATCGGATACAACCGTGACGTGGCCCGTGTCCTCAAATCAGATTTCGACGATCTCCACCACCAATCATTGAACGTTGACTGGCAAAGAAGGACAATGGAACGGGGTAAAACCGACGTTCCCGGCCTGCTCGAAGAGCTATCTGATTTGGGATTCGCATGGACCGCCATAGCGAAACTGATCGGCGTGAGCGCACCCGCCATCCACAAATGGCGGAGAGGAGGCTCTGCGACAGGAGCCAGTAGAGGCAAACTGGCGGGCCTGCTGGCGGCGTGCGACATCATCCACGGATCCATCGGCGTCGACGACGTCGCGTCCTGGTTCGAGATGCCGGTGCTGCCGCACGTCCCCGTCACACCCATTGACATGTATGCGGCGGACAGGGCGGACTTGGTCTTCGACTTCGCCAAGGCAGAGGACGATCCCGAAGCGCTCATGGACCAGTTCAATCCCGAATGGCGCGAACGGTACCGCACCGATTTCACTCCGGTGAAGATGTCGGATGGCAACTGGTCCTTGCAGATGAAGGACTGAGTGATGCCCGGACAACTGGAATGCCCGATGAGCGGGACAAACATTGACGCGGACCTCCTGTACTATTCCCGCGGCGAAGACAACTCCTCCTACAGGCCCGTCCTGACGGGTGACGTGTATGAGAACCTTCTCCTTCCCGGCTCAACCGGGACGGAGAGAAACCGCACCGTCATCATTCTCCAGCACCCATGTTCGATACGAACCAACGGAGTGGATCTCGTCTGGCACATCCTCGCCGCAGGGCTTGCGGTCAGCGTCTGCAAGGACGGCAGAACCGGAACCAAGGTCTCGCATTAGCGTCCCCTCCCTTCTTGTTTTGTCGTAGCGAACAGAAACCCGAACCGTGAGATTCGGGAATCCCCCGCATTCATGCGGGGGAGGATGTCAAGGCGGTCAAAGCCAGGCCATTCGACGTCCGGCATGAGCCGGAGGACAGGTACGACATCGGATGGACCGAGACGCGCTGGCGCCTTGTGGACGAGGACACCGGCGAGATCGTCGACGACGCGCAAGGCTGGGGGTACAAAACGGCGCGGAACGCCTACCGCGCCCACGCCTACAAAAAACGGCCGAAAAGCCGGCGGCGCAAGGCCGCGTCCGTCGAACGCCGCGTGAAACGGCTGATGGACGCCAATCCCGGACTTCACGACGAAATCCTAGCGGACATGGTCATCGTGGCGAAGGAGGGCGTGGAGTATACGGCGGAGGACCTCGTTCGACGGCTTGAAGGAATCGACCTCCACGGGCTGACCGCCGCGCGGATCCTGTCCAATCTTTAGGAGGGGAAATGGACGACGAAAGGCGGAATGCCCTGACATTGACCCAAATGGCCCGATTGCTGGATTGTTCCGAGGAGGTCATCGTCAACATGGTCGGACTGGGGCGTCTGACACCCCAGTCCATGAACCCGCCGACATTCTCCCGGAGGAGGCATGGCGGGGCAAAAGGAAATGCGACCGGCGCCGGAAAGCCGTGGAGGAGATCATCCGGCTGGGCGAGGGACTGAAATAAGGAACAGGGGCGGAATCATCATGCCGATGGTCCCGCCCTTGTCGCATTATCCGCCCAAGGCGGCGGTTTCAGGGGGTTTGGTGAGAGAGAGAAGACAACCACCGCCCCCGGCGGACGCCTTCATGCTATGCGCGCATCAGACGACGCCAAGCCCACATGGTCCCGCCCGGCGTGGCGACGGCGAGGAACACCAGATAGAACGTGGTGGTCCAACCCTGCGATTGGGCGATGATGGTCGCCGCGAGCAACGCAAGGCAGATGATGGTGTAGACGGCTTTTCCGATGGTCTTCATGACGGGCTCCTTTTTCTCCGTTGCCCTCGTCATGCGTCCCGGCGGTTCAGGCGGCCATGCCGGGACGGAAGGCGGTGCGGCGGTCCAGGTCCAACCGCTCGCAGCCGATGCAGGAGACGCCCATCGGGAACGCGCCGAGCAGCCGCTCGGCCGCCTCCAGCGTGGAGGCCGTCATCATGATGGTCGCGCCGTCGGGCAGGGACTGCATGGCGTGGCGGAAGCGGGCCCGCTTGCGGGCGGCCGCCGCGGCCATCGCGTTCCAGCGGGCCACGTTCGGATTGTTATCCGGATTCGGGATGGGCTCCGAGGCGCCCATGGCCCAGTAGTCGACCGACTCGACGGCGAGCGTGTCGCCTGGCCGCACGCGCCCCACGGCATCCAACGCGCCGTCGAGGTCGTTGAGCCCGATGCCATGGATGCCGTCAGGCATGTCATACGGCAGACCGCAGGGCACGGCGACGAGCCAACGGCGGCCCGTGCCTCCCTCGAGCTGTCCGAGCAGGGTCTGGGAGCGTTCCCGGCGGGTTCCACCGGCGATGATCAGATTCGTCATGCGTTCCGGCTATGCGCGACGCATAGCCTCCGTCATGACCTTTCTTCTCGCATGCGCCGCGTTGATACTGCTGCTGACCGGACATTGGGGGTGGGCGCTGGTCGTCCTGCTCCTGTTGCTACTGCTCTCCCCGTCCGGAAAAACGTCTTCAGGAACCGGGAACACGCCAAGCCCCAAGCTCGCCTCGTACGCGCCGGAGGAACGGCACGAGCACCCCGCGGCGCGCGTGCGCCGCGAGACCACGCTGGCCCCGCTCGTACGCCCGTCCGGACCGGCCGACGCGGACTATGGCGTGGACGCGTTCGCGTTCCACGACTGGCTCGCCTCCCCGGATGTGATGGGCGTCCCCGCGGGCGGCCTGAAGGCGGACGGCGGGAGCTCCGGCATGGCCGGATACAACGTGGCCGCCGGCGTCAAGGGGGAGCTGTCGGTCGCCCACATGCTCGCATCCAAGGACCTGAAGGGCGCGCGGGTCTACCTGTCCTGCCGCAATCCGGGCGATGCGTCGGGCGCCGCGGACATCGACATCATCGTGGCGACCGGACGGACCGTCTGGCTGCTGGACGCCAAGCACTACGCGCCTGCCCGCGACGGCATGTGGCTGGTGCCCACGGCCTCCGACCCGGGTTCATGGAAACCATACGACCTGAGGGCCTACGGTCCGGACGCGAACGTCGAGGGCGTGCCGCTGGCCTCGCTCGACGGAATAGCGCCCGACCGCTCCTACCACGCGTCCGGCAACATGGCGTGGGCCGCGGACGAAATCCGCAAGGCGCTGCCGGGCGTCAACGTGCGACCGGTCATCCTGCTGTCACGCACGGCGCATGGCACATACGGCGTTATGCGCGGCACCGTCTTCCCGGGCGGGGTGCCGGTCACCACCGCCGACGCATGGGCCGCGTCGTTCTCCTCCGAGGGCACTCCGAGCAAGCAGTCCGATTACTACCTGTACAAGCTCGTCAAGAACGCCTAGCCACATCCCTGGCCATGGCGACCGCCTCGTCGTATTCGACATGCTCCGCCGGTTCGGCGGGCGGGTCGTCGGTAACGGCCATGGCGAGCACGCGGGGGCGGCCGAGCGTACCGTAGTCCCAGTTATCCGGAGCGTAATCGTCGTTCCAGTCCACGTAGGCGACGGGGCTGAAGCCGTGGGAACCGTATAGGCGAGGCAATGCGCCATGAATGTCATAGCAGTCAAGCCTGCGGGCGCCGAGCTCCACCGCCTTGGCGACGACATCCCCGCCAGCGTGCTTTCCGGGACGGGAGAACACGGACACCAGCTCATCGCCCTCGGCGATGGCGAACCCCGCTTTGCCATCCTCCGTGAGGAACATACGGCATCGTTCGTATTCCTCCGGTGCATGGACGTCGACGGCCGCCGCAAACGGATTGCCACCATCCTTCAGCACGCCGATGCATGACGCGAACAGTTTTGACCCGTCGCGTCCTTTGACCTCATAGAACCTATTCGAGCCGTCGGCCGGGCATCCCATGTCGACCACGTCGACCCCACCCAGAACGGAATCCTCCGCCGGTGCGGTCAGATCGGAGGCATCGCCCGCACCGGATGATCCGCGTGCGAAACGTCCTCCGGTCGGTATTCCCTTGGGTTCGCGCCTTCTGTTCGTAGTGTCCGCCATGTCCAGCTCCTTTCATACGGGGGATATGCGCAGTGGGACGCATAAGCGTGTGAAAAAGGCTTTCCAAGACAAGGAGAAAAGATATGAACGAAACGATCCAGCGGTCCATCAACCGCAACTTCGAACGCATCCTGCATGACGGACGCGGTGCTGCATACGTCGGCCATGAGGACTGGCTTAGGGAGGGGCTCGCCCTCATGGCCAAAAACGAGCTTGGCAAGGGTTCCTCTCCGGCCGACACGGCCGCGTTCCTCGACACGGTGGACCCGGCCGCCCCGGGCATCATGAGGATGTATTTGTGAACGACCTGGTCGAATCCGCCATCGAACGCAACTTCGAGCGTATTCTCCATGGCGAGCGCGGCGAATAGTATGACGGTTGCAAGGATGATCTCAGGAAGGGGCTACGACTACTGGCCGAAGACTCTTTGAGTTTTGGCGATTCGCCCGAGCGGATCGCGGCGGGGCTGGATTCGGCCGACCCGGCCGCGCCCGGCATGGCTTTGCTCTACTACTGACGGAAGCGGACGCATACACATTCCCATGACCTGGGAGAACGAAAGGCGCGCCATCTGCCGCGCCATGCTGGATGCGGCCGATACCGAAACCACGCACGCCGTGTACGTCTGCTGGACCGCCTACAACGGATTCGCCGACGCGGACGCGCTGCTCGGCCTCGGCTCCGGCCGGTACATGGAGCTCCCGCCCGACAAGCGCGAACTCGCCCGTGAGAAGACGACGGAGCTCGGCCGCGACCTGAAGGCGGCCGCCGTCCGGCATGGCGAGCCGGAGCCGACGGAGGCGCGGCTGACCCGCGTCCACGGCGTCGGACTGGAACTGGATGTCCGCACCGGCCGGCCGGAATGGGCGGCGGACCCCGACGGCATGCCCGCGGACCTGTTCCTCGAATGGAGGGCCGGGCTGAAGACGACCCGCGCGGCCCGATGGGCGCGGCGGCACGCCGTGGCCGACACGGACCCGCTCTGGGAGTCGTTCAAGGAGACGGCAGACGTGCCGAAGTGGTTCGGACGGGACCTGTACGGGGAACTGGACGCCGACACGCTGGCGCTGGCCGCCGCATACGGTTGGAACGACCAGCGCGTCCGCGCCCGCCTGCACGACGCCGTACAGGCCGCCGTTGAGGAGGATTAGCCCATCCGCTCGCGCAAGACGCGGGCCTTGCGGTCCGCCGACCAATCGGATTTAAGCCGGAACGGCGCGCCCTTGGCGACGGCCGCGCCGTCGATGCGCCAGGGCTCGCACTTGCCCGACCTGTGCACGACGACGCCCTTGGCGTGGTCGTGGGCGATCCACACGTCCATGCGTGATTCATGCACGCGCCCGCAGCGCAGGCTGTAGCGTCCGTCGATGTCCTTTTTCAGTTCCTTGAGCTTCATGCGGTGGGGCTATGCGCGTAAAAGGCCGCCGCCGGAACCCTTGGGCACCCCGGCGGCGGCCGGTCTTTTCCGTCGTCCGCGGACGACTTGTCGTGATTGTTCGTCGGGCACGCTCGCGCAGTGGTTTTCGCATGTTCCGCCCCTGTGGGGCAATGCCATCCGCGCGGGGCGGCGGCTTCCGCTTTCCGCGGGACCGACCGGAGGCTATGCGGACGGCGCATAGCGGGGGAGCGGATCCGAAGAACGGCCAGGAAAGGAACGACTTGGCAGAGGAACAGCATTTCTGGGTGGGCGTCAACCTCTCCGCCGACGGGAGCCACCCCGAGGGCGTGTACACGCCCGCCGCGTTCGAGGTGGTCGACGGCTCCACCGTCCGCACTTGGGGTTCGCCGGCCCTCGACCCGGTCCTACGCGAAGCCATCGGCCGCGCGCTCGGAAACCTCGGTGCCGACGCGCCCGACGACGGGCAATGCGCGCCGGGCGGCTACCTGACCCTCGAGGGGGCCGACGACCGGCCGTGGAACGCGGGCGACGACATGGCCGCGGCGGTCGACATGGCGACCGGCTCCGTCCTGGTCGACCCCGACGTTCAGGACGACCCCACGCTTTCGGCCGCGCTCGGCACGGCCTGCCGTATCCTCGGTGACGTGATCGCCGACATCGGCTAAGGACCGGGACGCATGAGCCGGCCGACACGAAAGGAAGGCGCGCCATGTGTTCGACAAGAAACAGGCTCGAGGAGTGGTTCTCGCGGATGGGATTCGCCTCCGCGCCCCAACTGGCCGAGGACTGCATGGCCCATAGCGACATGGAGGTCTGGCGGGTCGCGCACGTCGTACCCGATGCCCGCATGCGCGTCTCGATGCAATGGTGTTACTCGCCCGAACGGTATCTGACCGACGCCCACAGCTACCCGCAGGGACAACTGCGCGTCGCCGTGGGATACCGGAAGGCGTTCCGGCCGGACATGTCCGGCGCGGAGCGCGACCGGTTGTGGGACGAGACGGCGCGCGCCAAGGCGGCCGCGTCGAAGGCCGCCCGCAAACGGTCCCTGCCGTTGTCGGATGGGACCGGCACCAACGGCCGGCCGACCCGGCTGGGCAATGCGCGTCTCGATTACAAACGGCGCGGAGCCGTTTTGGACTGGAACATGACGGGTGTCACCGCGCCTTGCCGGTGATGAGCGCCAGCTGCCCATCGGGGATGCGCGCCTCTACGGGCACGGCGTTGCCTGACAGGCCGATGTAGTAGGGGACCGAACCGCGGACGACGCGTTTCGTCTTCGGGTTGGTCAGCGCGTACAGGCTCCTCCAGTTCGGACGGTGGGAGTCCTCGTCGAGCTCCTTCGTCTCCTTCATGCGCTCGTGCATGGTTGACGTGTCGGGGATGTCGAACAGCGAGCAGGCGGCCTGCGCCTGGCTTCTGGTACCGGAGTCCTCGTTCTTCGCCGACACGGGCAGTACGATGCCACGGCCGATGAATTCGGTCAGGTTCGCGGCCTCGAACTCGTCGATCTTCTGCGACAGGTAGACCGGCAGGTAGTTCTGGGCGCGGGCCAGGCGGCCCTGGCGCTCCACGATGCCCTTGCCGAAGTCGTCGCCCAGGATCAGATGCGCCTCGTCGACGACCTCGAAGCCGTTGCGACCCATGACCGCGCCGGCCGCGCCCAGCGCCATCATGCGCACCACCCAGCGCTGCACGACGGAGGTGACCGCCTGGGAGCCGACCTGGGGCGCGATCGACAGCGTGCCCGCCCTGAGCAGCGACAGTCCCTCGGTCTTGGCGAGCCGGACGCCGCCGTGACGCCGGCCGTAGACCAAGCGGAATGGCTGGTACACGTCGGCCAGCTGCTCGAGGTCGTGGTGGATCCTGTCGACGATCGGGTCGATGACCCCGCCGTCGGTCCCGGCCTTGTGGTCACGCCATGCGATGGACACGGCCTCGCCCGTGCAGTCGGCCCCGCGGTCGAGCCCGTAGCCCACGATCGCCATGAGCGCCGACTGGTACGACTTGTCGTCCTGGTGGCCGCCCACGCACGACCATATCATCTCGACCATGGTGTCGAGCATCTCGTCGCGCTGCGTCTCAGGCATGCACCTGACCGCGTCGAGGATGCCCTCCACGTTCGGGTCGTCGAGGCTGTACACCTTGCCGTGCATGGACTTGACGAACGGGCCGAAGTCGTCCGAGTTGGGCTTCGGGTCGACGAACCAGCCGGGGATGGTGTGCCCCGGATGGTCGGGGTCGCCGAGCCGCGCCCACTGGGCGGCCAGGTAGAGGAACAGGGTGGTCTTGCCGGCGCCCGTGTCGCCGACGCCCATGAGGATCGGCGGCGTGTGCCGCTCCCTGGCGAGGAACGGGCTGATGTAGACGGGCAGGCGGTCGGCCTCGCACAGGCCGAGCATCGCGCCCGGCAGGTCGGACGGACGGTCCAGTCCCGAGTCCTCGCCGGCGACGGACTTCGAGCCGATGCCGGAGTAGGCGAGGATGGGGGCGGGCCAGATGACCGGCGACGGGTTGTAGGCGATGTTCGAGCCGATCTGCATGTCGCGGAACGCCGCGTCCTGGCGCTTCGGGTTGAGCTCCACCTTACCGGGGTACACGACGGCGCCCGCATGGTCGACGACGTCGGGGATGGCGACGTGCACATGTCCGTCGATGAGGGTGGGCCAGGGCTTGTCGCCCATCTCGTACACGTCGGACGCGTTCTGGAGCTCGCCCGCGAGCTTCAGGTTGGTCTTGTGGTTCTCGGCCATCTGCTGGTAGGCCTTGTCGAGCACCTTGTCGGTGTCCTTGTCGATCTGCTCGCGGCTCGCCTCGCCCGGCTCGACCAGGCCGCGGACGGACAGGGCAATGGCGCCCATGCCGCCCGCCTGCGGGCTGGCCAGCAGGTCGGACGCCCAGTCGGACTTGACCTGCGACTCGTTCTCGCCCTGCCAGCCGGTCACGCCGAGCGTGCAGATGGTGAGCGGATAGTTGCCGCGCACCTCCCTGCGGCGCGTCCAGGTGGCGCAGTCGACGCCCGTCTTCTTGTAGCGCTCAGCGGCCCGGCACGCGCCCCAGTCGGAGAATGTGTGCATGTGGGTGGGCTCGACCATGACGGGGATGAGCTCGGGACGGTCGTGCGTGACCCAGAAGCTCAGCGCGCGCGCCATCTGCCGGTCGGTCGGAGGCACGCATCCCGCGTCGGCCATGATGGAGCGCATGCGCCGGCGGTCCGTCTCGAAGTTGTCGGACGGGACGAAGCCGTCGGCCTCGCCGTCGGACGGGCTGACCAGCTCGGCCAGCCTTTCGGTCAGCGACCGCTTCGAGCCGCCCTGTACGAGCCTGAACCCGACGAGCGTGAACCGGTCGTGGACCGACCAGCCCGCGTAATCGACGGCCATGCGGTCGCGGATGGACTCCGGGAGCGTCAGTGACGGGTGGAACGCAATCGGCGTGGAGACGGCCAGGATGTGCATCTCGCGGTACATGGCCTTGTTGAGCTTGCGGCTCATGAGCGGCGAGTACTCCGTCATCTCGGCCACGCGCGTCATGATGGTCTTGATCGGCTGGGCCGCGCGCTCGCGATCCGACCAGCCGGCCGCGTCGTGCACCGACGGCTGGCTGGGCAGCACCATGTACTGCCACGCCTCGCCGTAGATGGTGCGGCACAGCCCGTCGCCCTCGTGCCATGCGTATGTGCCGGAGGATTTGATGACCTCTTTGCTGCCTTGCATGACGCGGGGGCTATGCGCCTTGGGCCTCAGAACAGGGCCGACTGCCCGGATGGTCCGTGCGGGGTGGACAGGAACGCTAGCGCCTCCCGGTTGGTCCGCACGTCGCGCGCCCCCAGCGGACGGTTCATGGTGAGCCCCGCGAGCGAGCGGACGCGGCTCAGCGCGACGTACGCCTGCCCGTCGGCGAACAGCGGGGTGGGCGGAAGCTCCAGGTGGACGCGGTCGAACGTCTGCCCCTGCGACTTGTGGACGGTGACCGCCCAGCCGGGCTTCAGCGGCAGCTGCCGGTAGGAGCCCACGACGTACGTCTCGAGGCGGCGCTCGCCGGTGTCGGGGTCGGTGACGGCCCTGGCGGAGGTGACCTGCCAATCGTGCGGGCCGACGGCGACGGCGGGGCCGTCGTCGAGGCGCACGATCGGCAGGGACGACTCGAAGCCGTCGACGGTGCCCATGGAGCCGTTGGCGTACAGGCCGGACGGCTCGTTGGCGACCATCATGACGCGTTCGCCCACGCGCACGTCGAGGACCTCGGGGGCCGGCCTGAGGCTCTTCGACCATTCGCCCTGGACGGACGCCTTCCAGATGGAGCCGGAGTACGGCAGCGATCCGAGGCGCAGCGCGTTGACCTGGTCGGCGCGCGCGTTGGTGGCGGCGAGCGTGACGGCGTCGTCCATGGAGCCCGGGTCGTAGCGCGAACCGGCGCGCGCGTCGACGACGGACAGGACGGACGGGGAGACGTCGCCCACGCGGATGTGGTTGAGGGCGTCGACGAACACCGGGTCGGACTGGCGGTGGACCCGTTCGAGCGAGCATGAGGCGAACGCGCCCGACCCGATGACGCGGCGGATGGCGGCGGAGTCGAAGAACCACGGGCCTGGCCACGGGTCGCCGGAGAACGCGGCGGCCTCGCCGCGCGCCACGACGGGCGGCAGCTGCATGAGGTCGCCGACGAGGACCATGCGCAGTCCGCCGAATGGGCGCTTCGAACCACGCGCGGCGGACAGGAACGCGTCCAGGCAGTCCATGAGGTCGGCGCGCACCATGGACACCTCGTCGACGACCAGCGCGTCGAGCGTGGAGTACAACGGATCACACCGTCGTCTGGCGCCGTTCGCCTTCGCCTGCTCGACGGTGATGCCGGGCTTGGCGTGCATGAAACGGTGGATGGTCTCGCCGCCGACGAGGTTCAGCGCGGCGATGCCGGTTGGAGCGAGGGTCAGCGTGTTGGCGGGCGCGTGGTGAGCGAGCCAGTGGTTGACGAGCGTGGACTTGCCCGTGCCGGCCTTGCCGGTGAGGAAGACCACCTGCGGCCCGGATGAGAGCATGTCGAGCGCGGCCGGCTCGAAGTCGGCGTCGGTGAGTGTGGAATCGGTCATGCCGGATGGTCTGCGTCCGCAGGAACCGCCGCTGTGATTCTTCCGGTCAAGGCGGGTCGAAACCGGAAGAATCACGGTTTCGGGATGTAACACCGGCCTCGGCGGCGATGGGGCCGTTCCGGGGCCTGACTGAATACAATCGAGCCGAATTGTGACGGAACTGTGACCGAACAGGGGCTTGTATTCACCGATTTCAGCGGTGTATTCAGTTTGTATCAGTTGGAACTGAATACACTTTTCCACAGGCTGAGGTACTGGAAAATAAGGAAAACATAGAATGTAACACACTGATGTATCAGTGTATTCGGTGATTTTGGAGAAAGGCGTTTTTTTAGGGCTTTTTCCTTTATAGGGGACTGAATACGTGTTACAGGTGATACAGGCGTGATTCGCCTGCCCGTAAAACTTCCGTTTCGGAAAAATGCGGATCGGATGCGGCACGACGTGTCCGCCGCGGACATGATCGCCATGATCGGAGCCGGAACCGTCCAACCGCCTCCATGGATGGCGAATGGCGGCCGGCGCGGACAAGTTTTCCGCGTTTGGGATGAAAGCCGCTCAGAGGGGCGTTTATTCGGTCCACAGGGGCGAATGCCGCCCATCGGGTTGTGGGCGGTCGGCACGAACGAGCCCCATGCTCGGGACAAAACCGTCCACGGGCGGCGTAGGCGGCGAATGGCGGCCGACATGGACAAGTTCCCGCATTTGGAACGAAAGCCGTCCAGAGAGGCGCTTATTCAGCTCACAGGGGCAAATGCCGCTTATTGACCAACAGGCGGTCGGGGTGAAAGCCATTCGCCGGAAACATCCGTCCACTCCCCAATTCCCGCATTCGGCCGGATGCTGCCGGTTTGCCGAACAGTGGAATACCTCCTTGACGGGAACCGCCTGTATTCACTTGTAACACGTATTCACCCGCCTATAAAGGGAAAAGCCCAAAAAAACGCCTTTCTCCAAAATCACCGAATACACTGATACATTCATATGTTACATTCTATGTTTTCCTTATTTTCCAGTACCTCAGCCTGTGGAAAAGTGTATTCAGTCGCAACTGATACAAACTGAACACACCGCCCGTATAGGTGAATACAAGCCCCTGTTCGGTCACAACTCCGTCACGATTGAGCCTGTCTGTATTCAGTCCGGATTCCCGGGCCGGGGTTCGCTCCGAACGGAAAAACGTCCCGCCCGGCGCCCTCCGTTCCCCGCGACGCATAGCGGTCGGACATGCGGAGTGACAAATATGCATACATGGGGCCGGTGCGATATGACCGGCCGGATTACAGCGCCATGTCCATGAGGGAGCTCGGAGCCGCCAAGGCGCTCGAGCATCCGCTCATGGCCCGACAGTTCGAGGTGGCCCAGACGGTGCGCACCACGCAGGCGGTGCCCGACGCCCAACTCGGTCCCGGAGCCATGTCAATGCCCAACATGCTCCAATCCATCATCCAGCGCCCCAACGAGCATGTGTACACATGGACGCCCACCGATTCGTCCGACCCGTTGCCGCTGTGGCTGGTCCGCGCCATCACCGAGGCGGTCGATACGCCCGACCTCAGGGTCATGCGCGATCCCGGCGACCCGACCCGGGGGCGGCTCTACCGCCGCGCCGTCGGCGACCGGTTCCTCTGGGAGGAGCCCGTCTCATGGGTGCCTGTGCCCGACCTGCGCATCGCGTACGGCGGCTCGTCGCGCGAGACCGTGCCCGGCGTCGACTCGTGGATGGCCGACTGGCTGTCCGAGGCGGGGCGCACCATCTCCGCGGGCATGACGTTCCTGTGCACCGACGGCATGTGGCGCGGCGAGTACTCCGAACGCCACCGCAACTGGGTGCTCACCGAGGTCGATGCCGACGGGAACGCCGTCAGCCGCGCCAACGGCGAAGGGTCGATCGGCGAGGTCGTGGACACGGTCGACGTGTCCAATCCGACCACATACACCGTGTACACCGGGATGCCGCGCGCCGAGGCGAAGGCCAGGGCCATGGAGGCCGGCCGCATCCTGCGCGACTGGGCCAAGGGCGACGTCAAGTCGCAGAGGGTCGTCGGCTTCATGCTCGGCTCCATGTTCATGCGCGACCATCCCGAGCAGTGCTACGTCCTGCAGGGACCCGGCGGCACCGGCAAGTCCACGCTGGCCAAGGACCTCGTCGCCCACCTCGGCCGCCAGGCCATGACCCTGTCGTTCGACCTGCTCGCCCAGCCGACCGCCATGTCGACCGAGAACGCCATGATCGAGCTGTCCGGGCACCTGCTGGCCCTTACCGACGACTACGACCCGCGCGGCGGCCGGTTCCAGAAGATCCTCCCGCCGCTCAAGACCCTGCTGACCGGCCTGCTCCCGTTCTCAGCGCGCCGCCGCGGCGAGGACGCGCTCGTCGACTCCGCCCCGCAGGCCGTGCACGTTATCACGACCAACTACCACCTGCCCATCGACGACTCCGAGGCCGAGCAGCGCCGCTTCATGTTCGCCTCCCTGCTCGAAGGCGGGGTGTTCAAGGAACGGTACATGCCATTCCGTGACGAGTACGGCTTCTGGCCGTTCACGATGTTCGGCATGCTCACCTGGTGCTGGTACAGCGGCGACCACTCCAAGTGCCGCGGCGTCTCGTTTGTGGACCAGAACAGCCTGTCCGACCGCGACGTGGCGGTCGTGCGCGCCGTCCTCGAACAGGGCTACGTCGTCTCGACGCCCGAGACGCGCGGCATCCACTGGGCCGCGCTGGGCCTCAGGCGCACCAGCCGCCGCGAGGACGGCAAGGTGTGCAACGTCTACCTGCCCGTCGAGGAGGACAACGACCTGTGGGGCACATGGGTGCAGACCGCGACCGCCGTCCGCAACATCCCCGACAGCGGTCCCGGCCTGACCGACGTCGACGCGTTCGCACCGGTCGAGTCCGATCCGGATGCATGGGCGCGTGAGAAGCTCGCCGGCGGCGAGACGGGCATGTACGTGCCCGCCGGCGGCGGCGAGTCCGGCAAGGTCGCCGTCGACTGGCAGCGCAAGGTCAGGGACGGCCGCGCCACCGAACTGCCCGATTTCGGCGAGTCGCCCGTCGCCGCGCAGGTGGCCGGCGACGGCGAGATCGTCGTCGACTGGGACGCCTGCCACGACGGCTCCGGCGCTATGCACGGGCTGAACCGCATGGAGTCCGACCTCGACGCCCGCATGGGCTCGACGGCCTTCCCGACGCCGTTCCTCGAGCGTTCCGCCCGCGGCGGTTTCCATGGCGCCTACGGCGTCCCCGACTGGCTGGCCGGATACTTCAAGAAGGCCGCGGTCGGCGCCAAGGTGAGCGGCGACCCGACCCTGCTGGTCGACCTGCGCGCCCCGATGGGCGGCTACGTGGTGGCCGTCGGTTCGACGATCCCCGCCGGCACGTACGACGCCGTCGCCCGCCCGGAGGACGGCAAACGCCCCGACCTGACCCAGCCGATGCTCGAATGGTTCGAATCGCACGGCTACCTCGCCAAACCGCTGCCGTCCAGCTACCGCGGCCTCGACGGAAGGACCCACCACGGCGCCGCCCCGTCGGCGCGCCCCGCGCCAAGCCATGACGGCTTCGGGCCGTCCCCGGCGCCCGCCCACGACGGCTTCGGACCGAAGCCCGTCGACATGTCGCCCATCCCCGAAGGCCAGCGCAACCAGGTGTTGCATGACTGGATGTACGGCCGGGCCGCCAACCACCCGGAGAATTGGGGCCAAATCCGGTCCGATGCCTTGGAACGCGGTCTGAAGTCGGGCCTCAAGGCCGATGAGATCCACGCCATCACCGGTTCCGTCGCCCGTGCTCTCGGACTGGAGGCATAGCCCGGGTCCGCGCCGCCGGGAGACAAGGAGACATGATCATGGCCGATGTGTCGGACAGGCGGCGCGAACCGAAGGGCATCCCCACGGGAGGCGAGTTCGCCAAGGAGGACTCCGGCGCGGCCGACGCGGCCGACTTGGAGGAGGCCGCGTTCGAGCGCGCCGAACGCGAGGCCGACGAGTACTACTCGTCGCTGACCGACGAGGAGCTCGAACGCCAATGGGCGGAGGAGTCCGGCCGGACCCCGTCTCCATCCACGCCGGAAGGGCGGCGCGATCCGGATCCCGATCCGGAACGCGGGGCCAACAAGGAGTCCGAACGCCAACGGGCGGAACAGACCGGCTCCCATCCCGCCCCAAAAACCCCGGGCGCGCCGGAGGAGGGGACCAAACCGGGCGTTGACCCGGAACGCGACAGGCTCTGGGGCGCCCTGGTCGGACAGCATACGGGTCCACAAACCCGCGCCCAGCTGGCCCGCGATCCGCGCCTACTGGCCGTGGTCGGGACCGATGGGAATGCGCGCCCCGCCGCCGTGATGGGGTCGTGGGGCAAGGACTTGGAATGGCTCGGCACGGATGGGATGCTCCACACCAGCCCGCTGTCGGAGAACGTGTACGCCGATATGGGCGGTTCCTCCTATTCCGAGTACCACGGGTATTCAAAACGCCTCAAGGATTTGGACGGGCGCATGTCCGACACCACCCGGAATGCGCTCTCCGCCAAGTTCGGACGTCTGCGTAGGCGCCGCGTCTCGGCGGAGGCGGGGCTTGCCGAATGGACGACCGCGGACGACGCGGCCGAGCGCGAGGCCCTCGGGGCCCTCGCCACGGCGGAGGGAAAAGCCTGGTCGAAAAAGGCGAAGTCCGTTGCTGGAAAGGACGGGGGAGAAGCGAAAAGGCATGGCGTGCCATCGAAGCCACAGCCGCGCCATCCGCGGCTCGTTCGGTTCGCGTCGACGGTGGGGAAGGCCGGCGCGGTCGTTCTCGGCGGGTTCCTCGGCGTCGTGCGGCGCGTGCTGGCGCCGCTCGGCCGGCGTTGAGCTCCGGGACGCATAGCGTATGGTGCGCCCCGACCGGGGTGCATATGTGTATTCACCTGCTCGCAGACGGGTTCGTACCCGATCCCCTCACGGAGACCGGGTACGGACCCGTCTGTCGTTTTTCGGACGCATAGCGGCGTAACGCCAATGAATAAACCGAATGGAGGACGATATGGCGATGCAGGAGATTTCGGACGAGACGCGTGTTATCGAGCCGGTCGGCGTGGTCAAGCCCATGCCGCTGGACGTGCCCCGCGTGAACGGGTTCAGGCAGGGGTACGAGCCGGCCGCGGCCGAACGGCTCGTGGCCGACCTGAAGGGCAGGCTCGCCACGCAGACGCGGTTCGCCGACGAGTACCGTTCCGCGCTCGACAAGGCGCGCGGCGACATCAGGGGCGCCGAGGCGCGCATCGATGACCTGAAGCACCAAGTGGCCGAGCTTAGGCACACCGCGGACAGTCCGTTCGAGGCGGCCGGCAAGGCGGGACAGGCCCTGCTCGACGCGGCCCGCGCGCAGGGCGCCAAGGCCCTCGAGGAGTCGAAGGCGCGCGCCAAGGCCATCACCGACGAGGCCGAGATGAACGCCCGGCTGACCGTCGAGCAGGCGAAGGCCCGCGAGAAGGAGATCTCCGAGGCGGCCGCCAAGACGCTGGCCGACGCGAAGGAGCACGCCGCCGAATTGGAGAGGAGGAACCGCGACGCGTGTGTGGCGAGGACGCGCGCCGCCGACGAGGCGGTCGCCCGCGCCGCCGACGCGCGCGCCAAGGCGACCGCCATGCTCGATTCCCTGTCCGGCTCGCTCGCCGACCTCAAGGCCGGACTCAAGGCTTAATCGAGCGACCACTCCTCGCCGTCGGACAGGTCGGCCTCCACCACCGTCGACGGCTCCGGCTCCATGACGCCGATCTGCGTCGGAGGAGCCGGCGTGAATCGTCCGAGGTCGAGCGGCTCCACGTCGGGCAGGCTGGCGCACGCCTGTTTGAGGTCGTCGCCGGCGCCGCCCCACCAGGCCTGGAACATGTTCACGCCGCGCCCCATGCGCTCGTACAGGCCGCGCCCCTTGGGCATGCCGCCCGAGTTCATCGCCTGCTTCAACAGGCGGTTCGCCTCCCTGACGTTCGACTGGCTGACGTTGCCGGCCGTGTCGCCGTTGCCGAGGAACACATGCCCGAGCATGCCCTTGGCCGTGCCCGCGTCGGGCAGCAGGTCCATGTCGGACGCATTGAGCTTCTGCGCGCCGAGCAGGAGCATGATGTTCAGGGCGCGCGCCTGCCTGAGCAGGTCGGACACGTCCAGGCCGATCTTGGCCCGCAGTCCGTCCTCCCATTTCGCGCGCATGTTCTTGTTGTCGATGTCCGGGTCGCCGTTCGGGTTCGGCACCTGCACCCCGCCCTTGGTGAGTAGCGAGTTGAACTCGTCGATGACGATGAGCAGCCGTGGCGGGCGGACCGACGGGTCGAGGCCGTCCAGGTCGCCCGCCTGACCGATCATGTCGCGCCGGCGGTGCATCTCCGCCATGGCCCAGTCGAGCAGTGCGTTCGTGCCCGCCAGCGTCTCCTCGCGCGCGAGCAGCTTGTCCTCGATCGGGGCGAAGTCCTTGGCGCCCTTCGACGGGTCCGCGACCGCGACCTGCCATCCGGCTTCGAGCGCGGCGCGCGTGAGCGTCACCATGACGGAGCTCTTGCCGGAGCCGGTGGTGCCGGAGCACAGCAGGTGCGGCGTGTCCTTCGGATCGAGTTCGGCGGTCGTGCCGTCGTCGAGCGTTCCGAACGGCAGCACGCGGTCGCCGGGCCCCACCCTGTCGAGCGTGCCGTACACGCCGATGTTCCTCGGGTCCGGGTCGGACGGGCTGGCTATCGCGGCGGTCGGCAGCGGGCTGCGCCGCGCCAGCAGGAGCCTCAGCACGCCCGGTTCGTCGGAGGCGACGCGCTTGGCGTAGACCATGCCCGACGCGGCCTGGAACCGGTCGAGCCTGCCGTACGCGTCGTCGGCGCTCATGCCGGCGGGGATGGAGAACGTGTACAGGTCGAGCGCCCCGTTGGTCTCGATGCCCAGCGTCTTCGGCGTCCGGCCGTCGGCGGACACGGCGCCCGCCTGTGCCCACGCGTCGTCGAGCGCGAGTCCGGTGGCCGCGCGCATCATCTCCTGGCTCGCCCAGTCGCCGCGCCGGTCGGACAGTCCGGTGCCCGCCCATGCGATGACGTGGCCCGCGTCGAGCCACTGCCACAGTATCCTGGTCGCGCCCGCCATGGAGCGGATGCGCGCCTCGGCGCGGCGCACGTCGGCGGGCGTGACGCCGCCGTTGAGCTGCACGGGCATGCGCCACAGCGCCCAGTCGCCGCGCCGGTGGCAGGCGGTCGCGTCGCCGACGAACGCGGGCGTCTTCAGGCATGTCCTCAGCGCCTTCGACATGACCATCGCGGCGAGCATGCCGGACGCGCGGTCCGTCCCCCTGTTGGCGTCGAGCGTGACGGGCGCGTCCGCGTTGCGCCGGGCGCGGGGGAGGGTGAGCATGCGCAGGTAGCGCATCTGCCATGCGCCGGGGCGCGCCGGGTCGGGGCTCGGCATGGCCTCTGCCATGACGGCGTCGCCGAACGCGGGCGCAAGGTCGGGCTTCATGTAGTCGAGCACGGACGCGGTGCGTGGCAGCACGGCGGTCTGCTGGCGGATGACGAAGCCCGCCTTGGAGCGCACGTCCTCGGTGCGGTCGTAGTCGAAGTCGACGGGCGGGTCGAGCTTGAAGCCTGACAGGCTTTTCGTCCACTCTGACACGTCGCGCTCGCTCCTGAACATGTCGGACAGGTGTCCCATGGGGTCGTCCCCGACGGAGCGGGGCAGCGCCTTGGCGTCCCATTCGACCAGCGACAGGTCCACGTCGGAGTCCCACAGCCAGGCGAACGAGCGCGACTTGTCGGGCGTGACCGCCAGCCCGGCGCCGACGCCCCAGTCGCCCCACTCGTCGTCACGGCCCGGGAACCAGTTGAGCGCGATGTCCGACCAGGTGGAGTTGGAGCCGTCGACGTCGAACGTCCACACGGCCGGCTTCCCCTCGAGCGTGGCCACGCACGAGGCCTTGACGATGCGCCCCGGGAACGAGGAGAACTTGACGGCGATGCGGTGCTCGTCGACGGTCAGGGCGGCCTGCCAGCCGGTTTTGTCTTGGATGAGCTCGGCGGCGGGCACCGGGTCGGCGCCGATGATGGCGCACACGACGTGCCGCGTCTCGGAGCCGTCGATGGCGAATCCGACCCTCATGCCGTCGGCGCGCGCGGCGGGGGCGAGCTGGTCGCGGCACGCGTCGGTCGTCCACTCGCGCGGCCCGAACGGCGTCTCGAGCATGAACAGCAGCTCGCCATGCGCGCCCTTCTCGAGGTTGGTGACGCGCCCCGGGCGCTTGACGGGCGGTTTCGATGTGGACTCGAGCCACGAGCGTATGAGGCCGGCGGCGCGCATTTCGTCCCTGAACCTGGCCTTGGCGGCCTTGTGCGCGGGGCGCATGGGGATGCCGCAGGCGGCGGCGAACAGGGGAATCTGCCACACCCAGCCGGTCAGCGCCCACACGAGCGCCCCCGCGAACAGCCCGCCGGCGAGAATGGCGAGGATGGCCTTGAGGCGCTTTTTCGCCCAAGGGACGCGGCTTTGGCGGACCGACAGATCCAGCCCCTTGTCGGTGAGCGTCCCGTCGCGCATGTCGGACAGCTCCGCCTGGACCCACAGGCACGTGCCGAGCAGGTCGAGCCACGCGCACCACATGTACCGTCCGTCGACGGCCGCCAGTGCGGGAATGGCGCACATGTACGCGGCGAGCATGGACAGGGAGCCGAACGCGAGGCCGACGCAGACGTCGGCGCCGGCCGGCTTGATCCAGTCACCGCGCATCCAATGGTCGGCGCGCCGCCACGACACCCAGTCTTTGCGCTCCCTGCCCGGTTGCGGGGCGGGGTTCCCCCACGGGTCCTTCCCGGTCGTCTCCGGCCTTCTGGCCGTGAGCCGGGCGACGAGATAGCCGATGGGCGGAACGAGCATGCCGGGCAGCCCCGCGACGACGAGGAGGACGGCGAGGACCCAGCTGGCGGCGCGTATCGGCGTGTGGTAGGAGACTGCCACCTCGGCCGCGCGGGACCTGGAATGGGAGCGTGATCGTGATCTGGAGCGGTTTGCCATAGTGCGCCACGACTATGCGGCATAGCCACGCACCGCAAGCGGACCGGAAAAGACGGAAAGGATGGTCGGGACATGGATGCGAGGACGCGCAGGCGCGAGCCGAAGGGCATACCGATCGGAGGGCGTTTCGCCCGCGGGGGCACGGGGGCGGACGCCTCCGACCTGACGGGCCCGGCCTCCGGGCGCATGACGCGCGCGGCGGTGGAGGCGAGGGCGAGGTGGCTGTCGGCCAACTCCGACATCGCCGCGTACGACGCCGACGTGGAGCGTTGGAACGGGCAGATGGCCGAATATGTGGCCGAACGGCAGGCCATCCGCGACGAGGCGTACTCCCACTTGGTCGACGCGAAGGGCCGGCCGACGAAACGGACCCAAGCCCGTTTGGACGCGGACGGCATCGGCGACGTCGTGCCCCTGCACGACCGGATGATGATGCTGGCCGCCGACGACTGCGCCGACCGCACCGACGCGCTCGGCGTACCTGATCCGCCCCGCCCGGAACCGCCCCGCCTGGAGGAGCGCCGCCGCCGGGCGCGCGAGCTCGACGCCGACGTGGAGTACGCGGCCATGGCCGACGAGGCCGCCGAACGGTTCGGCGCCGAACTGCCCGACCCAGCGCGACTCAGGGCCATGCGCGCGGCCGCCCGTTCCGACGCGGCCAGGTTCGACGCCTCCGTGGTGACGGAGCTCGACGACCCGCTCGAGGGTCAGACCGACGCGGCGGTGGAGGCCTGTGAGGACCCCGACGGCCGGACCCGCCTGTCAGCCTCGCTCAACGCGAGAGGCATGGCGAGGCTCGACGCGGCCGGAACCGGGCTCGGCCCGTGGCGCGTCGCCTCGATGAGGCTCGCCAGCCGATACGCGGGACGCATGCCCCTGGCATCGGCGCTCGACGCCGAGCCGGACGAGAGGGCCGCCGCGACCGCGCTCATCACGCACTGCGCGGCCAACCCGTCGGACACGGACGCCGCGCTGGATGACCTCAGGAACTCGAAGTATGGCCGCAGGCTGTCCGGCCTGACGGCATGGATAAGGGAAAGGAGCCGGTCATGACCGACGCGAACGACAGGAGACGCGAACCGAAGGGCATTCCCACGGGAGGCAGGTTCGCCAAAGGGAACGGGGGAGGTTCCGACGCGTCCGACCTCGTGGAGGAGACGCCGGCGTCCATCCCCGACGCGGCGGACATCAGGGACACGCCCGCGAGCCGCGAGGCCCTGCTCGAACTGGCCCGTACCATGAGCTCATGGGACGGCTCGTGCGACTGGGCCGATGCGACCGAGCCGGAGGAGCTCATGTCCGAGCTGGGCTTCGACCCGGCCGCCGCCATGACCCTGATCGACGCGGTCGGCGACGACTATTACCCGACCCGCGAGTTCGTCCGGTTCAATGACGCCGGCATGCTCGAATCCGTCGACGAGTCCGACCTGGAGGACCAGGCCGCCGACGAGGCCGACGACATCCGCCAATACGTAGAGGACACGCCCGAGGTCCGGGAGGAGCTCGACGCCGACACGCTCCAAGGCGTGCGCGAGTCCGACCCCAAGGCCCTGCTCCAGGCCGCCCGGGAGGGCAACCGCTGGGACGGCGCGTTCGACTGGGCCGACGCGACCGACGACATCGAGTCGCTGTCCGGCGTGTACGGCTCCGGCCGATACGACACCCAATGGCTCGTCGACCGGGCGTTCTTCGGCGACTACGAGCCGGGGCACGACTACATCCGGTTCGACGGCTACGGCAACTTCGAGTCCGTCGACGAATCCGACCTCGAGCGGGAGGCGTGGGACAACCGCGAGGAGATCCTCGACGCCATCCAGAGTGCCCGTGATGACATGGACTTCACCAGCTGGACCGACGACGACGTGGCGGACACGCTGGCCAAGCTCGACGTCAACGGGGAGGACTGACGTATGGTTGATGTAGGCAACAGAAGGCGCGAGCCCAAGGGCATACCGACAGGTGGCCGGTTCGCCGACGAGAACGGCGGAGGCTCGGACGCCTCCGACCTGGAAGCGGAGGACACGGCCGCGGTGATCGAGGACCTGCCCGACGGCTCCACGCGCGTCAGCCACCCGGGCGACCCGACCATCACGTTCGTGCCCCGCGCCCGCCAAGGGGGCTTCGACCGCGCGTACGCGGCCGCCGTATCCAGCCCATACCGGCTCGGCGGCGCCGTCAGGGTCGGTTGCGACGGGTCGAACATCACCGTCCATTACGAGTCCGATCCGGTCTTCATCGACGCATGCGTCGACCCGTCCGACCCGGACGGGACCATGCTGTCGGTCATGAGGCTCGTCGACGCATGCCACGCGATCGCGGCCACCGGCCGGTCCGTCAGACGCGTCGACGCGACCGAGGGCACGCTCGCCATCACCATGGCCGACCGGTCCCAGGTGCTCGTGCAGCCGTCCATGTGCGAGGCCACGCGCTTCGACGCGCACGGCGACCTCATCCAATCGGCCACGCTCAACCCGCATCCGGCCGGCGCGTCGAAGCGCCCCGGCGACGACTTCGCGCTCGATACGTTCGCCCAAGGGCTGCCCGGCTCGTTCTACGACGCCGTCGACGCGGCCAACGCCCTCGCCGGCGGCCACCGTCGCGACCGTCGCGACCGGCCCGCCCACGCGAAGCCGACGGCCCGGCCGAAAGGCTTCGCCGCCTCGGGCGACGGAAACGCGGTCGGCTCCGCCGCTGCGCGCGTGCGCGTCCGGCGCGCCCGCATGTCGACCGCCACCGACGACGACCTGAACGCCGTCGCCCAGTCGGCCGTCGGGCTGCCGACCGACGTGGCCGGCAGCCAAGTCACCGCCCGGTCGACCGACGGGCATTTCGTTCGCGCCGACAAGGGCGCGGGCTACGCGGCCGTCTGGCGCGTGGACCGGAACGGCGACGTGTTCGCCCTGTCCGAATTCGACATGTCCGAATCGGACGAGTACCTCAATGCGCTGCCGCCCGACCGACGCGAACGGTTCCGCACGCTCGTGTCCGACGCGTACCGGCTGACATTCTGAGGAACCCGCCCGCATAGCCCCTTCCCGTGCACCGCGATGCCACGGAAAGGGGCTTCATCATGGTTGACGTAAGCGGCAGAAGACGCGAACCGAAGGGCATACCGACGGGAGGGCGGTTCGCCGACGAGATGGGAGGCGCCTCCGACGCGTCCGACCTAGCCGACCCGTTCGGACCCATGCCGGCGGCCGCGCCGGTGGTGGAGGACGCGGAACGGACCCGCGACCTGATCGCGCGGGCCGCGGGGTTCGAGTTCGGGCCCGACGGCGCCCGTCCGCTCGACGCGGATGGAAGACCTCTGACCGACGCGGCGCTCGACACGAGGACCGCCAAGGCCAGCTCCAAGTTCCAGGCCGCCGTGCGCGAACGGTTCGCCTCCGACATGTCCGACATCCCATACCAGGACCGCCGCAAGGCCGTCAAACAGATGTGGCGCATGTCAAACGCGTACACCCGCCGCCGGGCCATCGACGGTTCGCCCAACAGGCGCTTCATCCCAAGCGAATCCATCGCCAACTCCCTACGCCGGCGCAGGGACTCCGACGCGGCCGTGTCCACGCTCGTCGACCTGTTCCACGAGGACGCGAACGCCGCGTCCGCCGTCATTCGTAACGGCTTCCCGCGCGACAGGAAGGGCGCGTTCGCGTTCATCAACAAGACCAAGAACCTGCACGGCAAGGACGGCAAGCCCGTACATGGCTGGTACGAGGACAAGGACGGCAAGCCGAAGTTCGGCGTCCTGCCGAACCCGAAGGGCGCCGCCGCCCGCTCGTACCTGCGCATGCTCTACCAGCCGACCAAGGGCGTCCCCACCGACCCGACCACCCGCAAGGCGGTCGTCGATGCGCTCAACCAGATCGGCGAGGTCGGCGGCCCAACCGCGCAGGCGAAGGCGTTCTGGAACATCTGCTACGGCGACGGCTCGCCGACCAACCTGAAGGGCGACGTCGACTACGCGAAGTCCATCGTGGCGGGCAGGCGCGCCAACCGCTTCGGCGTCGGCAAGATCGACGAGTACTCGCACGGCGGCCGCGCCCAGGACGGCTCCGGACAGGGCAACGCGGCCCGCATGGCCGCCTACGAGGGCGGGCTCACCCACGAGGCCGCCGTCGCGTTCTGCGCCATGGAGCCGCGCGACCCGAAGGTTTCGAGCGGCAAGACCGCCCACGCGCACACGTACATCACCCGCCGCCGCCGCAACGCCAAGACCGGCCTGATGGAGAATGTGAAGCCGCGCCGCCTATCCGAGATGCGCTCCTATATCCACCAGGTGTACAGCGTGTCCGACTCGGAGGTCGCCCGGTACAAGGCCGACCATCCGGAAGACTTCGGCGGCGAGACCGACTGAGCGATACGCGAAAAGGGACCGCCCCCGCGACCCCAGGCATCCGGTGCCGGGTTCGTCGCGGGGGCGGTCCCTTTTTTCCTATATGCGGCCGGTCAGGGCTCGATGGCGTCGTCGACGAGGTCGTCGTCGTAGTACCACGGGCGGGAAGCCACGTGATAGCCGGGCACGAGCTCGTCGCTGTCGACCGATTCGGTCAGGCCGTTGGTGTTCGCGTTCGCCAGGGCCTCGGCCTCGGTGCCCCACCAGCTGCCGTTGTCGACGTCGGTCTCCCACGACGGGTCGGTGCCGTCGCCCTCGGGGTCGAAGAGGTAGGCGCCGTCCTCGTCACGGACGATGGCGTACTCGATGCCGCCCTGTTCGCGTTCCTGTGCTGCCATATATGGTTTCCTTCCTTGTTCGAAGGTACCCGCCCGCCGGATGGCGGGCGGGAAGCGTTTATCGGTTCCGAACCACGACCTTCTCGGCGGGTTCGATGATGTTCGCGGTGAGGTATATGCGTGGGCGGACCGACACGACGCACGACGCGCAGCAACGTTCCGCCAACGCCTCCGCCTCACCGCGGCTCCGGAACCGTGTGGGTTTGTTTCCGTGGCGGATCTCCACACGCCCACCCTCCAATGAGGGCTGGGTGTGGTCGTCCACCCAACGATGCGAACCGTCCGGCTCCGCCACAAACTCGAGCTTGGTCCCGGTGCCGAACATCCCATGGATGTTGTCGTCCATGGCGATGGGCTCCCTTTCCGGCGGGGTCACGCCCGCCACAGGGTCCTTGCGTCCCGGAGCACCGACACGGCCGCCTCGCCGACCGCCTTGAGCTTGGCAGACAGCATGTCCCAGCCCATCGGCACGTCGGAGCGCTCCATGAGTCCCGCCCGTTCGGCCACGCGCATGAACACGCGGTTGGTGTCGCGGGCGAGCGTGGAATCGAGCCAACGCCCAAGCGCGGCCGGTTCCGGGTCGCCGTCGGCCAGCCCCGGCACGTCCGGCACGTTGGCGCCGAACACGGTGCGCGCGGCCGCCCACTCGAGCCTGAGCACGAGCAGCTCCGTGTCCCGCGTTTTGCCGGCCAACGCCGAACCGCACATGATCGCGGCCGTGGCGGACAGCATGATGGACGCGCTGAAGCCATAGGCGTTCGCGTTCAGCGCGTCGCCATCCCGCACGGTCGGCTCGAACGGCTTGCCGAACACGAGGCGCTTGCCTCCGGCCGGCTCCGCCTTCCCGGATTCCGCCTTTCCGGTCGGTTCCGGTTCCTTCGGCTCCGCCTTTCCGGTCGGCTCGGCTTGCGCTGGCTCCGCCTTTCCAGGCACGCCCCATTTCTCCAAGGCGGCTTTGCCCGCCGCCGTCTCCCAAGGGTCCACGCCCCCCTCCGGTTCGGCCGACTTCACCGGCTCCGGCTTTGGCGCCGGCGTTCCGTCCAACAGGTCCTCGAACAGGTCCACGCCCGTCTCCTTTCGTGTATTCTCGCCCCCGTCTTGCGTCCCGGTGGGCAGGCCGAAGCCGGCCACTGGGTCGGTCGCTGGCCTTGCGAGCCGGAAGCGCGCGTCGTCCGCGGGCCACTGCCTCGCGGCCGCGGCGCGGGCCTTCGCGCCATACAGGGTCGCGGCGGGGCAGGCGTTCGCCAACGGGCACCACCCGCACAGGCCGGACGGCCTCAGCGGGAATTCGCCCGCCCCGACGCAACGGTTCATCTCGTCCCATGCCCGCGCCATGCGCGAGCCGGTCGCGGCCATCGCCTCGTCCGACAGGTCGGCCGTCTCGAACGTGCGGTGCTCCACGTACACGTCGCGCGCGCGGCGCACCTCGCAGACGCCCGCCGTTTCCAACAGCGCCTTGTAAACGCGCAGCTGGTCGGCGTGGCGCATCCTGCCCGAATCGCGGTCCGGCTTCCTGCCGGTCTTCCAATCGACCACGCCGCGCTCCGCGTCGCGGTAGTCGACCGAACCGGTCATGGGGATGCCCCATATCGTCTCACGGAGCTCCTGCTCGGCGGCGGCCGGATGCAGCGGGATGCCGAATACATCGGTCAGACGGAACCCGTCGAGCTTCGCCGCGGCGCCGTCGACCCAGTCCGCCTCCATCATGGGGGAGCCGTCGGGCTTCGTCACACCGTCGGGGATCGGGTCGGGCTTCCATCCGGTCGCACGGTTCTCCTCGCGCAGCATCGGCACCGCCGCCTCCACAAGCGCGTGCCAGTCGGGGTGCGCCACGTCCGGTTGCCGGGTCACGGCCAATTGCAACGCGCCGTGCGCCAGCGAGCCGAGCACGAGCGGCGAGTCCCATTCGTACCGTCGCGGCAGGGCGCGGCCGGCGAGCCAGCGGCCGGGGCATGAGCGCCACGAGTCCAATGACGAGAACGAGGCGTGGCGCGGACGCGCCACATCGGCGCGCACCGTGCCATCCGTCTCGTCGAATTCCAGAATGGTGTCTTTCATAACAGGCTGTCTTGCGTCCCGGCGGACGCCGCGGCCATGTCGGCCGGGACGTCGCCGAACTTCGACCACATGGCGTCCAAGGCCCGCCACAGCACGCAGTAGCTCCGTCCGGCCATGTCGAACGACAAGTCCGGCGGCATCGGGACCGAAACGCCCACGCACGCGTCGAGCTCACGCCCGCACATCGGCGTGTCCAGCCGTTTGAGCCACGGGCGCGCCCTCAGCGCGAGCGCCACGCCCACCGACGGCACCATGCCCTCCCGCGCGGCGGGGAACATGCCATGCGCCGCGAGCCCGTCCAACAGGGACGGCGGACAGTGGAGCGCCGCCGCCACCCGGCCGACCTCGAGCCAGCCCGGCCTCACTCGAGCCCCCTGACCGACTCGACATCCAGCGTGCCGGCCGCGAACGCCAGGTCCATGGCCACGTCGAACGACTTGCCCACCGTCTTGAGCGACAGCCCGCCGACCAGGTTGGACAGCCTCACCGCGTCGCGCACCACATGCGCGTCCGCTGCGACGGCCAGCCTCATGCGGTCGCGGTCGTCCTGCGCGTCATGGAGCGCCACCAGCAGCGCCGCCGGCTCCGATAGTCGACCTGACAGCACGGCCAGCGTGCGCGCCAGCGGAGACTCCGAGCCGCACAGCTCGTCCAGCGCCCGCGCCACCTCCGGACGTTCCGCGCGAGAGGCGGCCGAATCGATCCTCGCCACCTGGGCGCGCGTCAGTTCGGACTTGCCCGACAGGCCGTTGAGCAGCGCCGACTCCAACGCCGCGTCGTCCGACTTGCCCGTCAGCTCCGCCAGCTTCGAACGGAACGCGTCATCGGCCAAAGCCGCGCGCACCTGGAGCACCTTCTCCACGGCCGCGCGCGTCGGGCCGGACGGACGGCGTCGGGCCGGACGGTCCGGCGCCTTGTTTTCCGCGCCCTCTCCATCCGTCTCCAGCGTCACGGGCTCCGGGGCGGGTTCCGGTCCGGAGCCCGGCTCCGGGGTTGTTTCCGGTACGCTCCATGCGGCCGCGTCCGGTTCCGCCGGCGTCTCGGGCTCCGGCGCCGGAGCTTGGGGGACGTCGCGTCCGAAACCGTCGTCGCCGTTGTTGTTGAAATCGAATCCGAAGGCCAAGGTCTTCCCCTTTCGTATGTCAGGAATCGTCGCGATCGACCTATGCGGACTCGCGTCTGCGTCGCGCGTCGACGCGGATCCGGCTCCGAAGCGTCATGCCGGAAAACGAAAAAGCCGAAACCAAAAAGCGATCAAAAAAACCTAGAACCAAAAAAAGACGAGACGAGAAAAACCAAAAGACCGAAACCAAAACCAGCCCAAAGCACTACCACATACAACCAACGAAAACACCAAAACAGAAAACAAATACAGCCAAACAAAAACGACAACCAAATATTCCCAGCAAAAGAAAACAGCAACCGACAAGACAGACAACCAATCCACCATAACCCGACTTTCGCATCCCCGGAGGGCGCCGACCGAGAAAAGCGGGGTCCGCCAGCGGGGTTTCCACGCCTCCGGGCGCATAGGCGGACGGCATGACCGCTCGAATCACATTCTCGCTTGGCGGCTCGGGCGGGCTCGGCAAGTCGTCCGGAGCCCGCGCCGTCGCGCAGGCCCTCGCGCAGACCGGCATGAAGGTCGCGCTCGTCGACGCGAACCCGGGGCAGCAGTCCCAACGCGCGTTCCTCGGCGTGCCCCCCGACAGGGGACTCGAGGACGCCCGCTTCGCCGACGACATCATGGATGTGCTCGTCATGCCCGGACAGATACGGGCCGACTACGCGTTCCTCCCCGGTCCCATGGATACACGCGCCACGCACCTCGTCGACCGCTACGGGTCCGCGCTCATCCAACTCGCCCGCATCTGCGACATCGTCGTCGTCGATGCGGACCGCACCGACCGGCGGCTATGGAACGACCCCAACACCATCAGCGGCGGCCTGATCCGCCCGTTCGTTGAAGGCGGCCGCGCCCGCGTCCTGTTCCGCCTCGGACAGACCGGCAGCCAGCTGCACGACGGACTGGCCGCCCTCGACGCCATCCACCGGCCGGAACAGGTCATGGCCATCGCCCAGACGCCCATCGGCATCAGACCCCGCAAGCCGAACGAATGGCGCGCCATGCTCGACGGACTGGCCAAATACGGCGGATGCGACCAATGGACCGAACAGTCGACCGAAATGGTCGACTCCGGACTGTCCGGCCCTCCCCACGGGCAGGAATCGCGATGGCTCGCCAACGCGGCCGTCTGGGCGGGCGGACGGCCGGACGACTTCAGGCAGGAGCGTGCGAAATGGACCTTCGGCAGACGTCGCGGCTAGGCGTCGAGGCCCGCATGAAAGCCAACTCGCGCCGCGCCGACGCGCTCGTCAGGCTCCGTTCCATGGCCGAGTCCGGACAGGGCGCCGACGCGCTCGCATGGCTGCTCCGGGAATGCCAGTCGGATCCCGCGCTGCTGCGCCTGCATGTCTGGCGTGTCAGCCAGGCCATCTACGGCACGTCCGACGCCACCGCCCGCCGCCAGGTGGCGAGGACCGCCGAATGGTGCCGGGCGCGGGACGTCGACCCCGCCACCGCCAACCTCGGCTGGCTGCTCGACGAACGTACCAAGGGCGCCCGCCTGTCCGCGTGGTTACTCGCCGTCGCCCTCGACCTGGGCTACCGGCTCCCGGGACCGGACCCGTACGACATTCAACCCGCCAGTAGCTGAGCCGCGAGCGTGCCCAACCGGCACCACACGTCCCATTCCGGCACGCCGTCCGCCTCAGCGCGGCGCCGCACCAGCCGGCGCAGACGCTCCGCGTCGTATTTGCGCGACGCCGTCTGCGACGCGGCGTACTCGCGGGCCAGCTCCGGGTCCTCCGGCATGAGCTCCGGCAGCAGCGCGGCGCGCGCCGGCTTCAACGGCTGGGTCATGAGCGCCACCGCGACCGCGGGCTCCAGTTCGTCGAGCGACCGGTGCCACAGGCCATGGCGATACGCCCATGCGGCCGCGTGCGACGGGTCGGCGTCGAACATGGCGCGCAGCTCCTTCAGCCCGCGCCCCACCGGCCGGGGCACCGTCAGGTCCGGGTGCGTCTCGAACAGGGCGGGCGCGTCCACGGCCATCAGATTCCGGCTCAACGCGTCGTCGAACGCCTTGTTGTACACGTCCGTGCCCTCGTCGTCGTCGCGGTCGAGCGCCGACGCGTTCACCGCCTTGCGCGACAGCACGCGCCGTGGGTTCGCCCTCGCCACCGCCTCGGACGTCTTCTTCGCCCACGCGCAGAACGACGTGCCGAGCGTGGGGTCCCACCAGCCCTTCTCGTTGACCTGCTTCTCCTTTGACACGATCGTCTTGTGCAGGATCTTCTCCGTAATCCGCGGCGCGGTGAACTCGAATATGCGCGCCGCCTGCTCCGGGTCCGGGAACCAGCGGCGCACCTGCTGCCGGACCAGTCCGGACTCCTCCAGCCATCCGGCGACCATCCGCCGTTCGGGCGAGTTCGGCTCGAGCGCCTCCTCGTTCCAGTCGATGCCTCTGACGCGCTCGTCCAGCTCGTCGCGTTGTTCCCTGTCGTAAGCCATGCCCACCCGTATGCGTCGCGCATAGCCCGGCTTCCATGAAATGGATTTGGTATGAGCTCCTGCCGTCCCCGGACGGGGCGGCCGACGACCAGGACCGGTTCCTCAAACGCGCCCGCCGCGCCTCGGCGGAACTGGGGTTGTCCGAACGCCCCGGCATCGCCGACATCGGCCACTTGGGCGACGACGGCTGCATCCTGCTCGCCCGGGGCGGCCGGCGCTGGCTGGCCGTGGCCGAGACCCACGGCGACCGCGCGGCCGAGGCCGTGGCCCGCGCCGCCAAGGCCGTGGCCCGCGGATGCGACCCGCCGGACTTCCTCGACGAACGCCTGCCCGCCGCGCACGCGTTCGTCCCCATCAGCGCGACCCTGTCGCGCACCGCCCGCGACGACGAGACCGACGACTCCGACGTGAGGCTCGACGCGCCCGAGGACGGCTGGGTCGCGTTCAACGTGCGCCGCATCGGCTACGTCGAGGGGCGGCGCAATGATGACTGGCTGGCCGACGAGTTCAACCGCCAGGCCGACACGTCGAAGCTCAGGGGCGAGGGCGTGGGCGTGTGCCGCGTCGTCGCGGCGGCGCCCACGTTCGCCCAGGCGCGCGACCATGCGAAGCTCGCCGCCAACTCGCTCGGGCTCGGGCTCGCGCCCGGCTTCTCCGCCCATCGCTCGCGCCCGCGCGCGGCCCTGTGCGCCGTGGGCGTCGCCGTGTTCGCGGGCGCGCTGGCCGTGTTCGCGGCCGGCGGCCCGTGGTGGCCGGCTATTCCCGCCGCCCTGTTCGCGGCGGCCGCGTTCTGGCGCCGGCTCTCGTGCCCGTCCGACGAGGCGCTCTGGCAGCGTCCGCGCCACCGGTGGTGGTTCCGCAGGACGCGCACCGCCCGCGTGGCCGACCGCAAAACGCTGGTCGGCGGCGACGAGGCCGGCCCATGGGCCAGGAAGCGCATCAACGGCTACGCGTTCCAACGCTCCAGCATGCCGTTGCCCGCAGGGGCCCTCGCGGGCGTCGCGACCCCGTCGGCGCTCTCGCAGGCGTCGCGCACCGCGAAGGCGGCCGCGCCGGAGGCGCTCAAGGGCGACGGCGGGCCGAACCTCGGCCGCGACGGCGGCGACGAGATGGCCTCGCTCGCGCCCGAGGCGCTGTACGGCGGCGTCGGCATCCTTGGAGAGCCGGGCTCTGGCAAGTCGAACCTCATGCACGGTCTCGAGCACTGGGGCGCCGCCCACGCCGGCCCCGGTGACGTGCTCGTCGCCATCGAGTCGAAGGGTCAGGACTCACTGCCCGTGCTCAGGCGGCTCATCCCGTCCATGCTGGTCATCGACGTCTCCGACCCGTCGACGCCGATGATTGACCTGCTCGGCCCCGGGACGCCGATGGACCGGGCGAACAACATCGCCGACCTCATGCAGCGCGCGCTGGGGGAGGGCCAGGTCGGCCAGCAGTCGCGCATCCAGCTGCGCGACTCGGTGTTCGTCGCTCTGACGGCCCTGCCCGCCCCGTCGCTGGCGCGGCAATGCGCCGCCAATGGCGTCAAGGCCCCATCCGGCTGGACCGGCTTCGCCTCCCGCCTGCTCGCCTCCGAGGGCGTATCGGACGCGAGGGCGCTGGGCCTGGCCGCGTGCGCCGCCACCGACGATCCGGATGTGCGCGCCGCCGTCGAACGCCTCCACGGCGGAACCAACGCCGCCGGCCGTCCCGCCATCCCCGACGGGCAGCTCATGCAGCGGCTCAGCGCCCCGATGAACAAGATGGACCTGCTCGCCCGGGCGCCCGAGCTGACGGCGCGCCGGCCGTCCGTCACCTGGCGCCAGGTGGTCGCCAACCACGCGGTCCTCGCCGTGAACATCGGGCCGGCCGCCAAGGCGGGCCCGGACGGCGCCCACGCGGCCATGCCCGACGGGACGAGAAGGCTCGTGGGCGCGCTCCTCTTCCAGTCGCTGCGCGACGAGATCGAACGCTCCTGCGCGGGCTGGCAGGACTCCGGCCGGCGCGTCCGCCTGTACATCGACGAGCTGACCGACGTGTCCGGCGGCGACGACGGGCAGGCGGGCGGCGGCTCCGCGGCCGTCAGGTGGCTCAGGGAGCGCGGCCGCGCGTACGGCGTGGAGCTGGTCGCCGGCACGCAGAACCCGTCCCAGATGGACCCGTCCCTGCTCGCCACCTTCCTGGGGCTCATGACCCTGTGCTGCTTCACCCTGCGCGCCTCCAAGATGGCGCAGACCGTCGCCGACGAGATGGGGTGCGACCCGCAGGCCATCCGTTCCCTCAACGTGCATGACATGGCGGTCCGCACGGTGGACCGCCGGCTGTCGGCCCTCGCGCCGTTCGTGCTGACCGTGCCCCACTTCGACGCGGGAGACGGGCTGGATGAGGGCCGCGACGCATAACGGACCGGTGATACGGAAACCTCTCGAAAGGAAATCAATGAAGGCGACAGTCGATTCGGTCCAATTGTCACGCGCGGTCTCGCACGTCACCCGGGTGCTCGACCCGGACCACACGGCCCTGTCCGTCCGCGCGGCCGACGGTGGGCTCGTGTTCGAGGCGGTCGGCGAGGGCTACAGCCGCGCGTCGGTCCAGGCGGACGTGGAGGAGCCGGGGGAGGCGCTCGTCGCCGGCGTGCGCTTCGCGCTGTACGCGGACGCCATGCCGTCCGGCGAGGTGGCGCTCTCGTCGCGCCAGGCGGCCACGGGCGGCTTCCTCAACCTGTCGGCCGGCAGCCTGTCGGTCGACGCCCGCCTGCTGACGGGCGCGTCCATGCCGCAGGTGCCGCAGGTGCCGTCCGACATGCTCGGGGTGGACCCCGGGGTGTTCGGGCAGGCGGTCGCCACCGCGGCCTCGTTCGCCTCCCGCGACAAGTCCAACCCGGTGCTGGGCGGCGTCAGGCTCAGGGAGCGCGACGGCCGGCTCGGCATCGAGGCCACCGACCGCTACCGCGCCTACGTGCGCACGCTCGACGTGGCCGTGCCGGAGGGCCTCGACGTCATCGCGCCGGCCGAGTGGCTCAGGACCGCCGGCGCGAAGGCCACCACGTTCGGCGCGACCGACCGCGCCATGTTCGTGTCTGGCGACGGCACGCTCGACATGACCCCGCTGATCGACGGCGCGTACCCGGACCTCGGCCGCGCGTTCTCCCCGGAACGCCTCAGGTCCGACTCCGTCGCCAAGGTGGAGCGCGCGGCCCTCGTCAAGGCCGCCAGGACCATGCGCCGCCTCGTCGACGACAAGCCGGTCATGGAGACGCGCTTCGGCTCCGACGGCGTGACCATGACGCTCAGGGGCGCCGACCAGGACGTGGTCCAATGGGTGCCCGCCGAGGTGTCCGCCGACGCGACGCGCAGGATCAACATCGACTACCTGCTCGACGCGCTGGCCGCGCTCGGCTCCGACGACGTCGAGGTCAGGCCGGGCCGCATGTTCCGATTCGTCGACGAGTCCGACCCGTCGACGCTCGTCGTGGCCGCCGAGTTCCGCGGCAACCAGGAGTGAGGGGGGAGGACATGGCGCGATTCCTGACCAGCGAGTCGGTGACCGAGGGCCATCCGGACAAGCTCTGCGACCTCATCTCCGACATGGTCGTCGACGACATGCTCGCCCATGACCCGCACGCGCATGTGGCGGCCGAGACGGCCGCCTCGGCCGACACCGTCATGGTGTTCGGCGAGGTCAAGGCCGCCGGCGGGTACCGGCCCGACGTGGAGGCCATCGTGCGCCAGGCGTTCCGCCGCGTCGGCTACACCGACCCCGCGTGCGGGCTCGACGCGGCGCACGCGAAGGTGCTCGACATGCTCAACTCCCAGTCGGCCGAGATCGACGCGGCCGTCGGGGACGGCGACGGCGCCGGCGACCAAGGCATCATGGTCGGCTACGCGGACGGCCGGACGCGGACGCGCCTGCCGCTGTCCGCCGAACTGGCCCACGCCCTGGCCCGCCGCCTCGCCGACGCGAGGCGCGACGGCTCGCTGCCGTGGCTCAGGCCGGACGGCAAGACCCAGGTGACGGTCCGCTCCGAGGGCGTGCGGGCCGTGGTCGACACGGTGCTCGTGTCCGCCCAGCACGATCCGAACACGCCGCGCGGCGAACTCGTCGACGGCATCCGCGACGCGGTCATAGCGCCGACGCTCGCCCCCTACGGCGGCATGGCATCCGCGTCGACGGTCATTGTCAACCCGTCCGGCTCGTTCGTCCTCGGCGGTCCCAAGGCCGACGCCGGGCTGACCGGGCGCAAGATTGTCGTCGACCAGTACGGAGGCGTCGCGCCCGTCGGCGGCGGCGCGCTGAGCGGCAAGGACCCGACCAAGGTCGACCGTTCCGGGGCGTACGCGGCCCGCTGGGTGGCGCGGTCCATCGTCGACGCGGGACTGGCGGTACGCGCCCAGGTGCGGGTCGCCTACGCCATCGGCCGCGCCGACCCGATCGGCGTCGACGTGGACACGTTCGGCACGTCCGCCGTCGGCGACGACAGGCTCGAGGCCGCCGTCGCCGACGTGTTCGACCTGACGCCGAAGGGCATCATCCGCGGGCTGGACCTGGCGCGCCCCATCTACACGCCGACCAGCAGCTACGGGCATTTCGGACGGGAGGGGTTCCCATGGGAGGACACGACGCAGTCGGCTCCGGCCATCAGAGCGGCCGTCGGCCTGTGAGCGCCGACGGGCTCGCCGCCGCGCTGGACGGACTCAACCTGACGTACAGGGACCGCGGGCGGCATGTGCTCGTCACACATCCCACGTTGGCCGGCGCGTCCGTCTGGGATGTGGATCTGGACAAGGGCACGGTGGCCGACGTCGACGCGCCCGCCGTGGATGTGATCCGCAGCGGCCTCCGCGCCGACCGCGCGTTCGACGCGGAGGCGCTGGAGTCCATACTGGACCGCGCCGGCGCCGAATTCGGCGTGGACGCGAGGTCGCTGACCGGTGCCGACCTGCTCGCCCTGTACAGACGGTGACGGCCCGAAGAACGAAAAGGCGACCCCCGGTTCCGAGAATATCGGAGCCGGGGGTCGGTCATATGGAGGCTGGGACCCGTTCGGCGCGCCGCCTACATAACGCACCGCTGAATCCAATAGACACCGGCGGCGTGCCGTCGGGGTTCCGGCCTCCGCCGATGCCCTATGCGCCCAACGCGCGGCCGGAAGCCTCCAGCGGGTCGAGGCCCAAGGCCACGTCGCCGGCGGCCTCGCGGCCGAGACCGGCCGCCTCGAGCGAGTAGCGGATGGTGCGCGGGCGCTCCTTGCGCAGATCGAGCTTCGAGAAGTACTCGTCCAGCTGGCGCTCACGGGTCAGCACGAGGTCGCGGCCGGCGGGGATGGCGAGGTTCTCGGTCCTGAGGGACGCGACCCGCTCGCGCAGACGGTCGTTCCAGCCTTGGCGGAAGCCGCACGCCCAGCGGTCGCGGCGTTTCGCCATGCGGTACGCCACGTACCGGCGCTCGTCGGGGTCGCCCTCCGCCATCGCGTCGAGGCGGTCGGACCATGTGCGGCGGATACGGGTCAGGCAGTCGAGCTCAATGGCCTGGAACAGCATGACGGCGGTGTCCGCGTCGCGCGCCTCGCCGACGAAGTGCGCGTTGAGCCTGCCGCGCCGTCCGGTGGCGGCCGAATAGTCGTAGCTGCCATACACGCGGCATCCGTTCGCGCGGGCGACAATGCCGGCGAGTTCCAGCTGGAACGTGTTCCAGCAGCGCGCGGCGAGCGGCACCGAACGCTCCGTCATGACGCGCCGCGTGCGGTCGCGCCTCCAGTCCTCGAGGCGGTAGCGGTCGATGAGGCGCTGCGCGCGCTCGTAGGCGAGCGACGCCTCGTTGTCCGACGCGGCCGGATCCGATGCCAGCGCCATGAGGTCGTTGACCTTGTCGATGATCTTGTCGATGTCCATGATCGTGCTCCTTTTTCCGTTCGCCGGTCCCATGCGTCCCGGCGCGACGCATAGCGGGAGGACATGGGAAACGAATACATCGACGGAAGGCTCCGGTCCGCGGACAAGGCCTACAGGCATATGACGACCATACTGGCCTTGCTGGCGCTGCTGTGCGCGCTGCCGTTGGCCCTTCTGTTCGACTCCTCATGGGTGTCCGATTCGAAGCTCGGGGTCGCGCTGACCGCAACCGCGCTGACCGCGCTGGCCTCGATCGCCGCGGACTTCCTGTTCGCCATCAGGCACGCCCGCGACGAGCGGATCTGCGAGATCGACACGTTCGGCTGGCTGCTCGAGCTGGCCGGCTGGTACGCGGTCCGCCCGGACACGCCGGCGTGCGCGGAGAAGGCCGCGCTGGCCAGTCGTCTGGAGCATCCGGAGGCCGACGGCGCGCGCGACGCGTTGGCCGACCTGGCCGAAAAACTCGACGACATGACGGGCGAGCACTACACGGACGCGTGGCGCGGCGTGGCCGATCTGTACGCCGCGAACGTGGGGGAGCGGGAAGGAATGAACCGTTTCTACCGCATCGTCATGGCGAAGGTCGCCGAGAACCCGACCGCCGACCGGCTGGACATCCACGTCGACGGGTCGGAACTGAAATGACCATAAAAGAACGACCGGAGCAGGCCATGCGTTCCGGCCGTCACGGAATGAGGGTCCACACCAGCCAGCCGACGAGCGCGAGCGATCCGAGGCACAACGCCACGTACAGGCAGGTGCCTGCAAACGCGCCCGCCAAGAACGCGTCCGTTCGGCGTTTCCGCCGGTCCAGCAGGGCGTACCAGTCGGCCTCGCACCGGTCGAATGCGGACATGTCCCCCGGGGTGACGCCGTATGACGCCAGCCATTCGGGAACGGTCGGCATGGGCTCCAGCGGGTCTGTCAGCGTCTCCTTGCGAAACAGGGCCGTCGCAAGGCCTTGCCCGACGCCCTTGAGAAAGAAGACGGGGAGCCGGTCGCCGGTCAAGAATGGCTCCTGTCCAGTTCGTTGAGCATGTCGGCCAACCCCGCGCCCCTGTTCTTCCTCTCGTTCTCCTTGCGTTTTTCGTCGGCCAGCTTGCCCCATTCATCCACGAGCCCGGCGATGGTCTGGGCCTTCTTGGCCCACAGCCGGCAGTGGGGACAGCCGAGGATGAGGAAGTCCTTGCCGTCGCTCTTGAATTCAGCCTGCTTGCCGCAGTTCGGGCAGGTGGGGCGGTTGCGGAGCGCCTCGACCTCCTTCTTCCAGCATTCCCGGAAGACTGGCGCGGCGTCCTTCTCCGCGGTGACCCATATGCCGTAAAAGCGGCAACGCTGATTGTCGAACCGTCCCACGGGGCATCCGTTCTCGCATTGCGGCCGGTCGCCGTAGGAGAAGTAGACGTTCCCGGTCTCGCTGTCGTATTCGTCCACACCGACGGTCACGTCGCCTCCGCAGAACGGGCATTCGCCCAAGAGGATTTCAACAGGTTCTGTCATTCCTCTCCTTTCCCGCGAAGCGATTCCACGCCTCCACCAGCCCGATGACGGTCGGGCCGCCCCGGTCCGCATTGTCCGCCCACAGCCCGCACCGCGGGCACCCCATGGCGGGGTTCGCGCCGGTGCGGAGGCGCGGCGGCCGACCGCAGCGCGGGCAGGAGGCACGCTCCCGGAACCCACGGACGTCCCGCGCCCACATCCGGCGGAACGACGGCGCCGGGTCGAAATCGTTGCCAAGCCCCCAGCCGTCAAGAAGGAAGCGGTAGTCGTTGAACCTGTCGATGGGGCAGCCGTTCGCGCACTCCGGGCGGTCGGCGTATTGGTAGAGGACGTACCACATTCCGGCATTGCCCTCGTCCCGCCTGCGTATGGAGACTGTGACCCCGCCGCCGCAGAACGGGCATACGCCCAGAAGAATCGGTTTCATCACGTCCATACCGGACTCCTTTCCACGTCTGTCCATGCGTCCCGGCCCGCATGGCATCCAGGCATGAGCTATCCATATGGGCCCGAGCCCTATCTGGCGTTCGGCACGGTCGAGAACGACGTCGATGCCATATCCACGGCATGCTGGACCGAACTGAACCGACTAGACCGCCTCGCGGCGTCGGCGGAGCGCCGCACCGCGCTCGCCACGGACGAGATGCGGTTCGCGCACTCGCTGTCTGAGGCCCAGCGGGCCGGCCTCGCCTTGGGCTTCGCGCTGGATGCGGCCGGCGTCAACAAGCCGGAGCGGTTCCTGCAGGACCTGTTCGCCGTCATGGAGGACAGGGCCCGCGGAAACGAGGAAAGGCTGGCCTCCGAACTGTTCGGGGACAAGCGTCAGTCCCATTCGTTCTTGAACCGATCGGGCCAGAATGCGCGGTTCAGAATCGCGCATTCTGCCTCCAGCTCGGCCTGTCGCCTTTTCGTTTGTTCAACCTCAGTCACCCGCGTGTTCCACTCCTCGACCAATTTCACCAGCGGCATGCCCGCGGTCGCCTTAACCAATCCATCCGACGGGCATCCGAACCACAGGTCCGCCTTGATGGCGGTAAATACGGGATGCTCGTCACAGATGGGACATGTCTCCGGATTCAGAAGCATGTCACAGGCTTGCGTCCATTTATCGGCGAGCCGCTCGGGGGCGTCCGACATGGACGTGGTCAGCGCCGCCGGCGACATGACTCGCCCAACGGGGCAGCCGTTTTCGCACTCCGGCAGGCCAGCCATGACCATACCGACCGCCGTCTCGAGGTCGGCGGTCACGCGGCTGTTGCAGAACGGACATTCGCCTAGTTTGATAGTATTCATCTCAGTCCTTCCTAAAAGTCAGATATTCGAAGCCGGCCAGCGCGTAGGCGGTGTCGTAGCGGACGAGCCCGCCCATATGGCGCGACTCCTTGTCCATATCCTCGGCCAGCAGGCGCAGGTCGTTGACCACGCATTCGTACGGGTCGGGCATGTGCGGGTCGGACAGTTCGCAGGCCTCGAAATCGGCCAACTCCCAGTCGTCGCGGATGGCAAGCACGGACTCACCGAACGGTTCCATGAGTTGACGGCGCACGATGGCTGTGTCGGACAGGCCGAAGCGGCCGAGGTCGTCCATCGCGGCAACGAGGCGCCCCCACCATGCCGCATTGAGTCCGCAGCCGAACAGTCCGGCGGGAATCCAGTCGTCCCAGCGCCACGGGAGTCCGGCCACGGCTTTCAGATACTCCGGGTCGGAGAACGGCCGGCGCGGCTCCTTGGCGGCCCTCTCCCAATGGCCCCACGCGCAGTCGAGCGCGGTGAGCACGAGCCCGTCAACCATCGGGTCGCCCGTGCCGCATTCGGCGAGCCATGGGGCGAGCTCCTCCTCGGTGTGGTCGTGGTTGGTCAGCGCGTATATCGGGTTGCTCATGATTCGCTCCTTTTCCTTGGACCGGACATGCGTCCCGGAGGAAAAGGGACGGCCCCGCCGGCTGAAGGCTCCTCTCCGAAGCGTTATGGGCATGCGCCGAGGGGAGCGGTCGGACGGTGGGGCGTCTTGATTGGCGGCTATGCGCCTAACGGAGGGCGTCGATGGCGCCGTCGTAGATGTCGTGCAGGATGTCCCAACCCTCCTGTATAAGCCGGTCGCCGAAGTCGTCCAGCCCGCCCGGCACGGCGGCCAACACCTTGTCGATGTTCTCCGGCGTGGGATTCTTGCCGTTATCCTCGATCAGCGTGCCGATGTCCTCGCGGCACCACACGCCACCGTCGACGACGCCGTCTATGACAATGGAGTTGCGGGCCATGGACGCCTTGTCCATAACTGACACCTTCACGATGGCGTCCTTCGACAAAGCCCTCAAGTATTCGATGATCTCGTCCACGTTCGTAACTCCGGCTCCTTTCCGTGAAACTGGTACAGCCATGCGTCCCGGTTACGGCCGGACGGGCGCGAACGAGCCGTCGTCGGAAAGCAGGAGCATCGACCCATCCCCGTCCGTCCAGGTGTCGCAGAACCAAAGGCCCCCGGTGCTGGCGACGGTCGGCACGGGCGTGTGCCCGACCACCTGGATCCAGCCGGCCCACGAGTCGGCCTCCAGCTCCGTCCGGTCCGCCCAGACGGGCGACGGCACGGAGCGGCCGCCGCGCGCCGGGCCCGCCAGGTCGAACAGGTGCATCGGACTTTCGCGCAGCCGGCGGTCGAGTTCGCCCTCGGGCGAGTCCGACAGCCCCGCGTACGCGGCCCATGCGCCGGTCACGCCGGCGTGCGTGGCCAGGACGCGTCCGCGCCGCCACGCGAGCCTCATATCCAGCGGCTTCAGTGCCTCGTGCACGCCCTCGTGGGCGCGTGGTTTGAAGCCGTCCGCCTCATGTCTGAACCAGTGCGCCGCGTACGAGCGAGGGCGGGCCAGGTACGGCAGGTCATGGTTGCCCGCCAGCACGGTCACGTCGAGTCCGGCGGCCCGGCGAGCGGCCACCCAATCGGCGAACATGCGGACCGCGGCGACCGCCTCGCGGGCTGTGACGCCCCAGTCGTCGCAGACGTCGCCCAGGAACACGACCCCGTCCGTGCCGGTCATGGCGACGGCCCGGTCGACGGCGGGCAGGACGCGGGCGGATTTCAGGTGGATGTCGCCGACGAACAGGACGGTCATCGATCCTCCAGTCGGCAGGTGACGCATTCGCGGGGAAGATTGGCGGGCTTGATGCCAAGGGCTGTCAGTATGCGCATCGTGGCCCCAACCGGCGCGTAGCCGTGGTCGGCAAGGAACCGTACCGTCTCCGGCGATTCCCCTGACTTCTCCGCCAGGCTTTCGGCGGTCGCGCCCGTCTGTTCCATCTCCTCGACGACATCCTGCCGTAGCGACTCCGCGTTCCTGAAATATCTGGCCACGTTCGGCCTGTAGGATCTCAGAACGCGTTGCCGTCCGCGCTCCCGCTCCTCAGGCGTCAAAGGCGGAAAATGATACTCCAAACTACTCACAGAACCTCCAGATCATGCCAACCGCCGGCGAGCCTCCATTGGCCGCCGTGCAGGCGTAGCAGCACCGGCTGGAGCACGCCCTCGAAGACGAGCTGGTCGATGGGGCCGGCGACGCGGGCGAGGCGGCCCGTCACGCAAGTGCCCTCGACCGTGTGGGCGTGGGCCGTGCGCCCCTCGAGCGCCTCGGGCTCGAACCGGGTCCAGTCCGTCATCGGGCCGCCTCCAGCGCGGCGCGGGCGAGACGCAGGTGCCCGTTGCGCGAATGCATGACCGGCAGGATTTTGAAGTCCGTCATCACTTGTCTCCATCCTCTCCCATCAGACGGTGCCTTACGGCGTTGATGCCATCGATACGGCCCGTGCGGTAGTGGGGGTCGAGTTTCGGGTCCATGAGTGTTTCGCGCACCTCGTCCGCGCACCAATCATCCAACGCCTCCAAGCCGGACGGCACGCGCAGGGCCTCCTCCAGCGTCATAAGCGGGAAGGCCCTATTGCCGAGCGTCCGGACGACGAGGGTCCAGCCGGTGGTGAGCCAGAGGGCGCCGTCCGTCCAGCTTGTGCGGTTGTTCGAGACGCCCTTGATTTCGGTGCGGCCCCAGCCGGTGCCGTCGGAGTGGAGCCACAGCAGCCATTCGCGGTCCGCGGTGACGTAAAGGCCCGATTCGGTCGGCTCGGCCGGCGGGGCCGAATACGGCACGCCCATTTCGGAGAGGGCCTTTTCGACGCGCTCCGGTCCGATGCCGAGCTTTTCGGCGAGAATGCCGGCGTCCAAGTCAGACATACATGCCCTCCTTCCAGCCGACGAGCACGCCCGCGTCGGCCAGGATGCGGAGCTCCCGCTCCACGTTGACGGCCACCTTGCGGGCGTAGGCGAAGTCCGGGTCCTGGGAAAGGATCCACTGGTAGTCGTATGGCTGCCCGAAGTCCTCATCGAGCACGTCGATACACCAGTCTGAGCCATCCTTGGCGGCCGTGACGTCCAGCGACGTCGTATGGTCGTCGGACACCGACTTCCGGAGATACCAGTCCTCCGGCACGCAGTCGGTGAAGCCAAGCGCGCGCATGGCCGTGTCATTGAGGACGTGAATGGACAGCGCCGCGTTGTTGCCGTGTCTCGTGTATTCCATGGTTCTCCCTTCTATATGCTCCGGCGAGCCATGTCCAGCGCCAGCTTCTTGACGGGCGCGTCCCAGCCTTCGGGCGGCGCGGCCGGCAGAACGCGGGACGGGTCGAGGGCGGCGAGCCGCTCCTCCAACCGGCGGTACTCGGCCTCGCCGGCCATGAGCGCCCCGCGGCGTATGGCGAGCAGGGATGCGGCGTCCGGGTCGGCCAGCTCCGCCGTGCCCGTGGAGGCCAGCGAGACGGCCAGCCGCATGACGCGCACCGCGTGCATGAGCCGTTTGCCCGGCTGGTCGCCGCGCTCGTACATGTGGTGCTGGTTGTGGGCGTAGTGGGCCAGGTGCGGGATGAAGCCCGCGTGCAGGGCGTCATGCGCCGCATCCATGGCCGCACGGCCCAACGGATCGGCGCGGACCACGGCGGACGGCGGCAGAAGCGCCACCTCCATCGCGTTGGGCGAGCCCTTGGCGAACATGTCGCACCAATGGTGCAGCCCCCACGTCTGCACGTCCGCGCCTTGGGCGACGGTGCGCTCGCGGGGTCGGCGCAGCTCGAGGTAGTCGGCGCGCGTCGGGGCGGCGATGCCGCGCAGGTCGCGGTCGGAGCCGGGCTCCGCGCAGCCGTACAGGCGGCTGCCCGTCCCGAACACGAGGCAGCAGCCGTCCAGAAGCGCGGCCTCGGCGTCGGTCAACGGGGTCATTCGTCCTCCACCTCGAGCACTTCGACGCCGTTGAAGGACGAGAGGTCGCCCTCGTCCACGTCGACCACGTCGTAGTCGGCCCTGCCCTCCCTCAGGGCCTTGAGGACCGCCTCCCCGGTCGGCTCGCCCAATTCCCCCTCATCCCATTCGACGGAGAGGAGGTCGCGGCTCTCCTTGGTGCAGTCGGCGCTTACGGTCAGATACTTCACGATGTTCCTCCTTGGAAATTGTCCTAAAGGAGTCCATGCGTCCCGGCGCACAGCTCGATGCGCCGTCTCAGCTCCACGGCGGGCGGCCAGCCGGGGCGCAATTCCAGCGCCGCCTGCGCGTCCGCGTATGCGGCCCGGTATCGCAGGCGCGAGAGGCTCCATTTCGCCCATGCGAGCCAAACGCCCGCATCAAGCGCCGGGTCGAGGTCGTGGTCCCGTCGGTATTCGAGCAGGTTGGCGGCCCAGACGGCCGGGTCGGTGACGTTCGTCGGGGTTTCGCCCTCGTTCAGGCGTTCCAGTTCAAGCAGAGCATCCATGCCGGGCATGTATGCGTCCGCCGGGACGCATGAACGAACCGAACGGAAAGGAGCAAGAAAATGGAGAATGAAACCAGAAGAGACATGCTCGAGACGTACGCGAAGGCGCTGGAGGGCGGCCTGATGCCACTGGATGCGGCGAAGGTCCTCGCCGGCCGCATGGAGGCCGACAAGGCCTTCCGTGACGCGGTACTGCTCATGGCGGGCTGTGGTGGGAATGTGGATTGGGCGATGCGGTTCATCGCCGCCCCATTGGCGTTCGAAGGTGAGGTCAAAGCCATGCTGGTGAAGGCGTTCAAAACCGGCATTGACACCGGTCGTCTGAGGCGGGCGGACATGGCGCTGGCCATGATGGCCTTTGCCGCTCCAACGGCCTCGCAACCGCTCGCCGTCAGTGCGTACCTCCACTGGGCAATCGGCGACGAACGTTGGGCGCGCCGCATGGTCGATGCCGCGTTCAATCGCAACCAGACCAATTCTTTGGCGCATCTGGTCGACGCCGCCCTCGTACGCTCCGCCCATGCGGCGGATCTGGTTCAATCCTGATCCAGCGGGGGCTCCAAGGCCTCCGCGAGCAGGGTGCAGGCGGAGCGGATGGCGGCATGGACGTCCTCGCCCGCATTGGCGTGCTCGACATTGACGACGGTGTCGTAGCCGACCGTATCGAACGCGAAATCGACGTCGGAGCCCGGCTCGTCGGCGAAGCCCTCGAGCGTCAGCCAGCCATACCTGGCGGTCGGCGCCTCGGAACCGTCGGCGATGGCTCGCAGGGCGGCCGCCAGGTCCTCCCGGACGGCCGCGTCGATGATCCGGGACGCGGTGGAGCCGATTCCGCCGTCCTCCTTGATTCCGTAGGATGCGACGACGAACAGATTATCGGGCGCGGGGTCGTTCGACAATGTGACGCCCAGCCAGAAGTGTTCGTTGTTCTCTTGCATAGGACCTCCTTATTCCTCCGGGATGCAAGTTCCATCCGAGCGCTTCGCGCGCAGGTTCCCCGCGATCTCGTCGCCAAGAGCGGCGGCACGGCACAGGGACCAGACCATAAGCAGACATGCGGCGACGACCGCCGCGACAATCACAACAACCATGCCCACGGCTATGCGTCGCAGGCGGAAAGGAAGAGCGGAAATGCTCGAACTCGTCACCATGCCAGAGCCGTCCGGTCGTTTCTGGACGCTCACCGTCCTCGGAACCCCCGTCGCCACCGGCCACGTCGCCGACGACGGAAAGGCCATCTCGGCCGCGGTCAACTGGTGCCGCAACAACGGCTACGAGCCGCGCGGCATGGCCGTGGCCCGCCGCACCCGCATGTCGGGCGGCGAGCGAACCGTCTACGAGGCCGCCCTATAAGACGCGCCTGATCGCGTAGCTTCCATACATGACCATGCCGACCGGTGCGACTCCAGTGCCTTGGCTTGGACTCATGGCGTTCATGACCATGCCGTTGCCGATGTAGATGGCGGCGTGCGAACCGTTGGCGAGAATATCGCCCGGTTGGGCTTCCGCCAATGATGCCACGGGCGAACCGACGCTCATTTGACTGCCTGACTGGTGGGGGAGGCTGACATCGAATTGCGCGAACACGTATTGGACGAATCCGGAACAATCCCAGCCTGATGGCTGGTTGCCGCCGTACACGTATGGGTATCCGCTGAACTGCATCGCATATTCGGCCACCGCCTGCCCGGTTTTGGATGCTGGGGGAGTGATGACGGTTCGTTCCGCGCTCCTACTGGCTCCCTCCTGTTGGATAGCTTGCGCTTGGGCTTGTCGTTCCGCCTGTTCCTGTGCCTGTTTGCGGGTCTCCTCTTCCTGTTGGGCTTTCGCTTCGGCGTCTTTCTCGGCTTGGGATTTCGTCTGTGGCACGTTCAGGGTTTCTATGCCGCCCCAATCGCTGTCCGACTGCACGTCGGTGCTGACGCTTTCACGGGTCAGGTCTCGGCGCGTGGTCGTGGTAGCGGGGAACGAACGCGTCGAGGACACGGTTCCGTTCGACGGGGCGGCGGCCAACGCGGTCGGGGGGAGTGCGGCGATGCCGCCCGCGCCCAGTAGGAGCGCGAGCGTAATGGATGTGATTTTCCTATGTATGAGTCGATTTTTTCCTAGAGATTCCATTCGTTTTTTCCTTGTCCTTTGCTCACCGACCCGACGCCATCATTGACAGCCAAGACCAGTTCGGGCGTGCTCATGAGCATGTCGCCGCCGGTTTGATACCAGCCGGAACTGGTGTGGTCTTTGCCGGTAAGCCGGTAGGATGTCCTTATCGTCGAACCTAGGCTCGGGTCGGGGTATTTCGCCACGTCCAACGCCCTGCGCAGCACTTCGCGCACGTCGGACACATGCCTGCCGAACAGTCCGGGTTCACCCATGTCGCCAAGCACCCGGTCGGTAATGTCCACGTCGCACCAGTTGGTCACATGCAGTTCGAGGATGCGGTCCTCGTCGTCAGTGAATCTCAACTATCTTCTCCCTGTCGAACGATTGGTACGGTCTACCTGAATATTTAGGCGCGTAAATGCAGTGGCTGTTTGGCGTATCCACGATGGTATGATATTCGCAAGCATTCTTAGGGAATGCGTCATGGGTCACGGCGACGTTCACGCTTTCCCCGGTGGCTAAATCATCCAACATCGTGAAGGATTGGGTGACGGCAATCACCGCTAGATTGGGGGAGTTCGTGACTTTTTCCAGAAAAACGGAAAAAGTCCGAATGCCCTCATGTCGAGGGAATGGGTCGGTGCACATAGGCGTGTCGATAGCGTCGAACACGAACAGCATAGGCGCATGACTGTCCGTTTGGGGAAGAGTCTCCAGAATCTCTTCAACGGTCTTCCCATCGCATGTGACTTCCGTCAGATTTCTGCCACTGTACTCGTGGCAGCGTGGCTCTTTATCTGATATCACGCATACTTTGATTCCCTTCTTATAGGCTTGTCCCGCGATTCGTCGTGCGAGCAGGGTCTTCCCTGCGCCGGTGCGGCCTTGAATCAGCAGCACCTTATCTTTTTTGCCTAGAACCAGCGGCTGGCCGCTGTGGGGGGATTCTTCCTGATAAAACAATGTCAATCCGTTTAAAGGGTTCATACGTACATCCCCTCGTGCCAGCCGGTCAGAATGCCCGCCTCGGTCAGGAGCCGGTATTGGCGTTCGCATTCGTCGGCCACGGCCCGCGCGTACCCGTTGTCCGGGTTGCGTTCGAGCAGTCCCTGATAGTCGTAGGGTTGGAGGAAACACTCGTCCAGCACGTCGATGACCCAGTCCGGCCCGTCCTTGACGATGGTCAGGTTGAGCGTGGTGGTGCCGTCTTCGGAGACCTTGCGGCACAGGTACCATTCTTCGGGCACGTGGTCGGTGAACCCGTATGCCCGCATTTTGGCGTCGGGGAGGATGTTCACGCCGAGCGCGGCGTTGTTCTGATGCTTGGTGAGTGTTACGCCCGTCTGGTCGAATCTGGTCACTTGTCGTTCTCCTGTCTGTATTCGGCCACATGCAGTGGCTTGGTGTCGATTAACCCATATGTTCTCGCCTGTTCCAGCAGCCATGCCGCATCTACCGGACGGCACGCCCCCCGTGACGCCCGAACGTTCGTCCTTGACGTGGCCGCGTGTTCCGTTCCGCCGGTCGGCCACCGTGTACTCCACCAGCCTGTCCGGCAAGGCCAATCGTTCTCGCGTGCACACCAGAAAGCGTTCGTCGCATTCGATTATCGCCCACCAGTAGCGGCTCTCATGCGCGGGAGAGGAGAACCTGACCTTCACTCCGCGAGCTTCCAAGACCGGCCCCTTTCCACGACGAGATGCCTTTCCGTCAGGTCGGACAGCCGGAACACCAGCCGATAGGTCTCCATCAGCGTGTCGAACGCCTCCGGCCCGTACATCTCCCGTGCGTGGTCGGTGATTTCATCCAGATAGTCGTCGTACGCCCGCCGGATGTCCGTGGGGCGGGTCTCGCCGTCGAGGATGCCTTCAAGCTCGATTTCCACCACGGTGTCGTAGGCAAGGGAATCGTCCGGCAGACCATGCAGACGTCGGGCGTCGAACCTTACGGAGTCCTCCTTGACGATGGTGGTGCAGACGACCGGCGTGCCTGTTGCGACGGCCGGCCCCTCGCGTTCGTCGCAGTCCATGGCATCCCCGTAATCGACCATGTACCGCACCCCGTGATACCAGCGTCCGTCGGGGGCGAACAAGTCTATGAACAGTCCCGTCCTGACGGTCGGCGAGATGCTTGCCGAGACCTTGCCGACAATGTTTTCGAGACTATCGTTCAATGCCTTCCCCCTCTTTCTCGGTGGACGGCCATTCGAACGTCCCTCGGTCATCGACACGCGGCATGACGCGCACGTACCGGATGAAGTCGAGGGGGACCGTCATCGCGCCGCCGTCGAACAGGCCGAACGTGACGAGTCCGCCGTCGGCTTCGGGCCGTGTGGGGGAGGACGCGCATGTGCCGTCGGTCAGCACGACCGCGTATATGTCCGCGTCGTCGGGAATCGGATACAGGCGTCCCGTCTTCAACCGTGCGGCCTTCTCCCTCGTGTCGGGCGTGCGGTCGCCCGTGAACAGGCGCTCCCCGTAGGTGCCGTCGTCGAAGTCCTGTATGAGGATGGCGCGTCTTGTCGTGACCGGCTGGTTGTCCATTCGGCCGTCTCCCTTCAATAGTGAATGAATTGCAGTTGGGCCGCCTGCTCCGCGGTGAACATGCGGCTGAACGGCTTGCCGTTGTATGCGCTACCGCATTCGGACGTGGTGATGGATCCATCGGACGCGACCGACTCAACGATGCCCACATGCCCGTAGAACGGGTCGGAACCGTACTGGCCGCGCTGGAAGCAGATCACGTCGCCGACACGCGGCGTGGAGTCGACCCAATAACCGAGCCGTCGGGCGGTGTCCGCCCAGTCGGCGCCGTTGCCCATATGCGAGCCGGCGGGTAGGCCGAGCTGATGGCGGCGCACGTACGCCCACCACGTGCATTGGCTGAACTCGTAGGCGTTGCCCGTGTCGCCGTCCGCGTGGTCCGGGTCGAACCCGGCGGGCACGGACGCCTCGTCGCGGCCGTTGATGAGCGCCTGCACGACCTTGTTGCCGGCCTCGCGGACCGTCATCTTCGCGTCGGGGTCGACGTCGGAGCCCAGATCCCAGGAACCGGACGACAACGTGGCGCGGGATTCCGAACGGCTCGCCTCCACCAGGCGCGTCCTGGTGACGGCCGTCGTCGTGTCGAACCGCGTCTCATGCGGTAGGAGCGTCCACGCGGCCGCCCCGCCCGCCATGAGCGTGGCGACCATGGCCACGCCCGTCAGCCTCCACAGCCTCGTCCGGACGGCCTCCGTCCGCTTGTGCCTCGGCAATCGACACGCCTCCTTGGTTTCCGTGTTTCCGTACGGAATCGGCTATGCGTCCCGTGCGGACGCATACGTGGCCGCATACCGACCGACACCGAGGAAAGGGGAACGGGAATGGACCTGACGGCCGTAGCGAACGAATGGTATACGAGGTTGCGCACGAGCGGGCGCGACACGCCGATGAACGCGAGCACCGCGAAGGTGCTGGGGGAGGCGCTGGCCGACCCCGAGGGGCAGGCGGTGCTCATGGCGGGCATGGTCGCCCCGGACAGGAGACCGGGGGAGATGGCCGCCATGGCGGGTTCGCTGCGCGACGAATTCTCCCACCTGTACATGTCGCGCTCCTTCCGTCCCGACCGCGACGCCCTGACGGCCGCCGACCGCGACCTGACGGCGCTCGGCGCGGGCTTCGGCTGGCGGGCGCTCGTCTCATGGTTCGCGTCGGACATGTACCGCATGGCGATCTGCCTGATCGGCGCGGCGCGTTCGGGCGAGGACACGGCGCTGGTCCGTTGCCTGACGTTCGCGGCGACCGCGGGGCTGGGCGCGTTCGGGGCCGAGGTCGAACCGGTCGACCTGCCCGCGCTCGTCTCCTGAGCGGCCGGGACGCATCGGATGGCCCGTCGCGGGGTTTCCGCGGCGGGCCTTTTTTTCAAGGAAAGGAGCCACGGACATGGCGAAGAAGGACATTGGGACCGAAATCGACCTCTCGGACCGTTCGGACGATCAATTGCGGCAGCTGGTGGCGGTGGGCACCGTCATCTCGACCCGCGCCAACGACATCGTAAAGGAGGCGAAGAAGAGCCTCATGGACCGCATCGAGCCGGGCGAGCACCCGCAGGCGGTGTTCGGCGGCGTGTCTCTGGGCGAGCTGACCCGCACCAAGGGCGGCAACGAGGGCAAGTACAAGGTCGCCGACCCCGTCGCGTTCGGCGCGTGGCTCAAGAAGAACGGACTCGACGACTACTACGAGCCGATGTCCGTCGCCACCGCCGACGCGTGCGACGCGGGATGGCTGAGGAACCTCATCGAGAAGGACTTCGAGGGCGAGCTGCCCGACGGCGTGACCTACTCCGCGCCGGCCGCGCCGCAGGTCAAGTTCTCGCTGGATGTCGAGCAGGCGCGCCGTCTGTTCGACTCCGACCCGTCGGCCATGATGGCCCTACTCGAGGCCCCATCCGACGACGCGGAGACGGAGGAGCCGGACAGGAAGCCGGCCGATCCGCTGGCCGAACTGGGCCTGTAGCCCACGGGCGCCTCCGAGGCGCCCCGGAGGAACGAAGCATCCTCCGGGGCGCCTTTCGTTTATAGGGTGTTTCACGGGGTGTGCCGTGCAGGAGCAGTGGTGCTGGCGCCAGGTGAATCGGACTGAATACAAGCAGGTCCAATCGTGACAGGATTGTGACCGAACAGGGTCTTGTATTCACCTATACGGGCGGTGTATTCAGTCTGTATCAGTTGGAACTGAATACACTTTTCCACAGGCTGAGGTACTGGAAAATAAGGAAAATATAGAATGTAATACACTGATGTATCAGTGTATTCAGTGATTTTGGAGAAAGGCGTTTTTTTAGGGTTTTCCCTTTATAGGGGACTGAATACGTGTTACAGGTGATACAGGCGGTTTCCCCCAAGGGGGAGGGGGCGCACCTCTGCCCGACCGGATTCGGAGCTTTAATATCGGACGGGCAGGATTGCCGCGACGGGCGCGCCAATCCTGCCCGTAAACCATCTCCAGCTCCATGGGCGGCATTTGCCTCTAGGAGCCAAATAAACGCCCCTCCGGACGGTTTTCGCCCCAAACGCGGAAACTTGTCCGCGCCGGCCGCCATTCGCCATCCATGGAGGCGGTTGGACGGTTCCGGCCTCAACCATGGCGATCATGTCCGCGGCGGACGCCGCGCCCCCTTCGCATTCGTCCACCGCGGGCATGTCGTATCGCATCCGATCCGCATTTTTTCCGAAACGGAAGTTTTACGAACAGGTGGGGCGCGCCTGTATCACCTGTAACACGTATTCACCCGCCTATAAAGGAAAAGAGCCTAAAAACAGCCTTTCTCCAAAATCACTGAATACACTGATACATCAGTGTGTTACATTCTATGTTTTCCTTATTTTCCAGTACCTCAGCCTGTGGAAAAGTGTATTCAGTTGCAACTGATACAAACCGAGTCCAACACGGTTATCGGTGTTACAACGCCCTGTTTGTTCACAATCCCGTCACGATTGAGCCTGCTTGTATTCAGTCCGGCCCGCAAACGGCCCCATCACCGCCGAAACCGGTGTTACAGCCGAAAACCGTGACTTTTCCGGTTTTGAACCGCCCTGACCGGAAAAGTCACAATTGCTGGAAAGCGGCCGCGGCCATATCCGGCGGCCGCGCGCATAGCCCCGTGCCATGCCGTTCAATCCATTCGCGGGACAACCCGCAGACACCCATAGGGGCCGGCCCCGCAAGAAGGAGCCGGAGTCCACGCAGACCGAACCAGAGGTCCCCATTGAGGCGCCCGCCGAGACGGAGTCGTCATGGGAGGCCGCCTGGGGCGGCACTGCGTCCGTGGAACCGAAGCCGGAGCCGCCGATGGAGGCGGACGGACCGACCGGCGTGCCCGTGGAACCGGAACCTCCGGCGGAAACCCCCGCCCCCGCCGAGGCATCCGCCAAACGGGAGACGGATATGGAGCCGGAGCCACCGGTGTCGACCCCGGAGGAACGGGATTCGCCGGACGCGTTCGCCGCCGCTTTCGCGCGACAGGATGAACCCGTCGACGCGTTCGGTTCCGGGAGGCAAGGGGAATCGGAGCCGTACGCCCCGGTGGAACGGGATTCGCCGGCCGCGTTCGCTACGGCCTTCGGAGGATCCGCACCCGAGGAACCCGTCGACGCGCCCGCCCCGGAAGAACCGGAGCCATCCGACGCGTTCGCCGCGGCCTTCGGAGGAGCGGAACCCGTCGACGCGCCGGAACCGGACGTGCCGCCCGAGTTCGCGGCCGCGTTCACCGAGCCCGGGGAGTCCGACCTGTCGAACGAGCCGGAGGACCTGGCGGAGCGTGCCCGCCTCGAACGCATCGGCATGGAGACGGCCGACCCCGACGAGAACGGCGACGGCTTCGGCGACTGGCGTTCCATGATCGGCTCCATGTCCGAGGACGGCCCCGCGGGCCTGTCCGGCGGCTGGGGGCCGGAGGAACCCTTGGCCCAGGAGCCGGCCGGGCCGGAGCCCACGCCACCGGAGCCGGTCCACGAACCCGTGGAGCCGTCCGGCGGATGGGGCCGGAGCGCATCTGACGGCTGGTCGACGCCGTCCGTCGACGAGGACCAGCCCGACGACGGTTGGGGCCGGAGCGGGGACATGGACGAAGAGAAGGAAGAGGAGTCGGCCGACGCCGGCGGAAACCTCGTCAAACCCATCGCCGTCATCGCCGCCTGCGTGCTCGTCATCGCCATGCTGGGCGTGGGTGCCTTCCTGCTTGTGAGGAACATCGCGGACGAACGGGCGAGAAGCGTCCGCAACGCCTCATGCGCCACCTACTCCAGGTGGGTGGGGGAGTACAACCGCGCGGCGTCCGACGCCAAGAGGCTGTCCGTCAAAGTCGGAGCCGTCGACAGACAATGTCCCGCGTCCGGAGCCGACAAGGCCGCCAAAACGGTCAAGGCGAAGGCGGAGAAACTGTCCGCCGAGGTGGCGGGGGCCGCGAAACGCGAATGGGCCAAGGACAAGAAGACTTTGACCGGGCTGAAGGACGACTACCCGTCCGCGTCGGCCGACACGTTGTCCGACGCCAAGGATCTCGCAGGCGAGGATGATCCGACCGACCTCGCCGACCTGAACGACATGAAGGCGCGGGCGAAATCCCTGGTCGGCAAGGCGAAAAAGGAACAGTCGGTGGCCGACGCCAAGGAGAAGGCCGAACGGGAGGCGAAGGAGAAGGCCGACGCGGAGGCCAAGGCGAAGCAGGAGGCCGAGCAGGAGGCGGCCCGCCGGCAGGCCGAGGAGGCCGCGCGCCAGCAGGCGGTCCAACAGCAGGCCCAGCAGAGCCAACGAACCTACACGCCGCAACGCCAGACCTACACGCCGCAACGCCAGACGACCACGCCAGCCCCGACGCCGACGCCCGCCCAGCCCGCGGCTCCATCCGGCAACGCCTCGCAGGACTTCTGAAAAAAAGGAGGCGGCCGGACGCCCCCGCCATGGGGATGTCCGGCCGCCTCCGTCCGCGGAATCCGTCAGCCGCGCGCCCTGACGGCCGCGATCCCGGCCGCGGCCGGGTCGGCCATGCCCTCGAGGCGCGCAACCGCGATGGCCGCGGCGGCCGGCGCGATCGGTGTCGACGGGTCCGCCTTGTGGATGCGCTTCGCGGTGTTCATGTCGGCACGCAGCGAGTCGGCGCCCGCCCTGTCGATGGCGTCGAACACCTCGCGGATGGTCACGGTCCTCGACTGGTCGAACATGGCGTCCATGCCGTACTTCAGGCCGCGGGCGACGTTGCGCCCCAGTCCGGCTAGGTTCTTCTGCCCCTTGAGGCCCAGATGCGCGTCGACGGCCGCGACGAGCTCCTTGAACGCGTAGGCGTTCGAATCGGGGTCGACGTCCGGCATGGCCGGCCTTTCCTTCGGCTTCGGGGAGAACCGTTTCCTCGGTTTCGGCTCCGGCGCGGGCTTGGGCGCGGCGATGGGCTTGGGCTCGTATATGGCGCATTCCATGGGGCGGCCGACGCCGGCGATGTGGCGCAGGGCGTCGGTGCCCTCGAGCACCGCGCCGGAGGCGTCGAGCACGACGCGCAGCGGCTCCATGCGGTCGGGGCAGTAGTCCGCGTCGGAATGGGCGGCGCCGCCGGGGCCGGCGAGGCGCAGCGCCTCGTCCGGTTCGATGGTCTTCAGGCTGTAGAGATATTCAATGTCCATGCGCGTGCGTTATGCGTCGCGGGGATCCGTTTGTGGATCTTTCCCGTCCGACCCCGGCGGAACCCTTCCCGGGACGCATGGGGGCGGTGTAAACGCGAGGGCCCGCCGGTGTAGGCTGGAGCCATCGGAAACGACAGACAAGGAGTTCGATATGGACGAGGAGAAGGACCTGGAGGCCACGGCCGCCATCCCACCGGCCGGTACGGAGGATGCACCGGAGAGAAAGGATCGCAGGTGGATCATCTTCGGCGCGGCGGCCGTCGCCGTGGCCGTCCTGGTCGCCGGAGGCGTGTGCGGATACCGTGCGTACGAGGGCCATCAGGTGTCGGTGGCGCGCCAGACATGCCAGTCGGCCGTGGCGGACCAGGCCAAGGCTGTGAAGGCGTACAAGACACTGCTCGGCTCGGATGATACCATGGCCGCGTTGAAGACGGATGCGAAGAGCGTGAAGGACGCGAGGACCGTCGACACGCTGGCCAAGGCGGCCAAGGCGAAGCTTCCGGTCATGGTCAGGTGCGACGCATCCAAGGCCGTCGGCCTGGACGCGGCCGCCATGAAGGCCGGCAAGGCCGTGAAGACGGTCAAGGCGGATGCGAAGGCGTTGGACGCGGCGGCCAAGGCGGTCGAGGCGTCCAGGCTCGACAAGACCGTCGCCAACGCGGAGGCCCTGTACAAGGCCACGGACGGCAAGGTCCAGGATGATAAGACCCGCGAGGCGTTGGCGAAGGCCGTTAAAGCGCGTGACGCCAAAGCCATCGCCAAGGCCGTGAAGGCCGTGAACGATTCGAAGACGGCGAAGGAGAAGGCCGATGCCGAGGCCGCCGCGAAGGCGCAGGCCGAACAGGAGGCCGCGGCCCAGCAGCAGCCGCAGTCCCAGACAGCAACGACCGGTAGCTCCACTTGGTCGGGTGGAACGTATACAAATGGCGGCGATTCGACTAGGGTCTACACGAACAACGGGGGTGGTACCTACCATGCGCCGCAACAGCAGCCGACATATCAGGCCCCACAGCAGTCCCAGCAGCCGTCGAACAACGGCAACGGCGGCGGACAGCCTTATATTCCGCCGACGTCCAGCTGCACAGGCCCAATTACAGGTTCCTGTTCCACCGCCCCTGGCGGCGAGGTCTGGTGGTGATTTCCTGTAAACGACGAAGGCCCCATTCTCCACGGAGGATGGGGCCTTCGTCGTTCTATCTTCCCAGCCTTCTCGATAGCATGGTCGCGGGGCGTTCCCCACGAGGGGATAGAGAAGACGGCGCAGCAGAGCCCGACCGCCGCGCAGGTGGGGATGGCGAGCCTGACGACGCGGCGCGGCTGGTAGCGCGGCCAGTCGTACGACCCGATTTCGACGCGCAATGGGACGATGGAGAGCACGAGCCCGCTCAGGATGAAGAACAGGGCGACGCACTGCCTACCCGGCAGCAGCCGGTGCAGGATGCCGCCCGTGTAGTGGAAGGCGACCACGGCCAGGACCGCGAGCCCTCTCAGTCCATCTAGGGAGTCTATGCGTTCGATGTCGTTCTTCTCTTCCCTATCATGCATGCCCCACGGCATGCATCCCTGGGCGCATAGTCGACTTTCCGAATGGGCCGCCACCCATGACGGCCCCATGAAGGAAAGGAATGAAGTGGCGTTCAAACACTTCGACTTCAAACGGCTCGCGCATGCCGCCGTGGCGGTCGTCGCCGCGACGGCTACGCTCGCGCTTGGTGGCGTGACGGCGGGCACGGCGATGGCCGATCCCGCGAAGCCGCATGTGAACGGCGACGCGCCCGCCAACGGCATCGCGTTCGCCAACCTCGAGGGCCAAGGCTATGACGGATGGCTCGGCGGTTTCTTCCTGGACAACAAGGGCGAGCAGGGCTATTGCTTCGACTGGGGCCTGCCTGCCGCCATCATGGCCTACGCGACGATGAACTGGGTGCCCGCAGCCAATTCCGACCAAGCCAACCGCGTCGGGTGGATTCTGCGCCAGGCCGACACCGACACATCGATGATCGGCTTCACCCACGAGCAGAAGATGCAGAACACGCTCGACCGTGCCGCAGCGGCCGTGATCGTGCATGACCAGCTCGACAAGACCGTGGGCAAATGGCAGCAGGCTCGTCAGTATATGAACACCCACCGCAGTGAGGTCGGTCATGGCTGGCAGGAGCTTTGGTCCGGTGTTGGGCCTGGCGGCGGCCAGTACATCGGAGACTTCACCATCGGCCAGGTTCTTGACCGCGCGGACGAGCTGTGGGCCCAGTCCGCCGGGCACGTCGCGGGCACCGGAGCCGTTCCGGACAAGTCCTACAAAGACGCGCAGCGGCATCTGACCACCAGAGGCATCTGGTACAAGGACGGGAACGGAGCCTATGTCTCCACCAAAGTGACCGTGAAGCTGCACGAAGGCGCCAGGTTCGACGCCGCCGCGAACGGCATGTATGGTGGAACCCTCAGCGCCGACGGCATGACCTGGACCGGCTCCACCCAAACGAACCTGGGCGACGCCGGCCTGCAGCTGCCGTTCACCGCCACCAAGGACGGCGACGGGCTTTATGACACCACGTTCGAGAACGTCGTGTACACATACCAGTACCCGACGAACCCGAACGGCCACCAGCGTATGGCTAAGTGGGGCGCCGGGCATTCCGACCCCGAGATGAAGGCATCCCAGGCGTTCAAAATGCAGTGGACGTTCCAGCCGCAGGCCACGACCGAAGCCACGACCCACAAGCTCGAAGTCGGCGGCACGCCGACCGACAAGGTGACCAGTTCCGTCGGCGACCTCATCAGCGGCACCGGCGCGGACGGCACCACACACAACACGTGGAACGGTAACACCAAGGCCACGTTCAAGGGCTACTTCTTCACCTCCGCCGACCAGTCCGTCCTGACCCAAGTCAAGCGGAACGCGAACGAGACGCCCGCCCAGTACCTTGCCCGCGTCAAGGCGAAGTATGGCGAGCCGGCCGCGACCGCCGAGACGACGTTCACCGGCTCCGGCCAGACCAACACTGTGACCGCCAAGACGGCAACCGGCGATGACTGGACCGTGCCCGCCGACATGGGCGGCTACTACGGCACCTGGGTCTGGACGTTCGAGAAGGCCGAACAGCAGCCCGACCTCCAGAATTGTTTCACCGGCGACTATGTGGCCGAAGCAGGCGTCGCTTCCGAAAACGCCGTCGTCCACACCGAAGCGCACGCCGCGTCCCAGACCGCGAACGCGACCATCGCACCGAACGGCGAGCTCGCCGACCGCATCACCATCACCGGCCTGCCGGAGAACCTCGGCAAGTACAAGCCGTCCGACTCCCTGCCCGGCGTTGGAGCCGACAACACGAAAGCCACCGTCGACGTGTACTGGGCCGGCCGCAAGGCCGGAGCCGTCTCCAACCAGGATGACGACATGCTCTACCAGCCGTCCACCAAGGACGCACCGGCCGACGACGCGAACCACAAGCACATCGCCACCTACACGTACGATCTGGCCAAGCTGATCGCTGCGCAGAAGGGCTACAAGTCCGGAGACCCGCTCACCCTGACCGTGGGCGGCGGGGCCAACGGCTCCAAGACCGCCGACGGCAAGACCGTCACCCTCAAGGCAGACAAGGGCACCGGCTTCTACGCGTTCGTGTTCCGCTACGCGGGATGCGATCGCGTGACCGGCGTGACCAGCGCCTATAACGATCCGTTCGAGCGCGTGTTCGTCCAGGACTCCAAGCAGGTGACGCTGACCAGCCATGCGGCCCCGAACCGCGTCAAGGTCGGCGACAGGTTCCATGACACCGCCAAGATCTCCGGCCGATACCCAGCCAAGTACCTCAACGGCGCGTACGTCGAGTTCACCGCCTACGAGCCCGTGTCCGGCAAGCCGGACATGACCGCCGCAAAACTGCTCGACGCCGAGAGGCATCCGCTGACCGCCGACCAGATCGACAAGCTCGCCAACGGCACCGAATTCGAGGTGTCCAGTTCCGACGTGGCCGCCGACAAGGCCGGCACCGTCAACTGGCAGGCCACCCTGTTCACCAAGGACGGCATCCGCCTTGCGGGCCACGAGTTCGGCGCGACCGACGAGAGCGTCGAGGTCACCGGCAACGGCCATGTCAGGTCCGTGTCCCAGAAGCAGGGCGCCGTCGGAGGAAGGATGTGGGACCTCATCCAGGTGTCCAACGTCACCACCGGCTCCGACCGCGGCAATGTGCCCGCCGGCTCCAAGGTCGTCGTGGACGTGTACAAGCACCAGGGCGAGGATGGCGCCAACAAGGGGCAGCTGGTCGAATCCAAGACCTTCCCCGTCGACGTGGCCAGACTCCGCAACGGCTCCGACTCCTACTGGTTCAAGGCCGAGATGTCCAAGACGTACCCGGCCTCCGGCCGCTACTACTGGACCGAGCGTCTGGTCGACAACTACGGCAACACGCTCGACAGGTCCGACTACGGCGACCAGGACGAGCAGACCGATGTGCAGGAGTACTCCACCGACACGGCGAAGAAATGGCTGTCCGACGACAACGCGCTCTACTCCGACAAGACGGTCAAGACGTTCGACATCCTGACCCAGACCTGGTTCAAGGACTGGGGCGCGGACGCGCACCGTGACACCGAGGGTGACGAGACCCAGTCGCGCGGCGTGACCGCCGACGGCACCCGGTTCCAGACCTCCATCTGGCGCCGGAACGGCTCCGACTCCTCCAAGGACGAGAAGGTCGTGGACGGCAAGGCGAACGCCATGCCGAACATCGACCGGAAGGCCGCCAAGGCCGGTCGCATGTACCAGAAGGTCAAGTCCGAGACGTTCGCCCTGTCGAACCTCGAACCCGGTACCTACTACTACGGACTGAAGGTCACGAACGACCAGGACGCCGCGAACCTCGCCAAGTACGTCGGCGAGAAGGACGGCGGCCTCGTCTACGAGGCGCCGAAGCGCGTCAAGAGCGAATCCTTCGACATCGTGCGCGTCACCTCCAGCCGCCGCAACGCGGCCACCGTGACCGGAACCGTCAAGCACGTCGACGACATCCTGCATGTCGGCGGCACGCTTCCGAAGGGCTCCTCCTACAAGGTCGAGGCCTGGCGGGTCAAGAACGGCAAGGCCGTCGAGAAGGTGTCTGAGTCGAAGACCCACACGCTCGACCATGACGCGACCGGTGACATCCAGGTCAACGATGTGCCCGCCCCGACGAAGGCCGGAACCTACCAGTTCCGCCATTACGTGTGGACGCCTGACACGCTGGGCGGCGATCCGTCTGTGACCGACGCCATGGCCGTCATCGACCCCGACGCCACCACCGGCTACAAGTACACCAAGCGCCACCTGCTCGCGGACGGCGACTCGGACGAGTCCGAGCGCTTCGAGATGGTCTCCATCGACACGTACGTCGCCAAGACGAACAACGTGAAGACCTATAAGGGCAAGCACTACGTCGATGTGACCGACGGCGCGGACGTTTACGACCACGCCGAGATTGACGGCAACCTGCCCGCCGGCTACAGGCTCGGCTTCACCCTCTACAAGGAGGGCAAGTCCGAGGCGGCCGACACCGCCGTGGCGACCATCCCGCCGACCGACCTGGCGGCCGCATCCAAGGCGTTCGACTCCGCGACCGTGCATCTGACCGAGCCCGGCACCTACTACTGGGTGTACTCGTTCAGCGGCGCCGACGGCCAGACCTGGATCGACGGCGACGGCTCCCCGGAGCTCAAGGAGCTCATCAGCAAGCATCGCATCCCGGACGAGACGTTCAACGCGGTCCGCGTGACCACGACGACCGCCAAGTGGACCAGCAAGGGCGGCGAGACCGTCGACGTGGCCCGCATCGAGGGCTGTCTGCCCGACGACGCGACCATGAACTTCGAGCTGCACGACTACCAGACCGGCGACAAGGTCGCGGAGACCAGTGACGTCAGCCTGAAGTCGCTCGGCTACAAGCCGTGCGAGCAGGGCGGCGACGAGGTCCAGACGGTCGAAAGCCCGAAGGTCACGCTGCCGGACGCCGCGGACCACTACTTCGTCGAATCCGTGAAATTCGGCTCCGACGAGTTCCATCGCGGCAACGACAAGGTGTCCCATGAGTCGACCCGCACCATCGACGCGACCACCGATACGAGCGTGGAGTACACGCTCGGCACCGCGGTCGCCGACCATGCCGACCTGCTCAACATCAGGTACGTCGGCAAGGATGGCAAGGACATCCGCGACGACCTGACCGGCCCGCTGACCGCCAGCTGGGAGCTGTACCGTCAGGCAGACGGCGATGATGCATCCAAGGACGAGAAGGTCGCCGACGTGGACAAGGATGGCGTGGCGCTCGAATCCGGCCAGACCGAAGTCGAGTCCAGCCCGTACAAGCCGGACGGGACCGGCCTGTACTACTACGTCATCACCATCCGCGACGAGAACGGCGACGTCGTCAAGCGCGGCGCCGCACGCGAACCCTCCGAATCCTTCCGCATCATCAAGGCCGGGTCCAAGACCGACCGCGTGGTGTCCGAAGGTTCCAAGGTCCGCGACCGGGTGACCATCTCCGGCCCGGTGGCCGAAGGCACCATGGTCTCCTGGACGCTCATGAAGTACGGCGACAGCTCCGCCGATACGGACACCGTGGTCAAGCGGTACGACACGCCCGCCGACGGCGCCGTGCTCGTCACCGCGAAGCAGGCCACGGAAGCCGCCGAAGGCAAGACCGTCATCGACGGTCCGGAGTTCGAAGGCGGTAGGGCCGGCGAGAACTACTACTGGGTGTTCAGCCTGTCCAGCCCCGCCCGCGACGGGAAGACCGGCGAGCCGCTGAAGCCGAAGGACGCGGCCGACACGTCGCATCTGGCGGCCAACTCCATCGCCGCCATCGACGCGGAGGTGGACGGTGATGGCCAGGAGCCGCAGGTTGACATCCAGCGGTTCATGACCGACCGCAGCCGTGTGGAGGACGAGTCCTTCAACACGGTCAAGGTGACGACCATGGCGTCCAGCCATGACGCCACCGTCGGAGACAAGGTGCATGACACCGCGATCATCACCGGCGACATCCCGAACGACGGCTACTGCGTGTCCTTCGAGTATTGGAAGCGCAACGACGGCGACGTGAGGAACGACCACCTGAACGACACGTCCGAATGCGTGGCGGTGCCCGCCCATGCCACCACGGTCGACTCCCCGGAGCGTACCGTGGTCGAGCCTGGCGAGCACTACTACCGCGAGCGTCTGACCGAACGTGACACCGAACGCGAAGTCTCCTACGGTGAGGCGCGTGTCAGGGATGAGACCGTGCTGGTGCGCCTCGCCCCGACCGGCGTGGCCGCGGCCGGCGCGGCGGGTGCGATGCTCGCCGTCGCGGGACTCGGCGCCGCTCTGGCCCTCGCGTCCCGCAGGCGTCGCCGGGTCTAACCCGGACGCCCGTAGGCGCGCGAAAGGGGAGGCCGCCCCGCCCGGAGATCATT
>ERZ773229.110-NODE-110-length-90481-cov-42.609062_pt1 | contig 90481 bp, 96 predicted proteins | sample MGYA00580992_ERZ773229 | MGnify/ENA primary metagenome ERZ773229 (study PRJEB29015, sample SAMEA2737795) | human gut metagenome | biome: human gut; feature: human-associated habitat; material: faeces | place: China | collected 2012 ... | reverse complement strand
TATTCGAATTAATTTATCTTTTTATTTAATGAGTACTTGACAGGTAGTAGTATCTAATATTCTTTTTTTTATAGTTCTGTTTAATTTAATTACTGATGGAGATACTCTGCATATGCAACATTTAAGTCAATTGGCATTGGAAGAGTATGTAAATAATTTTTGTAAAAATGAGAAGATTGAAGATACAGAGTATAAGATTGTTGAAGCAATCCTATCTCCCATCCAACTCTTTTGTCCAAAATACGGTTGTGTTTTTAATGATGAACAAACATATGAAAAAAACGGCTTTAAAACATCATGTTAGATATTTGTAATTATGGCTTTATATTAAGATTACATAAGCAAAGATATTTATGTCATAATTGTAATAAAAAGTTCTTTGCTAGAACTAACATTGTTGATGATGAATGCTTTATTTCTAATCAAGTTAAATATGCTATTGCACTTGAACTTAAAAATAAAATATCAGAAAAAGACATTGCTAAAAGATATCGTGTTTCTCCCAATACCGTTGAAAGAATTATCGACTCTTATTACGAAGGTAAACAGTTATATAAAAATTATTTACCTGAAATATTATCATTTGATGAATTTAAATCAGTAAAATCTGCTGATGGTGATATGAGTTTTCATATGGTTGATGGTAAAACAGGTAAAACAATTGATATTGTTGAAAATAGACGTCTTAATAATTTAATGAAATACTTTTCTTATTATACTCATAACGCAAGAAGTAAAGTTAAATTAATTGTTATAGATATGTATTCTCCTTATATTTCATTAATTAAAAAGATGTTTCCTAATGCCAATATTATTATAGATAAATTTCATTTGGTTAATCTTATATTGAATTCGTTAAATAAGACAAGAATAAAATTAATGAAATATGATAAAAAGAATTATAATAAACTAAAAAGATATTATCGATTATTATTAAAATCTCAAGAAGATTTAAATAATACAAAATGGAAAAGATATTGATGCTTTGATAATTTAATGACACAGTCTGATATAGTTAATTATTTAATAAATATAAATGAAGAATTGAAGGATACTTATGAAATGTATCAAAACATTCTTTATGCTTTAAAGCATAATAAAATAAATGATTTAGAATTAATACTAAATAATAAAGATTTAAAGATATCAGATTATATGAAAACATCAGTTAAAACATTAAAAGAATACTTACCATATATAAAAAATACATTATCAAATTCTTATCATAATGGTTTTGTAGAAGGTAATAATAATTTTATTAAAGTGTTAAAAAGAATAGCATTTGGATTTAGATCATTTAGAAGATTTAAAGCAAGAATTATGATATGTAAAAATTTATTACACATGAAAAAAGTTAATGCATAAATTGCATTAACTCTATCAAATTTCTTTATCACTATTTTGGGTTACACCCACTATTTGACAAAGAACCTATATTTCTATATTAACCATAGAAAGGATTTATCTTTACACAAAATTATTTACATACTCTTCCAATGCCAATTGACTTAAATGTCGAATATGCAGAGTATCTCCATCAGTAATTAAATTAAACAGAACTTTTTTTATAATATTTCTAATAACTTTTTTAATATATTATTTACAATAAATTTCTTAACTTTTTTCCTACTATCAGAAGGAACAACTAGCTCTATATCAATAAAATTATTATCCTTTGCACAATAAATTGAAACATATACTATATTATTAGCACCAACTAAGTTATTAGGATCAACCTCATTTATTTTACCAGTAATCCCTACTCCATAACTACTCTTAGAAAATTCACTAATACACTTAGCCATTTCCTCAGCCACTTCACTACTATAGACAGAATACATATCTATTGTAGTTCTATTAACCCCCATCTTAATTTTGTATTCATTAGAATAAGTAACAGCTGAAAATTCAAGAACCTTAGATGAACCACTCACACAAGTAATAGTACTTGCAAAATAACCTCCAGTACACGATTCCATAGAAGAAATAGTTTCCCCTCTCTGTATTAATTTTTCTACAACTAACTTTTCATTCATATTTATACTCCACCCTTTTTTAATAAAAACTTGAACACAATATCCAAGTATATTTTATAACAGTACGAACATAATAGATATTCCGAAAATTAAATTAAATCAGATAATAACTTAATTCTATTTATATATTAACATATACTTTTAAAATAATCTACAATAACTTTATTTTTATTTAATGAAAAAAAGTTACTATCATTAGTAAACTATTACATTACTTCTTTTTTTTAAATAGATTATAACACATACAGGTCCTATTAATGATATAGCCCCTGCAAAAATACTATTTATAATTCTATCATAAGTTTTTGGATTTTCTACTGCTTTTTCTGCTAAAACATACGTACTAAAGTGATTAGTTTCAAATGATGCATATCCATCTTTTACTATAACCTCATGTTCTTCTTTACCACCTTCACTTGTAATATAACCCGACTTTTTCAGTTACAAAATTTAAAAATGGTGAAATAGATTTTGATGAAATAACTTATTATTCTAATCTGCCTACTAAAAGAACATTCGAAATAGATAATGAAATGAATTATATTGAATTAAAAAATATAGGTTTTCTATTTCTTCAAAGTATTTACAATAGTTTAGGAATTACAGATTTTTTGAATATAATAAAATCAGACTCAAAGATAGAATATGATTTAAATGATTTAACTAAATTATTAGTATTTGAAAGAATACTTGATCCACAAAGTAAAAAAAAAACTTTTGAAAATAGAAACAAATATTTATTCGATGTAGTTAATTCAGATGATATAAATCAAATATATAGAACATTAGAAGTACTTTCTGAAAACTCTAAAAAAATACAAAACAGAATGAATACCAAAATTAAAAACTCATCTATAGGAAGAAATACAAGTTTAACTTATTATGATATTACTAATTATTTTTTTGAAACAATGTATGGTGATGACGATGTTTATGAACTAGATGAAAATAATAAAATTATTAAAGGTGAAAACGGTACTCCTGTCATAGTAAAAACAAGAATAAATGAAATAACAATAACATATAAAAATCAAGATAGTACAAAATCAACAAAAGTAGTTAAAGAAAAGGAAATAATTTACTGGAGTAAAAAACATTACGAAAAAGAACTTAATCAGAATAAAAAATTTATTGAATATTTAGAATCTTGTAAAGAAAATCCAGACAAATTAAAAGATAAGCAAAGAAAATCTCAAGAGTTTATTAAAACTGTTGATGTTGATAAAGAAACCGGAGAAATAATACACCCAGAAAAAGTAATTGTATTTCTAGATAAAAAATTAGAAAAATATTTCTGCTTGTCAAAAGAAAATTGGAATAAATTAAATTATAATGTTAGCTTCAAAAATTTTAAAAAACTGAGTTTTTGAAGTCTTTTGGCGTAGGATTCTTTTCCTTATTAATTTTTTTAGAAAAACTATTGACTTTTAATAATTAGCCTTTCTTTCTAGGATCGTTTCTTAAACACAAAATAACTAATCCATTTCTGAATTAGTTATTTATTAAAGCTCGAAAAGTTCGAGCAGATTTCCTTATGGTAGCGAGAGGGGGATTCGAACCCTCGACCCTACGGGTATGAACCGTATGCTCTAGCCAACTGAGCTATCTCGCCATAAATCAAGTGCAATATAAATATAACACATTTATTTATCTTTGACAATACCCAATTATATTATTTTTCATTTTTATTGACAAAAAAAATTATGATTGATATCATTTAATTAAAAGGAGTAAAAGTATGAAAAGATTTAATATGATAGATGAAGAATTTATATGTGAAAATTGCCACCAAAAAGTAAGTAAATTAAATTATACCGCAAGAGATCATTGTCCATATTGCTTATACTCAAAACACGTTGATATTTTACCAGGAGATAGAAAAAATACATGTAAAGGATTACTAGAACCCATAGGAATAGAAAAATTTAAAAACACTTATAAAATAATTTATAAGTGTACATCTTGTAATAAAATACATAAAAATATTATAGCAAATGACGACAACTACGATTTAATAGTAAAATTATCTGTAATTAATGATTAAATAACTTACTAAATAAATCATAAATAGATGGTAAAAACATTATAGCAACAAATAATATTACAATAATTACCATAAAAGCTTTCATTTCTGAAGATATCCTAACTGTCTTCTTTTTATTTGTAACAGGTTTATTATACACTGTACTATCATTTATAATATTAGTTCCATTATCAGAATCTACATTAGTAGTAACATTTATATTTTGAGAAGTATTATTATCTTGAACACTAAAATTTTGATTATTGTATATACCATTATTAGTATTCATACCATTAAATTGATTATTATTTGCCGGTTCATTCATTTTATACACCACCATTATTATTTTGTTGTGGACTATAGACAAAACCACCACTATTCATAGTAGGATTTACCATATCTTGATTAACAGCATTAGGAACACCAATATTTTGATTATTTGGCTGTGTAATTGACTGAGCATCTAAAGAATTATTATTATTTACAGTTTGATAAGAAAAATTAGGTACTGGATTCACTTGTTGCATAGGTTTTTCAAAATTTGGAACTTGATTCGTTATAGGAGTCACATTACCTAAATTAGAAACTGGTTCCTGAACGCCAGATTGGTTTACCTGATTAAAATTAGGTACTGGATTCACTTGTTGTACTGGTTGTTCAAAATTTGGAACCTGATTCATTATAGGAGTTATACCACTTAAATTTGGTACTGACGATTGGTTTACTTGACCAAAATTTGGAATTGGATTTACCTGTTGCATAGGTTTTTCAAAATTTGGAACTTGATTCATTATAGGAGTTACACTACCTAAATTAGAAACTGGTTCTTGAACTACAGCCTGTCCAAAATTTGGTATTGGACTTACCGGTTGATTAATATTTTCAAAATTAGGTATCGGATTAACAGTTTTATCTAATTGATTAAAACTTGTACTTACATTAACATTATTAGATTTAGAATTATCATAATTAGGCCTAGTCATATTATTAACCATAGGCTCTTGGTTAGAAGCTATAGTATTAATTGGTTGAACATTTAAAGGTTGTGGCACAGTATTTCCTTGTAAATTAAAATTACTTGGAATATTATTAATTTCTAAATTACTAGGAGGAGCCATAGTATTTAAAGAATCATTGATATTATTAGGTTGCACTTGCATAGAAAAACTACCTTTATTAACATCTTTATTACCTTTCGCATTCTTTTCTTTTTTCTTACCATTATTCTTATCAGCCAAAAAACCAATTACAGTAATAATTGCAATCAATAATATCACTAAAAACCATATATAATTATCTTTTATAAATTCACTTATATTCATCATTTATCACCCTCATATTCTAATAAAATAATATCACAAAATTATATCTTTGTAAACAACTCTCTAATTAATTTCAAATCTATCTTTAATAGAAGTATCAATTTCAGATAAAGTACTAACTAATATATCCAAAGATTTTTTATATTGTCCTCTATTAAATAAATCAGTAGCTTCATCAAGATTAACATCAACTTCTTGATAACTACTTCTATACCTATTACCATATACTATTAATCTCTCACACAACATAACTGTTTTTACCATATCATTAGTCTTATTATATATTTTAAAAACCAAATCTCTTGCTGTATCTACCCTAATATTTAATATTTTAATAACAATAGGTTTCTTATTAATTTCTTTAACTATCTCCCTAATAGCTTCATCTGCTTCCTTAAATTCAATAAAATAACTATTAGGAATAATTGGAATCTTATATTCTTTTAATTTAGCTTTAGCCTGCAACAACAATTTCTGTATCATAACATACTGTTCTTTAGCCCTATACTCATCATCTTTCATACTAGTAATTGACTTAAGCCTATAATCCAAATCATCTTGTAATCTATTTAACTTATTAGTAAGTCCTTCTAACTCAGTAACAAGTTTAGAATAAGCAAAAGTTCTGCCCTTACCATGTTCATACAAAGTTTTATAATCCTCACTTATCTTTTCTAAAGACTTATTAATAACACCAAACTTATTTATTTCATCATCAGATAAATCATAAGTATTCCTTATATCATCTATCTGAATATAAATATCATATACTATCTTATTAATAGAATCTAATTTATATTTAAATTTCTTAATATTCTCTTTAAATAAATCCTTAGCTTCCCTTTCTTTATCAAAATTAGAAAACAAAGTATTAAAATAATCTAACATTGTCTTTAATTCAATATGAGCATCCCCTATTTCAAACTTAATTAAATTATCAACTATCTCAGATACCTTAGTTTTTATTTCTTTAATATTATACTCAATATTTAAATAATCCAAAGAATACCCATCCCTAGTCATTCTATAATACATAGTATTTAATTCTTCAATTTTACCAGGAATAAGAACCGTAGCCATAAGTACTAAATATGGTGTCTCATCAATATAAACTTTCATATTTTTTACTTCAGTTTCTAAAGATATAACCACTTCTTCAACACCAATATAATCATTCCTATCCATAAATGTTTCAAACTTTCTAAACAATTTATCAATATAAGAAAGTTTTTCCTTAATATTATCCTGTAAAGGACCATAATCTTTAAAATTTCTCTCAAACTTATTTTCTATTTCCCTATACGAAACCTTAAGCTTAGTAACAATATTTCTATTTCTTTCTTCAGACTTAGTTATAACCCTAATTTCCTCAATAAGTTCATTAGTTTGACTTCTAATAATCTCTATATTCATCTCAATCAAAGCAATATTTTTTAATGCTATATCATACTCTTTTCTATCAATTAAAAAATCAGTTTCTGTAATCAAATCTGTTAAACCATCTATTTTATTTTCTTTAATTTCCTTAAAAGTATTATCCCATTCTTTTAGTTTTTCTTTTAGAATATCTGTTTTAACCAATTCACGAACCTTAGATAATTCAGTCAATATAGGTACACCAACCAACTGATTTTTCTCATACTCTAATTTTTCTATAATAGATTTATACTTCTCTTTTTTCTTCTTTTTATATATAGCAAAGGAAGTAATAAGCACGATAAAAAACAACAAAGAAATAACAATAAAAATCATTTTTTTATCCATACTATCACTTCCTTCTTGTTACCTATTCTTTATATAGTGTATCATATTTTTCTATTTTTTTATAGTATTTTTTTAAAATTCTTCTAATTTGATAAACTTCTTTTAATTAACTTAGCATGTATTACCGTTCTCTCCTTATCAGAATAACACGTACTTAACGTAAGAATCCTATCATCTTTAGTCAAATTAGTATTAAAATCAAACACACTTCTTTTCTTTATTACATCAAGAAAATCCTCAAATGCACTATCATTTAAAAAATTAGTTGTAATATAATAACTTTCAACAGGTATTTTATAAACTGAAAATATTTGCCATAAAGTATTTTCTTTTTCTGTAGATATTTTAATAATATGATTATCTTTATTACTATACCAACTATATTTTAAAGTATCATTAAGTGAACCAAACATAGTTTTATCAAGTCTACTATGAGCATAAATAATATTATTCTTATCAGATAAATTATTATCATTACGATAATCTAAAAATACCCATCCAGCCTTATTTACACTATTATCAAATGAATGATTTAAATAATAATTATTATCATTAGCCAGTACAAAAGGATAATTAATATTAGTATTATTAACATTTATCCACCCAACAGTATCTTTATTTTTAACCTTTAAATTTCCTATATCAACATTAATTAAAGGAAAAGTAATATAATACCAATAATCACTTAACTCATCTTCCTCTTCATTAACTAGTTCAGTATTCTCATCATCAATAACCTCTTCCACTTCAATATTTTCAGAAATTTCTTTAATTACAGAAGACATATCCATATTATCTTTAAACCAAAATAATATCTTTAAAAGAGAATAAACCAAAACAACAATAAACACCAAAGTTAAAAATATCAAAACCCATTTTTTCCATTTTTTCTTCTTTTTTACAACGCTTTTCATTGAAAGATTACTACCATTCATTTCATCAAAAATATCCATTTCTATACTATTAATCTTATTATGTACAATATTATCATCATAATAATATTCTTCTAAACATTTATTTAAATTATAATTATTATATTCACTTACATCATCATTAGATATGTCATTATCTTTATTCATATCAGTCACCTTACTATATAATTGTACCATTTATACAAAAAGAAGTAAATTAATGATGAAATAATTTTTTTTATAATAATTAAAAAAAGCTAGAAACTAATCTAGCTATTTACCAACAGGTAAAACACTTATTGACTTGGCTACTTCTAAAATTTCAGAAGAATCCATTGTATCACTAACCACATAATATTCTATACCATTACTAAACCAATTAGCTGAATTATCATTTATAACTGCAAGTGAAGCTCCAATAAGTTCAACTTCTCCATATGTTGGTATTATTTCAGGACTATTAGTTATAGAAACCGTTTCCTCTACCAAAACGAAAGAGCTATCACCAGCAAATGTCAATATAAGTCTCTCCCCATTATCTACCTTTACTTTTTCCTGATTAGCCAAATAAGTATTCGTAGGTAAATACATTGGATAAATTATATCATCAATTGTAGCTGTCTCTTTTGTTTCAGTTTCCGTATTTTTCTGTTCTTCATTATTTTCCTCTTTAATTTCCGTATCTAAAATTGAACTTAAATCAAAATATGTATCATTAAAATCTGCTTTTAAATCTATTTTATTAAATACCATCTTAATTTCCACATTACCATCTTTGTCTAAAACTTCTACCCTAGTAGGCAAATTATTTGCATTAAAATATATTTTTTGTTTTTCTAATTTTGGACTATTTGGATAATTAACCCTAGTAGTAAAAACATATTCATTATCTTTAATTTCAAAAACTCTTTCTTCATCATTATTAATATCATCTAACAAGCTAGATAACAAATATACCTGTGAATTATTATAAGGCCAATCACTTTGAAACTTAAAACTTTTATTTAATGATGGAGTAACAACATAGACACCTTCTGAATTTCTCAAAATAACTTGTTCATGATTATTAACAGTATTTACAAGTTCTATCTTATAATTATCATCGGCCTCATAAGAAACAGAAATATCATATGTATATACATCTTCATTATTAACTAATTCCATCTTACCATTTAAATAATACGATTTAGCTTTTTCAACAGCAGAAGTATATGACTTAAGTACATCTCCATCACTTTTCTTACCACATCCAGTCAAAAATATTAAACATAAAAATATACCCAAAAAGATTTTTTTCATTATTTCACCTCTTATTTAATCTTTTCTATTGAAGTATATGGAATTATTTTACTATTATGATGAATAATTTTATCTTTTTTGTCCAAAATATAATTATATAAGGAGGAATATATGAATGCACTATTTAAAACAACATTAGTCTTAAGTATAATCGGATGTATCAACTGGGGGTTAGTAGGATTATTCAATTTCAATTTAGTAGAATATCTTCTAGGAGATGGATCACTACTAACTAGAATAGTCTATGTAATAGTCATGGCTTCAGGTCTAATAAATATAGGCATACTTACTAAAGACTTAGACGAAAAATAGGATAACAAATATCCTATTTTTTTATTAAAGCCCTAATTTTTTTAATTCCTCTATAAGTTTTAAACATAAATTTATAAAAAGAGTTAAATAACTTATCAACAACTAAATCAAACTCCCCTATATATTCAACAACATTACCACCAAAGCCTCTTTTAAACTCATATACACCATAATTATCACTATCAGGATTAAAGTCACCAGATATACCACCAAAGTCATATAGAGGTAATTTCTTTTCCATTGCTCTTTTTATCATCTCAAATTGCATCCTATATTGAGCCATAAAATGCATATATTTAGAATATGTACCACCATAAGCATAATTTAACCTATCCCAATCATACATAAATACTCCTGCCGTAATAGGCACAAATTCTGACTGCTCTTTTTTTATTTCTTCATAAAGTTTATCATCCTTAAATTCCTCTAAGTATTTTTCCTTATTCAAATAAACTATAACCATAACAACATCATCAACAAGATATTTAGCCAAATTCTTATAATAATCCATTGACCTATCAAAATGATTTTGTCTATTAGCAGTATGTTCCATAATTTTCTTAAATTCTATAAAATTATCCTCATTTACTTCTCTAACTACCAAAGGATATTTATAACACATTTTCAAACATCTTCTACATCTTTGATTCATATCTTTTTTTAAATCATCAAAATTCTTATCTTTAATATCTAAAACATACGACCACCTAAACTGTGCCTCATCAGTATATCCTATTGTAAACCCTCTATGAACAAAACCTAAAGACTTTAATTGAGATATAATTTTATCATTAGATTCCCCTATCGGATTACCATCTCTATCATGTTCTTGATAAAGAATATATGGATCAATCTTAATAGTAAAACCACCCTTACTCTTAACAAATAATTTTAAATTATTAAAAAAGAACTCTAATAAAGAAAAATTATCATAATCTAATAAAGGTCCTCTTGGAATATAAAACATTTTCTTATTTAATATTTTTTTTGCCAAAAGAAGTGCAATACCCAAATTCTTTTTACCATCAAAAACACCAACATAATAACTTTCCCATCCAGTAGTTTTCTTTACATTAGCCCACGATACAGTTTGATAAAAATTATATTTTTTTTGCTTTTTTTCTATTTTTTTAAATTCTTCACAAGTCAATTCTCTAAATTCCACAATAACACACCTACTTTATTTTAGTATATATTTCCTAAATAAAATTATACTATTAAAACAAAGTATTATCAATAATAAAAATTCATTAAAAATATTTTTTATATAAATTTCTAAAAATAGTTAAATGTATTTCTTCATCTATCAATATTCTCTCAATAAGTTCTTTTACATATTTATCATCTATTTCTCTAAGATTATCATTATAATTTTTAATAGCCATCTCTTCAGACTCAATATCACTTTTTAACATTTTTTTTAAATCTCTATTATATATTATTTCACCACTATTCCATAATCTTAATATTTTATCTTCAGAAACACTACCAAAAACAGGAACACCACCAAGTAAATAAATTGTTTCTCCTAGCAATCTAAGATGTATCATTTCTACCTCAGCAATTTTCATTATTATATCCTTGTATTCCCTATACTTATCACTAACAAAAGATTGATAAGAATATAAATGAATAGCACTAAGTTCAGAGACATACCCTGCATAATCATTTAATAATTTCGTAGCATAATTAATATTTTGTCGCTCTACCCTTATCTTTGGATAAGGTAAATCACTTTTAAATTCCATAACATCTCCTTTAATAAATATTATGAAAAAAAAGATCTATATTACATAGATCCTACTAAAACATCTTTTATATTTCTAAAAAAAACTTTAACAATATTTGCTTTCTTTATATTCTTAGTTATAATTAAATCACTTGAATTAAAATATTTTCCATCCTTATACACTGTTATTTTACCAACAACACTCCCCTTACTTAAAGGTGCTGTAACATTATCAGTTTCTATTTCATAAGTAAATTTAGCTTCATTATCTTGATTACTATTAACAATATTAATATCCTCTAAAGAAGAAATATCAGCATATTCTTCCTTACCTAAATTTATATATATATTACCAATCTTATTACCTTTTGAAATAATATTCTTAACACTATACATATTAAAACCATAATCCATCATAGCAATCGTATCTTTTGTCCTATTATCAGTATTATCTTCTTTCATAACAACAGTAATAAGTCTCATATTACCCTTCTTACCCGTAGCCGTTAAACAATACCCTGCATCATCAGTAAATCCTGTCTTTAATCCATCTATATAATCATAAAATCTTACTAGTTTAATTGTGTGTGAATATTGCTATAGTGAGTGGTATCACTTCTTGATGAAATGATACCATGATTTTTAGTTTAAATCAAATAAACATTAATTAATGTAGGTCATCACGTGTTATTTATAAAATTAATACATTGCTTTCATATTCTATTATGCTTAATTTTTATTATTATCAATATAAATTCTTTTATTTAATTTATTAATATATTTTTTTCACTTTCAATATTGAAAACTTTAAAAAATTCTCATTATTGTTTCAATAGTAATGTTCTTTCTAAGATAATTAAATTTTTTTTAAATGCTAAAATGAAGTATATTATACCAACCTTTTTTATAATCGCATTTTAGGTATATCAATTAAATTTATTGATAATAATTAATATTGTCAACTATTTGTTTTACATAATCATATTCTTCTGCCGAATCCGTACCATGTATTATATTATCATGAAAATAATTTTCTGTTTTATGTTTGTACAAATTTCTAATGTTCTTTTTTAATGTTTTCACAAATGAAAAATCACTACTTTCTTTAGAATAAAATTCAATATCTAATATCACAATTTCATATTTAGAACTATTGCACATTTTAGTGGCTTTATATACACCTAACTCTCTTTGATTATTAAATTCATAAAGATTGCAAATTAGATTATAATATTTTTTTATTTCTATATTTTTTTTACTTTTTACAATTGTATTTTTCTCAATTTCACTACATATACTATCAAAATTTCTTTTCGATAAATTCCAGATAATGAAATATGCACTTTGTACCATCATATTTATCACTCCATTAATTATTGTTAAAAATAAATTTTTTTATTTTCTTCTATATTTTTATCAATTCTATTTGCTAATATTATTGATGAAACATTAATAAATTCCGATAAATCATTAATAATTTTACATTCTAAATATGTATTATCCTTTAATTTTGGTTCATAAATAATAACATTAATTCCATCACTTTTTAATTTTTTTATAATATCAATAATTGAACTTTCCCTAAAGTTATCACTATTACTTTTCATTGTTAAACGATAAACCCCAACTATTTTGGGTTTTTTATTTTTTATATAGTTTGCAATATATTCTTTTCTTGTATTATTTGAATTAATAATTGCTTCAATTAAATTTTCAGGAGTGTTTTGATAATTACTATATAACTGCTTACTATCCTTAGGCAAACAGTACCCACCATAACCAAATGATGGATTAATATAATAATTACCTATTCTTGGATCCAAAGAAACTCCATTAATGATATCTTTTGGATTATAACCCTTATCTAATGCAAATGTATCAAGTTCGTTAAAAAACGCAACTCTCATTGCCAAATATGTATTTGAAAATAATTTAACCGACTCAACCTCGTCAGAATTCATATATAAAATATCAACATCAGACTTTTCTGAACTATTTTTTAATATTTCTGCAAATTCTTTTCCATACTTTGATTTTGATCCAATAACAATTCTCGATGGATATAAATTATCATAAAGTGATCTTCCTTCTCTCAAAAATTCTGGTGAAAATACAATACTCATATTATATTTTTCCCTAATCTTTTTTGTGTAGCCAATTGGAACTATAGATTTAATAATTATAACAGCAGTATTATTAACCTTTTTTCTTTTAGTTATTGTGTCTTCAATAGAAGAAGTATCAAACGAATTAGTTTTAAAATCAAAATTAGTCGGAGTGCATATTATAATATACTTTGAATTTTTAAAAGCCACCTGATAATCGCAAGTGGCTTTTAGATTCAATTTTTTATTATTCAAACAATAATAAATATCCTCATCATCAATTGGACTGATATTATTGTTTATCATATTTATTTTTTCTTTATCTATATCATAAATGACAATTTCTTTTTTTTCACTAAGAAGAACAGATAGAGAAAATCCGACATATCCTGCGCCAACAACACATAATTTCATTTTACTATAATTTTTTAACTGGATTTATCCCTAGAATTTTCATTCCGTTTGATAAAACCGTTTTAGTTGAATTTAATAATGCAAGTCTTGATTGTCTTACTAATTCATCTTCTTCGTTCAATACTGATATATTTTTATAATATCTTGAAAATTTTTGAGCAACATCATATAAATAATTAGTAATAATTACTGATTCTTGAGTATTATATGAATTATTTACAACTTCTGGAAAATCATATAAACTATTTATTAATGAATATTCTAAATCTTCCTTAAATTTATAAACTTCTTCATCAAAGCCACAATAGTTTGCTTTTTCTAAAATAGAATTTATTCTCGCATAATTATACAGAAGATAAATAGCTGAATTACCTTGGAAATCTGTTGCTGATTCTAAGTTAAAATTAACTGTTCTTTTTCTATTAACATTTAACATATTATATTTAATACAAGATGCCGCTAAATCTGCAATTTCATCATCAGATAAGTTTGTTCCTTTTTCTTTAAAAGTCATAGCTAGTTTTTCTTTAGCTTTTTCAATAAATTCTTCAAGTAAAACAACTTTACCTTCTCTAGTAGCCATTTTGTCTCCATTTAATAACACAAAATCATATGAAACAAGTTTTGGAGCCGTAAATCCTAGAATGTCTAATGTTGCAGCAATTTGTTGCATATAAACTTCTTGATCTTCTCCTAAAACAATAACATTATTATCTTTATTTCTCTCTAATTTTGAAATAGTATAAGCTATATCTCTTAATGGATATAATGATGTTTTATCTTCCCTAGTAAGAACTAATACTGGTGATTTTGTTGGTATATCGTATCCACTCAAATCAACATATAATCTACCATTTTCATCTTCATGTAATTTTCCTTTTTCTTTTAATTGTTCTAATATTTCTGTGGTTTTATTTTCAAAAACAAAATCTGATTCATGTGTAAATCTATCCCATTTAATATCCATTTTCTTGAAAATTTCTTGTTGTCCCTCAACACATATATCAGTAATCTTTTTAAATTTATCTCGAACTTCTTCATTTCCGTTTTCTAATTCATGCAAGTAATAGAAAATCTTTTCTTCCACTTCTTTATCTGTTTTACTTATATCATTTATTTCTATATATAATTTTAACATATCACTAAATGTAATTGTTTCAATATTACCTAATTTTTCTACCCCTACTAATAACATTGAAATTTGTTTTCCAATATCATTTATGAAATAGTTTGCTTCAACATTATAGCCTTCAAATTTATATAACCTAACTAAAAAATCACCTATAATACTGTTTCTTGATCTACCAATATGTGGTGAAGCATTTGGATTTATTGATGTATGTTCAATTAAAAGTTCTTTTCCATTTCCAATTTTATTTGAACCATAATTGTTTTCTCCTGAACTAATAGCTTCTAGTGTTTCTTTTGCTAAAAAATCTCTATTAATAGTAAAATTTAAATATGGTCCAATAACCTTTACGTCAGAAATAATATCTTCATTCATATTTAATTTTTCTGAAATTACTTTTGCTTTTTCATGTGGATTTTTGGCTCCATCTATACTTATAGTAAAACATGGTATAGCAAAATCTCCCATTTCTTCTTTAGGTGGTCTTACAACATCAATACTATCTAGTTTTATACCAACCTTTTCAATTTCTTCTTTAATGTATTTTTTTAAATTCAACATAAAATCCCCTCTTTCACTAACAAAATTTTAATTTGTATATATTATAACGAAAACCTACCAAAAGTCAATAGTTTTTTTACATAAATGTATTAATAATTTCTAACAAACTCTTTTCCCAATTATTTTTGTAATATTTATTTTTAAACTTTATAATTTTTTTCTTATAGTAAGGTACTTTTCTTATAAATTGTTTTATTTCCTCATCACATATTTTACTCGATATTTTTCCTAAATTGTATTTTTCAATCATCTTAGCATTATAATTTTGTTCATATGTACTTAATGGTATTAAATATGCTGGTACTTCGATTGAAATTGATTCGCTTAATAACTGATGTCCTGCTGTAGATATTAAGCAAAAAGCATTTTCAAGATCACTTTTAAATTCATTTGAAAAAGTTTTAAAAGTAATATTGTTTGAATCAATATTAAATTTTTCTTTCGTATAAATAATTACATTATAATCTGTTATATCTTTTAACGACTTTACAATCTTTTCATAATTATTTGAGCTTTCATATGGCGAAAAATATACTAAAATATGATTTTTCTTGTTTTTCACCTCATTTAATGGAGATATTATTGGTAGAACAACTTTAACACTATCATCTTTTATAGTTATAGGAAAAAAAGATGATATTATTTTATAAGAATATTTTGGAAAAAAATAATTAATTCTTTTCTTTTCTTCTAAAATAGAAAAATTTTTGATTTTTAGTTCATCTAAATATAGAAATTTTGATTGTTGTTCCATACAAATTAATGGTATATCTGTTGCATAAGAATATTGAGCAACATTAGGTTCATAATCTGTTATTACTAAGTCTGGCACTCCTGAAAAAGCAGCTTCTACATTCATAGAAAATTTTAAAAATCCAGCAAATTGATCTATCTTTACTTCTTGATATTTTTTTATTGAAGTCTCAAAATCAATTCCTTTTGAATTACATGCTATCCATGGAATAAAAATTTCTAAAACTTTAAATTTTGGGAATTTATTTTTAAAATAATTAATATTATTATTAGTAGTAGCTATAACTATTTCATGACCATTATTCATTAGCAAATTAATTACATTTGTTTGTCTACTTAAATGTCCATTTCCAATTCCACAAATTCCAATTAATATTTTCATTCAAAATAAGTCTCCACAACATGTTTATCATCTTTATTTTTTGTTACTTTTATAATTGAACCATTTATTAATGTATGTACCGGATCTGTATGTCCTATATCTGTATTTATATAAATTGGAATATATAAATCAAAGAGATTATAATTAATTGCATCTTTTAGTGTTGTTCCTGTATAATTAATTTCATTTTCAATTCTTCCAAATAAAATAGCTTTACAACAAACAAACCATCCTGCATTTTTAAATTGCCACATTGTTCTTAATATGTCTTCATTTGTCATTTCTGCCACGTCAAAATACCAAACTATACCATCTTCTTGATATTTTTTTATAAACTTTTTAACACAATCATATTTTGTTCCTATTATATCCTTTAAAGAATCTAAGCATCCGCCTATAAGCCTTCCATTAAATTCTTTTTCTTTTGTTATACATTCCCATGGTTGTTCTACTTTATCATCGTCTATTTTATACCCATATTCAATTTGCTTTGGTGTTTTCCCATTTAAAAATTCAATGTTATTTTTTAACATTAATTCTGGTAAACTATCATCGCCAAATGATTTTGCGTTAAAACTATATACTGTGGCAATATCCAATTTAGTTGTTATATAAAATAACAATGGTGTAATATCAGATTGCCCCTGTATCCACTTTGTATTTTTTTTCAATTGATTAAAATCTATTAAATTCATAATTTGAATTAAATAGTCTCCGCCTGAACATGCAATTAATGCTTTTAATTCTTTGTTTTTTATTGCATTGTCAAATTCAACCGATCTATTAAATGCAGATGAGCTAACTCCATTTTCAGTATTTCTTACATATTGGTCTTCGATTACAGTGTATCCATAATCATTTAATTTTTCTATTCCCTTTTCAAATTTTTTCAACTTTTTACTTTTTACACCATTTGAAGGTGATATGATTCCTATTGTATCACCTTTTTTTATTTTTTCTGGATAAATCATTTCCTCAACTCCTTTATTTTTTCTTCCTTTTTATATCCTAGTCTATCTAAACACTTAATCAAAAATTTCTTATATAATCCTTGTATATTATAATATTTTTCCTTGTTAGTTTCATATTCATTTACTATATTAATTAAATATTTATAAAAATTACTCTGATTACCCATTTCAATAGATCTATTTAAATTATAACAAACTAATGACATTTTATAAATTAAATCATTGCCTGATTTTATGTTTTTTTCATTATTTAATTCATCTATACTAGTAACAACATTAGTAAATAATTTAATATTATTTTTGTATTTATTCAATTTATCATAATCAATAATTGTATCATTACTATTAATGATCATTAATATTTTTAATAAATCTTGATAATCAATATTATCGTTGTTTATTTCTAAATTATTTTTTTCAATAAATTCATTTAATTTTTCAGACCATGAATTAATATTACGTTCATCAGCATTCCTACATATTTCATACGTTAAAAATCTACTTCTTAAATCATAATTTTCTTTCAGCAACTTTTCTACTTTTAATACATGAGTACTTTGGTTTGCACCTATGATATTAAATAATACATCATTACTATTATCTAAAATTGAATTAATAAACATTAATTCTTGCAACGAATATTTTAATTCACCATTTTCTTTTAATTCATCTATAAAATTTGGATTATTTTTTAATGATTTATATAATTTTTGATTTAAATATAATTTTGACTCAATTAAAAATTCTTTTGGAACTAATCTTAATTGATTTAAAAATGCAGAAATTTGTTTTAAAGCTGATAAATCATATTCTTCTAATTTTCTTAAAATATCACTAGACATATTATTGTTAACAAGCATCACAAATAATTCATCAGCTGTCGTGTTTATGTGATTTTTTTCAATGAAATCTTTTAATGATTTTAGACTTATGTCTCCAAAACCATAAAAACTTTTGACATTTTGTCCTATCATACTTGTTAAAGAATTTTCTATAACTAAATTTCTTACTTGTGCCAATTTAGGAATACATTTATGTGGATGAGTATCACCATATCTAATATAAAAATTGCTATCGTACATTTTTCCATCGTTCATAAAAAACTCAATTTCCTCTATACATTTTGATAGTGGAATTTGAAAATGTGGATATCCATTGATAAATTCACAATCTGTAAAAGTTTCTGTGAGATTAGTTATTGAAAATGTCCCATCAGAGTACTTTTTTGTATAAATTAAATTTTCATTTGTATATAAATGTTTTGACTTAATATACTCTATTAAAGGCGTATTATAAGATAAATATCTATTTTCTTCTGTAGTATATATCATTTAAATTTCCTCTTTACTATCATGTTCATTAAATGAAACTGGCATAAATGATATTTCATGATGAACACCTTGTGGGCAATACTTACAATAGTCAAAACAGATATTTTTACATTTATTCAAATTTTCCAAATTCATAAACTCATCAATTTCATCATAATTTATTTTATATTGATATTTGCTTTTAAAATATTCATGTCCTGGGCATGGGTCTACTGTTCCATTAGGATAAAATGTGAAATGTTTACCACTCCAATGACAATTTTCATTATCTTTATGGTACTGATATAATACTGTTCCATCATTGTAATAGTTATCTAATGATTTCATAATATTATTTTTTATATTATCGTCCACTACTTTTTTATTAATTATTTCTTTCATCTTCGGAATTATATTGTTTTTAAAGTCATTTATTTCTTCACAGCTTAATCTTACTTCTGGCAAATTAATTGCATCTTCTAAATATGACGGCCAAAATAAATTTGTATCGCTATCAATTGCATAATTAAGCAATTGTGGCATTTGCTTATAATTCTCTTTCATAATTATTGTTTGAATAATAAATATAAATTTATATTTTTTCTTTAACTCTTTTATAACTTCAACCGCTCTCATACTTTTATCAAAGATAAGTCTGTTTCCTCTTGTTTCAATAATACTATTTTCATCCAATCCATATATTGATAAAACTATTTGATCTAATCCATTTTTTAACCAAGATTCTAGGTTTTCTTTTGTAACATTCCAGCCATTTGTATTTATTCTTGTCGCTAATTCATATTTTTTTGCTATTTTTATATAATCATCAATATTTCTTACCATGGTTGGTTCTCCACCAGAAACGCAAACATATGAACCGTTCAATTTTTTTATATTTTTACATATTTTTTCAAAAACATCTATATCAAAAATACTATTTTTTTCATTTTTTAATTTGAAATTTTCTTGTCTATCACGACAACATTTACAATTACCCGGACAACCTGTTGTTAATTTTACAATAAAATTGTAATCTTTATTCATCATTATCATCTCCTTTGCACAAGATTTTATTTCCTTCTTCTACTATAATATTCATTGGAGCAGAAACATATTTGATAGTGTTATTGATTAATAAATCATCAACAATTTTTAGGATTTTTTTCGAATTACTTTTATTTAGAAATATCGGTGATGTTAATTCACCATCAAACAAAATTGTTTCACCACACAATAATCTAGAAAATTTTTGGCATAGATACCAACAAGATTCTTCCTTAGATATGTAATGAATATTATCATCTCCATTATTAATATATGGTAACATAAATCCAATTATCTTTAAATTACTGTCATAGCAATACTTATTGTTATAAAAATATCTATCATTAACATTAAATATTGAGTTATTTTTATCTTTTATATCTTCTTTTCTTACTGATATAAAACTAGTAGCTCCTATTATATAACCATCTTTAATAGCAACATAATTATCTGAAATTAAATTATATTTATATTTATATTTAGATGAAATGTTTATTGCTGAAGATGTTTTTCCTTGCCAAAAATCTCCTATTACAAGCAATGCATTATTTTTGTTAGCAATACATGATGCTGGTATTATCAAAATATTTTCTTTGATTAATAATTTTTGAAAACATTGTGTTATAAATTTAGCTATATAACTAATATTGTCTCCTATAGTTCCATATAAAAATATTTTATTATTCCTTATTCTATAATTTGTTTTTTCAGATTTATTAATAATAATTTCTAAATCCTTTTTCAAATTTACTGAATCTTGAATTTTAATTATACTAGGGCAAAATCTCTTTAACCAAAAATCCAACATTTCATTTGGCTTTTCATACAATTTAATAGAGATTTTTTTATTAAAACAACTATAATAAAATGTCATTATTTTCACCACCTTAAATTACAATATAATCAATTAATAGTTTATCTATCCGTTTTTCATTTTTTAAATGTATACCTATACCACCAGAATTTATCCATTTTTCAATATTATTACTATAATCATCAATCAAAATATTATCTTTGGGATTAACAATTATATTTTTATCTATATAATAAGGAACTGAAATAATCTGTATATTTTTTAACTTTCTATAAACAAAATTTTCTTTGGCTGATTTTTCTTTATCCGAATAAACATGTGTTAAAATTACAACTTTATTTTATTGGGATATTTTTTTAAAAATTGTTAAATTATTTTCTATTTCATTACAATTTTTTAAAAAATAATCCCATGGAAAATTTTTACATGTTTCTTCTGAATTTCCTTTTATTTTAAGTTCTTTACTTATAAATTTGGGAGTATCCACAAGCACACCGTCAAAATCTATATAAATAACTTTATTCATTATTTTTTCCAAATTCTTTTATTTTTCTTTTAGCTTTTGTAGTTTGTACTTTATCAAGCCATTCTTCTCTTGGACCATATGATAATACATCTGTTATAATTCTAACTCTATCTTTATTTCTTAACTGATATTCTGGATCAACAACTTTGTCATTTACAACTGCAAATACCATAGTATTTCCTAAATCAGAATGAATTTTATATGCAAAATCTATTGCTGTTGCTCCTTTAGGCAATTCAATTATATCTCCCTTTGTTGTATATACATAAATTTTATCAGAAAATAATTCCGATTTTACTTGATGAACAAATTCTTGATTATCTCCAAATACTCTATTAATTTCGACTAATGACTTAAAAAATTGATATTTTTGTTTTAAATCGTTTTGCATTACATCTCTAGCATTTCCTTTTTGAATATCCCAGTAAGCTGTTAATCCAAAAGAAGCTGTTTTATCCATATCAAATGTTCTTATTTGTGTTTGTACTAATCTATCATCTTCTCCAAATACTGTTGTATGTAAAGATTGATACATATTTGTTTTTGGATTATATATATAATCCTTAAATTTATCGTTTATAGGATGATATTTAGAATGTATTGAGCCTAATGTTAAATAACAATTTGCAATTGTATCAACCATAATTTTTAATGATAGTAAATCATGAATGTCAGATATTTTATGTCCTTGTTCTAATCTTTTATATATACCATAAATATTTTTTGTTCTCACCTTTATATCATGTGGTATATCTTGATTAGTAAGTATGGAATTTATCGTTGTAAACATTTCATTTAAGCAATGTTTACTATCATCTTCGACTCTTAGCTTGATATCTTCTATTCTCTTATATTTATCTGGATATAAATATTTAAGAGATAAATCTTCTAATTCTGATTTAATTCTATATGCACCTATATAATAAGCTAATGGTACAAATATATCCATTGTTTCCATGGAATTTTCCTTTTGTTTAAATTCAGACTTAAAATGTAATGTTCGCATATTATGAAGTCTATCAGCAAGTTTTATAATTATTATTCTAACATCTTCTGTTATTCCCGTTATTATTTTTCTAGTATTAGCATAATTTTGATCTTGCTTAGAAGAAAAATTCATTTTAGATAATTTGGTTACACCATCAACTAAATTAGCAACATTTTGATTAAAATCATGCGATATATCCTCTTTTGTAGTATTGGTGTCTTCTAATGTATCATGTAATAGCCCTGCACATATTGTATCTCTATCAGCATGCATTTCAGCAAGTATATAAGCAACATTTAATGGATGTCTTATATATGGTTCTCCACTTTGTCTTGTTTGACCCGAATGTAACTTTGCCGCATACTCGTATGCTTCTTTTACAATTTTAATTTCGTTAAAATTATATTCTTTTAATTTATTTAATAAATCTTGCAATTCAATATTATTCATTTAAACACCTCCAATAGAAAAAAATCGGCGCAAAAACTTACGTTTAACATGCGCCGACAAGACATAATTTTAAATTTAGGCAGAAATTGAAGCATGAGCAAATAACACTAACACTATTAAAAATGTTAATGCAATTTTCTTTAAGACAACATTTAAATATCATATTTGCTAGTTTTCTCATACAACATTTCTCCTAAGTAATTTAAATAGTATTTTACCATATTTTTCCATATAGTCAACCCCATTTTAAAAAAAATTAAAAAAATTAAATTAATATAATTTTTTTAAATTAAACTTCAAAAAAAGAATCTGATTTCAATATCTCAGACTCTCTTTAATTAGATTTAATATTTTATTATGTTTTTTAGCAATACAACTTTGTGTACAATTAAATATCTTTGCTAAGTTTTTTTGAGTTATTCTTTTAGTTTTAATGCCATATAAACTACATATAATAAAATTATCTTCGTTACTTAATTTATTCAAAGATTTTTCTAATTCTTCTTTTGTTTCTTTTATTATTAACATATCAAGAATCTTTTCTTCTTTTGATGGAATAATATCTAATAAATATAAATCATCTTTTATTTGTAAATCTAATGGTTCTTCATTAAATGATTTCCTTTTAAATATATCTTTATATCTATTATGAATACATCTTAACGCATAAGTAATAAATCTAACGTCGCAATCATCTTTATATGTATCATAAGCTATAGTTAGTGCTATTATTCCTTCATGAAAATAGTCTTCTTCAAAATCTTTATTATAATTATATAAAATTCTATAATGAGATAATATTTTATATATTAAGTTTTGGTAACTTAAGATAATTTGTTCTCTCAAATAAATTACCTATCTTAAACTATAAATAACTCCTTACATAATATAATTAATCTAATTTTCAACAATAATAACTTTCCTTTCTTTTAGGGAATAACCCGATACACATCACCTTTTCTTTCTACTTTTTAAAGATTATTTTTAAGCAGGATAAGGAGAATGATAGCACTACTATATATAAATGCTTATATTATATAGCTTTATGATGCTATCATTTCTTATTTTGCACTTGCAAAATTAATTATAAATTATGGAGCATATCATCCATAATAACTCATTAATCCTTTTATTTTCCTACATTAAACCCATTCCATAGAATAATCCATATTACTACCATAGTAGTACAAACTATGGAATGATTGCTACATATGCTTTTTCTATAAACACCTCTCTTTCATCAAAGAAAAAAGTGCCAGTACAAAACATATAAAGTCTGTACTAGCACTTTCTATTCTTTATTTAATTTTATTGCTTTTTTACTCATTTGTCAAATTACTTGAATTCACTTAATAAATCTTCCATTTCTTTTTGTTCTTCTTTTGTTGGTGGTACTGATTCACATCTTTTACCATTCCAAAGCATTACTCCATCAGTGTCATAAGATATAATTTTATTATATATTTCTTTATTATTATTTATCTTATTATTATATTCCTTCATATAAGGAACATCTTCTTCCTTATTAACTACCACATCATTACTTATCCCTTTCCATACATTACTTGTTAGAGTAATACTTCTTTGCTTAACTAGATTTTCATTTTTAATATATTTAACATTTATTAATCCTAAATCTTTTAGTTTCTTAATAGTTACAGATATTGCTTTTGGTTTAACTCCAAATAAATTAGCAAAATATCCATTACTAGCAAAACAAGTATTATTATAATTGTTATTTCTACAAAATCCTACTATTCTAATATAAATAAGTTTATCTAAGTAAGATAAATCTTTTCTAGATAAAAATTGCTCTAGTACATAGGCATATACCAAAACATATTTATCTATAATAAACTCTTCCTTTAATTTTTTTCATCAAATCATCTCCCTTTTAAATTAAATTATTGCATACAAAAAAGCTCACTTTTAAGTGAGCCATTTAAAATATTACTTCATCGATTACCACATCATTACCATTCTTTCTTACTTTTATTTCTTTAACAAACCTTTCTAAAAACATTTTCTTTTCATGATTATCCAGATGAAGAAAATTGTTCTTTAAGTTAACAACAATCTCTTTTATAACTTCTACATTTGTTGACTCTTCAAAGTCTTTTTCTTTATTAGAACTATTTAATTCATTGTTTAAAACTTCTAATTTTTCATTTATTACATTCTTTATTTCGTTAAATGTTTCATAATCTATTTCATCTGTAGTAAATAATTTTAAAGTTTCTTTTTTCTTGTTATTTAATTTATCTATTTGTTCTTGTAGTTCTAAAGTATTATTATCTATATTATCTTTTTCTTTCTTTAAAATACTTTTATCAAATTCTAAATCTTTAATATTATCTAAATAATTTAGAAAAGCATTTTCTATTTTTATATGAGAAAATCCAGGTGCATTACAACTATTGTTGTTATGTCCATTACACTGATAAGTAATGTATTTTTTACCACTTTGCAGTTGCTGTCTAGCGTGATACCCTCTCCCACATAAACCACACCTTAATACTCTAAAATAATAAGTATCATCTGAGGAATATTTTTTATTATGAAATTTCTTTCTTTTCTTCATTAAATTACTGACATTATTAAATAATTCTAAAGAAATTATTGGTACTATATTTTTACCACTAACTTCAAAACTATTCTTTCTTCCTACACCATATCTTACATTTCCTATATAAAGTGGATTAGTTAGTATTGAATATATAGTTGACTGATTCCAATGCCCTCCTCTTTTAGTAGGAACATTTAGGTCTTTTAACTTTTTAGCAATTTTAAGCATAGATTCGCCTTCTAAATACCAGTTATATATTTTCTTTACGTATAAGGCTTCATTTTTATTTAGTTTTAATTTACCCTTTCCAACTATATAATCATAACCAAATACTCCATTACAATTAGTATAATTACCTTCTTTAGTTTTTTGTTCATATCCAAATGTTACTCTTTCGGCTAAATTTTCTCTTTCAAATTCTGCAAATATTCCAATAATCTTAACAAACATTCTTCCAACAGCATTAGAAGTATCTATTTTCTCTGTTTGAGAATTAAAAGTACAATTATTCTTATCAAATAGTTCTATTAAATAAATTAAATCTTTAACACTTCTAGTAAGTCTATCTAATTTATAAATTAAAACATTCTTAATTCTACCCTTCTTAACATCTTCAATTAATCTTGATACTTCAGGTCTTTCAGTCAAATTTTTTCCAGAAATACCATCATCAACATAATAATTTACTATATCCCAATCATTACTTTCAGCATATTTAGTTAGCTTATCTTTTTGAGCATGAATACTAAATCCCTCAGTAGCTTGTTCTTCAGTAGATACTCTTAGGTAAATTGCTGTCTGCATAAGTTATGCACTACTCCTTCCTAATTAGAAGTAATACCTTTCCTTTCTCTTAAAATTCTTGGAACACTAGTATTTAAGAAAAACTTCATAATCTCGATGGCTTTGTTTTTAGATAAACAAGTCATTACCTAACCTCCTTTTTTCTAACTCATTCATCTAATTATACGGGTTAGTTATGCAAATATTTCAAAATACTATAGTAATATTCGCTTACAAACAAATTTATTTTGTATGTTAATTTTTGATAAAACCCTTATTTATAAATAAAAAATCCTATAGTAATTTTTAACTATAGCATTTTTAGTACACGACTTTATTAGTATTTACAAGCCAAAAACTATTAGATGTATTCTTTCTCAAATAATCTTCATATATCTTTGTAAAACTCAAAATTTTTTCATGTCTAATAAGTTCCTTAGCCATAATAGACATATCATAAGCTGTCGAATAATGATCTTTAGCAGGTAATCCAGTAGAATTAACAAAATTAGTATTTACAGCTCCAAGTTCCTTTGACTTATCATTCATTAATTTAACAAAAGCTTTTTCTGTACCAGCAATTTTCTCAGCCATAGCCACCGTAGCATCTATCGCTGTTGTTAAAAAGCAGTAAAAAAACATTTAAATTTAAGTCACTATCATTGTGACTGAGTATATTTAGTTTAAAATGTAACATTACTTTATGAATGTTATTCTCTTCTTGTAATCTTTCAACATATATGGTATCTATTATACTTCCAAATATTCTAAATACTGATTCATCATCTTCTAAAATTACACTTTTTATTTTTTTATAAAAATTATCTATACTATCCTTATAATCATCTTCTTTTGAAATTGATAAATAATCGTTCTTTTTCTTTTCTAAAATATTTAAATCAGAATTATATTTTTCTCTTCCAATATTATATTCTTCTGAATCTATTTCTTTTCTAGCTCTCATGTTAATTAGTTCTATTTTAGCACTCTTAATATCTTCTATTTTTTTATCTATGTCATTTACCTCTTTAGTATAATCATTTTTTATTTTTGTTTCACTTATTAAATCATATATTTCTTTTATAATTTTACTTTCTTTATTTAAGAAAATACTCGCCATTTTTTTAAATATATCTGATAATTCTTCATAATGAATAATTGGTGTATTACAGCCATTTATTTTTTCCTTTCCATATTTTCTGTAATTAGAGCAACCCCAATATTTACTTTCCACCCCTGTTCTTTTATTCTTATAACCACCTTTTATAAAAGTTGCTCCATCATGATAACATTTAATCTTACCAGATAAGGCATATCTCATATCTGTTCTAGTATGTGTTTTATGTTTATGAGAGTTTTTGTTTAATATTTCATTACATTTTTCCCATAATTCTTCCGATACAATCGGAGGACAACTCTCATTATCTTTATAAACTATCCATTCTTCAGGTTTAAATCTAATTCTTTTTTTAGAATGATAATCAACTGTAGTTTCTTTATGAGCACAAAAATAGCCTTTATATTTTGGGTTTCTAATTATTCTTCCAATAACAGTTCCTGCAAGTGGCTTATTAGTTTTACTCTTAATATTATATTTATTAAACAAGTAATGACCTAGTTTAGATGTTCCCATATGTTCTTTACTATATTCATTAAATATAAGTCTAATTAACTCTGCCTCTTCTTCAACTATTTCTAACTTACCTTTATTCTTTTTATAACCATAAAAATTGTCATTTCCAGGAACCACACCTTTTTCTATACTCCTTTTATATCCAAATCTAATTCTTTCTGATAGTTTTCGTACTTCATCTTGTGCAATAGATGACATAATAGTTAAACGGAGTTCTGAGTCTGAATCAAATGTGTTTATGTTATCATTTAAGAAAAATACACCTACATTATTAGCTAATAATTCTTGTGTATATTTTATACTATCAACAGTATTTCTTGAAAACCTCGATATTTCTTTTGTTAATATTAAATTAAATTTACCTGTCTTTGCATCATTAATCATTTTAAGAAAATTATCACGTTTATTTACACTAGTACCTGATATACCCTCATCTACATAACCATCAACAAATGTCCAATTATCTTGTCCTTTTATATAATTTTCAAAATACATAACTTGATTTTCTAATGAATTTAATTGTTCTTCATGATCTGTTGATACACGAGCATAAAATGTAACACGAAGTGGTAATTCAACAAGTTTTTTACCAGTAGCTAAAATATTTCTAATTTGATACAGATTCATAAATTTTAATACCTCCTTCTAAACTGGAATTTTAACTATTATATTTTTTAGATCTTTATCTTTTTCTTGTAATTCTTTTAATTTATTAATATCTTCATCTAGCTTTTTAATAATATTACTTGTATTTGTAAAATCAATTAAACCTTTGCCACAAAGTTCATTCAGTAACTTTTTTTGTATCATTTTTTTTGCAATTAGAGTTTCAGGATTATTATCCAAGTTTTATCCACCTCATTTAAACTTATTAGAATAAATGAAAAAAAGAACTCATAACTCCGAGTTCTACAAATTAATCTCATTTTTATATTTTAATACTTATATAAATGTTCTCCTAAATAATTGATTACAAATCACCTTTATAAAAATATATTTTCATAGCGTTTTCAGAATAATTAGGTTTTGAAACATCAATGTTGAGAAACTTTCCAATATAATAAATGATAAATTGTGAAGCAATCAACAAATCAAATTCTGCCAAAATACCATCATAATTACTTTCAATTATAACATTATTATCTCCCAAATATTTTAATAACTCTTGTTCATACTTTGTTGTTGATTTTTGCTTAAAATATATAGAAATAGAATTATTTAAGTTTTCATAATTAATAAACCTTCCATGCGAAAAATTCTTCTTTTCATGAATTATACAATTGAATATACCAGATTCAATAATTTTGCTTTCTAAATCATAACAAGCTGTATCAGTATAGTCACCACGAAACAAATTTAGTGTCCCATGTTCTTTTATATTTATTATTATATCTTTAGTTATTACACTTTCTATTTTTTCATTCCAATAATTAATTGACTTTTTTATAAAATTTTCAATATTAATACTATAATTAGTTTTTTCAAGATAGTGTTTTAAGAAGATTACTGCTGGAGCAACTGCACCTTCAAATGATAAAAATCCACGTTCTTTGCCTTTATTGGAAGAAGTTCTATAACTTAAAATATTCTTTTTTAGAATTCCTGTTTTTAATACAATATTTTGTAATTCTCCTTTAGTAACAATATATATTTTTTTCTTATCTAAATCTTTGACACTTGTAATAATATCATTTGTTGTACCAGAATAAGAAAATAATACAACTTTATTTATATTATTATTATTTCTATATAAAACATCTCTTGGATACATTGAATATGTATTGCATCCGTATAATAAATTTATAATTTTAGCAGAAAAATATGATCCAGCATATGAACCACCAGTTCCAATAAATAAACAATTATCATTTTCATTAAAAGAAATATCTTCAATTTTACTGCTTGCTGAAGAATTGACTGCATTGATAATTCTTGTTTCGAGATTGTTAATATTTATATTACATCGTTTGATTTTTTTTCTTTCATTATAGATGAAATTATTACAAGTACATTCATTATCTATCTTTTTAACTTTAAATAGAGAATTAATGTGGCCCCTTGCTCCCATTTTGGAAACAACTTTAGCTGTTAGTTTGTTTGAGTTTTCATACCATTTTTCAAACATATCTTGATCATAAACAAAATTATTTTTTATACAATCTTTTATTATGCTAGAAATAAAAGCATCACCAGCGCCAGTAGAATCTACAACTTTTCCTTTACTTTTTAAGTTAAAATTATATTCTTTTCCTCCACAAATAAAAGTAGCACCGTTTTCTCCACGCGTAATCGTCATAAAGTTTGGATTTAAAATGTTATATAAATCTATATCAATATTTAAATTTAATCGTTTAACTAAATACTTTGATACTCTTTCATTAAAGTTAATGATTTCAAACTTATTTTTTATCTTATTTATTATTTCTTTATCAGACATATTTTCTAATTCAAAATATTGTCCTAAATCAATTATTTTTTTATTGTCAACTTTATCAATCAATATTTGATTTTTATTATTTAAATTATCAAATACTAAAATATCATCATTATTAATTTTTTTTATAATATCATCTATATCAATCAAACTATCTTCATACCACTTTTTATTACTACAAAAAGGGCATCTTTTTTTTGAAGTAAATGATAATTTATCTTCGTTATCAAAGTATGATACGTGAAAGCATCTTGTTCTCACATCATCTAAAACTACAATATTATTTGTATCAACATCCAATTTTTCAAGACTTTTAATTGCTATTTCACCTTGCATATCATTACCACATGTACCAAACACTACAGTATTAATACCCATTTTTGCTAAATTAGCAATGATATTGTGAGAAGTCATTCCACCATTTATTCCTAAAAACTTTTCGTTTTTATAATAATAATCTGTTACTAAATCACCTATACTAGCTACTCTCATTTTAATAATCTCCTTTGTTTGCTTTTATTATCACAAAAATCTTTTAAATTACCGCCATTTTTATATTGTTCAATAATAGGAATTAAATTATTTGTTAAATATATCAATTCGTCTTGAAATCTTTTTGCTTTTTCGGTTAAAGGTTTATTAAAGTAATTTTCTTTAATCCACATATCTACTTCATTTATCCAAACCGTTATTAGTGAAAGAAAAATATCATTATCTTGTATACTAAGTTCTTTATCATATCCTAATATAAAAGAATTCATCTTATTATAATTAATACAATCATACTCAAAACAATATGACATAATAATTCTTCCAACATCAAGAAGTGGTGAATTTACTCTAACTAATTCAAAATCTAAAATATGTGGAATTTCACCATCAAAAAGAATATTGTCATCAGCAAAATCACCGTGGGTTACAGCAATTGGTATTTCATTAATTATACTTTTATCTTTTAAGCATCTTAATCCTTTGCCTTGTACTGATAATAACTCTAAGTATTCATCACTTACTTCACCTATTTTATTAGATATTTTATTTTGATAGTTATTAAATAATTTTTCAATGGATGGAAGTTTTAAATATTCACCAATATATTTTGAACTATCAACATTTTTAAAAAGCAAATGCATTTTTGCACATTCTTGTCCTAATTTATGCAATTGCTCATTACTAATATATTCTCTAGAAACATATATACCACTTATGTAATCAATAATAGCAACTCTATATCCGTTATATACAAATACCAATTTATTATCGTGTGTTAAATTAATCTTTTCACAATTTAAACAATTACCATACATGTAGTTTTCTATTTTCAAATTATTAACAAGCTGTTCATCTAAATAATCAACCGAAAATTCTCCTTTACTCATTTTTTTTACTTTCTCTGGACTGAAAAGTTTAACTATATATTTTTTATTATCTATAGTAGTGACCAAATATTTTTTATTCATCCAACCGCCAGATAAAACTTGAACATTTATTATTTCTAATCCATAATTATCTTTTATTTTTTTTATCAATTCAGTTTCCATTATTTATATCCTCCAAAAAATTATTAGTTATTGTTATTATTTCATTTAGATTTTTTTTATTAGCAAATCCTGCGGCATGGGTATGGCCACCACCTGTTAATAATGAAGCTATTTTACTTACATCTATATCATTTTTGCTTCTAATTTCACCTTTCATTTTATTTCCATAATCCATAATAATCATTAAAACATCAATGTCTTCTCTGTTTAAAATAAAAGGAATACATTTTTTGGAAATATCAGAATATGATACTAAATTAAATGGTTCTTTATTCATATCTAACACCGAATAATAAAAGTTTTCATGTCTTAAATTGTTAATTATATATGATATAATTTCAAGTTCATTCTGTGTTTTTTCTAAGTAAAACTTATTTATAATATATTCACTATCTATTTTATTTTTTAATAATTTACTTACTATAATGTGAGTTTCAGGGGATGTATTATTACTAAATAAATTTGTGTCACTTACTATACCCGTAAATAATAGTTCTGAAATTAGTTTATTTATGTTAAAATTCATCTTTTTCAATATGGCGTATATTATCTCGCAAGTTGAACTTATATCAGGAATACTTAAAATAGCATTTGCATTAGTTGTATTTCCATTATGATGATCAATATTTATTGTATAATTTGCATCATTATAATATTTTTCCATATTTGATGGTAGTCGTGATGTTCTATTTAAATCAACAGCAATAAATGTATAATCATTTGTTTTGATATCACTATATAAAAGATAATCACAATTAAAATATTTTATTTTGTGTATGCTTTCTGGTTCTATGTATACTATAACATTTTTATTTAATTGTTTTAAAAAATAGCCTAGTGCTAACGAAGAACACATTGAATCATAATCTGCGTTTTTATGACCACAAATAATGACATCATTTGAAATACTATTTATTATATCTATTATTTTTTCAACATCAACATTCATTTTATAAAACTCCTTCTATATTCTCCAACTTCACTTTCCTCTTTATAATCATGATTCTTTATTAAGCACTCTACTATTTTTTTTCTATTTAAATCAAATACACCTAACGAATCTGTATAATCAGTTTCTCCTTTTTCATTTTTCCAATTATTATCTTTCCAACTATATGGACTACTAAAGCATAATCCATATATGTAGTTAAAGAACAAATTGTAATCAACTGCTGATGGATTATCTAAAAACATTTGATCAATTCTATTAATACTAGGATATCTAACAATGCAAATATTATTAACATTAATATTACAATCATATAACGCATTAATCGCTATTTGTAACGTTTTTCCTGTTAAAATATTATCATCAAACAAGTCTACATTTGAGTTTTCAAAAAATTCAGAATTTATTAAACCATTAAAATTTTTAATATTAAATTTTCGTAAATCCAATAGTTGTTTGTTCTTGTATCCAGATACTTCTTTATTAAATTTTAAAATTAATAATTTTTCAATTCTATTTTGATCAACTATTTTAGCCAGTATTGGAAGTTCTATACCACCATAACTTAAACCACATGCATTTGCAAATCTATTGTTATCACATTTTTCTTTATATAAAGATACAGCAATATAGTTTTCTGCAAAGTTATCTATTTCTCTATATGCTCTATAATTCTTAGAATAGTCTTTTTCATCATCTTTTTCTAATTCCTGTGTCATATTATTAAGTAATACTTTTCTTGTATTATTTATTATTTCTATAGTTTTTTCTTTATCAACAATATATTGGCTTTCAAAACATATTCCACTCATTAATCTTTCAATTTCCATAATGGTATTATATAATTTATTGTTACGATTTTCACCCTCCAAAGAAATATCAAATAAAATATTTTTATCAAAGTAGTTAGATACCAAATAATGATTAATTAAAACTAGTAAAATATTTCTACAATTATCCAAAACTCCTAATAATAGTTTTTTATTAATTTGATTATTCAAGTTTTCAGTAGATAAAATTACATTTATAGAATCATTCAAAAACTTTTCGTTATTTTTATACCAACTTATTACATCTTCTTTAGAAGTAATATCTTTTCTATTAATACTTATCCTGTTTGATATAAAATAATAATAAGTTTTTGATCCTCTAAGAAGATAATTATTATTATCTCTTAATGAATATATTAATGACCCATTCTCTGAGGATATCCAAAAATCTTTTAATGGACTATTTTGTAATAATTCCATCTCATACATCGGTATAATTATACTTCCACTTTCTTTATCAAACAAATCATCAATTCCATTACAATTATTAAAATTGCTACTTATCAATTATTATATTTTTTTAAAAGTGATTGTCTTACTGATACAATATTACTTTCAACTTTAGCAAGATTATATTTATAAGTATCTTTATCCGCTTTTTCCAATGATACAGTAGGTAAAATTTTAGCACTTTTTACCAATTTTAGTGTTGCTTCTACTCCTTTTAAAACATTTCCATAATCATCAAAGATTGGGAAACATGAATCATTAGAACCGCTTGTTTTATCAACACTATAACCTTGATTACAGTTTAACATTGAATAATCGTTACCACGTGAGTCTCCACAATCTCCAATTCTAATCATAGAATTTTGAGGGATACCAATTATTTTTTCTGTTCTTTTAATAGCTTTATCTTTTGTTGCAGTACCTATCTGAATAACAGGATTATCCATGTACATTCCTCTTGTTAGATGAATACTATTTAAACCATTGTTTATTATATATTTATCTATATTATCAAACATTGAATTAATTATTCCATCATCATGTGTATTAAATACCATTCTTACGTTTAAAATTTGATTTGTTTTTAAGTCTTTAGAGTAAGTTATACGAAAATAATCATTATTTTCTAATTTATTTTTAATTTCCTTAATCATTTGGTCTACTATTAGTAACTGATTTAATTCTTCTTCTGTCGTTATATAAACATTTTCACCTAAAAATTCTTCTTGTGAAATTACATTACTATAGAATAATCTTGCACCATCATTAGTCAAAACATATATTCTTTTCATATCAGTATCAGTAATGCTTTCACTAGTTTTAATGTGGAGATAAATATCACGTTTTAAATCTTCTAATCCAGTTTCACCGCGACCTGTTATAAACACAACTGGAATTTTCCTTACTACCAAATCAATAATCATGTCTATTGCTCTATCATCAATATTTTTAGTATCTCTAGCAGTTAATGTACCATCTATATCAAAACATACTGCATTATATTTTTGCTCTAATGATTTAAGATAATTTTCAACCAAAATATTTCTTTCCATTGTATCTACCTCTTTATCAAAAATCCTAAACTTTTTACTTTTTCATCAGTATCATTATCAATTGTCGAATCAAAAATTAAACCTCTTCCTCCATTTTCAATCCATCTCTTAATATTCTTTTTAGAATCATCAATTAATAATTGATGATTTGGAATTACTACTTGATGTTTTTTTACACCAGGCGGAACAAAAATAACTGGGCAAAAGATTTTTAAATCTTCTCTCAATACTTCAGTTTTTACTTTCATTTCTTGAAGCGTATGAATTTTTGTTAAAATTGCTATATTCTTTTTTAAACTTTCAAGTTCTTTTATTATTTCAACAGAGTTATTGATTGACTTAGCTTCTTTTAAGATATATTCCCATTCTTCTGGATGTAAATTTGTATATTCAAAATATGTATCAAATTCACTTTCATTTTTATGATCATGCAGTCCTAAATTATATTTTCTTTCTAACATTCTTTCTTCAGAATCTAATATTACCCCATCAAAATCAATGAATGTATAATCATTTGTCATAACAACATCTCCCCCTTAAATACATTATAACACACAAAATTGAAATATTTTGTCTTTTTTATTTAATGTTTGCAATTCTTTTTAATTCAAAATGCCTTATGTCGTCTCTTAGTTCACAAAATGCTGTAACATAGTAATTATCCTTATACTTAAACAAATGAATCGGATGAATTACCCTTTTTGATTGACCACCATTAATATCATTATAGATTATCTCTATTTTATAATTTTTATTTATTGCATTTTCAATCAACTTTTCTATTTCGCCTGGTGTACTTATATTTATATTTGCAATATACTTACTTGTTTCATCATAAATAGAATACATTTTCTTTGATTTATCTAAAAGTTCTTTAAATTTATCTAAATATTTAAAATCATCGTTTAATAACAAATTATATATATTTTCTAACAATTGAATATCATACTTGTTAATACTAGTATAATTCTTAATTTTATCTATCATAAAGTATCCACCATTTGGCCCTTTAAATGATTCAATAGCAATTCCATTAGCACAAATTTCATTTTTATAATAACGTATCATTCTCTCAGTTACGCCTATTTTTACTGATAACTCTTTTAATGTATAAATATTTCCTGTATTTAATAAATCTATCATATACATCATATTTGATAATTTACCCATAGTATCGCCTCATTTATCGAATATTATATCATAAAAAGCAACAAATAAAGCCAATAAATGGCTTTATATATAAAACTTACAATAATACTCTACATAATACGATTTTGAAGTACTTATATTTGCTCTTCTCCTTTTAAAACTTATGACTTCCTTATAGCTACAACAGCATCATTAGCAGAAGCAACACAAATAGCCTTAACTAAATCTTCAACACTCATAATTTCATTAGGTTTTAAAAAAACTTGACTTCCTCCCATACTAGAAGCATAATTAGACGTTACTACAATATCATTCCATTTAAGTTTACCACTTTCAATATTTTCCATAATAAGAATTAACGACATAATTTTTGTCATTGATGCTGGAGCAAGTCTCTCTTTTTCATTCTTTTTATAAAGTATTTCCCCCGTAGTAGCTTCAATCATAATAGCAGATTTAGCATTCTCAGCCAAATTAAGCTCATCTGCAGATACATTAAGAGGAATTAAAAAGAATAATAGTAACAAATAAATTTTTTTCATTTTTTCACCCAATAAATTATATGTAAAATATTTAAATAAATTAACTATTATTTAATCTCATACACACTTCAAATAATTACCAACATATATTAAATTTAAATTAGGTATATTTTCAAAATCTTTAGGACTAATAAAACAAGTTTTCTTATCAAATTTATATATATTTGCTTTTTCTAAAATATCAGCTACAAAAAAACTACATACATATTTATCTTTAAACCTAACAGGTACTTTTATATATCTTAAAAAAACACCAATATAATCATACTTATAACTTTCTCTATTCTTCTTCATATAATTAATTATTTTTTTTAAAGCATTATACTGTTCTATAGTAACATCTAATTCATATATTCTACATGTCGTATCCTTAAACTTAGAAAAAAATTCTCCACTCTTATGTTCCACAGAAAATCCCCCATTAATAAAAGAAGTATATTTTTTTCTTCCAAAACTATAAATAGTATTACAATTTCTATCTAAAGATATAGCAATATGACTATATTCATAATTAGTTATTCTTTTTATTAATCTACTAGGTATCGTATAAGTATGCATCTGAATTATATATATTTTACAATTATCTTTTTTCATATAAAACAACTCCCAAAATTAAATATAATCTATATTATTATCTAATTCCACTCCTAAAAAAGTTTTATCTCCATGACCAGGATACACTAAAATATCTCTATCATATTTTTTCATTTTAATTAAAGAATTTCTCATATCAGTTATATTTCCACCCTTTAAGTCACATCTACCTATAGCATTTTTAAATATAAAATCCCCAGTAAACATAACATTATATAAAGGAAAATAAAAAGTCAAAGAATCTTCTTTATGTCCAGGAGTATATATAACTTCAAAACAAAATCCATCTATATTATATTCTTTCTCCTCTAAATTAGATTTATCATAATATTTTGTATTATACTTATCAATTATCATATCTAAAGCTCCAATATGATCAAAATGTCTATGTGTAATTAACACTCCACACACTTTATTACCTATTAAGAACTTATCAATATTATCAAAATCATCACCTGGATCTATAACAAGAACTTTTTCATTAATCATTAAAACATAACAATTCTCATTCAAAAAACCAACATTAATAACATTTATTTTCATATTTACCTCTTTATAATTATATCAAAAATAATATTATTAATCTACACCATATTAAATTTTTTGTCGGTCAATAAATAATATCATATAAAAAAAATAATATATAATATTTATAGGTGATAAAATGTTAATTCCAACAGTAATTGAAAAAAGTAATCAAGGAGAAAGAGCCTATGATATATTCTCTAGAATTTTAAAAAATAGAATTATTTTATTAAGTGGAGAAATTGATGATAATACAGCCAATATTGTTATAGCAGAACTTCTCTATCTAGATAGCATTAACAATGATGATATTAGTCTATATATCAACTCTCCTGGTGGTAGCGTTTCTGCAGGAATGGCAATATTTGACACTATGAACTATATTAAAAGTGACGTTTCTACCATATGTATAGGAATGGCTGCATCTATGGCTGCATTTTTACTTGCATGTGGAAAAAGTGGAAAAAGATATTGCCTACCAAATAGTGAAGTAATGATTCATCAACCTCTAGGAGGAGTACAAGGACAAGCAACAGAAATAAAAATAGTAGCTGAAAGAATTATAAAATTAAAAAACAAATTAAATCAAATACTATCAGAAAAAACTAATAAAAAACTATCTGAAATAGAAAAAGATACAGATAGAGATTATTATATGAATAGTCAAGAAGCCTTAGAATATGGTATCATTGATAAAATTATAACTACAAATACTTAATTTCTTACCTTAAAATGAATATTATAACTAATTTCACTAAGCACTTCAAATCTATAACCATTTTGTTTAGCATATGTAATTATTTCAGGTAAAACCTTCAAAGTATTATACTTAGTATCATGCATAAGAATAATTGTAGGTTTATCATTTAAAGATTTAATTATTCTTTTATATATCCTATTTTTACTATAACCATTAACATCTCCTGAAGCCACATTCCAATCAAAATATGTATAACCCAAATTAGACACTTCACGAGTTAACTCCGTCATAATTCCCTTTTTATACTTTCTACTTATCGTATTTGAACTACCACCAGGAAATCTAAGTATATTAGAAAAATTACCAGTATATTTTTTAATAATTTCATTCATTTTATTAACATCATCAATATAATTTTCAAAAGAAGAATATATTTTTTTATAATTATGACTATATGTATGTACTCCTATAGCATGCCCCTTCTCATATTCATTTTTTATTAGATATTCATATTTAGGAAATTGATTAGTCACAAAAAATGTTGCCTTTACATTATATTCTTCTAAAACATCCAATATTCTCTTTGTATACATTCCAGGTCCATCATCAAAAGTCAAATATATAATTTTACTATCCAAAGGAAATACCTCATCATATAATATAGCATCATCAACATTACCATTTTTTATCCCAAAAAATAATTGACAAAATAAAAAGAGAATAATAACTAAACTTAATATTTTATTCTCTTTTTTCCATTTCATAGTATCACCCTACTATAAATATATTTCTAAATAATTGTTATATTCTTACTCTTTTTTTAACATATGGATTATACGTAACCACAGGAACATAATCACTTCCCAATCCAAAAAAATCACACGTTCCAGACATAGATTCTGTTAATTTCTTTATTTCATCTATTTCTTTATAATTATTACATCTACATATAATAATCCCAAATGGTATATCATTTTTTAAAGCACTCTTAACAACAGTCATAGTACAACTACAAGGATAAACTCCAACAAGAAAACTACATCTAGAAACATCAGTTTCTTCCGTAAATTGTTCTTTATGATATTCTATCCTAGAAGGTAGAGTTTCTATTAACTTAGGATCATACACAGAAATAGTACCACTTAAACCCCTTTCATTTTGATATTGCTCAATATATCTAGAAAATATTGGAAAATACCCAGACCCAACTTCTATAACATTACCATCAAAAGAAAATCCCATATTTATCATATAATCAAAAAAATTATAATATATACCATATCCAGGCAAACGTCTTCCATTTATAAAACTCTCTTCTATAATAAATTCCATAGGTATTTCACGATACATTAATTTTTTTAATTTTTTTTCCACATCTTCATCATTAATAAAGTCAAAGATATCTTTCATAATTATAATTCCTCTCAAAATTAAGACAAAATATAACGTCTCACTAATCGATGAAATATAATAACATACAACAAACAAAAAGTAAAGAAAAAAGAGTTCACCAACGGTGAAACCTCTTTTTAAAAAAAGCAACAAGATCCAATTATAATAGCTAATAATATATAAAGAACAATTACAATTAAAAACCCGTTATCACTACTACATCTATTATTACAAGATGACATATTTAAAACCTCCTATTCTATATCCAAGCACCAAGTATGATTATTAATAAGATAAATAGCACTAAAACAATAGCAGCAGAAGAACCACAATTTCCCATATTAAACACTCCTCCTTTTTATTCTTTTCTAAATTATTGTATGGCAATATTATTTAAAAGGTTCTTCTTTATAAATAATTAATTTAATTTAATTAATAGAGTTATGATTATTGTCTATTTTTTGTATAATGTATTGTTTTTTAGTCTATTTTTTGCTAGAATATTAATGTAATTTTAGAAAGGAAGATATAATGGAAAAAAACACAAAAAAAGACAAGACTACTAATTCTAAAAAGAAAGTAGAAAAAGAAGAAAAAAATATTAATAAAGTTTCTTTAAAAGAAACAAAAAGGAAGGATACAGATATAAAGCATTTGAATCACGACAATGATACAAACAGAAAAATATGTTATGCCTTCCTAATTGGTGTAATTATTACTGTAATTGTGGTAATTATAATATGGCCAAAGAGAATTGCTACTTTAAAAGATGGTACACAACCTATTTTAACAGTTAACAATAAAACTTATACTGCTGATGATTTATATAACGATATGAAAGATACATACTCAATCAATATTCTAATTAATAGTTTAGATAAAAGAATACTAGATGAAAAATATAAAGAAGATAATGCAATGAATGATAGTGTCAAAAAAACAGCTGAATATTATTATTCAATGTATGAACAATATCAAAATATTACAAAAGAACAATTTCTAGAAAATAATGGATTTAAGAGTGAAAAAGAATTTCTTGAATACCTAAAATTAGACTACAGAAGAAATCTTTATTATGATGAATATGTTAAAAATTTAATTAATGAAAAAGATATTGAAAAGTATTATAAAGATGAAGTTTTCGGAGATGTTAATAGTAAACATATTTTAGTTTCAGTGTCAAAAGATGATACATCAGAAAATGAAAAAGAATTATCAGATGAAGACGCTAAAAAATTAGCAAATGAAATAATTGATAAACTAAATAAAGGTACTTCTTGGGATGATGTTATCAATGAATATAAAGATAAAATAACTAATGAAGATTTAGGATATCGTGCTTTCAACGCTTCATTAGATACAGCATATCTAAAAGAAATGAAAAACCTTGAAGTAAACACATATAGTAAAACACCTATCTTATCTTCATATGGTTACCATATTGTTTATAAAATTGATCAAAAAGATAAACCAGAATTAAAAGATGTTAAAGAAGATATAATAAATATTCTTGCAGAAGAAAAGAAAAATGATGATAGTAACCTATATCAAAAGGCATTAATTAATCTACGTAAAGAAGCAAAATTAGAATTTAAAGATACAGATCTTGGTGAAAAATATAATAAATATATCAGTAATTATAAATAATCTAAAAACTATTAACAAGTAATATTGTTAATAGTTTTTCTTAACAAAAACAGGACTTTTCCTGTTTTAATTATCTAAATATTCTAAAGCATATAAAGCTGACGTTGTACCATCATTTACAGCTGTTGTTATCTGCCTAAATGGTTTAGTTCTAATATCTCCAGCTACAAATATTCCATCTATCTTAGTTTTTGTATCAAAAGAAACAGCATAGTTAAATTTATCTAAATCTATTATTCCTTTCAAGAAATCACTCTGTGGCATAAGACCAATAGAAATAAACATTCCATCTACTACAATTTCATTCTCTTTCTTACCATTTTTGATAATAATTTTTTCTAATTTATCATCACCAATAATTTTACTAACAACACTATTTGTAATAACTTCAACATTAACTTTGTGTTTTAACTTATCTTGTAATATTTTTTCACCTGTTAATTTATCTTTATCTTGAATTAAATATACTTTTTCACACAGATCAGCTAAAGCAAGAGCATTAATAATTCCTGTATTACCACCACCAATAACAGCAACATGTTTGCATTTAAAAAATGCACCATCACACGAAACACAAAAATGAATACCATTTCCTATTAGTTCAATTTCATTTTCTAAGCCTAATAATCTATATTTTACTCCAGTAGCAATAATTACTGTTCGTGTTTTAAATTCATTATCTAGAGTTTTAACCGTATGTAATTCTCCGGGTATTATATCAGTAACTTCATCTAATTCAATATCCACACCAAGTTTATCTACTTGATTATACATATTATTAGCAAGTACAGAACCAGATATACCTTCATAACCTGGATAATTTTCAACTAAAGGGGACGAAGATATTTGTCCCCCAATAGTCTCTTTCTCTATAATTAACACTTTTTTATTAGCTCTAGCTAAATATATAGCAGCCGTCATTCCCGCAGGACCAGCTCCAATTATAATAGAATCGTACAAAATTCACCTATATTTTAAATTCTTCAATATGTTTTTTAATATTAGATAAATTAGCAATTTTTTCAGGTTTACCATCAGTTAATATAACTAACGTTGGTGCTTGTTTAACACCATATTCTTTTGTTAAATCAACATTTTCTTCAGCATCAATATACTTATAATCAACTTTAGCTTTATCTAAAAGCTTTATAGCCATTTTACAATTAGGACAAGTTTTTGTACCAAATAACATTATCTTATTTTCATTTTCACATTTCTTATCCTTAGGTAAATGAGAACAATTTAAATCATATACCTTACGCATAGAAAATTCTTTTGATTTACCATCATTCCAGTTTCTAACTGGTCTATAATATCCAGTAATCCTACTATAAACTTCCGTATCACATCCACACTTTGGACATTTATACACTTCACCAGTAATATATCCATGATTTTTACATACTGAATATGTTGGTGATAACGTATAATAAGGCAATTTATAATTTTCAGCAATCTTTCTAACCAAATTAGCAGCTGACTTCCAACCATCTAATCTTTCTCCTAAGAAAGCATGAAATACAGTACCAGAAGTATATAAAGTTTGAAGTTCATCTTGAATATCCAAAGCTTCAAATATATCAGAAGTAAATCCTACTGGTAAATGAGAACTATTCGTATAATATGGTGTATCATCATTAGAAGCAGTTATAATATCAGGATATTTTTCTTTATCCTTCTTAGCCAATCTGTAACTAGTAGATTCAGCAGGCGTTGCTTCAAGATTATATAAATCTCCATATTCTTCTTGATAATCTGATAATTTTTCTCTCATAAAATTAAGAACATTCTTTGTAAATACTTGGGCATCTTCATGAGTCAAATCATCCTTTAACCATTTAGCATTCAAACAAGCTTCATTCATACCAACTAATCCTATCGTAGAAAAATGATTATTAAATGTACCTAAGTATCTCTTCGTATATGGATATAATCCTTCATCCAATAATTTTGTAATAACATTTCTTTTTATTTTCAAACTTCTTGCAGCAATATCCATCATTTTAGTTAATCTATCATAAAAATCTTTTTCATCTTTAGCTAAATAAGCAATTCTAGGCATATTAATTGTTACTACACCAACAGAACCTGTTGATTCACCACTTCCAAAATAACCTCCAGATTTCTTTCTTAACTCTCTTAAATCAAGTCTCAAACGACAGCACATACTTCTAACATCAGAAGGTTCCATATCAGAATTAATATAATTTGAGAAATATGGTGTACCATACTTAGCAGTCATTTCAAATAACAACTTATTATTTTCTGTCTCTGACCAATCAAAATTTCTAGTAATAGAATATGTTGGAATAGGATATTGAAATCCTCTACCATTAGCATCTCCCTCTATCATTATTTCAAGAAATGCTTTATTAATCATATCCATTTCTTTTTGACAATCTTTATACTTAAAATCTACTTCTTTACCACCAACAATACAATTTAACTCTGCTAAATCATTAGGAACAACCCAATCTAAAGTTATATTAGTAAATGGTGCTTGAGTTCCCCATCTACTTGGTGTATTAACTCCATATACAAAAGATTGGATACCTTGCTTAATATCATGATAAGATAATTTATCATTCTTAACAAATGGTGCCAAATATGTATCAAATGATGAAAATGCTTGTGCACCAGCCCATTCATTTTGCATAATTCCTAAAAAGTTTACCATTTGATTACATAAAGTTGATAGATGTTTAGCAGGACTAGAAGTTATTTTTCCAGGAACTCCCCCTAAACCCTCTTGAATTAATTGTTTTAAACTCCAACCAGCACAATATCCAGTTAACATAGATAAATCGTGAATATGAATACTAGCATCACGATGAGCATTAGCAATTTCTTCATCATAAACTTCACTTAACCAATAATTTGCTGTAATAGCACCAGAATTAGATAATATTAAGCCACCTACAGAATAAGTAACAGTAGAATTTTCTTTAACACGCCAATCAGTTACATTTATATAACTATTTACAACATCTTTATAATCTAATACCGTAGATTGCATATTACGCATTTTCTCATGTAATTTACGATATAAGATATACGCCTTAGCAACTTCAGTATATCCTCCTTTAATAAGTGTAGATTCAACAGCATCTTGAATATCTTCAACATTTACAATATTATCAACAACTTTAGGTTCAAATTCTGCTGTAACTTTCAAAGCCAAAAAATCAATAATATTCTCATCATAATTTTTATCTTCAGCCTCAAAAGCCTTAGTGATAGCTTCAGATATTTTTTTAATATCAAAGGCTACTATCTTGCCATCTCTTTTTCTTACTTTATACATATACTTTATCTCCTTCATTTTCATTCATTAAATCTCTTATTTTAACATTATGATATTTTTCCTTTAAATCTCTCTGAATACTTTTAAGTTCATCAATAGTAAAACCATGAATATTTTTATCAAGAACATTTTCACTCAATCTAAAATTCTGTAAAAAATACTTAGGTTTATCTCCAATCAATTCTAAAATCATTTTTATAGACTCAATATCATGATATTCTTTCATAATAGTAGTCCTAAATTCATAATCAATTGAAGAATTTTCTAACAATTGAATACTTTCTTTAATATTATCTATTTTCATTTGATTAAGTCCACAAGTAACACTATATTTACACATCTCATTCTTTATATCCATTGCAACATAATCAACTAAATTCTCATCAATTAATTCTTTTAATATCTTTGAATTAAAACCATTCGTATCCAATTTAACTAACATACCAATATCTTTAACCTTCTTAATAAAATCCTTCAAATCATGTTGCATAGTAGGTTCACCACCAGATATAACAAGACCATCAATTACTCCTTTTCTCTTCTCTAAATATTTCAAAACTTCCTCCGAAGAAATATATTCATTTCCAACATTCTTATCTATCAAACTAGAATTCTGACAAAAAGGACATCTAAAATTACAACCCCTCGTAAATATTATTGCTGCCACCTTATCAGGATAATCTAATAATGTTACTTTTTGCATTCCTACTATATTCATACCTACTCCTTAATATAAACAATTCCTACATAATTATCAACTAGTTCTATAATACTTTCTCTTATTTTTTCTAAACTAAATTTATCCTTCAATTTAATTTCTAATATACATCCACCATTAAACATTTTCTGATATAAATTTAATTCTTCAATACTACAATCAACCATAACATTCCTATAAAAATCATTATCATTAATTCCCTTTATAACACCATATATAGCCTTATCCAAATCCATAAGTTCATAACTAGCATCATTAACAATAGCACTAAGTGTAAAATTAAGCTTATTATCTATAGACAATAATATAATTTTTTTATTTATATATTTTATTATCTTTAACATAATTTCTCGAGTCTTATCCTTATCTATCATTAATGCACATTCATACAAACCAACCAAATTTATATTTAAAGTACCATTTTTAATAACTTTTCTTATCTTCTGACCATAATCTAATTTCTCATCGTCAAATATATTCCCATCAAATAAATAATTATAATTATTTTTAATCTTATTTCCCATATTCTCATATACAATAAGTAATTCATTCTTAGTAAACTCAATCAAATTATCTAAACCATTATAAAATTCCTTATTAAGTGATTTATGTATAAACCCCAATCTAGCCATATTTATAGAAGTATTAGCAACATTCATTCTCCCTATAGATATACTATCAGAATAAATATTTTCATATATTCTAGTACCATCACTAAAATATTCTACATCATAATTATTATTATTTTCTTTATCCAATATATTTAATTTCATATTCTTACCTTCATATATTAATTTAACTATCTTATCTATATCAGATAATTCACATACTTTATATACAATACATATATTTTCTAAATAATCCATTTCATCTATCAAATCAAGAATAATATTCTTAATAATATTACCCTCATAAGTTTTATTATTACCAATAGATATACTATAAAAATTATTTTCTCTATAACTATCATTCAATAACATAAGTATTTTCTTTATATTAAGCAACATATAATCAAAAACTTCCATAATAGACATATCATAAATATTCTCCAATATATTAAATAACACATCATTAACAAATAAATCCCTATAATTATCAAGAATAATAACCACAGACAATTCCTTAAATATCCTATCCTCAATTTTCTTAATATTAACCAAATCTATAAATCCAAGTAAACTTAAAGTATCTACTAACTTTTTAATAAATATCTTTTTAAATTTATCTACATAATATTTACTAAGAATATCATCAAAACCATTAATACTAACTTCTCCTTTTACTTCTTCCTTACTTCTCACCAAAACATTTAGAATATCAAATAAAAATTCATCTTTATTAGCAAGTTTCCTTATATCTAAACTCGTATTAGAAAAATAACCCAAATGAAAATATAAAAAATTATGTATATATATCTTACCCTCTTCAAAAGCTCTAACATATTTATTATCCAATATATAAGACTTCGTATATTCAGAAGAAATAATACTTCCAAATTTTTCTAAGTTTTCACCCACCTTATAATTACTTATATCTACACAACCTATTTTCTCAATAGCTTTAACAAACTTATGTTGTTGCTTTACAGAAAATGATTTTCTAGATTCACTTCTTCTTAAACGATACCCAGAAAAACTATCATATATATCATTATAACTATCCCTTTTAAGTGTCAATTCTATGACATCTTGAATATCCTCAACATTAATTGTCTTTCTATCTTTGTAATTATTATATATATATGATAAAGTATCATCATAAACTTTATTAATATCATTATTAGAATAATTTGAAGGTGTACTATCAAAAGCATTCTTTATTGCAACAGCAATCTTTAAAGAATTAAATTCTACTCTCTGTCCACTTCTTTTAACCACAATTAAATCTTCAAAAGAATGATTATCTATAAGTATCACCTACTTTCTCTACTCTGTATTGATTATATCACAGCAACATAAAAAAGCAATGTTTTTTTTAGTATTTTTTTATTTTTTGAATTTTATTATTTTTGTTTATTTTAATTTTTGACCAAAAAAAACATTTTTCCTTTATATAACAAGAAAAAATGTTAATCCCATAAGTTTACACAACTTTACACATAATAATTAATCAATTTTTAGAGTAACCACTGTTAGCCCATCATTAAACATATCACTCTTAAACGATAAAACATTTTTATTATATTTAAGAACATCATAAACAGCGTGTTTAACAATCCCCAACCCATGTCCATGTATAATAACTATTATTTTATTCTTTAAAAGAACATTTTCTAAAATAAAATCATTAGTAAGCATCCTAGCATAATCTCTATCATATCCATGCAAATCTAATCTAGGATAATTCTTTAAAAATATATCTTCTTCCATTACTCTCCTTTATATATAGGAAGACTAATTGTACATATAGTACCAACATTCTTTTGAGACTTATATTTCATAGTACCAAAATGTGACTGAATTATCTCATTAGAAAGACAAATTCCAAGTCCAGTACCATTTTTCTTAGTAGTATAAAACATATCCCTAATCATACCCAATTCTTCCTTAGTCATACCCATACCATTATCTTCTATTTCTATTTCAACATATTTATCAAAATTAATTGTACGTATACTTATTATACCATCATTTACAATAGATTCCATACTATTTTTAAGTATATTTATAAAAACTTGTTTAAGTCTATTATAATCCCCTTTAATTAAAATATCATCATAATCATTATCATAATTAAGAACTATATTATTCCTAGTAAAAAGTATCTTAAATGATTCATATATATCTTCTAACAAAAGAGCCATATCAATAACTTCCATCTCTACCTTTATTTTGCTATAGTCCATAAAATCTTTCATAATATTTAAACTTCTATCTATCTCTGAAGATATTATAGGAATATATCTCTGTAATTTATCTTTATTATTAACATCTAACATATCCAAATATCCCTTACATACAGCAATAGGATTCTTTATCTCATGTGTTAACTTAAAAAGACCATCTTTTAATTGTTTCTGTTTTTCCATTTCACTAACTTCCTTATATAAAGAAGTTATCTTATCAGCCAAAGTAAACAAATATATACTAGCAAAAGTTATAATATATAAAAATACCACAACTGCTAATATCTCAATTACATTATTAATATAATCTACAGGTGTAAAAAAATACTCAAAAGACAAGAAGAAACCTTGCACAGTAGCCACCACAGTCAAATATAAATTTTTAAAATCCTTTCTATTATAAAACATACAATAAGCAATAAAATATATAAAAAACTTAATACTAAAAATAATCAAATTCATATTATACTGATAATAACTAATAACAATAATTATTAAAGAAAGAATAATTCCAATATGATATTCCTTTTTTAAATATGCAATAACAACAGGAATATTTGTAAATAAAAGAATAATACTATCTAACCCATAATTAAATTCTATACTCAAATATAAAGAAGATAACAAAGTAACTATCAATAAAAGTTTAGAAATAATTTTATTATTAGATATATTATAACAACTAAAAACAAAATATATAAGCATCGGATAAGTAACAAGTATCGTATTCAAAATTATATTATTAACCATTTCTATCACCAAATACATAATACTACATTATTTTTGCATATTTTGTCGAATTTTGTAAAAAAAAGAAATATATTATTTTAATTCATCAATATATTTCTTTAACTGTTTAGCATTCTGTCCATATATAATCTTCAACTGATCATCTATTTCCACAACACCCTTAGCCCCTAATTTTATAATACCTTCTTTATTAGCCTTAGTAATATCCTTTAAAGTAACCTTAAATCTAGACATATCAACTTCTGTCTCAACAATATTATCTTTACCTCCAAGATATTCAACTAATTTATTAAATTCCAATTTCAAATCTTTTTTATTACTCTTCATAATAGCAAAAGCAATTATTAATAATACTGCTATAACTATTACATATTGATATATTTGCATAAACACCTCTCTAGTTAATTATACTATAAAAATTTATTTTTAACAACCCTACCTAAACAAACCTAAATAAATTATAAAAACAAAATATATTAAACAAATAATTATTCTATTAATATCTATACCCTTTTCATCAGAACTTCCCAAAACAGAAGATACTATAATTCCACCAATAAGACCACCTATATGTCCAGCAACATCAACACCAGTTGAAATAAAACCAAATATTAAATTAATAATAACAACCGGCAATATTTGACTCTTAATAACATTACCAAGATATCCCCTATAATTATATCCAAAATATAATAAAGCCCCAAATAAACCAAATATAGCTCCACTAGCACCAACAGATACAGTATTAACATTAAAAGCTACAGACAAAAGACTTCCAGAAATACCACTCAACAAATATATAATAAGATACTTTGTCTTACCAAAAAAGCTCTCAACCTGTGGCCCTATAATATATAAAGCATACATGTTAAAAAATAAATGTAATAACCCAGAATGTAAAAACATAGAAGTCAATAATCTATAATATTCACCATTCTTAACAAGAACATCTAAATTAGCACCATATTCAATTAATACACCCGTATCATTACCCATACCAGTAATCAAGAACATAATAAAACATATACCCATAATTATATAAGTAATATATGGTGTCTTCTTAGAAAACAATTTATCTAACTTAGCATTTTTCTTAACATTACTCTTATTAATATCATCTGTAATCTTAAATAACAATTCCATTCCTTTTTCTTTATGTCCTGTTTTTTCTACAATATCAGGAAATATTTTTAATAAATACTTATTATTAATATCTTTCATTTTATTAATAAATACACTCATAAAATGTTCATCATCATTAGAAATATTAACATTATCACCTAAATCAACATATATATTTAAAACACTCATATTAAAAGATAATGTTTTTTTCTTTAATTTATTACTAATCTGTTTAGTCCTAAAATAATCATAATTAAGTTGTTCATTATTATGAATATAATGAGATACTATTCTAACAAGTTTATAATCACTCTTCATATTTTCTAACCATATTTCATCATTAACCCCTCTTACTACCACAGGATTATAATTTTTCTCAGTTATAAAATAATGAACTAAATTCATAACAACAACATCTTTTCCGGTCATTTTTATATTCTCCATTTTTCACCTCGTAGTAATATTATAGAACAAAAGTTAAATAAATTCAACTAACAACCACAATTATCTTTACCTACTAGACTTAGAATGCTATAATTAAATAGTGATTTATATGAAAAAACAAACATTTATAGTTAATAAAGAAGATACTTTAATTAACACAATATTATCTTATAAAAAAGATTTATCTAAAAAAACAATCAAAAACTATATTACTCATAAAATGGTAAAGGTAAATAATAATGTTATAACTAACACCAATTACCAAGTACATAAAAATGACATCATAGAAATAAATTATAATAAAACAGAAATAAAAGATTATAACTTAGAAATATTATATGAAGATAATTATCTAATAGTCATCAATAAACCATGTAAATTATTATCCATTTCCAATGATAAAGAAAAACGCATAACAGCCTATCGAATAGTTTCTGATTATTTAAAAAAAGAAAAGAAAACAAATAAAATCTTTGTAGTTCATAGATTAGATGAAGAAACATCAGGAATACTTATCTTTGCCAAAGATCAAAAAACGCAAAAAATTATGCAAGATAATTGGAATGAATTAGTAAAAAAAAGAGGATATATAGCTATTACTGATAATAAGATTAAAGATAAAGGTACCATCACTTCATATTTAAAAGAAAATAAACAAGGATTTGTCTATTCAAGTAAAAAAGAAGACGGAAAATATGCTATAACCCACTATGAAGTAATAAAAAGAAGCAATAAATATAGTATTCTCCAAATATATATAGATACCGGAAGAAGAAATCAAATAAGAGTTCATTTATCTGAAAATAATCATCCTATCATAGGAGATAAAAAATATAAATCAAATGATAATACCATAAAAAGATTAGCCTTACACGCTAACATATTAGAATTTACTCATCCCATTATTAAAAAAGATATTTTAATTAAAACAAATATCCCAAAAGAATTTAATAACTTAATTTAATAAAAAGACATCAATCAAAAGATTAATGTCTTTTAATATTACCTTTCTAACATAATAGTTACAGGACCATCATTAATAAGTTCAACCTTCATATCCGCCCCAAAAGAACCTGTTTCCACCTCAACACCATGTTTTCTTAATTCTTCATTAAATTTATCATATAAAGGTTTTGCCAGACTTCCATTTAATGCATTAACATAACTAGGCCTTCTCCCTTTACTAGCATCACCATACAAAGTAAATTGACTAACAGATAAAATACTATAAGACTTATCCAATATACTTTTATTCATTATACCATTCTCATCATCAAACACTCTTAAATTAACAATTTTATCTGCCATATACTTGATCGTATCAAAATTATCTCCTTCAGTAAAACCAACCAAAATCATTAATCCCTTATTAATACTACCAACCACATTATCATTAACTCTAACTAATGCCTTATCACATCTCTGTACTAAAACCCTCATTAAAACATTTGCCTCTCAATCTTTACTACACTACCAATATTATATAAGTCCTTGCAAAACTTATCCAATACTTCTATATTTTTAACCAATACCGTAACCAAAAGAACCTTTAAACTACTCTTATTTAAAGTAAAAATACTATCAATAACAACATCATTAGAACTAGCCTTAGTAATAATATCTAACAAAATATCATCTTCATTTGTATATATCAATAAATCCGTAGGATACTTCTTATTAAGATTATCATTCCACTTAACATTAATCAGCCTTTCATCCAAGTCCATAATATTTTTACAATTACTTCTATGAACAGTAATCCCCGCTCCTTTTGTAATATATCCAATAATATTATCACCAGGTATAGGTTTACAACAACCACTTATTGTAACTTTAATTGAAGACATATTCTCAACCAAAATATCACTATCTACTTCCTGCTTCTTTTTACTAATCCCCTTTAAAGTAATACTCTTCTTCCTTTTTTCCTCTTCTTTAACAATAGATTTAATCATATTATCAATAGTATATTTTCCAATACCTAAAGACATATAAAATTCATCTATATCTTTTATCTTATAATTATCAAGCAATTTATTTAAATACTTATCCTGAAACATTTCAAAAGTAATATTCTTCTTTTTTAAATACCCATCTAATAAAACCATACCCCTATTTATATTATCATCCTTCTCAATTTTAGAATAAAATCCCTTAATCTTATTTTTAGCTTGACTAGTAACAACAAAATTTAACCAATCTTTATTAGGACCATTAGATAACCTACTAGTATTTATCTTAATAATATCTCCCGTTTTCAATACATAATCAAACGGTACAATATTATCATTAACAATAGCCCCAACCATCTTATCACCAACTTCACTGTGTACTTTATAAGCAAAATCAACCGTTGTAGAACCATTAGGTAATTCAATAACATCCCCCTTAGGAGTATAAACAAATATAGAATCATTGAACAAAATATCTTTCTTAACACTACTTATAAACTCTTCAGGAGTACTAGAATCCTCATTTAATTCAATAATATTTCTAAATATAGCTAATTTTTGATCCATAGCATCCTTACTATCACCACTAGTATGTTCCTTATATGACCAATGTGAAGCAATACCATATTCTGCAACCCTATCCATATCATAAGTCCTAATTTGTATTTCAAATAACATACCATCTATTCCAAAAACAGTTGTATGTAAAGATTGATAAAAATTACTCTTAGGCATAGCAATATAATCCTTAAATCTCTTAGGAACAGGCTTATACTTAGAATGAATAAGACCAAGAGCCAAATAACATTCCTGTTCCGTATCAACTAAAACACGTAATGCTAATATATCATATATATCATTAAAAGATCTACCCTTACTAAGCTTATTATATATACTATAAACACTCTTACTTCTTCCCTTTATTTCATGCCTAATACCATGTTCTTTCAAAAGAGAACTAACCTCATCTAACATTTTACCAACAGCTTCATCCATTTCCGTTTTCTTATAATTAAGTTTCTCCAAAATATCAAAATAAGCCGAAGGATTAAGATATCTCAAACACAAATCTTCTAACTCACTCTTAATTTTATACATACCTAATCTATGTGCAACCGGAGTCAAAATTTCAAGTGTCTCACGAGCTTTTCTTTGCTGTTTCTCAGGAGAAAAAACATACAACGTTCTCATATTATGAAGTCTATCAGCAAGCTTAATAATTAACACTCTAACATCACTTGCAAGACCAACAAGTATCTTTCTTTGATTAGCAGCCATCTGTTCAGAATCAGAATTAAAATTAATTCTATTTATCTTTGTAACACACTCTACTAAATTTGCAATATCATATCCAAATAATTTCTCAATCTCTTGAAAGCTACCATCAGAGTCTTCTATCGTATCATGAAGTAAAGCCGCACAAATAGCCTTATAATCAGCATTAACATCGGTAAGAATATAAGCAACATTTAAAGGATGTGTAATATAATCATCACCAGTAATTCTCTTCTGAGTAAAATGTTTTTCCTTAGCATAATTATAAGCTTTCTCTATTATTCTAAGTTCATCATCATCATCATTATATTTACGAACCTTTTCAATCAAATCATAAAACGTAATATCATCATGCATATATATTCACTTCCTTCTTATTCACTAAATATTAACAATTAATCCCCTTAACCTTAAGTTCACTAATTTCATCATCATCATCTATCTTCTTAGGTCTCTCTATTTTTCTTTTTTCTAAATAATACCATATCTGATTAGATATAAATATACTAGAATATACACCTGCTATAAACCCTACAAACAAAGCAATATTAAAATTAATTATCTCTCTAGCACCAAAAATCATTAATACCACTACTGGCAATAAAGTAGTAATTGTTGTTAACATAGTTCTATATAAACATCTTCTTATACTAATATTAACTAAATCTTTTAAATCATCAATCTTACTAATATGATTATTATATTTATCTTTATAATTCTCTCTTATCATATCAAAAGTAACTATCGTATCATTAATAGAATAACCTATAATAGTAAGTATAGCTGCTATAAATATAGACGTAATTTCTATCTTAAATACACTAAATATTAAAAACGTAATTATAACATCATGAAGTAAAGCTACTATTGCCGAAACAGCATAATTAAATTTAAATCTAATAGAAACATATATAACAATACCAATAATAGCAAATATCAAAGATTTAATAGCATTCTTAGTAAGTTCTACCTTAACAACCTTACTAACCACATATATATCACTATCTAAATCATATTCTTCTTTAATAATATTACTAAGATTACTAATCTCATCTTCTTCCAAAACCTCATCTATAACAATATTAATATTACCATCATCATTATTAACACTCTTAATCGTATAATCATCATCAATCATATTTTTAATATCATCATATAAATTATCAGAATATTTATTAATAGTAATACTAGTACCACCAGTAAAATCAATACCAAAATTAGGTTTACCAATCAAAGTAATAAAAGTTCCCACAAGTATTAAACCAAAAGCTATCATCATAAACTTAAAATTATGTAAAGAAAAATTAAATTTTTCATAAGGAATAATAATCTCCTTACTCTTTACTATCTTACTTTTCTTAAGACCAATAAATAAATATGGATTATTATCAAACACTTTACTAGATACAAATAAATTTAAAATCAATCTAACAAGATATACCATTACCAAAATAGTAACAACAACACTAATAATTAACATCGTAGCAAATCCCTTAACAGAACTTTCTCCCAAAATAAATAATATTATAGCTACAATAATCGTTGTAACATTAGCATCTATTATACTAGATAAAGAATTCTTATTTCCAATTTCAAAAGCCTTATCTAAACTCTTCCCAATACGTAAATTTTCTTTAATTCTCTCAAAACAAATAATACAAGAATCGACAGCCATTCCTATACCAAGTATCATTGCCGCAATACCAGGTAAAGTTAATACTCCACCAATTAAATAAAACAACAAAAATGAAATAAAAGTATATAAAATCAACCCTATACTTGCTATAAAACCAGAAAATTTATATATAGAACAAATTAATATAATAACAAGTATAATTCCTATAAGACCAGAAATTAATGTATTATTCAAAGAGTTTTCTCCAAATGAAGCCTCTACCGTTCTAGAAGATAACTCTATCATATGTGTAGGCAATGCCCCAGAATTAATTAAATCAGTCAATTTTTTAGCTTCATCTTTAGTAAAATTACCTTGTATAATAACATCACTAGCAAAAGCTTGTTCTACCCTAGCAGCAGATAAACATCTAGAATTACCCTCTCCACAATTTGATATTTCATCCACATATCTATCACCATCTTGATAATCAAGCCAAATGACAATAACATTATTAGTCATATTCTTAACTTTTTTAGTCACATTATAAAACTTATCCGTATCTTTTATATTAAAACTAACAGCAGGCCTTCCACTATTATCATAAACAAGTTTACATGATCCACCCAAAACACCACTAGTCATCAAAAGATTATCATTATAATCCCTAAAAGAAAGTATAGCTGTAGAAGATATAGTCCTCCTAGCCTCTTCAATATTTGTAACTCCAGCCAATCTAACTCTAATTCTATTAGTACCCTCTATAGTAATTTCTGGTTCACTTACCCCCAATATATCTATTCTCTTAAGAAGAGCTTGATAAGTAGAATAAATCATATCACTATCAATATTATCCCCTTCATTTAAAGGCCTAACCTCATATAAAACTTCAAATCCACCTTGCAAATCAAGACCATAATTAGTTTTATTTATAAGTGGATATATAAAAACACAACATAAAACTAAAACTATAACACTAATAATTAAAGTAATACTAAACTTTTTCTTATTCATAAACCCTCCGTATATCCAAAGTAATTATATCATTAACCATCATAGATAAAGTTAAATCAGAACTACCTCTCCATTTATTTAAACTCAAATATTTCCAAATATCAATATCACTAACTTCATATTTATAATAATTATTAAGTCTTCTCTTAACTAAAAAAACAGGTTTCAATTCCCTATATAATTGAATTTGACTATCAAAATTCATTTCCATCACCACTACTCACACTCACCAATACCAGGTAATTTAACTACATATTTATTCTTATTTATAATTATTACAAAATCATCCGTAATCTTATTATTATCAGAAGTATAAATATCATTAGAATCATATGGATTAGCAAAAGAATTAGCTAAATAATTATTTTCCATTAATTCCTTAATCTTAATCGAAGAAACATTACCCATAGTATATCTTTTATCAGATACATACAATCTAGCAGCTTCTTCAATACTATTACATAACATTTTTAAATTATTATCCTTATTCTTATTAATAACACCAATAACAGAAGGAACTATAACCATAGATAAAATTGCCAACAAAGCTAATGTAGCCAATAACTCAATTAAAGTAAAACCATTTTTCTTCATATATAACTCCTATCTATAAAAATTATATACCATAATCAAATAAGAAACAAGAAAAAAATAACTATTTTTCAGTAGTTACTTTTTTAGTTTCATTTCCTTCTAATTTCTTTAAAACTTCTTTAGTTACTTGAATAGACTTATTCTTAACTTCCAAAGCAACTTTTTCTAAAACTGGAGTTCCCTTTTCTTTAGTATACTCCCACAAATCATTAGCCTTTTCTTTTAATAACAAAGCCTTTTCCTTAGCTAAATCTAAAGCCTTTTCTTTATCCAAATCAGTTAATTCATCCTTAAGTTCATTTATTTTCTTAACAATATTATCCTTAACCTCTTCAGTGTCAATATTTTTAGCCTTATCTAGTAATTCACTAATCTTTTTAGATAAATCACGTCTTAATTCTTCACCCTTCTTAGGAGCTAAAAGCATACCTATACCTGCGCCTAAACCAAGTCCAAAAATAAATCCCATTCCTTTTTTCTTACTCATTGTCATCATCTACCTTTCCTTTTTTAAATATCTTATCAATAAATAAAGTAATTCCATTTGTAACCTTTTCACTAATCATAGCCAATTTATCAGTAGTAAAATCAATTATAGAAAATAATCCATTTAAAGAATCAACTTTATTACTAATATCATCTACAACATTTTCAATTTTATTCATAGTAATTATTAACTTTATACTTAATACTATTAATACTATAATTAATATAGAACCCAAAATATACAAAATCATTGATAATATCTCATTCATTATTCATCATCCCTTTCTTTATACATTGAATCAACTAAATCAAAGAAATCATCTTCAATCTTAGCCTCTTGTTTTTCTATAGCAACAGGTTCATCTATTTTTTCTTCTTCCTCTTCATACAATTCCTTAGTTGATATCTTCTCAGGAACACTATCTATTTCATTATTATTAATTATATTAACTTCTTCCTTCTTTTCACTCTCAATTATATCCTTAACATCTTCCTTCTCATAACTAACCCCAAAATCTTCATAATTATCATAACACTTTTCAATCGTAAGTTCTTCCTTAGAAGGAGTATCTAATGTTAAATCATAAAGTAAATCATCTGCATTCAACGAAGATATCTTTTTAACTTCCTTATATAATTCACAATTCTCACACATCAAATTATCTTTAATATCATCAACCAAATTACCAAAAGCCTTCTTTCTAACAGTCTCAAAATCAACTTTCTTAAAAGACCTTTTAATATCTCTTTTATCTTCTTTTTTCTCCTTAACCTCTTCCTTAGTATAATTCTTATCTAATATACCATATACAGGAGAAATAACTGGTGAAGCCTTAAACTTAGGTTTCTGCTCTTTTTCTATTTTAATAGGTTTAGGTTCCGTATAAACATTCTTAACAGGTTCCTGTCTAGAATATGATGTATTCTGCACACTCTTAATTTCCTTTATAACATTTTGATTATTAGTGTTATTTCTCCTAGAAGGTGTCATTTCAAATTCTTTTTCAAAATCTATAGGAATAGAAAACTTTTTTTCTTCTACCTTAACTTCTTCAACCTCTTTTTTCTTAGGTAGCGTAACCTCTTCTTTCTCAATAACATCTCTCATAACCTTAGGTAACTTATATTCTTCCTTTTTTTCCTCTTCAAGAAAAACCTCTTCTTCTACTTCCTCGTAGTCACTAAATAAATCTTTAATTTTATCAAATAATTTCATTATTATACCTCTTTCTTTTATTCACCATCAGGAAGAATATCTTCTTCTTCACTAGTATACTCCTCTAAATATTTCAAGAAAGTACTTTCACTATCATTAGGTTTATCAAGTTCATAAGTAACTTCTCCAGACAAATCAGAACTATAACTCAATATTTTTTCAATCAAATCATCATTATAATTAATATTGTTTAAAATCACTAGAGAATTAGCTATAACATTATTCAAATTATACTCATCAACATAAAACTCTACTTTAGAATAATTATACACTATTTTAACAAAATAATCACTATTTTTCTTATCAATACCAATATATCCCTCTTTAGTTCCATTAATAATATTCTTATAATAATAATTATAGTTTTCACTATCTTTATAATTTAATTTATTTTTATAATAAAAACTAACCACATCAACATAAAGATATACCTTCGTATCATCAATCATAAAAATTTGATTATTATCATTATCAACAATTTGTCTAACACCAAAAGGTAAATAGAATTTATATCCACTAGAAACCGTATTCATTACATAATTTTTATCATTTAAAGTGTTATCAATTATTATATCAACACTACTGTTATCTATTTTAACACACCCAGTAAGTAAAAAAATCACAAACAATAAAAGCCAATTCTTTTTCTGCATAACACACCCACTTTTGTTAGTCATAACACCTATTAAACTCTTAATTTTAATCTATCACATCTAAAGACAATTGTCAATATAATAACATCATAGTAGAAAGACAAAAGATTAGCACTCAAAACTAATCTCATTACTTATCTTTATACATTTCCAAAATGTCTAAAAATTTCTCTGGTGGTTCACAAGTAAACTCCATATATTCATGTGTTCTAGGATGAACAAATCCAATTTTCCTAGCATGTAACATCTGTCCAAATAAAGAATCCACCAATTTTTTAGAGCCATATACTGGATCATTTATAACAGAATGTCCAATATAATTCATATGAACCCTTATCTGATGTGTTCTACCAGTAAGCAATGAACAAGTAATCAAAGTAGAATTCTTATACCTTTCTATTACCTTAATATTAGTAATAGCATCCTTAGAATTATCAGCTGTAACACACATTTTTTTTCTATTCTTAACATCTCTTCCAATCGGAGCATCAATCGTTGCCGTATCTTCTTTAATCACTCCATCAACCAAAGCAATATATTCCCTCTTTACACTTTTCTCACTTATTTGTTTAGCCAAATCGACATGAGCCATATCATTTTTAGCCACAAGAAGCAATCCCGAAGTATCAGCATCAATTCTATGAATAATACCAGGCCTAATAACACCATTAACTTGACTCAAATTATTACAATGATACATTAAAGCATTAACTAACGTATGTGAATAATTACCTACAGCAGGATGAACTACCATACCACTAGGTTTATTAACCACAAGCAAATCATCATCCTCATATACTATATCTAAAGGAATATCTTCAGGCAAAATATCTATTTTTTCTTTATACAGAAAATCACATTCTATCAAATCATCCACTCTAACAATATAACTAGTTTTAACACTCTTCCCATTAACTAAAATATTATTATCATTAATTAATTTCTGTATCTTATTCCTACTAATATCTAACTTATCAAGTAAATATTTATCTATTCTAATCCCATCATTATCTATGACGTTTATTACATTCATCACGAATACCTCCCACTAAAATTATTATTATACCACACACAATAAAAGTATCAGCCAAATTAAATATTGGATAATCATATCCAAAAATATTAAAATCTAAAAAATCAATAACATATCCAAAAAAAACTCTATCAAATAAATTACCAAAAGCACCACCCAATATCATTGCATAACACACATTATATAACTTATTTTCATTCTTATTATCTAATATATATTTAATAAAAAAGAAAATAATAATCATAGTAACAATTGTAATAATTACCGTATCATTACTAAATAAACTCCAAGCTATCCCCGTATTCTTAGCTAAAGTAAGTCTAAAGAAATTAGGAATAATATCAATAGAAGACTCTATCTTTAAAGCAAATATTTTAGTAACTCTATCTATCATAAAAAAAACAATTGTAAAAATAGCTATCATCATATCACCCTTATTTTCTATATTATTAAACCTTACTATTAATAACACTTGATGAAGAAGAAACCTTAGAAGAAGAACCACTACCAGAAGCCTCAGAATATGTAAGAGGTAAATTAGTTAAAGTTTTCTTATTTACATCATATTTAATACAATCATCTAAAGAAACAGAATAATAATACACATAATCATCATCCCTATATATTTTAATATTACCATCACATCTATTACTATTTACCGGATTAATCAAATCATTTCTTGATATAATACCACTTCCTACTATATCATCAAAAGACTTAATAGTAACATATACCGAAACAATACCATGTCCCTTATTTATTTTACCAACACTATTACTACCAAATTTTAAACTATCCGTATTCATATTTATATACATATCAATAGCATTACCAACATCATTCATAAAATTATTTTCTAACTTCTTTTTAGCATTTTCCTGACTAGCCATGACTCCTACAATAGATATCCCACTAACCAAAGCAAGAATTATTATCGTAGCCAATAACTCCACTAAAGTAAAACCTCTATTATTCATTTTGTCATCTCTCTTTCTATAAAATATAATATCAAAGATTAAATCTATTTACAATAATTTTTCTAGACTTTTTAATGACTATTTGTTATATTTATAAAGAAAAGAGGTAATTATGAATATAAGTAACAACTGGACTGATTATGAATGTATAGCTACAGGAGATGGAGAAAAACTAGAAAGATGGGGAAATGTAATATTAAACAGACCTGACCCACAAATAATATGGAATAAAACCAATAACCCAGTATGGAATACTTGGGATGGCTACTACGAAAGAAGCAAAACAGGTGGAGGTTCATGGCACTTCAAACATAAATTAAAAGATTATTGGACAATAAAATATAAAGACTTGACTTTCAAAGTAAGTCCCACCAATTTTAAACACACTGGAATATTTCCAGAACAAGCAACCAATTGGGACTACATTATAGACAAAATAAAAGAAAGCAATCAAAAAGAATTCAGAGTACTAAATCTATTTGCCTATACAGGTTGTGCTACCATGGCAGCATCAAGTGCAGGAGCTAGTGAAGTCGTTCATGTCGACTCTTCTAAAGGAATGATTGATTGGGCCAAAGAAAATATGAAACTATCAGGATTAGAAAACAACAGAATAAGATTTATACAAGATGATGTACTAAAATTTCTTGAAAAAGAAAAAAGACGAGGAAGAACCTATCATGCCATTATTATGGATCCCCCTAGTTATGGAAGAGGTCCTAATAAAGAAGTATGGAAATTAGAAGATAACTTACAAGAATTATTAAATAAAACAAAAGATATATTAGACAAAGATTTTTCCTTTCTATTAATAAATTGCTATACAACAGGCTTTTCACCTACATCACTATATAATATCTTATCATTAACTTTTAAAAACAATAAAATATTAACAGGAGAAATAGGATTACCAGTTACCGAAAATAACTTAGTACTTCCTTGTGGCATATATGGAAAAGTATCAAAATATTAACATAATTTATGAAACAAACCACTTACTAGTCGTAGAAAAACCAATAAATATGCCTGTATGTAGTGACGAAAGCAAAGACTTAGATCTTCTAACCATATTAAAACAATATTTAAAAGAAAAATATCATAAACCGGGTAATGTATACTTAGGACTCGTACACAGATTAGATAGACCAGTCGGAGGTATTATGGTATTTGCCAAAACTAGTAAATCAGCTTCTAGACTATCTAAACAAATAGCAGATAAAGAATTCAAAAAAACATATTATGCAGTTATTAAAGGTAATCTAAAAGAAAAAGATACACTAGTAGACTATTTAGCAAAAGATAACAAAAAAAATATTTCTTTTGTAACAACCAAAGACAAAGGAAAATATTCCAAATTAGATTACACTATAACAGACAAAGTAGACAATTTAAACCTAGTTAAAATAAACTTAGAAACAGGAAGACCTCACCAAATAAGAGTACAATTTTCAAGCAGAGGATTTCCCCTATATGGAGATATAAAATATGGCAATAAAAATGAATTAGGAAACATTGCCCTATTTGCTAAAAAACTAACCATACATGACCCAATAACAGATGAACTACTTAATTTCAACATTGAATTACCCAATAATTATCCATTCACATTATTTAAAAAATAAAATGCCATAACATAGCATTTTATTTTTATTTTACTAAAACATTTACGATTTTATTCTTAACAACAATTATTTTTATTATTTCTTTACCTTCTGTATATTTAATAACATTTTCCTCTCTTAAAGCCTTATTTTTAACATCATCTTCCGTATCATTATCACTAACTTTAATTATAGCTCTAACCTTACCATTAACCTGAACTGCAATATCTCTTTCGCTCTCATAAGTCAATTCATCAACATAAGTAGGCCAAGATTCATAAGCAATCGTATCAGTATGGCCCAATATGCTCCATAATTCTTCACACAAATGAGGAACAATAGGACTAATTAATTTTACAAAATTATTTGCATATTCAAGAGGAAATACTTTCTCTTTATATACAGCATTAACAAATATCATCATTTGACTAATTGCCGTATTAAAATTCAAAGTCTCATAATCATTAGTTACTTTCTTAACCGTTTGATGATAAATTTTCTCCAAGTTTTTATTTTCTTCATCTCTAATAACATCTAGCTCAGTATATAATCTATATATCCTATCTAAGAATTTAAAAGCCCCATTAACACTATCCATATTCCATGGCTTATCAGCTTCAAGTGGACCCATAAACATTTCATAAAGTCTTAAAGTATCAGCACCATAATTAGTAACAATATCATCTGGATCAATAACAAACTCAGGATATCTCTTTCCCATTTTTATTCCATTTGATCCAAGTATCATTCCCTGATGAACTAATTTCTTAAAAGGTTCAGCACATGGAACAATTCCCTTATCATATAAATAATTATTCCACATTCTAGCATACAACAAATGACCAACCGAATGTTCTGGACCTCCAATATATAAATCTACAGGCATCCAATGTGAAAGTAATTCCTTATCAGCCAAAAATGTATCATTATTTGGATCTATATATCTTAAATAATACCAACTAGACCCAGCACTACCAGGCATCGTAGAAGTTTCTCTCTTTCCACTCTTACCATCAACAATAACATTTACCCAATCAGGAGCATTCTCAAGTGGTGCCCTACCATTTTTACCAACATAATCATCCAATATAGGAAGTTCCAAAGGAAGTTCAACATCAGTAAGAACTTTAATAGTACCATCTTCCATATGTATAACAGGAATAGGTTCCCCCCAATATCTTTGACGAGCAAAAATCCAATCCCTAAGTTTATAATTAACCTTTTTCTTACCACAATTATGTTCTTCTAACCAAGATATAATTTTTGTAATAGCATCTTTCTTATTTAATCCATTTAAAAATTCAGAATTAATATGTATACCATCACCAGTATATGCCACACCTTCTTGACCACCATCAATTACAGGAATAATTGGAATACCAAACTTACAAGCAAATTCATAATCACGTTCATCATGTGCAGGAACAGCCATAATAGCTCCAGTTCCATAACTCATCAAAACATAATCAGATATCCATATAGGTATCTCTTTATTATTAACAGGATTAATAGCATAACTACCAGTAAATACTCCCGTCTTATCTTTATTTAATTCTGTTCTCTCAAGTTCACTCTTACTTTGACAAGCCAATTTATATCTATTAATTTCTTCTTTTTGACTATCTATAACAATACTATCTACTAAAGGATGTTCAGGAGACAATACACAATAAGTAGCCCCAAATAAAGTATCAGGTCTAGTCGTATAAACTATAAAATCCTTATCACTACCTTTAACCTTAAAAGTAACCTCAGCTCCATTACTTTTCCCTATCCAATTTTTCTGTACTTCTTTTGTAGACTCAGGCCAATCAACCTCATTTAAACCACTTAACAATTTCTCAGCATAACTAGGTATATCAATAACCCATTGACGCATATTTTTTCTAATAACCGGATAACCACCACGTTCGCTTTTACCATCAATAACTTCATCATTAGCAAGAACAGTACCAAGTTCTTCACACCAATTAACAGGCATATCTATATATTTAGCATAACCATCCTTATAAAGTTCTTTAAATATCCATTGTGTCCACTTATAAAACTTTGAATCACTTGTAGATATTTCTCTATCCCAATCATAAGAAAAGCCAAGTCTCTTTAATTGTTCTCTAAAATGAGCAATATTCTTCTCCGTAAATTCCTTTGGATGATTACCAGTTTGAATAGCATACTGTTCAGCAGGCAACCCAAAAGAATCATACCCCATCGGATGTAAAACATTATATCCCTGCATTCTCTTCATACGAGCCATAATATCCGTAGCCGTATACCCTTCAGGATGACCAGCATGTAACCCAACACCAGAAGGATAAGGAAACATATCCAATACATAATATTTAGGACGAGAAAAATCATAAATATCCGTTTTAAAAGTCTTATTATCTTCCCAATACTTTTGCCACTTCTTCTCTATTTTTGTATAATTATACATCTTTTTCATCCTCCTTATTAATTAAATTATCTTCTTTATATATATAATATCTTCCTAACAATCCATAACAAACAATTATTAAAAGTATCAAAACAACAATAGCTATACATACCTTTAAAATAACATTCTTAACCAAATAAACACTAATAATATATGTCGTAGATATAACAAAAGAATTAATAATACTATAAGCAAACCTAAATCCCCTCTTATTAACATTCTTAGGATCTATACCATAAATACCAGTTAAATAAACAAGTTCAAGAGGAACATCATCATCACTATTCTTATTTTTTTTCTTACCATCCTTCTTATTATTTTTATTAACCTTTTTATTTTTCATACCACTAGTAGTAAACACAAAATACATCAAAAGAAATAAAATTATAAATACTATCAAATATTCAATTATAATACTTAACACCTTAGACATACACATCACCTCATAAAAAAATTATACATTATTATTCTAAAAAAAACAATAAATTACTTATGATAAGACTCATTATTATTTATCTTAAAAGACCTATATATTTGTTCTAATAACATAATTCTAAACAAACCATGTGGAAAAGTCATCTTAGAAAAAGATAACCTCATATTACTTCTTTCCTTTATCCTAGAAGAAATACCATAAGATCCCCCTATCACAAAAGTAATCGTTGAATACCCTATAAAAATATTATCTATCTTCCTAGATAATTCCAAAGATGATAACATTTCTCCTTCAATACACAAAGAAATAACATAATCCCTACTATCAATATGCTTAATTATTTCCTTCTCTTCATTATCAATATCAGAATCACTTACCTCAATAACATTAATTTTATGATATTTACTAATCCTCTTAACATAATCACTTACCCCACTCTTTAAATAATCTTCCTTCAATTTACCAACACAAATAATCTTTATCATAACATTTCCCTCTTCATAATTTTAACACAAAAAGAAAAAAAAGACTATTGTCTTAATAATTAGTATATATATAAATACTATCAAAATTATTAACAAAATTATAATTACTACTAATATATTCCAAAATACCAATATTATATTGTGAAACATTAGATTTATAAAATTCATCCATATCAACAACAAAACTACATTTATTATTATAACAGATATCATCAAATTCAGATATAATACTCAAATATCCACCATGACCAAGATTACCATCACATAACAAATCATACTTATCTATTGAATATCCTAATTCTAATTTAATCAAATAAGAATAACCACTAATTAAAAATATCTTACCATCTAATTTATTAATTATATAATTAATATTTTCTAATGATTTAATACTATTATTATCAAGCTTTCTATACTTAAATTCACGACTATCATTAGGGTAACTATATTCTTTACCAGAATATAAATAAAAATTATAACTAAAGATGCAAATAATAAAGATAACAAAAGATACTTGTATAATCTTTTTAGAAAGTTTTAGTTCATCTAAAAAATAACCAAAAGCAGGTATAAAAGGAATTATAACATGATATGCATCAAACAAAGGATAAGCCATTAATTGAAAAGAAAGTAAATAAATAAACTTTATGTTTCTAGTTTTTATATACTTATATAACAAATATATAAAAGAGAAAATAAAAATTAATAAACAAGAATAATAATAATTAAAATTACTTGTAAAATCACTTATACCTAAAAAACAATAATCAATAAATTCATATAAAGAATTATTATAAATCAAATATATAAATATACCTACACAAGGAATTATAAAACCAATTCCTCTCTTAAAAACTTTCTTAAAATCATTACAAAATAAAGAAGCAATAAATAAATATATACCAATATTTTGCTTAGTTAAAAAAGTAACACCAAGAATAATACCAATTAAATAATCATTAGCCTTTCTATTTTCCAAATCTAAAATTATATATAACAAAAGTAAACAAACCAAAGAATAATTAGGTAAAGCAAAAAACAATAAAATAGCATAAGTAACGTAATAACTTCTAGGATTGTTCTTCTTCACATAATAAAATATACCTACACATATAAAACCATTTAGTATATGATAAACAACTATATTTCTACCAAATATAGACATAATAAGTGGAAACAAAGGTGTGATTAACATATTAAAATCTTTATAAGGAATTAACCCATTAGAAATATTATAAGCAAATCCATAATTCCAAACTTCATCATTAGTTAAACCATTAATAAATAAATTAAATAAAATAGTAACTATAAATATTAATATTAACTCTAAAATATAATTCTTATTATTCTTCATATTACCCCCAAAAGAAAAATGAGCCACATATAATAGCCCTTTCTATTCTTTTATAACAATTTATTTAAAAAACCATTTAATATTTCACCATTATCAATTCTATCATTTAAAGGTGGAATATTAAAATATACCGAAGAATTAGACTCAAATTCAAAGTTCTTAATATCTTCTTCTGTAAGTAAACTTTTATTTAAAATAATCTTACAATCAGTAAGTTTTGTAAATATATCACTATTTAATGACACCATTTTATTAAGTTTTATTATTGAAGGTTCTATCAAATAAATAATTTCATCACACTTATCAAAAGAAACCCCGTTCAAATCTACTAATATAATATCAGCATTCCCAAACTTATCTAATGCTCCCTGCAAGTTAGATTGATTAACAGAAAACATATCAGATTCATGAAAATAACCAAAATCATTTTTATTAACTTCAAGAGCAACACAGTAATTTTTTTTTGATAATTCTCTTTTTAATAAATAAATAAGTGTCGTAGCACCAGCTGACTTAGTAACATTCTTAAACCCTATAACTTTAGCTGTAACTAAATTAGATGAAGAAGTATTTTCAGAACTACCAATAGAATCAGAAAAACTATCATCTAATATCTGATAATTAGCCACATCTTTATAACTATTAGGATTCCTATATAAATACATAAGAGAATCCTTATCTCTAGCAAAATTATAAATACCAAAACTAATTAACATGGAAATAAAAGCCTTATTATTATAAAGCTGTGCAGTTAATAACAAAATAACTTTACTCATATCAAGCCCAATAGAAAGTTTTTGAATATTAGAATAATTAGTATTATCTTTAATAGCCGTTATATCAAGAAAAATCTTATTAAAGAAAAAACCATCAAATGTACTAATAATCTCATCAACAGAAAAAACACCCTCAATAGATTTAATAACATCTATATCTAAACTACTTAATAAGCCCTTATTTTCATTAGCTACAATAACATTCATAACTAACCTCCTTATTCGTTATTAACAACTAGTCTAGTTTCACCACTTATTTTCCAAATACCCATAGGAGTATCATTCTCATTATTACCTCCAAAACCTGAAAGTAAATTTAAAGTAGGTAGTGACCATCCCATATAAGTATCAACCTTATAATAAGATTGAATATCTTTCCTATCTCCAAGAGTAATAACAACACCACTAGGATGACAATAACCAATTAATTCTCCACTATCAGCATCATACATATTACCAGGAGTACAAACACCACTAACATGATAATTATACTGTCCAATAACAGCTTCTAACTTCTCATCTAAATATGCATCAAAAGTATCATTAGCATTTAATATACCTTCATTATCTTCAATATAATCTATAATAGCACTCTTTACCTTAAAAGCCTTAGCATAATTCAAAGAAACAGCAATAAAACTAACATATATTAAAATAAATATTAAAAATATTTGAATTGAAAAAGCTCCACCAAAAGCATCTCTCATATTATCACCTCATTACTCATGAACTAAAATATTTGTTTCTCCTCGAATAAACCAAGTCCCACTTTCATTATTAGTACCACTTTTTAAAATATCAAAGAAACCGAGAGACCAATTGGCTGGAACAGAAACAGAATAAGTAATATATTCAGGACTCTTACCCTCTGATTCAGAAATCATAATACCTCTAGAACAAGAATAATTAGCAATAACATTAGAAGCCATCTCATTTGGTACAGCTGACTTTTCACATATAAAATCATTCAATACATGATATAAATCAACAGACCCTGCTCCCACAATTTTATCTTCATTCAAAGTTATACCTTCATTCTGTTCTATGTAATTTATGATTGAATTCTTATACTTAAAAGCTTTAGCATAAGTAAAAGAAATTGCCATAAACCCAACATACAAAAATATAAATACTAAAATAAGTTGAGTAGAAAATACTCCACCAAAAGCGTCTCTCATACATAAACACCAACTTTCCTATATACTTATTTACCATTTGGCTTACATGTACCATTTACCATAGTATATCCTGATGGGCATGTTGCATCTTTACCCCATAAACTACCAATTTTATTTGTAATAGGCCCCCAGAAAATAGCTAATATTCCACCTATAACAGCTATAGCTATTAAAGTTACTACAGTCATTGAAACCTCACCTGTTGCTTCTTTCATTAACTTCACCTCCTATCATTTAAACAAATTATAACACATTTACATATAAATATCTAGTTATTTTGATTGAATTTTACACTATAACCCCATCATACTAAAGGATGCTATTAACATAATAATTAAAGCAGAACCGCCAGTACAAACAAGCATTGTCATAGTTTGCTTTTCCATATGATTTAACCTATCTTGATATTTTTGTTCTCTTGCTTTAAGTTGTAAAGCTGAAACTGTTTTAGAAAAAGATAGCATTTGTTCATGTTTTTTATCTTGTTCTCCCAATCCAAGTCTATATAAAAGTCTCATCATACGCATAGAATCTCTAACTGGATACTGTCTAGCAAAATCCATATATGGTTCAATTGAAGAGTCACCTGCATCTATCTTAGCAACTAATTCTTTTAAACCAGGTTTAAATACTTCTGGTGCATCATCAATAGATCTTGCTAAAGCAACTGGAACAGTATAATGTTGCACTAATACTTCCAAGCTTTTTAAATAATATGGAAGTAATGAATCTATAGTATTTAAATGTTTCTTATAGAATTTTTTCAAATCAATATACTGTGACTTAAACACCAAATAACCAACTACTAAAGCAATTATTATGTATATCAAAGATAACTTAGTAATAAAGATAAATATTATTACTAAAGAAACTGCTAATCCCTTAAAAACTCTTTTTCTAAAAACAGCATCAGGATCTATAACATTATCACCATATTTAGCTCTTAAAAGAAATTCATAATCTTTTTCTTTAAGTAAATCAAACAATCCCTGATTTTCTTTATAAAATCTAGTCGTATCAATTCTAGTATTTAAAATAAGCAATCCAAAAACAATTATTGCAATAATTAAAATCTCTATATACATTATTCAGCCCCCACATTCTCATTATAATATTTTTCCCCCTTTAAAAGGAAAATACTATTAATCAATACAACACCATGAACTAATATTTTCATAAGTAATCCATCTATCATTTCAACATAAGAATCTACTCCAAGAATTAATTGTATTAACATAATAAGACTATATAAAGACACACCAAATATTAAAAACTGTTTATGAAATCTTTTTCTATCAGACCTATCTCTATACACCCCTTCTACAAGAATATCTATATCAGATAACATATTTTCAAAGGTTTCATCTGTATTTTTAGAACCTTCTTTAGTAACTTGCAAAAACAATTGATGCATATTCTTAACCATATAATATGGATATTTAGAATCCATATATCTAATTGAATCAGTTACATCACCTTTTTCATAAGATAAAGATATCATTGTTTTTACATCAGACAAAATTGGATCTTCTAAAACACCTGATTCCACAACACCTTCTAAGGATTTAACAAATGCCTTAGTAGTATTAAATTCCATAATAGTATTCGTAGTATACACTTGTACCTGTTCAAATATAAATTCACTATATTGCCTCTTACATCTCAAATAGGTTATATAAGGTATCGTAGATACCGCAATAACTGCATAGATTATTGCAACAACTAGATTATAAAAATATAAATAACCTATAGCACCAGCAAGACCAGCAAAAATAACTATTTGAATAGCATATTGTCTCGGTGTAAATTCAAGACCTAAATCTTTAATTTTTTCTCGCATAACCTTATAAGTATATGGAGCATATTTATCATATACAACAGTAGCTTGCTTCCTGGCAAAATTGTAAATACCATCACCATTACTAGATCTATAAGCCATAATAAATATTAATATTACACCTATAATAATAAATTCTAACATATTTCACCTACCTTCTTAACTAGCATTAGGCCAAACAGGTAAACCATTAGGCTGTATATATTGAGGATTTTGGCCAACAACTTGTTGATTACTTCTTTGAACCTGTCCTATATTAGGAATATTATTTCCATTCTGTACAAAATTTCTATTATATTGACCAACTCCTTGTTGATTAATATATTGCTGTTGTGGATAAACAACACGTGCATTTGCATTGTTATTTGTAGTACTCATAGTATTTGGATTAATATTACTTGAATTAACATTTTTTATAGTAGAAGAATTCATACTATTAATGTTGGCAAACGAACTTTGATTACCATCTACATATCCACCATTAATTTGACTCAAAGAAGTTTGTTTTTTTAAATCATTAACATTATCAACAGTTTTTGTTGATACAGTCTCATCTAACGGATTATCTGTTTGTTCCTTAAACTCCTCTTTTACTAATATATCAGGTGGCATAATCATACCTTGACTTTCTAAATAACCAAGTAAATACTTCGTAGGATTATGAAGAGTAACCTTTCCATCAGGAGTCTTCTTATAAATCAAATTAGTTTTAGGTTCATTATCTTCAGTAACATAGAATTCACATACCTCAGCAATCTCCCTATGAAACCTACCTCTTTCCTTACTATAATACCCTTTAATATGAACACCTAATTGTACATATCTATGAATACTTCTTAAAAATTGTTCCAAATCCTGATTAGTTTCAAGTAAACTATATAATCTATTTGGAATAGAAGATGCTTTATCAGCATGTATTGTAGATAAAATATTATGGCCAGAAGAAATGGAATTACGAACAGCCATAACTGCTTCTGCACTTCTAACCTCAGACAATAATATCCACCTAGGATTCTGTCTCATACATGTAACCAAAACATCAGAATATGAAGCAATATTATTAGTTTTCATAGCTACTATATCCCTCTTAGGAAATATCTTATCTAAGTGTAACTCCAAAGTATCTTCAATAGTAATAATTTTTTCATCTTCTTTAGTATGAGCAGCCAAATACTTAATAAATTCTGTTTTACCACTACCAGTTTCACCACTAACTAATATATTACAATGTCCTTCAACACATTTAAGCAAAAAGTCATGAACATCAATTCTTACATAATCCTCAGCAATAATCTTATTCTTTTCAAGTCTAATTTTAGCAGGAGTTTTACGAATCAAAACAGCAATTCCATTTCTTGCAATAGAATCATGAACAAAATTAAGCCTCAACTCAGCACTCTCAGCATCCAAAAAAGGATTAGCCATATTAAAGGATTTACCCATTGTATTAGCACATTGAAAGGCAATCTTTTCCATAAGAGTATTATCAATTCCAGTATTTTCTACTCTAAAAACACCTTTAGACAATGTTTTTACCCAAACTTGTCCATTATTACTATAAGAAATATCTGTAACATCATCGTTATCAAGAAATTGTTTTAAAGGACCAAAATCCACTTGAGAAAATTGCACATCCATAACTATTCACCCCTATTCTTTTATTCTTATTTATTCATTATTTGTATTATCTTTAGTTTGTGTAGCCATTTCATTTAATAATTCATTATATAAATCTTTTTGATCATCTATCATTTTTATCTTATCAATAATAAAGTTAGTTATATAATCACTAGTAACTTCCACAGCAGTTTTATCCTCTGGAGTATATTTAATAGTATTAGGAACTATAATTATTTCTATATCATTAGTTTCAATATAATTCATACTAGAAAATAATAAATATTTAGGTTCAACCAAAGAGAAATATATAAATGCAGGAGTTCTCTCTTCTTCAGTTGACTCAAATACATTCTTACCAGAAGAATCTTTAACAGCAAGTACATTAATATTATCAATAAATCTACCATATATAATCTTACCACTATCATCTATCATTTTTACATAAACATTAATAAGATTATTTGGCATTATAGAATTACCATAAGTAGAAACTGTATTAACAGGAAAACTAACTACTACCTCACCTTCTGGAACATTATAAAATACAGAATCAGGTAGATTTTCTTCTTCTATTAATAATTCATTATAAAATAAACTACCAGAAGCAATAACAGTATTATAATTACTATATTTTCCAACTATATCATTATAATTAGTATAATAACTACCTACTAAAAATGATGTTGGCACATTAGCACTAGAAATCATATCATCTGTTATTTTTGTTTTAGGTTGTATAGTTTGATTAGCATAATATACTTTAACTAATTCTGTCTTTTGATTAATTCTAACATTATAACCAATAATCAAAACTATAAAACATATAATTACCCCCAATACAGTAACAGTATTTTTATTTTTTAAAAATTTACTTGCAGATTTAGATAAATTACTCATTATTTTTCCTTCCTTTCTTTCTTTTTATCTATTCATAACTATCTAATATAGCTGTAATTTTATTAACTACATCTATTCTTGTCGGATCCAAAGTCTCTGTATAAATATTATAAGTTTGTGTACTATCAATTATCCCAATGCTTACCTTTGGTGGATCCTCTCTTATACTATAAAATATTATATCATAATTTTCATCACCATAAATAGAATTTTTTACAAATCTTTTAGAAAAGTTTTCTACAAATTTTTCTCTAGAAATTTTAATCTTACCAGTAAGTCTATAATATGCAATATCAATAGACTCTATCATAGCAGATTCAGTAACTTCTTTTATACTATAATAATCTTGTTCGTTACTAATAGTTATTTCACTAAATAGCATTAAAATCATAAATCCAAATAACCCCATAACTATAAGACCAAGTGCACTAAAAGACCATTTCATGAACTACCACCACTCTTACAGTAAGATTCACCTTCATTAGCACTTCCGCATCCCAAAAAGTAACTACTCTTCATAGTACTATAATTACGTGCACCAACATAATCAAAATATTCCGTAACAAAATTACTAATACCATTTGCTCTCATATTACACCATCCAAGATAATCACCATATATAGTACCATTATCACTATAACATTGTGTACCAGAACTATTTTTAAGTTTCCTAATTTCATTAATATTCTTAAGTGATGCATATCCAATAGTATTATAACTTCCCACAAAATTAAGATCATTATTTTCTTTCCATTTATTATACCAGATACTATTATCTGTTTTCTCTACAATTTCTAAAGCTTCTTCCTCAGTAAACGCCGTAGGATCACTATCGTATTTTTTCCTTTTTACCCATATATCTCTACCATTAGGAAAAGGATTACTAGGATCTATTTGTCGATAATAAAAATTATATCCTAAAAATTTATTATCATTTTCTTTATAAAATTTTTGATCTACTAAAAAATTAAATTGTGAACTAACAATACACTCCCTATTATCATATATATCAATATCTCTATTATGTGTATATGGTTCACCAGATACAGGTTTTATCATATTCCAATACGATGGCATATTTGGATCATCTGGAAAATAATATTCATTCATAACACCATGACATAATTTAGCAGAATAAACAAAATCTCCTAATGTTTGAATATCAACACTATAATTAATATTTTGAAAATTACCATATTCATCAGTAGTATGCCAATTTAACGGAAAGAAATAATGCCAATGAAAATTGTTATTATCATCATCATAAGTTACCTTATCAACCATAATATCATTAACAGAATCATTACACTTATCACCATAAAATACTTCCCCATTTCTTCTGTCCACACACGTTTTACTAGAAGAATATTCATACTTTTTATAACACTCATAAATATGACTCAACACAGAAGAACTATAATCATATTGGTCAAAAAATTTAGTAAGATTATCAGGATTATCATAACCATCAATAAATTCTTGAACTCTATTTAAACAAGCTCTAGTATCAGTTTCATTACGCTGTTCATAATAAGAAATAGCATATCCTATTGGTTCATAATTATTAAAATTTATAATTTCACTTTCCTTACCTTCTGGATATATAATATAATCATTACCAGAACTATTAGAATTTGGTAATATTATTACACTTTTTGCTGAATTACCTATATTTTTTAATTCTTTATTCTGGGCAAAACTCTGGTAAGCTTCATGAATTTTATTTCTACATCCACTCTCACCAGTTTTTCTTAAACAATAATTTAAATAAACATATCCCTTAGAATCATATTTATATGTAACAGTTGTCTCTGTTTTTTCTGTACAGGAATCACAACCTGACGGTTTTGGTATATCAGAACACTTTTTTTCAACTTCAAACGGACAATCAAAACGCATCAAACTAGCTTCATTATTATTAAAATAATTATTTAAATTACTTACTACATAATTACCATTAATAGAAGAAACAGTAGTATTATCTCCAGAAGTACCAGAAGACCTAGTACAAGAACATTTAGTTTTAACAACCTCTACTTTTTTACATTTTTCCTCTACTATTGACATCCCCAAATTACGTCTATAATAATTTTCTTCAAAAATCTGCATACCAATTGACATTCCAGCAGTTATATTTATATCTGGATGATTATAATTTCCATTGTCCATAGAAGAAGTTATAAGATTATTTTCTTGATCATAAGCCGAAATATTAATTTTAAAGCTCTCTTTTGCCGATTTAATCGAAAATTTAACTATATATCTGTAAACATAACCATCACCTGGATCATAAACATTAGCATCACCAGGACTAAAAGGACATTTAGTAGGAGTTGGTGTACCGCCGCCACCACCTCCTCCACCAGGATTAGAACCACCTGGATCAGAAGGAGGATCAAATGGACTTCCACCAAATTCATATCCCAAAACACATTTAAAAGGTAATAGCATTAAAAATAGAAAAACTATAATAATCAAATATTTTTTATTACTCATTCAAGTCGCCTCCTTTTCTTAGAAGAGCGTACAATCATAATTATAGTTAAAATTAATAGAACTATAAAAACAATAACCACTATTATTTCAATATAATAAGAAATCAAAAAATTAACAACATCGTCTAAAAAAGAATCTTTTTTTTCATCCTTTTGCTCTAAATCATCATCATCATCTTTCTTATCATAACTAGATAGTATATTTATCAATTCATCTTCAGTAATATCTCTATCAAAAAATTCAGAACAAACATCCAAGTAATGATATCCATCACATATATCCTGTTCATAATATTTATTATATTTTGGCAATTTAACATTAATCCTCTTTAAAGTAATATCACACGTATCAGTAATACCATCAATAGTAAAATCATAATCTCCTGACTTAAACCCTGTACATGTATATACACTATCTTTAACACTACAATCAATAATAGAATCATTACGATTATTTAAATTGATATCATATTTACTGTCATCAACCAAATTAATAACTAACGTATATGTCTTAGTAGCATAATCAAAACTATTATCTATTGTAACATTTGAAGATATTTCTCTAAATGCCTTTTTTTCTTCATCAGTGCAATCAGCATACACAAAAGAAATATTCACAAAAAACAATAACAAAACAAATAATACATTTCTTTTGTTCATAATAACACCTCCAAGCCTACCTTCCTATTAAATAAATTATAACATACATACAAAAAAAATAAAAGACTAATTTTAATCTTTTATTTAACTCTGACCATTAACATCATTTTGATTAATTTGATTACTAGCAACACCAGTATTTTGTAAATTATTATTAATGTTTGCATTATTAATCATATTATTTAAGTTTGATTGAGACAGATTAGTTTGTGAAACATTCTGACCATTAAATACAATATTTTGTGAATTACCTTGAAAATGAGCATTAGAAAAATTAGTTTGTGGATTACTATTAACAAAATTGTTATTAACACCTAAAGAACCAAAACTAGCATTAACAGGATTAGATTGCATAGTATTGTAATTAGCATTGTTAGAAATATAATTATTATTAACACCAATTGAATTCATTCCAACTTGAGTATTATTAATATTATTACCTATAATAGAAATATCTTGCTCATCTAAACTTTCTAAGAACTTCTTCAAATTATCTTGAAACTCTACCCACTCAGGATCAATCAATCCAAAATGATAAATTTTTTGAATCTGATCATGATCAAATAATATCGTTTGATTACTCGTTATAAAACCTTGTGGATACATACAACCAGCATAGTCATATATTAAATCAGGATCATCTGAAGAAGCCGTAGCAAAGCCAGTAATCATAACCCTCTTAGTACCACCTTCAAGTAAAACAACCGTACCAAGTGGTAAATATTTTTCTCCTATATTATTCATTATTACCTCCACTTTATTTCTTTTAAGTATATATTAACCCAATTTTTAATCATAGTCAAGTTTATTCTGCTCTAAGGGCCAAAACAGGTTCCTTATTACTAGCAATTTTCGAAGGAATTAATCCTCCCAACATCGTTAATAAAACACTAATATAAGTAATAATACCTATCATAATTGAAGATACCACTAATGAAATAGATACAAAAGCAATTAAAACATAACTAATTATATTTACAATTGTCGTAACATTATTTATAAGTAATCCTATTGTATCAGTATAAGTAATTTTTTTCTTCCAAAGCTTCCTTATTATATTCATCAATTATTCTAACAACATTTTCCTTTGCTTCAAAATCCTTAGAATAAATAGAAATACTTGAAGGATTGTCAACAGAAGTAACACCTAATTTACGTAAATTATCTTCATAACTTTCATCCAATTTAAATGTACTACCAGTAAATATATTTACTTCCTTATTATTTTCCAGTTCATGAACTATAGAAGATTTTTTAATGCTATAATAACATATTCAGTCAACTTACTAGTATAACCTACACCACCAGTTTTAGACACACAAGAAACAGAATCATCATTTCCTCTCAAAATACCAACCACTTTAAAAGAAACAGATTTATTTAATATACTATTAACATAATTTAAGTCATTGCTTCTATCAACATACCTATTTCCTTCTTTAGTAAATAAATCTGTATTAATCATCAACTTAAATTCAATATTACATATATCATCATAAGAAAGTTCTAAATCAGCATCATCAACTTCCACCCTCTTCATAACATTATACATCATCTCTTTTAACATTTTTTGATCTTTTAATCCTAACGCATAAAGAGTATAATCATTTATTTCATTATTACTATTAACTATCAAAACAACTTCATCATATTTCTCAGGATAACTACCATATATTAAATCATATTGACTAAGTACATTTTCTTTGTTATCCATAAGCTCTACAAAAACATCACTAGAACCCATCCCAAAACTACTATACATTGATGACATTTCATTACAATTAATCATACCCAAATCACTCATCAAATTACTAGGATTTACTTTAACATCATTATAAGTATTAAAAATATTTAAATCTATATTATAACCATATTTTATTTCATTAACATATTTTCCTATCTCATCATTATTATCTAGATATTTTTTAAATGTTTTTAAATCATTTTTTGAAACCTTAATAACAAAAGAATTAAACATCTTATTCATAATAGTATTTGAATATATCTTATCCTTATCATGATTAATTTCTTATCTTTCCCACTAGCTAAAATACCCATAATTTCTGTCAAATAGCCGATTACTCTACAATAGTTAAAGGATAACTAGATAAAGTTTCCGCCTCAACATTTTCTATATATTTATTAACACCATTAGATAAACTAAGTATTAAAGCAATACCAATTATACCAATAGAACCAGCAAATGCCGTAAGAATATTTCTTCCTTTTTTTGTCATCAAATTATTAAATGATAAACCAAGAGCCGTTTTAAAACTCATATGTGTCTTCTTAGTCTTATTCTTTCTAATAATTTCATCTTCAACAATATTAACCTTACCATCATAAGGATTAGAATCACTAATAATTCATCCATCCCTAAGTTCAAAAATTCTAGTAGAATAAGCTCGAGCCAGTTCAGGATTAGGAGTAACCATTATAACAAGTCTATCTTTAGCTACTTCCTTAAGTAATTTCATAATTTGTTGACTAGTAATACTATGCCACCCCAGATAAAGTTAAAGCAAGCTCAACATTAGATAAAATAGACTGATGACCTATCAAATTATAATTTTGAAATATAAAACCTACCCTATGGTTTCTATATATATCCCAATCATTATCTTTAAAATCTTTAGTAGAAACCTCATTAATAATCAAATCCCCACTAGTATAATTATCCAATCCTCCTATTATATTTAACAAAGTAGTCTTACCACTACCAGAAGGACCCAATATTGATACAAATTCATTTTTTCTAAAATTAAGATTTACCTTATCCAAAGCAACTTGTTTAAAGTCTCCCATTATATACTCTTTATATATCTTTTTAAGTTCTAACATTATATCATCTCCAACAATATAATGATACTATAAATATTAAAAAAAATTATGGAAAATTATGAGAAATAATTTATCTCTTATATACCATAACTTTATCATTACCATCTATTGTCAAAAGAAGAATATCACTAAACTTATATCCATTTACTTTCAAATAATGATTAATCCACTTCCTATCCTTACCAACCTTTTCCATATTCTTAACAACATATTCCCCATCTATAATTAAATTATATACAAGTCCATCATCTATAACCTTATCCAAATAATCTCCTTTTTCTAAAGGCTTATTTTTTTCTTTAGGTTTAAAACTTATTTTACCATTCTTCTCCATAATAGCGTAATCAATCTCATCCAAAGAAAAATACCCCATAAGCCTAGCCTCTGTTTCTAAATTATTTACCGTTATTTTACAACTTTTCATATTCTTTTTAAGTAATTTACCACGTTCTATAATAATAGTATCCTTTCCATTAAAAAATTCCCTTAACTTAATACTCTTTAAAGATAATTCTGAAATAATAATTGATATAAAACAATATAATAAAATACACGATATTCCAGACAACAAATTCTTCTCTATATCCATCGAAACATCAGCCACAATACTTCCCAAAGTAATACCTATAATATAATCAAACATATTCATTTGACTTACTTGTTTCTTTCCCATTAACTTTACCATAAAAAATAAAACAGTAAGTACAAGTAAAGTTCTTGCCAACATTGAAAACAACTCTTTTAGCACAATATCATCCCTTTCTATTATAATAATCATTACTAGTATTTACCAATTATTTTTATATATACAAAAAAGATAGAATTCAAAAATTCTATCTATAAATTATTTAATTTGTCTAGTATTATATCTAATTCCTTTTTCTCCTTACTTAATAACACCCTATCATTTTCTACAACAGAACTAGGAGCCTTATTAACATAATTATAATTACCAAGCAATACTTCTCTTCTATTAATTGAATTCTCTAATTTTTCTCTTTCTTTCTCAAGTTTTTTTCTTTCATCTTCCTTATTAGTCTCATCATTATAGAAAATAGTAATCTCTAAATCATCTTTAATTATATTTTTAGAAATACTATAACCATCTACATTATCTTTATCATTTAATTTAAGCATATTCTTAACCAAAGTACTAATTTCAATATCAGAAATATTAACTTTAACACCATAATTATGAATATTTAACTCTTTAACTTCATTTCTAAACAAAGTAACAAATAAAAGCATATTATCAACAGAAAACACTTCATATACATATTTTTTATCATATAAAGGATATTCACTTATCATAATTGATTTAGTTTCTTTAATAGGTAACATTTGATATATTTCTTCAGTAACAAAAGGCATAAAAGGATGCATCATTTTTAAAATACCAACAAGTACTGTATATAACGTACTCTTAGTAGTTACCTTATCAATATTAAACTTAGACATTTCAATATATTTATCACAAAATACTGACCAAATAAAATCATATAAAATTGATCCAGCCAAATTAAATTCATATCTATCCATATGATAAGTAACAATCTTTACAACTTCTTCATACTTAGTCAAAATCCATTTATCCTCTAAAGAAAGATTATCTAACTTAACTTCTCCTAAATCTTTTATATTCATAAGAACATACCTAGAAGCATTCCACAATTTATTTACAAAGTTCCAAATAGATTTAATTTTTTCTTCATCATATCTAAGATCTTGTCCCATAGCACTTGTTGTAGTTAAGAAAAATCTAATACTATCACAACCATATTCACTAATAGCATCCATAGGATCTACTCCATTGCCAAGACTCTTAGACATCTTTCTTCCTTCTTTATCACGAATAAGTCCATGTATTAAGCAATCCTTAAATGGTCTTTGATCAGTATATTCTAAAGATTGAAAAGCCATTCTTGCTACCCAGAAAAATATAATATCATATCCAGTCACCAAAACATCAGTAGGAAAATATCTATCAAACAAAGAATTATGTTCTAACCATCCTAAAGTAGCAAATGGCCACAAAGCACTACTAAACCAAGTATCTAAAACATCATTATCTTGTACCCACCCCTCTTCTTTTGGTGCATCTATTCCAACATATATTTCATCACCCTTATACCAAGCTGGAATCCTGTGTCCCCACCAAAGTTGTCTAGAAATACACCAATCATGACAATCAGTCAACCAATTAGTAAGAATCTTTTCATAACTCTTAGGAACAAAATTAATCTTCTTACTCTTATCCTTTTGTACCTCAAGAACCCTCTTTGATAATTTATCCATAGACAAAAACCATTGCGTAGACAAATACGATTCTATCATAGCATCCGTTCTTTCACTATAACCAACACTATGTACAATCGGTTCAACACTAATTAATAAACCTAATTTATCTAATTCTTTTACTAAAGCACTACGACAATCAAATCTATCCATACCTTTATAATGAAGTGCATTTTCATTCATCGTAGCATCTTCATTCATTATAACAATTCTCTCTAAATTATGTCTATTTCCAACTTCAAAATCATTAGGATCATGAGCAGGAGTTATTTTAACAACACCCGTACCAAACTCTGGATCAGCATGATAATCTGCAATAACAGGTATCTTTCTATTAACAATAGGTAATATAACATTCTTACCAATATATTTATGATATCTAGCATCTTTCTCATTAACAGCAAGAGCAACATCACCAAATATAGTCTCAGGTCTTGTCGTAGCTACTTCTAAATAATCACTACTATCTTCTAAAAAATATTTAATATGATAAAAAGCACCAGGTGTATCTTTATAAATAACCTCTTCATTAGATACCGCTGTTTTAGCAACAGGATCCCAATTTATTATTCTCTTTCCTTTATATATTAATCCCTTATTATAAAGATCAACAAATACATACTTAACCGTATCACTTAATCCATCATCTAAAGTAAATCTTTCCTTAGAATAATCAAGAGCAAGACCAAGCTTAGCCCATTGTTGTCTAATATTTTTTGAATACTCTTCTTTCCATGACCAAGCTTCTTTCAAAAAACCTTCACGTCCCAATTTATATTTGTCAATACCCTCACTTTTTAACTTAGCAACAACTTTAGACTCAGTAGCAATAGCAGCATGATCCATTCCAGGCAACCATAAAGTATCATATCCACACATCTTTTTATAACGAATTATAACATCTTGTAAAGCCGTATCCCACGCATGACCTAAATGTAATTTACCAGTTACATTTGGAGGAGGAATAACAATACAAAAAGGTTCCTTACTTAAATCTCCTGATTTAAAATAATCATTTTCTAACCAAAAATCATACTTTCCCTCTTCTACTTTATTATGATCATATTTTTTTTCTAACATATAATTCATTCCTTTCTAAAATAAAAAAACAATCTATGTAAAAGGACGATTACTCGCGGTACCACCTTTCTTATAGATTATAATCTATCACTCAAAACTTTAACGCAGTAAACGACATATTCTACTTAATTTCAAATATATAACTCCCAATCTACCTTCAATTAACATATCTATTAGTTTCCACCAAACACTAACTCTCTATAAAATAACATTAATTTACTCCTATTGATCAAAGTTTTTCACCAAAAAGTAATATAATTATATCATACTTTATTACTTTTTCAACATTTTTATACTTTAACTTATTTTTTTATCAATATATGTATTTAAAACAACTTCTATTTGTCTAAAAAACCTCTCAACTTTATCATCTCCAAAAGATAAAGCATTTATAATCTTATGAATATAATTATTTTCTTTTATTAATAAATAACTATATTTATAATTAATTCCATATATATTAGACAAATACACCAAAATATTATCAGCATTATTTTCAGAAACTTTACTATCCATCAACCTAAATAATTTAAAATCATTATAAACAACATCTGTCGGATAAGAAGTAATTCTATTATCAATATAAGGATAATTAGTAACAAGTCTCAATTCTTCTAATCTATGAACATCTTTTAAAATATTACATATATACACAGCCTTTTCATTTATCTTCTTAGGTAACCCCTCTTTATTATGACAATAAATAGCAACCTTTATTATATTATCATATTTAGTATCAGAAGTTATTTTTCTAATTAACCCTTCATCAAATAAAACCTCAATTGATTTCATTGTACTATCTTCTTCTCTAGGTTCTAACATACAAAAAGTACTTTTCTGTTCAAAATTACCAATATCATGAAATAAAGCAATACATTCTATTAAAGTTATCTCATCATCTGTAAAAATCCCCATATTAATAGCAATATCACGCGCAATATCCATACTTTTTAAAGAATGAAAATACTTCATCTTAACAACACCATTATTCATATCAAAATTACTAACATATTGTTCAAAATATTTCATTATTTTACTACTTTTCATATATATCACTTCTCCAAAATATGTACTTACATTTATAGTATATAATAAAAAAAAAGGTTTTTCAATAATATTTATTTTAAAACTTATTTTTTAAAAAATAAAATAATGACAAAAAGATTATAACCTAATATAATCTTTTTACAAATATGTTACTCTCATATTCTATTCTGTTTTAAATTAATATATAATCTTAGCTAAGTAATAAAACTATATATTCTCCTTATAGTCAACACTCAAAATGACCATAAGAATATTGCTAGTTTTTTTGTTATATATATGTAATCTTTCATTGAAGGACGGGTATAGAAATTATTACATATATATTAATATTTTACCAAGATCCTTCCCAAGATGCTTGAGCACAATTTTGATAAGTATAATAATCATCCATAGATACACCACGTAATATTCCAAAAAAATCTAAATTATAATCAGTGGCACGTGCTAACGTAGAAGTTTTAAATGCATGAACATAATCTGAACACGATATTAAAGATGTTACTTCACTCGATGTTATCTTTCCAATATTATAATACATATAACTACTTAAGCCAACAATATGTTCAGATGGTAATTTAAAAGAAACTCCTGCACCCTTTGAAGTAATCTTTTGTGTATAGCCTGCCGTTTGTGTAACATCTGTTCCATCAGAATAAGTATAAACAATCGTTAACGGAATAACACCAGAAACAATTTCTATCTCATAATCGTTAAATCCAATAGCAAAAGTATCAAAGCTTCTTACCGGTGGCATAGTAATCCAAAACATGTCAGATTTATATCTTTTATAATATTCTGAAATAGTTATTATACTATTAGTCATTTGTATCCACGAAGTTGTAATAATACCCATATCTTTAGTAGGGTTTTCTTTTTCCTTCAAAAATTCATCATATGAAGCTTCTCGCGATTCTATAACCTTACCAGTTAAAGTATTTGTAACAGTTTTATAATATTTTTTAACTCTTGCTTCTACTTGTCCATGTAAGTCTTTATTATCATTAAATTCTGAAAGAGACATATTCTTTATTTGAAACTCCGTAAAACCTACACTAAGTAAATTATTATACTCCTGTTCTGTCATTTCAATTCCATTTGAATTAACATAAAACACTTTTTCATGAGATAATCCATAAACAGTAAAAGGAATACAAATAACAACTAATAAAAATATAAAATACTTCTTCACTCTTCCTCCTTTCTACCAAAATCTTACTATATAGAACTAAACTTTTCCACAACTCTTAAGGCGAATTCTGTCGACACCAAGGCGAATTAACTACTTTTTGTCTGCTATTCGTAGATTTATATCATAATTTTTAATTTTTCCGTTTCCTAAAGACAATTCCAAGTGAACATATATTAAATCAGAATTACCAATAATATTATTTTTATTAAAATCATAAAATTTATACACATCATGAATATTTATAATAATACTCTTCAAATAATCATCTAATGTGATTTTTTCTTTTTTTGAAGTATAATCAAGAATACCACTTCTAAATAAAATAGTATCATTAGCAACAACTGAATACTGTATAGTATTAATTTTTTCATTTAAACATTCATCAAAATGACAAGAAAAGTGAGAAACATTTAAAACGCACCCATCATCTTTAAGTATTAGTTTCCCATCTACAGTAAAGCCTTCCGTTGAACTTTCAACAGCATAACTATCTCCCTTATTATGAACCCAAATAACAAAAGCAATCACAAATAACACAATAATTATTAAAGAGATTATTATTTTAAACTTTAATCGTTTCTTAGATTTCTTTTTAGTTTTTCTTAATGATTTATCATCAGATTCTATTTTTAAAGTATTAACAGCATTTTCTTCATTTTGCAAATCAACAACCGACTTAATTGCATCTTCTCCATTTAATAATTGATTTAAATCAACATCAAAAACTTCACTTAATTTATATATTAAAGAGATATCCGGCATATTAAGCCCACGTTCCCACTTAGACACAGATTTACCACTTATACCTAGCATATTACCAAGTTCATCCTGTGTTAAACCTTTCTTCTTTCTTAACTTTGCAATAAAGTGCCCAACTTTATCATTATTCATCAATACTACATCTCACTTTCAAACTAAATTAGCCAATGTAATTATAACACCAATAAAAAAACTTTACAATACCATAAAATGGTAATATTTTAGTCACAATTGCTTATATATCAAGCATCTATACACAAATTAATTAAAATACATATACTCTATTAGGAGCATCATATGTTAAAACTAAGAAAATATAAAAAGAAAAAAATAAGCACATATATTTCCCTATCTTTAACTATAATAATTCTATCAATAATTATAGCTATTTTATTAATAACATTTCTTAGTAATAAATTTAAAAAAGTATTATTACCAATAGCTATATCTGATACTAGAAAAATTGTAACAATGGTAATCAATGCATCAGTTACAGATAAAGTAATGAATATGTTAAAAGAGAAAGAAATATATACAATTCAATATGATGGTGAAAATATTAATATGATTAATTATAATTCATATGAAGTTAACAGATTATTAAGAGAAATAACTTATAATATTGAAAATAGTTTCAAAGAATTAGAACAAGGTAATATAGATGCATTAAATAGTAGTCTATCTAGAAATAATAATAACTTATTAAAAAAAGGTACCATAGGAAGTGTACCTTTAGGAATAATATTTGATAATCCCATTCTAAATAATATTGGTCCATACATAGATATTAAATTTACTTATCTTGGAGATATTAAAAGTAACATTGAAACAAGCGTTAAACCATATGGAATAAACAACGCTTTAATTAGTTTAAGTGTCTTCGTTGAAGTATCAAGTCAAATAACATTACCTCTTGTTACAGAAAGAGTTACCATATCAAATGAAATACCTATATCCATTAACATCATAGAAGGAAAAGTACCAGAAGGATATATATATAGTTACAAATAATTAAAGACTAATATCAAGTAACATCATAACAGCAAATCCTATAATAGTAAATAATGCCATTAAATCTTTTTTTTCATTATTTTGACTCTCTGGAATCAATTCTGATACCACAACATAAATCATAGCTCCAGCAGCAAAAGACAACAAAAACGGCAATAAAGTTCTAATTTTAATTACAAGAAGAGCTCCCAAAACACCAGAAATAGGTTCCACAATTCCTGACAATTGTCCATAAAAGAAAGCTTTTCTTCTTGACATTCCTTCTCTAATTAAAGGCAAAGCCACCGCACTACCCTCTGGAAAATTCTGTATTCCAATTCCCAAAGCAAGAAGACAAGCAGATGCCACAGTAGCACCATCTAATCCATAAAAAGTTGAACCAAATGCCACACCTACCGCTAACCCCTCAGGAATATTATGAAGAGTTATAGAAGATATTAACATCAAGACCCTTTTATTTTTAGAATTAATTAATCTATCACATACTTTATCACCAATAAAAAGTAAAAATCCACCACATAAGAACCCTAATAATACTATAACATTACTTAAATTAAGTATTTCACTCATTGATATAGCAGGAGCTATCAAAGAAAAGTAAGATGCAGAAGTCATTACACCAGCTGAAAATCCTAACATAGCATCCAAAACACTCTTATTAACTTTTTTAAACAAAAATACAATCATAGCCCCCAATGCTGTTACTCCATAAGTAAATAACGTAGCTAAAAGAGCTTGCCACACATAATTCAATTCAAGAAAAAAATTTATCACATAACCACCCTATAATAGTATATACAAGAAAATAACAAGTGTTAATTAAAAAAGTATTGTCAGTCAAACAAAATTATGATAATATAAGTATGGCTTTTCAGAAAAAATAGCACAAATATTGATTTAGATATCTAGTGCCAAAAGGTGATAATCTAAAGAAGAGATATTTGGAAGATTAAACAAAGGAGATGAAAAATATGGCAGTTGTAGGAATGAGCAACTTATTAGAAGCCGGAGTTCACTTTGGTCATCAAACCAAAAGATGGAATCCAAAAATGAAAGAATATATTTATTCAACAAGAGATGATATTTATATTATGGATTTACAAAAAACAGTAGATGCTTTAGAAAAATCATATGAAGTATTAAAAAATATCGTATCTGAAGGTGGAAAAATATTATTCGTAGGTACAAAAAAACAAGCCCAAGAAGTATGCCGTGAAGAAGCAGAAAGAACTGGAATGTTTTACATGACAGAAAGATGGTTAGGAGGAACTTTAACTAATTTTAAAACAATTAAAAATAGAGTTTATCGTCTAGAACAAATTGAAAACATGGAAAAAGATGGTACATTTGAAAAATTACCAAAAAAAGAAGTTGTAGGATTGAAAAAAGAATATGACAAATTAAATAAAAACCTATGTGGTATCAGAAATATGGAAAAATTACCACAAGCAGTAATTATCGTAGATTCTACAAAAGAATACAATACAATAAGAGAAGCAAACAGATTAGGAATTCCTGTATTTGGATTAATAGACACTAATTGTGATCCAGATAACATTGATTATGTTATACCTGGAAATGATGATGCAGTTAAATCAATTAAAGTAATATTAGGAGTACTAAATAACGCTGCTGCTGAAGCATTAAATTTACCAGTTGTAGATTATATAACAGAAGACGAAACAAAAAAACAAGTTAAATATGATAAACCATCAAAAAAAGAAATCAAAAAAGAAGTAAATGCTAAAAAAGAAGAAACAAAAATAGAAAAGCCAGTAACAGAAGTTAAATCAGAACCTAAAATTGATTTAACAATTCTAACCGTTTCTGAACTTAAAGAATTAGCAAAGAAAAAAGAAATCAAAGGCTACTCAAAAATGAAAAAAGATGAACTAATTGATGCTTTAAAACAAGGAGAATAGATAATATGATTAGTGCAAGTATGGTAAAAGAACTAAGAGAAATATCTGGCGCTGGTATGCTAGATTGCAAAAAAGCTTTAGAAGCTACAAATGGAAATATGGAAGAAGCTATTACTTGGCTTCGTGAAAAAGGCATATCAAAAGCAGCAAAAAAACAAACAAGAATAGCTGCTGAAGGTTTAGCTCATATTGAAATTAAAGGAAATAAAGCCGTTATCATAGAAGTAAACTCTGAAACAGACTTTGTTGCTAAAAACCAAGAATTTGTCAACCTAGTAAAAACTATTGCTAGTACTATTATTGATAATAATGTATCTACAGTAGAAGAAGCCCTAAAATTAAAAGCAGGGGAAAATACATTAGAAGAATTAATAATTGACAAAACTTCTAAAATTGGTGAAAAAATATCTTTTAGAAGATTTGAAATAGTAGAAAAAGAAGATACAGAAGTATTTGGAACTTATTCTCATATGGGTGGAAAAATTGCTGTTTTAACAAGATTAACAAATAATGAAGAAGTAGCAAAAGATATTGCTATGCAAGCAGCCGCTATGAGACCATTATATTTAACTCGTGAAGATATTCCAAGCGAAGTACTAGAAAAAGAAAGAACTATTCTTAAAGAACAAGCTGAAAATGAAGGACTAGATTCTAGTAAAATAGATATGATAGTAAATGGTAGAATTAATAAATACTATGAAGAAGTATGCTTAATAGATCAACCATTTATAAAAGAAAACAAACAAAAAGTATCTAAGTATGTAGAATCTAACGGAAGTAAAATAATCAGTTTTACTAGATATGAAGTTGGCGAAGGAATGGAAAAAAGAGAAGAAAACTTTGCTGAAGAAGTAATGAAACAAATTAATGGATAAACAAAAAGAGTATGTAAATAATTTTGTGTAAAGATGAATCCTTTCTGTGGTAATATAG